>ULQM01055265.1_pt1 | contig 69934 bp, 97 predicted proteins | sample 1954451 | NCBI WGS metagenome assembly ULQM01 (sample SAMEA4835655, study PRJEB28245) | human gut metagenome | biome: gut microbiome; material: fecal sample | place: Denmark | collected 2008 | reverse complement strand
CCGCCGCCACAGGCGGTGTTTCCTGCCGAAGCGGCGGACCTTTTCCGTAAACTCCTCTTTATCCATTACATTCGGGGCGGATGGCATCCGCGTCCAGCAGCCCTTCCGTAAGCCCTCTGTCGCTGACGGTCATTTCCGTCAGGGCAAAATATTCCATAATGCTGTCTACGATGGCCACGCCGGCCACGATGATATCCGCCCTGTCCGCGCGGAGCCCCCGGAACTGGCACCGGTCTTCATAAGACATCTGATAGAGTTTTCTGAGGAGCGCGGATACGTCTTCCGCATGGATGACATACCCCTGGATCTTCGCGGGATCATAGGTCTCCAGTCCCTGCAGCATGGACGCGATGGACGTCATTGTACCGCCCACACCGATCCACTGTTTCACCGGCGTCAGCTCTTTCGTATCCTGAAATTTCTGGAAGCAGTGTTTTTTCAGCTCGCCCAGTCCCCTTGCGGTGGTCGTATCAAAAAGGTCGGAGCAGCGCACGCATCCCAAGGGGAAGCTGCGGCGGAAGCCGATGGCCGGGCCGTATCCCATGCAGAGCTCCGTGGAGCCGCCGCCCACATCGGCCACAGCGGCGACGGCCGACGACAGGCCCACCGCTCCGAGATAGCTGTAAAAGGCCTCTTCCTCACCGGAGAGTATCTTCACGGGAATGCCCGTTGCCTTCTCCAGCTCCGCAGCGAATCCCGCGCCTTCCGGAGCGTCCCGGAGAATGGATGTGCCGAACCCCAGGATCTCTTCTGCCCCGGCTTCCTTCGCCTCGGCGATGAATTTCTCCACCGCTTCCCTCGTACGGAATCGAGCGCCTTCGGTGATGGCCGCCTCATTCGTCATGCCCTCGCCCAGACGGGACGCCTCCATATCTCTCACCAGCGGTCTCCATTCGCCGCCGGGCGTCCCGTCTGCCACGAGCAGGCGGGCCGAATTCGTACCAATATCAATGACAGCCCTGATCATAAATGCCTCCTGCCTGAAAAGGCCCTTCCGGCCATTTCCAAACAATGAAGGGAGCATAAAATGCCCCCTCCTGAACGTTCTGGATCAGTCTCAATCCGCACGGCGGGCGCCGCGGCCTCCGCGCTTCGACTCTACATTTCTTTTTAAATCGAGCAGTCTTTCATCGCTGTCCTTGAGGAAGCGGCTCAGCTTATCCTCAAAGGACGCTCCGGTCTCGCGTTTCTTCTGATGAAAATCACCGGACGGGCGTCCGCCGAAAGAGCGGCCCTGCGCGCGGCGCGGCGCTTCGCGGCGGTCTTCTCCGCGGCCTGCGGCAGCGGATTCCTGACGCTTCTCGCGGGAAACAGCGGGCTGCGCCTGTTTGATGGACAGAGCGATCTTTCCCTTTTCGTCGACAGAAACGACTTTGACTTTGACGGTATCATGCACTTTCAGGTAGTCATTCACGTCATTGACATACTCACTGGAAACTTCTGAAATGTGCACAAGGCCGACTTTTTTGTCGGGAAGCTCCACAAAAGCTCCGAACTTTGCGATACCCGTGACGGTACCTTCTACGATGCTGCCGATTTCTAATGCCATGAAAAAAATTCTGCCCCCTTAATGGATATAATATTTGATTCATTATACGAAAATTTTTTCATCCGCGCAAGAAAAAAGAAACGCCTCTCCGCGCCGGGAATCCCCGAAATTACGGCGCTTCCCGGCATTCGCCGCGCGGCGGAAAAAGAATGTCCGCCGCCGGGAAAAGGGCACGGAAAAAGAGCGGTCTCCCGCTCTTCTTTCCTTTCACTTCACGTAAGGCAGCTCGCCGGGCTTCACCATGCCCAAGTCATCCCGCGCCTTCCGCTCGATCACCGCCGGGTCCTGCAGTTCTTTCTTCCTCGCTTCCAGCTCGGCGTTTTCTTTCATGAGCTCCTGCTTTTTTACTTCTTCCGCGGCGATCTCCTCCCGGAGCATCCAGATGCTGTAGCCGCTGCGGATCACGAAGGCCAGCAGAAGGATGGCCGCTGCCGCCGCGAGGATGCGCCCCGTACGAAAACGCCGTACCTTATGCATGCTGATCCCTCCCCAGCAGATGATTGACCCACTTGTAGAAAGCCGGCTCCGCCGCCAGCGCCTCTTTATATTTCTTCTCCGCCTCCGCCGCGGCGAATCCGTAGTCCAGCAGTTTTTTCGCGTCGTCCCAGCGGTTCTCATCATCATACACCGCGGCGATCACGAGCCTGCCGTCCCGTTCCGCCGACGCCACGAGGCATTCCCCGGCCGCTTCCGTCATGCCCGTCTTGATCCCGTTCACGCCGGGATAGCCGTCCGGCAGCAGTTCGTTCCGATTCTCCACGATCCGGTACATCCCGCTGCGGTAGATCATCGGATGAGACGGCTGCTTCACAATCTCCCGGAAGGCGGGATTCTTCATGGCGTATGCCGCAATCTTCACCATATCATTGGATGTCGTGTAATGGTCGGGCCGCGTGAGGCCGTTCGGATTAGCGAAATGGGAATGCGACACGCCGATGGAGGCGGCCTTCTCGTTCATCATCTCAATGAAGCGGTCATAGCTGCCGCCGACGGTCTCCGCCACGGCGACGGCGGCGTCATTTCCGGAGACAAGCATCATCCCGTAGAGCACTTCCCGCAGCGAGATGGGCATGTCCGGCCGGACGCCCAAATCTGTCCCGTCCTGCGCCATGGCCCGCGGCGTGATCACCGCGTCGCTGTCGAGAAGCGCCTGCCCTTCTTCCAGCGCGATGATGCACGTGAGGATCTTCGTGGTGCTCGCCGGATAGATCTTCTTTTCTCCTGCCTTGTCCCCGCGGATGACGCCTGTGTTTCCGTCGATCACCGACGCCGCTGCCGCTTCCACGGCGGGAAAAGGCGCGGGCTTCGGCGGCTCCGGCGGAGGGGGCACTAAAAGCGCGGCCCCTCCGATGACCGCGCCGGCAGTCACGGCCGCGGCGCAGAGCCATTTGATCCATTTTTTCATTTCCAGACTCTTTCCTCCGGCCCTGTCTTACGGCTCCGCTTTTCCCGCTGCTGATGCCCGCAGGCACTCCCGGAGCGCTCCCGTGCGGATATCGTACATGTATCCGTAGATCGGGATTTTCTTCGATACAAGCGGATGCGCCCGGAGGCGCCGCACATCGTCCACGAGCGTCTCTTCCGGATCGCCGATGGTCATGAAATCCATGAATGACGCGTCCGCGCCGGGCTCGTCCGATACGTTCCGCCAGCCGTCTTCCGTATGCTCCGCCGGACCGACGCTTTCTGCCATGAGCGCCTGCATCTCTTCATTCGTAAAGCCCGCCATGCCGCACTCCGTATGATGGATCACATACCACTCCGTCGTACCGAGCAGTTTCGCCGACACCACGAGGGACCGCGCGGCGTCGTCCGTCACGCGGCCGCCGGCATTGCGCACTACATAGGCGTCGTCTGCCAGGCCCGCGAAGCGCACCGGATCCATGCGCGCGTCCATGCACGTGAGGATGGCGAATTTTTTCTTCGGATGGGCCGCTTCCCCTTTTGTCTTCACATACGCCGCGTTGGCCGCTTCTATTTTCTCTTTGATCCCGCTCATCATTTCTTCTCCTTTAATATGCCTTCATTGAGCGCCGCCGCGATGGCTGCCCCGTCTTCCCCGCCGCTCACCATGTAGACCGACTCGCCGCCGCAGATGACGGCGTTTCCGTCATAGTATGCCTCTGTCTCCAGTCCGCCATGCCAGAGCCGCGCCAGCTTGCCCGCGGTGAGGTACGTCCTCTCTTCCGCGGTGTACGCGCCGAGCGCCGCCGGCTGGAAAGTCTTCTTCCCGTTGACTGTGATCCAGCCGTCCTTCACATTAATGTGCTTCCCGGAATATTCATACATGCGCTTCACATTTTTGTTCACCCGATCCGTCGTGGCGGGATGATTGCCCGGCGCGAGGACCGCTTTCAGACCGGTAGGCGAGCTCTCGCCGTACCGGTCCCGAAGCACTGCCATGGATGCCGCCGCGCCGCCGGGATTATACCCCGCCGCCGTGAGATACTCGAATCCCAGATCGTCGGCTTCCTTCTCCTGATCTTTCGTGAAGACCGCGTTGGACACATAGTTCCCCGCCACATTCGCCAGCACGACGGATGCGATCGTGGGATCGTCGGCGAGATAAATATTGAGGGCCGTCGTGAGTCCCACGCGCTTCTTCACGCCCGAAACGGAATGGCGCTCCTCGCCGTGAGCCAGCTCATGGGCCATGACGTACGCCAGCTCGTCGTCGTCAAACGCGTCGAGGGCGCCCTTATTGACGCACATCACGCCGCCCAGGCTCATGAAGGCGTTGATCTCCTCGTCGGGCGCGACATAGAGGGAATATTCCCGGCGGATCATGCCGCTGCCGCGGAGCCGTTCGTAAATGCCCTCCACCCGGGCGTTCGCCGCCGCGTCATCATACACGCCGGTCTGCTGCTGGCACTGATTCAGGAACTGGAGCTGCGCGCCGTCATCGAGAGCGGAATAATATTTAGATACGAAGAGCATCGCCGCAGCGCCGTAGAGCAGCTTCTCCGTGAGCGACGCCGCTGCAGCCGGAGCCGGAGCGGCAAAGAAAAGAGACGCCGCAGCCGCCGCGGCAAGCGCCGACTTTTTCCACCGTTTCATATGCATCCCTCCCGTCTTTTCCCGCTGATTTTTTCTCTTTATCTTATCATACACGCTCCGCCGGATTTCGGTGGGATTTCTTCGGGAAAAAATTTCTTTCCATTCGCCTTTCCCATTTGCTATAATACTGTATATTGAAAATTTTGAAAGGAGTCATCCCCATGACCGCAGATAATATCACATTCTCCATCGAGATCGATTACGCGCCGGACGTTTCCGAAGGCCGGGCGGAATTTGAAAAGAAGATGAAAGACGCCGCGGAGAGCTTCGGCGCTTTCTATACCCTCGACAAAGACCGCCGGCCCGTCATCGCCGGTCTGGCGAAGGACGACGTGGACAAGGCGCTGACCGCGCTCGGCCTCGCCGCTTTCGGCACCTGGCCCGCGTGCATTCTCACGGCGACCGTCGCGACGCCGCTCCCGCTCCGGGCGATCGGCATGTCCGACGGCTGGGATATTTATGTGGGGAAGAAAACATTCTTCGCCTTTGCCCAGTTCCCGGCGGACGCCGTCAATATCCTCATGAAAGCGTGCACCTACTATCTCGACCGCGAGACGTACCAGCCCATGGAAGAATTCGTGCAGTCCGTGGGATTTGAAAATTTCCGCGGAGCCGTCCTCGGCAATGAGACCGGCGCGAATTTCACTGACGAAATGCCCGGCTACTACGGCAGTTCCTGGGGCATGCCCGATGTGCCGCCCCTTGCGCCCGGCGACTTCGTCCGTCCCGAGCACAATGTGATGCAGGTCATCGAAGTCTACCCGGAAATGGGCCCGCTCCTCATGGAATACGGCATGTCCTGCGTGGGCTGCTTTGTCTCTTACGACGAAAATATCTGGCAGGCCGCGCAGGCTCACGGCCTTGACGTGTTTGAGATCCTCGGCGAAATGAACGAATATCTCGCCGATAAGTACAATAAGCCGCTCCTCACGAAGGAGACCCCCATGGAGGATATCCTGACGCTCTACCCGCAGCTTCTCTCGCTTTTCCAGGAAGCAGGGATCAAAATGCCGCAGGATCCGAAGACGACAACCATCGGCGCTCTTTGTGAAGAAGCGGGCGTTGACGCGGACACGCTCATCGAGAAGTGCGACGCGAAGCTCAGAAAAGAATGACAATAAAAAACGGCGTTCCCCGAAAAGGAACGCTGTTTTTTTATTTCTTATAAAGGAAACTCCGCCGGATATGTCTCATCGATCAGAATATGCGGACAGCCATGCGCCCGGCATCCCGCCAAGATCGCCTCATTGTCCTGAACGAGCTCTTCCGCGCTGATCCGACCGTCCTGCCGCTGCTCCGCGTCGCACGCATGGGCGCGGATGTCCCCGAAATGCTCCCGGATGTACCGCCCGCTCATGACGAGGAAAAGGCAGCGGATCTCTTTTAAATACGTTTTTTCAAAATCCTTTCGCCAGTGAAACGGAATGTACGCCCCTTCCACGATCAGGGACTGCTCATTTTCCACTGCCGTTTTCACGATCTCCCTGACGATCGGCCAGAGATAGTCCGTAAGCGCCTCATCATCTTCCGGCGTCAGGGACGTCCTGCCGCTTCGGATGAGCCCCATTTTCAGAAGGTCCATGGAGAGGCAGGCACAGCCGTATTTCCCGATGAGATTCTGCGCCAGCACCGTCTTTCCGGTGTGCGAAGCCCCTCCTATCAGTATGACCATATTTCCCTCCGCAGAAAAGAAGCAGCCTCCGGCCGAAGAGACTGCTTCTTTTTTATTTGGAAATGCTCCACCCGGAACGGGCCAGAGCCGCGATGATCGGCGCGATGATGATGCCCGACACGATCGCTTCCGGCACGCCGTTCGCGATGGTGATGCCGATGAAAAGATTCGCCACGCCTTCCGGGGAGATGCCTTTCTCCGCCGCGTAGGGCGCGCCCACGAGGAAGTAGAGCGTCCCCAGGAAAAGCACCGTGTGACATACGGTAGTGACCACCGCGGCGACAGCGGCGCGAATGAAAGTCCTTCCTTTCAGCCGGCTGAAGATGACGTAGGCGATGATGCCGATGAGGATGCGCGGCACGATACAGATAATGGCATCATAAGCGATATTGTACTGTACCGCGAACTGGAGCAGCAGGCTCGGCGCGCGCAGGGTCTGCACGAAAGAAAAGAGCCCGAACATGAAACCCACGAGCGCTCCCACGCGGGGCCCCGCGGCGATGCTTCCGATGATGGTCGGGATGTGCAGGATCGTCGCGTCCATGAAAAGAAGCGGGATGAAGCCATACCCGGTCAGCCCGAGGAATATGGTGATGCCCGCCAGAAGTCCTGATACCGTGAGCTGGCGCACGTTCAGAAAAGCGTGCGGCGCGCTCTTTACTTTTTCCATTTTTTAGCCCTCCGTTCTTATTCTCAGCGAGATATAAGCCGTATGATGCGCTGATTACCTGCCGCGCCGTCCAGTTCGACCGATACCGGCTTTGCGCGGCCCCTTTCAGCTTTTGTTATTATACCTTCTCCACCTGCCGTGTCAACAAAAACGGGCCGCCGGCGCCAAGAAAGATTGAATAGGAGATTATAAAAAAGAACACGAAAAAAGAGCGGTCTCCCGCCCTTATTTTTCCGTTCATTCCGCGGCCTGCCAGATCCAGTCCGTCACTTTCCGTCCCGCCAGGAGAGCAAGCGCCGTGAGCCACAGATCGGAGGCGTACGGGAAAATGGCAAGATACGCCGGGTCCGCCCAGGCGCGCCACGGCCCGACGGCGGTCAGCCGCGCGGAGATCACCACCGGCGCATACAGCAGGAAGAACCAAAAGATCCCCGTAAATCCTGTCCGCACGAGGCGCTTCATTTTTTCATCAGGCAGCGCGAAATAAAGATAGAAGCAGATGCTCATGAGCCCGATGACAGTCTTCATCCAGAGCGCCCATGTGAGGCCGTTCGTCACGAAGAAAACAAAAAAGAGCGTCCCGTTGAATCCCGAAACCGAATAGGTCAGCATGGCGAGGAGAAAAGAGCCGGGCACCGCGCCGGTAAAGAAAGCGAGCGCCAGCCAGTACCGCTTCTCCGCGCCGCCCGCTTTCAGCGCCTCATAGCGGCGCATGAAGAAATAATCGAGCCGCAGGATGATCACGACCGCCGCCGTCATGACCGCGGCCGCCGCCGCGAGAGACGCCGCCGCGCCGCCCGCCGCGTGCAGCTTTTCTTCCAGCGGGAAAAGAAGCCACAGGGCCTCCCAGAAAAAGGCCGTGACCGAAAAGGTGCAGATCAGATGGACCGCCGCGCGGCGCTGGCCGTACTCCGCCCCATAGCCGCGGCGCCGGATGAGAAAGTAAAAGAACGGCACTGCCGTGCCGAGGATCAGAAAACTCAGCAGGCTCACCATAACGGCATTGGGCGTGTGGACGGAAAACGCCGCCGCCGGGATGGGCACGATCACGGCAGACAGCCAGAGCGCCTGCCTTAAAAAATCATGAAAAGATGTCATAGATTCCTCCTTACGGGCGGAAAATTTCCGCCGCTTCGCCTATTGTACCACGAAAAACGCGCCGTCTTCCCGATTCCTTTCCTTCCTGTGATATAATGAAGCTGATTTTTTTGCAGCGAAAAAACGGAGGTCATATGGAAACATTTCAGTCTCTCGGGCTCTCCCGGGAAATCACAGACGCTCTCGCGCGGCAGGGCATCAAAACGCCTACCCGCATCCAGCTGAAAGCGATCCCCGCGGCGCTCAAAGGCTCCGACGTCATCGGCCGCTCGCAGACGGGCACGGGCAAGACGCTGGCCTACCTGCTCCCGTACATCCACCGTGTGAAGGCGGATGACAGCGGCGTGCAGGTGCTCATCATGACGCCCACCCGCGAACTGGCGCGGCAGGTCTTCGACGTGCTCCGCCCCTTCGCGGAAGCCTTCGGCTTTGACGCGGCGGACGTCATCGGCGGACGCACCATCGAAAATCAGCTCCGCAAGCTGAAGCGCGCCCCCCATTTCATCATCGGCACGCCGGGGCGCCTGCTCGACCACATCCGCCGCCGCGCGCTGGATCTTTCCACCGTCAAGGCGGTCGTTCTGGACGAAGCCGATCAGATGCTCGCCGCGGGATTCCGGGAAGACATCGAGGCCATCATCGATGAAACGCCGAAGAAGCGGCAGATCCTGCTCTTCTCCGCCACCATGCCCGATGACGCGGTGCGCCTCGCCCGGAAATATATGAAGTCCCCCGCCGTCATCGACACCTCGCCGAAAGCGGCGGCGTCTACCGTGGAACAGCGCGTCTACATGACCGCGGAGAATCACAAATTTCGGCTGCTCCTGCGCCATCTCGCGGAGATGAACCCCTATATGGCGCTCGTCTTCTGCAATACCCGCGAAGAAGCGCACGCCCTTGCGGAGCGGCTCGCCGCGGAGACCGATCTCACCGTAGACGAACTGCACGGCGACATGAGCCAGGGACAGCGCAATCAGGTCATCCGCAGCTTTGAAAAAGCGAAGATCCAGGTGCTCGTCGCCTCGGATATCGCCGCCCGCGGGCTCGATGTGGAAGGCGTGACGCACGTCTTCAATTACAGCATCCCGCGGAACCTGGAATACTACGTGCACCGCATCGGCCGCACGGGCCGCGCCGGCACGGCAGGACTCGCCGTTACCTACGCCACGCCGGAAGACGGACTTCTCCTGCGCCGGCTGGAACGTTCCATCGACGAAAAGATCTCCCGCTACGACGAAAGGGGAGAACTTCTCCGCGTGCGCCAGCCGAAGCCGAAACGCCGCGTCGTCACGCCGGGCATGTACAAACCGACCAAGAAAAAAGAGCACAAAGCCCTCGGCCACAACGGCCGCAATATGCGCCAGAAAAAGAAAAAGGACAACACCGCGCCGAAGAGCGGACGGGGCAGAAGATAAAAAAAGGACCTCCGGGATTTTCCCGAAGGTCTTTTTATTTGCTGTTTTTCAATAGACTTTGACGCCTTCCGGTATGCCGTCGCTGCCGATATGTCCGCCGCCCCGCGGCCCGCGGAACGTGCTCTGCGAAACACTGAGCGGATCCGGGCCGAAACGGTTCGGGCCCGCTGTCCCCCGGCGGAGACCGAAGCGGATGATGACGAAAAGCCCTGCCATCAGGGCGCCCACCACACCGTACTGCGCCGTCGTCATCAGGGACGGATCGCCCGCATTGGCCGCGTAGATCAGAAATCCAAGGACGCCCACGATGCCCGTAAAGTACAGACCGTACCACCATCCGGAAAGGCCGCAGTCATGGAAGCGGCGCACCCAGAGAGACGCCGAGCTCATCCAGAAGAAAAGCGTGATCACCAGCGAATAGATGAGCACCATCCGCTGCGGGACGCCCAGGGACGGGAGGACGTAATTCCCCACCATGCCGAGGATCTGCATGAAGAAATACAGGTACATCAGCCGTATCCAGAAACGCCGCCGGTTCAGCCGGCCGCGGAAAGAAAAATACGCTTCCTTCAGGCGGCCCATCCAATCATTCATCGGCTTTCTCTCCCGCTTCCGCTTTCTTTTCAGCCGCCTTTTTCTCCGCGCCTTCTTCAGACGCCTCTCCGCGCGGCTCTTTCAGGCGGCGCGCCCGGTCTTCCCTCGCGCGGCGCGCTTTCCTTCTCTGATGCGCTCCGGGGCTGCGGTGCTTCACCGGCTTTTCCTTCACCCGCGTGCCAGGCTCCGGCCCGTATTCATTCTCACCGGCCTGACTCTTCGTGAAGCCGAACCGGATGAGAATATAGAGCCCGGCGAGCGCCGTGAGCGCGGCAAGGCCGAGGCCCGCATAGATCAGCGCTCCCTGCATGGGATGGCCGTTCATGTGGAAATTCGCCCACACATTGAGCCCGAAAGCCGCCGGCACAGCGACGGCATAGGCGCCGTACCACCTGCCGGACACGCCCTTATCGTGGAAGCGGCGCACCCAGAGCGTGGTCATGCAGAACCAGTACACAATGAGCACCATATTGAAAAGAGAGCCGAAATTGATCCATGTATATTCCGTGGACAGACTTTCCAGCGTGAAAGACACGATGTAAGTAAATACATTCAACAGGATGATGCGCGTCCACAGCGTGAGCCGGTCGAGACGTCCGTCGAAAGACAGGTACATTTTCCACACGCTGTCTCCGCTGTTCGCATAAAACCACTTCATAAAAAACCTCCCATGACGCGGGGAGCCCTGCCGGCGCTTCCCGATAAAGTCTCTAGTGTATTATATCATCAAATCTTCTTTTCATCTGCACCGGAGCGGAAACTCCGGCGCAAAAAAAGACGCCCCGCGGAGAGCGTCTTTTCCCTTTATTTCACTTCCCGCCACATGGCAAAGCATGTGAAGCCGCACCAGACGAGCCCCGCGCCGACAGCGTAGATGAAAACTTTTGCCGCGAAGAGAGGCGCCATGGCGAGCCCCACGCCGAGGATGACCTGCACCGCCGCCGCGGTGAGGCAGAGGCCCGGGCTCTTCACCGTCTCCTTCGCCCGGAAATAGTACACGAAAAGCAGAATGCCTCTCGCCAGGATGTACCCTGCCATCATGAAAGGAAGGAATGCCGCGAGGAGCACGTAATACCCGGAAACCAGCAGCCAGCCGCCGAAAAACACGTCCAGCGCCGCCGTGACGAGCTGCCACCGGGAACGCCGTTCTCCCGCTGTGCCGAAGTACCGCATGAGCTGCGACAGGCCGCCGAAGAATACGAGAAACCCCGCATAGAGCCCCACCGCGGAGAGCGCGTCCGTGGGATGCAAGAAGCAGTATACTCCGGCGACGCCGAAGAATACGCTCGATAAAATGAGCCAGAAAGAATGCATGAGAACCTCCTTTCTCACAGCATGCGGGGCGGACGGATCTCCGTCAGCTCCACCATGGGCGCGAGCGCCTTTCTGTGAAACGACGGGCAGTCCGGCTTTTCCCGGAGGAACGCCAGTACAGAAGCCAGCGCCGCCGCCACACCGGCAGTGAGCCCTTTTTCATCGATATCAAACTCCGGCGTGTGATGATTGCCGCCGCTGCCCAATTCCTCATTCTTTATGCCTACAAAGGCAAATACCCCGGGATAGACCGACTCCGTCAGGGCAAAGGTCTCCGCCGCCATCCACGGCTCCATATCCGCCGCCGCGCCGCCTGCCTCAACGATGGCCCGCCGCGCGAGAGCCGCGCACTCCTTCGTATTCTGCGTGACAGGGAAGTACTGGTCTTCCACCGCTTCCCCCGCGCAGCCAAAGCTTTCGCACACCCGGCGAAGCATGCTCCAGAATGTCTCCCGGAAAGCGAGACCGTCCTCATTATCGAGGAACCGGGCCGTCCCGGCAAAAGTCAGCTCGTCGGGAATGACGTTCGGCGTATCCCCGGCCTGCACCATGCCGAAGGAAAACGTCATGCCGTGAGACGGCGCGACGCGGCGCATCCGGTACGACTGGATCTCCGAAGCAAATGCGGTGAAGCAGTCGATGGGACTCACCGCCAGATGCGGCATGGAACCGTGACCGCTCTTTCCGTGAAGCTTCACGCGGAAAAAGAATGCCCCCGCCAGCATGGCGCCGTCCATGACCGCCGTTTCCCCCGCAGGGAGCGAATACATCACATGCGCGCCCCAGCAGGCATCCACATGGATCTGCTGTTCCTCCAGGTACCGCAGCATGGGTCCCACGCCGCGCTCGCCCATTTCCTCCGCCTCTTCAAACATGAGGACGATCCGGCCTTCCCAATCCTCCCGATGCTCCGCGAGGATCTTCGCCTCTGTCAGAAGCATCGCCATGTGGCCGTCATGCCCGCAGGCATGAGAGACTCCGGGATTCTTTGAAACACAGACCTTTCCCTTCACGAGATTCCTCTCCGATTCCAGGATGGGCAGCGCATCCATATCCGCCCGCATAAGCACCGTCCAGCCGGGTCTGCCGCTGTCGATCACCGCAAATATCCCGCCGTGAGGCACGCGCACCGGTGATAATCCCAGCGCTTTCAGCCGCTCCTCAATAAAATCCATCGTTTCAAATTCCCGCTGTGACAGCTCGGGATGCTCATGAAAATGGCGGCGCAGCGCGATCAGTCCCGCTTCCTCCTTCGCCGCGAGCTTCTGTATATCCATATCCGATCACTCCTCTCTGATGCCTGGAGCACTTACGCTCCCGGTGACTTATTTTTAATTGTACCGGCCGCCGCCGGGCCTGTCAATTTCCGCTCTCCCCAAAAACGCCGGAAAAATTCCGCTTCTCATCGAAAAGTGATTTCCCGGAAAAGGGCGGAAAATTTCCGGCGCTCACGGAAACGGCGAAAAAAATGCGGAGCGGCGCGGCGATTTCCTGTATAATACAGAAAAAGATGTCATTTTTCAGAAAGGAGCCTCCACCATGGCAACCATTGCAGGCGCAGGACTTGCGGTCATCGTATTCCTCTTTGTTTTCGCGGCGCTCCTCGTGCTGCTCCTCGTGAAATTCATCGGCTGCGCTGTCGCGCCCTTCCTCGGAAACATCATCGCCGGCGGCATGCTCTATTTTTTCATCGATGCCTTTCACATCGTCCCCATGGACTGGAGCTTCTTCGACGCCGTCGTGGTCGCCCTCTTCGGCGTGCCCGGCACGATCTTTCTCGCCGTGCTCACCCTCTTCTGAGCTGAATGCGATTAATAATCGCATCCTTTCCGAATGTGATTGACAATCACATTTTTCCCGGTTAAAATATATAAGCTGTCTATACAAAAATCCATAACGGGCAGCAAAATTTCAGAGAGGTGATATAAAACATGGCAACAAACAGAAACCCCCGTTTTAAGGCGTGCAGACGTTTCGGCATGAACATTTACGGCCATTCGAAAGCGTTAAAACGGCAGCCCGCTGACGCTCGTCAGAAGAAACAGTCTGAATACGGCGCTCAGCTCGCAGAGAAGCAGAAAGTAAAGGCGATCTACAACGTCCTCGAAAGACAGTTCTATCGCTATTATGATAAAGCGAACCGCATGGAAGGCGTTACCGGCGCCAACCTGCTGTTCCTGCTGGAAACCAGACTGGATAATCTGGTATACCGCGCAGGGTTCGCACGCTCCATCCGCCAGGCTCGCCAGATGGTCAACCACGGCCTCATCAACGTCGACGGCAAGCGCGTAGATATCCCGTCCTATCCGGTCCGTCCGGGACAGGTCATTTCCCTCCGCGAAGCGTACAGAGCAAACGACATGTTCAAGCAGTCCTTCCAGGAACTGAAAGCTTTCGATCTTCCGTACCTCGAAAAGAGCTTCGACAACTGGACCGCGACCCTCACCCGCATGCCGCTCCGCGAAGAGCTCCCCTACAAAGACGAAGTCAACGAAACGTACATCGTCGAACTCTATTCCAAGTAATTGGAACACAGACAAACAAAAAACAGGATACCTTTCGGTACCCTGTTTTTTTGTATTCATTTTCCTCTCCCGTTCCGCCGCCGGGTCTCAAAAAAAGAGGAACAGGTTCCATGCTGCGCGGCTCGTCAAGAAGCAGCGCCCGCCGTTTCAGGACATCAAAGCCCAGCTCTTGTCCCTGCAAAGGAAGACAGCTTCCAGCCTGCGCGTCGTGAGCCGCTGACTCTATCGGCATGCGAGCGTCTGCGGTCTCCATGCGCTCACGTCTCATTCTCTCCGCCGCCCCATGCGGCGCTCCTGCCCGAAACGGACGCCAGCCTCAAATCCGCCCAGGTCTGCCTCCACTGCAGCGCATTCTTCGCCGCCATGGATCCCTACGCCCGCGTGACAAAGTCCGTGAGAAAGAGGCCGTCAAGATGATGGTAAAAGAATCGGATGCCCGTACAAATACACTGATTGTCAAATGGCTGTTAAACAAATACGCATAACAGCAAAAAAGACACCGTCCGGGAAATCCCCGATGGTGTCTTTCTTTTTTGTGGTGCCGGAGGCGGGACTTGAACCCGCACGAGGTTGCCCCCGTCAGATTTTGAGTGTATTTTTTATGCAGTTTGGGGGATAGGGAAATCTAAAAATTCAATATTATCTGATGTAAATTACACCAAATGTTTGAAGAAAATTTTTAAACAGTCGTATAAGGTGTCGTGGAAAATTTATTACGACACCTTAAGTGGAATCACTTGCAAGCCACGGCTGCACAAATCACTGCGAATGCCGCCCACATATCCCGCTGTCGCTCCAGTCGGTCATTCTTTCTTTTCGCCTCTTCCGCGGATTCCTTCAATGATTGATTCGCCTTCTGCAATGAGGTCTCGGATTGTCTGATTGCTGTTTCCGATTCGATCAGCTGACTCTTGAGCATTTTGATTTGCTGTTCCTGCTCGTTCTGTACTACTTTTAGATTCTGAAATACTGTCTCGAGCTGTGTCAGCTGCTCCTCTGAAATCTGATACGTCTTCTCTGGTTCCGCTGCCAAACCAGTAACCGGACAAGAAAATAAGAATACCAGCGACGCACAATATAATACTTTTTTTAAGCGCATCCAATTCATGCCTCCGGGTGATCGTATACCGTGAGATTATTGGCAGCTATTGTAGACAGCACTTTCCGTGCATAGTCTGGGTCTGTAGCATATTTCTTTGCCATAGCAGTGACGAACTCTGTAAGATTCCAGGTTCTGTCCCAAATTTCTACAGCCGTTGCATAATTAGAATCATTGCGCATCAGTTGACACCAATCCTCGATAGCTGCATCCAAACTGTCATAGAGCTGGAAATTTGCGGTAACCGTATACCAATTCCCATTAGAATCTACTTCTTCTGTAGGAAGCGATTTACATGGACCAACACCGTTCCACTTCCTTCCAAAGAAATTGTATTCACCAATAACATACCTCCCCCATGCAGACTCAATAGCTGCTTGGGCAATACATACACTGGCCGGCAAATTATAGGCAAGACACACTCTATGTGCTGCCGGCCCAATTTTCTGAATGAATTCATCTGTTCCCATAAGATCCTCCATCAATTAAGAAGAAAAGCAAGGCCACAGCCTCCAATAATAATCACTGCAACAAAGAGTGCTGCACTCTTAACGCTTTTCCCATGGTTTTCCCACCATTCGTACATCATGATTCTCCTTTCCAATTTCATCCGGGATACCGTCCCTGTTCTCATCGACAAGCCACCTTGCGATGAAACCGATGGCCGCCACAGCCGCGCCGGACAACATCACACTCATGAACTGCCGCATCTCTGTTAGATTCGGCCGGCCGGCAATGTACCAATCCGCCAGAAGCATGACGACATACAGCGCCGAGCAAAATGCAAGAAAAAAAGCGTACCACACGATGTATCGCATGGCCGCTTTAGGGGCCGTGGCCGGAAGGCTTTCGAGCAGGGAAACGAACCAGTTTTTGATTTTTTCTATCACTTTTTATCTCCTTTCGGCGTATCCGACGGCAGCGCACAGACGCGCATCCACAGAGCCTTCACGGTCCCGTTGCCGCCCAGAATAGTGTAGATCTTGAACATATGCTCAATGTCATCCCGTGCTTCCACGGAACAATAGCCTCCTGCTTCGCATGTTTCCAGTTTCTGCAACAGCCGGTCCCGCAGGAGCGCACAGACGCCTTCACGGATCAGGCCATAATCCCTGCGCCCTACCCTGAGTGAGCGCCAGAGATAACCGACAGCGAGGCCGGCAAGCATGTATAGGGCCTCTCCGATGTAGTGAAAAAATACCGCCTCCATCATTCCTCCGTTTTCTCTTCATTAGACTGAGAAGGCTGCTGCGGCTTAGGCAGCGGCTTGCTTCTTACGCATTCCGGATTAGTGCAGAGCCCAGTAGATTCATCCATTTTATGCATGCACAGAAAACATCTCTTTTCCATTACAGATTCCCCCTTTTCTCAGCGTACTCATCTGCGAGCGCAGTACGTTCATTGATGAGCGAATCCTGCAGCTCTGTATTTTTCAGTGCGGCAGCTTTCATGATCTGCTCATCCAGCTCATCAAACTTAGACTGATATTCATCATCGAGTGCAGCGAGTGCCTGCGCCTGCAGCTCTTCTGCGGTAGGCTGCGGAGCCGTATTAGAGGCGCCCTCCGGAAGAGGACCGATTTCCTTAACTTCATGGCCTGGCGTATCGTAACCCTCATCGGGGAGCCAGTATTTCTGTCCACGATGGTCTTCAGTGTATTCCCATTTCTCGCCGTTCCAGACGCGCACGTATCCGGATTTCTCGGCCGGAGGCTCTGTATCTGTACATCCAGCAGGAATATTCCAAGCGCCGGAAGGGCTGCGGTCAGTATCATCAAGCATCATAATCCCAGAAAAAATATTTTTTTCGTCATATATATAAACAGTTCTCTCTGCCATGGTTTTCCTCCTTTTTAATATTTGATTTGCGGAATCAGCACAATTGCCGGAGGCTGAACAGTCGTCGATGCACCGTATACTGCAACTTTTAGAAGCATTGAAAGTAATATCATATCCCGTTCCCATATTAGTCCCGCCAGTTGTTCCAAAATAAGTATTTCCGTTTAAATCAACACCAAATGGTCCGCTACAGTTAGCGTCATGATTATATCCTATATAATTCCACCCTATTTTCCCGTTAATATTCGGCAATCCGGCAGATTTCATTCCCACGGTATCTCCGCCTTCAAAAAATCTGTTCCGGTAGTCCGGAAGAACAAATGTCGTACTTCCGTCTCCTTGCCCGAACAACTGCGGATTACTTCCGGGAGTACTCGTCCAAAGTCCGTTATCTGTTGCAAACTGAACAAGACGTGGATAATCCGATCGTTTCACCGTAGCGCCATTTGCTTTTACCCAACCTGGAGCTAGTTTGTACCGGAAAGCAATATCTCCGACACTTACGATATCGATTACCCTATCTTCATTTTCATTTCGCATTGTGTAGTGCAGACCGTCATCAGCGGAAGAAAGAGATTTCACAAAATCCATTGCTGGATGAGCCGATGTAAGAGAATTATGCGCATCGATATCGTCAGTGATCTGCTTACGAATATCAGGATGAGAGTTCTCGGATTCATTGTGCTTATCAAGATCGACCAGTGTCACAAGCGCACTGGAATCCAATACTGCAGATACATTTCCCGTATTACTCATAATGAGATGTGCTTCAAACTCTTCCGATACAACTGTTGCGGATCCAGATGCCGGGATATTATCCGGATTCGGGTCTATCTGTATTGCATAGAGAATGTCTCCGAGGTCAGGATCTTGTGCGTATAAGCCCATTTCTCTTGCATAAAAGGCCTGAGATATACCGCTATTTGTGATAGTCGATTTAATCGTTACGATATTCCCATCGTTTGAAATCCCTTTGATAGGCATATCAATTTCTTTATGAGCAAGCTCTGTCAGACTTTCAATACTGCCGGATGCTTCCCCGCTGCCGATAGCCAATTTTGTGAATGTAAGTGTAGTACTCCCAGTATTCACTTTTGCCTGGAGTGCTGCACCTCTATTCGTCATACTGAATCCAGTCCAATTTGCCATTTTTTATCCTCCTTTACAGTGTTCCCGATGTGTATACCTTTTTATGTATCGTATTGGCTCCATTGAAATATAGTTTTGCGTTTACGATTATCTTCTGACTGATATCCGAAGTAATTTCAATCCTTTTATGCAGAGTATTTGCGCCTCCAAAGTAGATTTTTCCTTCAGATTCCCTATAAAACTGTACGTAATCCAGCCAGGATCGAACATTCTTCACTGCATAGATGGTATCTACCAATGTCTTAATGGTTTCTTCGCTTTCCATAGGCCCCATAATAAGGACTACCCGGAAATGAAACGGTTCACCACCGTATTGAAACCATTCTTCAACCCGTCCATCATCCAAAATAATTGATACAACATTTCGAACAACAGCTGCCGTTCCTTTCTTGCGGTGGCTTTCCAAGGCCTGCTGTACCATTTCCCTTTTCTGCGATATAGGAAGCATCTGGTCATAGAAATCAACATGATATTCCCAGGCGAGCTCGTCCAGCAGCGCTTCGCTGAGCTCGTCGAGCCGCGGGAGAAGCAGACAGTACCCCGCGGCCCGGCTGACAGCCTGCATTTCTTTTTTGATCGCGTCACAGATATCCTGCACGGTCTGGTCTTTCCGGATGCTGTCCGGCAGGGTTTCTTTGAGCGGGATGTCGTCTACTTTATTCATCCTCTATCCCTCCATACTCCGCCGTGCAGCCTGTGGAAATCGCGACCTGTGTGCCGGCAAGTTTCGTATAGACGGGGCTCTCCACTTCCACGCGCTTGGCTCCGGCGCGGACGATGCGGGCAATGAGCTCGGAAGGATTGATATCCCGTCCCAGCTTTTCTTTCTGCCATGCCTGGAAATCCGCAGCCGCCGTCTCGACGGCCTGCCGGATGGTCTCCGCCTGCGCCTGATTGTCCCGTGAAATGTAGTATGTGAATTTCACCGCGTACTCTTTTTTCTCCGGAGCGAGAGCCGTGACATGATCCGTGAGGGGCCGCACGTCATCGGCAGATAGGACCCCCTCTACCGCGTCCAGCAGCTCTTCCCCGGGAATTTCCCCGCCCTCGAGGAGCGGCCGCACCTCCACTTCGCCCGGAGACGACGAGGTGACAGATACATCGGTGATGAGCGCGGAGGCGCGCTTGGCAAAATATTCATACGCCCCGGCTGGCCCCGCCACGGAAAAGCTCTCCGGCGCGATGTGGATGTCTTCCCGGTAGCTGTCGTCGTCCTGCACATCCGCCCCGCCTTCGGAAACGGTGATATTCTCCACGGCGGCCACGTAGGGTACGGGATCCACGAGAGTCGCCAGTGCGCCCGCGGCATAACCGTTCCCCACAGGGCCGGCGGTCTGGCACAGGGCTTCCCCGCTGCCCGTAGTTTCTCCCGCGGGAATGAGCACGTCCGCCGTGAGAGCGAAAAAGATGTTGTCCCCGGCGGTGAACCGCGTCCCAGCCGGGATGACCGTGGAGACATCCCGCGCGGCGGAGAGCGTGAGCTTCATCGTGGTCATCGCCGCCGCGGCAGGCGTTCGTTCCACGCCCATGAAGGCCCCCAGATGGTCCAGATTATTCCCTTTCGCATAGCGGAGTAGATTCTGCTTTCCCGTCTCGTTGATGGCGTTCATCTGCAGGATGATGATGTTCGCGATGGTCAGGAGGAAGAGCCGCACCGGGTCGCCCCGGGCGAGGGTCCGGCCCGTGATGCTCTCGTATTCTCCGAGGACCGCTTCCTCCACTTTTTCTTTGTCCGCGTCCACGAAGACGATCTCCGGCAGACTATTCAGTTCCATTGATTTTCACCTGCACTTTCGGTCTCAATATCCCGTCCATATTCTCCTCGAAGTCCACGGAGGTGACGGTCACCCGCGGCTCGTAGGCCCGGATTTTTACGAGGATCTCCGAGGCGAGCATGGCCCGGGCTTTCGCCATGGGGCGGTCCACATAGGACGCATCCACGCCGAAGGCCCGGTCGAGCGGCACGCTCCCCATGGCCGTCGCGAGGATGTTGCGCAGATTCTGGAGGATTTCTTCCGTCTCCGTCGCCGGCTCGAAGTCGATGCCCCGCCCGGAGACGGCCGTTACATCGTAGAGTTTCACAGGACCGCCTCCTCTTCGGCATATTCCCGGAGCGTGACGGACACTTCCGCCGAGAGGGGATTGCCGTATTTATTCCAGTAGGTCACCTGCGCGGAGAGAGATGTGAGCACCCAGAAATGGTCTCCCACCGTGTGATTGCCCAGCACGAGGGGAAAGACGGCTCCTTCGTCCCGCATGACCTCGAGGCGGCGGATTTCCGTGCGCGGGTCCACGCCGAGGTCCTGCCGGAGGAGCATCTTGAAGGAAATCTCCTCCACGTCCGGCCCGATGAATTCGAGCACGGGCTTGCGCCCCATGAGGTCGTGCTTCTCCCACCGGGCTTCGCTTCCCTTGTTCCATTCGTCGAAAGTCCTCACGAGGAATCCTGACGTGAGGAAGGGGATGTCATCCATATATCCGACGAGCATATTACCCTCCTATAAACACATCGCCGCTGCCCTCGGCCGCGCTTCCTCCGCAGCTCACAGGGTCGCCCACCCGGGCGGCGGCTTTCCCATTGATGTAGACCGTGGCGCTTCCCGCGGCGACCTGTCCGCTGTGCGGCGCATGGACGTCGCAGCCATGCGGTGCGTAGCTGTCTCCCACACGGCCCGCGCCCTTCCCGTTCACAAAAACGTCGGCGCTTGCAGATACGAGCGCCGTGGACGGGCAGGCGTCGTGGCCCGTGTCGTTGTCTCCCAGTCTGTGTGCAGCCGGCATGGCGCCTCCTCAGTTGATGTCCACGCGCGGCGCGGTGATTCTGATGGCCGACGCCGCGGAAATCTCAATGACGCCGCCCTCGTACCGGATGCGGCTCCCGTCGGGGAACGTGATGCTCCGCACGGCCGGGTCCGTCTCGGCGGGCCTGTCTTCCGTGCTGTAGAAAGCGCCGAGGATAAATCCCTGATTGATGCCCCGCCCCGACGGATTCGGCAGGAACGCGCACAGCACCTGCGTATTCACCTCCGGCACCCAGTAGCCCCGCGTGCCCAGGCTCCCCACCTGCAATACGGGGAGCTCCGCGCTCACGAGCCCTTCCTTGTCCGGGAAAGTCACCCGGGCCGTGCAGGCCGCGCCGTTCACGGAGGACACGCGCCCCACGCGGAGCATGTTTCTGATCTGGTTAATATCCATGGAGGCACCTCCTGATGTCGATGCTGGTGGTGTAGCCGCTGCCCGCGGAGTGCTGCGCCGTCTCGACGATGTAGTCCCCGTCGAAGGCGCCGAAGCCCAGTACCCGCACCGTGACGGAGGCGAGCAGTCGGAAATTCCCGGGCAAATCAAAAGAACCGGTCACTTCGTCCCGGTTCTTCTCCCGCAGCCGCTTCTTGGCGAGCCGTTCCGCCTCGGCGATGGAGTCCACCTGCTCTTTCACCTGCAATGTCTTCCCCTCCGTTTTGTCCGGGTCGGTAAAAGTCGCCTCGATGGTTTTCTTCGTGTCCGCTTTCTGGCACTCCACATGACACGCGCGGTACACGTCCCGGATGCGTGAGCGGAAGCGGTAGCCCTTGATGGCCGTGATATATGTCATGCCCTCCTCCGGAATGTAGACCGCGCCGGGCTTCACGAGCGCCAGAGCGGGCTTTGCTTCCTCATACTTCGACTCGTCGAAGATAACGATCTGGTTCCGGCAGATTTTGAGCGCCATGCCCTGATCCTCGCAGAGCTGCATGAGGAAGGACAGGTCGGACTGCTCTGTCTGCTCCGCCCGGTCGAGGGTGGGATTGTCCTCCGCGTCATACACGAGCTCCATCCCTGCGCCTGTTGCGATGTCTCCGGCGATGACTTTCAGCTCCGCCTTTTCCCAGCTCCGTGTCCGCTCCACGCCGCGCAGCTCGTTATTCTCCGGCACGGACGTGGCCTTGATATCTGCCTCGGACGGCGCGCCGCGGCTTTCGATTTCATCCACCGCAAAAAGCCCGAGCGGCATCGTCTCTTCCAGTCCGTCCGGCGCATTCCACGACGTGCGGAGGAGAGACACATCGAGCGTGGCCCCCTTCTCCGGCATCCACGCGCCCTGCCACAGCCCCGCCCGGTCTTCGAGCGTGAGCGTCAGGTCGTCCGCTTCCCCGGAGAGATGGTCCGTGTAGGAAATGGATTTCAGGTACGGCGCAAGGTCGGCGGAAATATCTTTATTGTCGTAGAGCACCTGCGCGCGGACCTGCCGGGGCATCATGGACGCCTCCACGGCGGCAGATTTTCCGCGGCGGGCGGCGTATAGTCCGGCACGTCGAGCACCACGCCGGATGGAAATACGACGATGTCCGCCCGTTCCTGATTGGCTTCGAGGAGCGCGTTCATCCCCGCCTCCGTGCCGTAGAGTTTATATGCGATGCTGTCCCACATGTCCCCCTGCGAGGTAATATAGGTCTTACTCATAGGAAAGCCTCCTTCCGTTGTGGGCGATGTCCTCCAGCATGCGCCGGAGCTGCTGCACCGTGACCGTCATGGCCTGCTGCACCACCGCCGCGTCGGCATTGCCCTGAATGGTCACCTGCGGGCGGAAATCCACGGTCACAGCCCCGCCGGACGATGCGGAGCGCGGCGCGGTAATGCCCCGGCGGAGCACGTCCGCCCCGGGGATCGTCCCGAGCGCCTGTCCCGCTTCCGTCCAGAGTCCCACAGACCGGCGGCTCGGCGTGAGCGGAATGGCCGCTTCCGGCCCGTCCTCCGCGAAGGTCGTGAGAAAAGCGCCCTTCCTGTAGATGCCGCCAGCCGCATTGGAGGCAACACCCGCGCCGCCGGAGACGAAATTCACCGCCGTATCGATGGGATGCGAGACGAATTCTTTCAAAGCAGTCCATTTTTCGATCACCCATTCATAGAGGGATAGGAAGGTAGACTTGACGCCCGCTCCAAAATCGGAAAGTGCCTGCATCGGATCATTCCACAGCGTGACGAAAAAGTTTTTCACGGTGTTCCAGTTGTTATAGAGCCATACGCCGGCCGTCACGAGTCCCGCAATGCCCACGATGAGCAGCCCGATTGGATTGGCGCTCAACGCTGAATTCCAAACCCACTGCGCCGCTGCCCACGTGCGTGTCGCTGCAGCAGCCAGTTTGGAAGCCGCCAGAGCCGCGTAGGTTTTCAGAGTTCCGGATGTCATCAGACTATTATACAACATGCGTACGGCATTGAATTCTTCCTGCACAATTTTCCATGTACGGATTGCAATTGTTAATCCTCCGGCACCCGCGACAAGTGCAGAAATTCCTTGTATTGCGCCCGGAGAGCTCATTGCCACATTCCCTATGGCGCTTGCCAAAGTTCCCACGGCCTCTGCCACGGGAGTTACAACCGGAAGAAGCCCCTGTCCAATGGCAATTTCCGCGGCATCCAAACGATTATTCATTAGTTGGAGAGAATTGGCCGTGGTCTGGGACCGCGTGGCAAATTCCTGCTCCATGCTTCCCGTATACAGGGATGCGTCGGCCACCTTGTCGAAGTTCGCCCGCAGGCCGTCCAGATTCGACAGGAGCGGCGCGATGGCTCCGAGTGATTCCTTCCCGAAGATGTTCTGGAGCGTGGACGCCTGCGACGCCGCATCCAGCTGGGAAATGCTCTGGAGCACGTCCAGGATGGCTCCCTTCGCGTCGGTCTGCATGCGCTGCGCCAGCTCCACCGTATCGATGCCGAGTGCAGCAAAAGCTTCCTGCTGAGTCTTCGTGGCGCTCTCTCCGGAGGCCATGGCGAGGATGAGATTCTTGATGCCCGTGGCGGCCACGTCGGAATTGATGCCCGCCCCTACGAGGCTTGCGCCGAGTGCGGCGATTTCCCCGGAGGCCACGCCGCCCACTTCGCCGAGCGGCCCCACGCGGGTGATGACGTCGGAAATCTGCGGTGCGGAGGCGGCGGTGGTATTGCCCAGATAGTTGATTTTGTCCGCGAGCGCCACCACATCTGACTGCCCCATCTTGAACGCCGTGCGCCACTGCGCCATCATCGTCCCAGCCTGATCCGCCGTGATGTCAAAGGCGACGCCCATCTTAGCGGCCTCTTCCGCGAAAGATACGAGCTCATCCCGGGCAATGCCGGACTGGCCGCCAGCAGCGACAATCTGCCCGAGTCCATCCGCCGTCATAGGGATATTTTTCGAGAGCTCAAGTACATCTCGGCTCATCTGCTGGAACTGCTCTGGTGTGTCGAAGTCCACCACCTTGCGCACATCCGCCATGGTGGATTCAAACTGGATGGCCGCCTGCACGGGTTTTGCAAATACGTTTCCGAATGCCTGTACGTTGTAGTACATAATATTCCAATCTGCAAAGGCAGAGCGGAACATGTCCATGGAGGCATTCTTCCATGCGAGCAGACTTTTTTCGTTTTTCCGCATCACCGCCGTGTCGAATGTCTTCTTATTGATGATGCCGTCTCCGAAAGATTTCTGCAGCTGTCTGGTTTCCTCTTCCAGTTTATCCATGTACTGCCGCAGTTCGTCCACTTCTTTGCTCACCTTGGAAAAGCTCGCCGCAAAGGAAGAATTCATTGCCGCAGACAAAACGAACCCGAAGGTGAATTCCTTGCTTGGCATGAGGCCTCCTTACAAATAATTAAGATTCCTGATATAATATAAATAAAGGAGTGATTCCTATGATGATATTAATTCTTGCTCTTTGTGTATATTGGGTGACTTTCGGTATTCTTACTATAAATTATGCGCCCATTCTATTTTTCCCAGCCCTATTTCTTCCTGCTGTTATCGTTCTTTTGATTGAGATGTCTCGCAATACTTGGAAAGAAAATCTCGGCATTCTCACAATCGGTCTCATTGGGTGTTTGTGTAGCACCATTTGAATTTTCTTCTGCGTCCTTCGGGACGCTTTTATATTGTCCACGTAAAAACCGCCTGCTTCCGCAAGCGGTTTCGTTTTTTACTACGGCTGCGCAATCAGCCGATTCCTACTGATTTGTTGATATCTGCCTGAAGCAGGTCCATGTTCTTTTTCGTCACTTCCCTGCCCTGCTGAATCAACATATGCGCGATATGGACGGCTCCATCGAGGCTCCATCCGTTGGCGCTGTTGATATTCAGCATATCTTCCGGGTCGGTTCTCCCCGCGGGCGGCGTCCACAGGCCGAGGCGCATCATCTCGTCCACGATGTACTTCGCCACGATGCGCCGCTTCTCCCAGTCCTTGACATAGCCGATGGTGGAGCGGAGCGTGTAGAGCTGGAGGATCTTCGTGCGGATGTCCAGCGCCTCGCCCCTTGCCGCGGAGAAATACGCCTCCAGCGTCTGCCGGATCGATGCCAGACAGCCAAACAGGCGGGCCAGCTCATAGACGGTCTCCTTCATGTAAACCGCCATGGAGGACGCCCGGCTGTCACAGATGCGGTTTTCCCGTTTGAACTGCCCGAGCATTTTCCCCTGCAGAAGAAAATATGGCAGGCCGTACTGTTTCACCCGGCGGAGCAGCTCTTCGTGGACCACATGCAGCAGTTTTTCCAGCTGCATGGAAGTCATCACCGGCACGCCCCGCAAGGTATACCGCCGGTCCGGATTCTCCGGCAGAGCCGGCGCGGATTGTTCCCGCAGGGCTTTCTCCATGGCGTTGAATGCCTCGATGTACTTGATCTTCCATTCAAGGGCCTTCTTCCCGGTAAATCCCATCACGAGAAGGGAAAATCCGTCCCGGTTCATGAGATATTCTGGAAGCGTCCGGCCTCGATAAGTGTACGATGTTTTGCAGAAAAATTTATTGGCGGAATTTTCCGCCGATAAAATTCCACGGATGTTTTCCAGTACATCTTTATGCAATTTTCCGAAAACCTGCGCCACCTGCCGCGAGGAGGTGACCACCTGATTTTTCCTGATTTCTACCAGCTCATTCATGGTGTGTTCCTTTCGTTGAATGAGACACACCTCCATGATAGAATATTTCATGGAGACGCAATCTCCGGTCAAAATAGGGTAATTGCTTTCATTTCCAGTGGCGGCAATTATCCTATTTTTCTTTTGACTCTTCGGCCAGCTTTCGTATGCCTCGACTTATCGCCTCAGTCTTTGTTACCTTATTTTTCTCACAATATGTTTCCAGCGCCTCAGCATCCTCGTCATTCAATCGAATGCTCAACTTATTTCTTCTTGGATTATCCGTTGGCCTTCCGAGTTTTGCAGACATCGCTCTCACCTCCTTTATTTTGTCTTGCAAAAGTAGTATATCACTTATGCCAGACAAAATAAAGAGAAAAATTTCCGCCGACCGCATCCCGCCAATACAAAAGCGCCCACACCCGTGAGCGCTTCTTTTATTTTGATTTTCAATACGCATAGGCACGCTTTTCTGATACATCCAAACAGACGCCGCGATACATGCCGACTTCGGAGTCATCGTTCCCGCAGTCTTCGGATTTGATTTCCGCTGTCTCCTCCGCCAGCCTCGCGCAGAACACTGCGAGTATGCCGGGGAACATGTAGACCATAAACCACAGGATACGGAGCCGCTCCATCCATTTGATTTCCTTTTCAAGCAGCAGGAACATCAGCGGCAGCACGATGAAATGCAGCAGCGGAAGGCCGAGCGCCAACCATATCCTTTTATCCAACACCCCGCACTGGTTCATTCTGAAAACCACGGATACGACCAGCCCCGCATATGCGGACAGGAGCAATACACCTACCAGCCACGCCATATCACTCACTCTCCTCTTCAGAATCCGTCTTCTTTTTTCTGACAGGGACAAACCAGCTCGTCCCCCATTCTACAACATAGGCAAAAATCAGGAGTCCACCCATCCAGAAGACAAACGCGTCGCTCTCCCACAGGTAAATGATACTTGTCGGCTTCACCAGCGCAATCATATGCCCCACTTCCGTAGGAATAATGCGGATGGCTCCGAAAAGCCCTCCCAGCGCGATAAATCCCATAAAAGCTATGCCCACAATGATAAGCAGACTGAACAGTTTTCGTATCGCATTCATCGCCTTCAGGCTTACCGCATATAGAAGCTGTCCAATGGCAAATACGGTAAGCGTGCTGAAGAAAGTCTCATTGTTTTCTGCGCTTTTCCACAAAATGAGGATGGACAGCGCCGCCGCCAAACTTCTGAAAACCAGAATGCGTGCGGCGGAAAACATTCCATACTGCGGATTCAAAACAAAACTTTCTTCTTCGCGTTTTTCCTTACTCACTCAGTAGCATCTCCTGTTTGTCTTTATTATAAATGCGGTAAATCGGCCCCGCAATCGTTATACTGAAATGGTATAGCATCATTTTTCCCGGAATTCATTTGTGCCTTCCATGTAAAAACCGCCTGTGCGCGGCAGGCCTCAGAGTAATATGCCAGCCATACAAATTGTCTTCTCCTCATCCTCCATTCTCTCATCCTTCCCGGTTTCTTTTCCCGTTTTTTTATCGCACATGCCGAACGGGTGGTATAATGAATATAGCTCTTTTATGGCGTCCTTCGGGGCGCTCTTTTTTTGTACTGTAAATCAGGGCCTGTCTTTCTGGATTTCTGACAGGATGTCCGCGTAGTCATATAACTGCGCGATGGGTAATGATAAATAAAAGCTGACTGGCGTCGCGGTGGCCATGGCCATCTGGAGCGCCAGTTTTTTCAGCTTCCGGAGTCCGTCTTTCCGGCGTGCCTGTCCGTCCAGGACGCCTATGCGAGTAAAAAACGGACGACCGGGGCGATGATGTTCTTGAAGTCTTCCGCCGGCAGGGCCAGGATGTCGTCTACGGGACATCCCGCCATGCGCGCGGCCACCGCCGCCTGATACCTCATGGAAGCGGCGATGAAAGGGGTGTTGTCTCCCATTGCGCGGACTTCGCTCTCCGCGGCGACAAGATCCGTGCCGGTGAGAGTATCGAAATTGAATTCTAAAGAATGAACCTCCTTATCATTTATAGAGACAGGTTGTGACAGTTGTATTTCCATTATTCCTCTCCTTCTTGAAAATCATTGAATCGAATGATAGAATATATACCCATCTTGTTCCATCCGTATTCCCACAAAGAAGGAGGCATTCTTTATGAAAAACGATGAAATTTGGATTTCTGAACTCGAAAAATACGGAACTCGTCAGACTACTCAAAAACAGTTTGCAGAAAACATTTCCAACCAAACAGACAAATATGTTTCACCCTCCAAAGTTGGAAAAGTCGTTCGTGATAATGGTTACTATCATACAATTGATAAATTCGGGGGCAAAATTCGATGCATGTATTACCTTGGACATGCGAAATAATCTCAATAAAAACCACCAGTTCAATTTGACTGGTGGTTTTTATTGATTACACAAGTCCCAGGGCATCGCGCACTTCCGCGAGGTAGTCCGTGCCGCCCACACGGCAGATGTAGTTGTACTTGTCCAGCTCGATCACGTCTTCGCCGTCGATGGTGATTTTCATGTAGTTCACTTCGATGGTGTTCTTCGTGTCGCTCGTGGTGCCCACGTCGAGCTTGCCCGGTTCGGTGGTCTTCGGCACGCCGGAGACGACGACTTTCACGTGGCGCACCACGTAGGCGGCGGCGCTGGAGTCGTAGACCTGCGTCGCGCCGCGGAGGTCGAGCTGCACGCCTCTGGGCGATGCGAGGAGGACATTCGATTTCTCGAGGGTCCGCCAGTTCAGCTCGAGCTCCATGCTGGAGTAATGCCCCAGCACGGGGGAGTCGATTTCTCCGGCGATGCCCGCGCCTTTGACTGTCTCGGTCATGGCTTCGAGGTTCGGAAGCGTCACATCCGCGATGCCGACGAGGTCGTCCCCGCCCTAGTAGACGCGGAAGTTAATCAACTTTTCCGGCACGTTCATAGCGTTTTTCCTCCTTATTCAAACAGCGTCTGGAAATAATCCGGATCGTACTCGATGACATTCTCGATGACCCGCGCCGGCGTGGGCGGCGTGAAGTAGGTGTGGAATTTGATAATCCCGTCGAGGAGATTCGTTGTGGGATTCTCGTCTTCCCGGAATTCCACCCGCGCGCCGAGGAGGACGCCCTGCGCCACGAGGCCGTTCAGGCGGATGTTCTCGCTGTCGATGACGGTCTGGATGAGGCGTTTGTTGATGGGCTTGTCCACTTTCGCCCAGTAGGTCTGGATAAAGGTCTTGGCGTGCCAGTTGAACATGCGCCGGATGCTGATGAAGGCGTCCTTTGGATCCGTGTTGGACGGGTAGCAGGCGGTGCGGTTGCCCCACGCTTTCCACCCGCCGATGAAGTTCAGCGCGGTGACGATGCCCTGCCCGTTCAGGTAGTTCGCTTCGTCGGGGCCGAGGATGACTTCCGTGCCGTCGGCGAGGCAGGTGCCTGTGATCTGCATGGACTTATTGGACGGCGATTCGTAGGGAATGTCCCCGTTGTCGCTGTCGACGGTGGCCATGACGCCGAGAAGATGGACGGACATATGGAAGATGTCGTCTCCGTTCTTCACACGGGGCCAGCAGACCACTTCCTGCTCGTCGGTGTAATTGAAATTGTTCTTCCATGTGGGCACGTCCGTGTATTTTTTGATGGTATCCGCCACATCGGTGAGGACCATCGCCTGGAAATGGCTGTTGATGTTTCCCGCCTTGGCCACCATCACGGAAGCCACTTCCGGTTTGTCGCTCCACCCCGGCGCGAGAACGAGTCCCGGCACGAGTCCGTACAGCGGGAAGACCTGATTCAGCGTCTCGAGGCCGGTATAGGCCCCGGTGGACACGTCCACGCCGCCGATGATGTCGTCTTCGGTAACGGCGGAGGGGTCGAGCTTGTCGTAGGATGCGTAGAGGGTCCCCGCATTGTGCGCCGCGCCGTCTTCGAGGGCGGTGATGACGAGCCGGCCGTCGCTGTCGTAGGCGGCTTCGTAATCGGTGCCCTGCACGAGGGCCGCCCCTTCCCCGCTCTGGGCTTTCACCACGAGGGTGGAGAGGAGCACCGGATCCGTGAGGACGCCTTCGTTCTTCGTCATGGTGATTTCCGCATTTTCCACTCTTCCTTTGTGCTTCGCCGGGTCGAGGACGTTCACGAAGACGACGGGCGCGCGGTTGTACAGGGAAAACTGGCTGTACATCGCTTCGCAGAGGGTGTAATTTTCCCAGTCTTTGCTGTAGCCGAGGGCCGCAACGGCTTCGGCGTAGCTGTAGCACAGGACGGGCCGGTTCGCCGCGGCGGGGTCGCTCGCGAGATGGACCGGCGCAGTGCCGAAGATGACCGGCAGCCCCGCCGTGGTATTCACCGCGGGCACGATGCTGGTGGGCACTTCAGACGTATAGACGCCGTGTTGATAGGACATGATCAGACCTCCTTTGCCTGTTCATAATACTTGTGGAGCGGAGTGCCCTGCCGGGCGGCCTCCGCCATTTTTTCTCTCATGTCCGCAATGGGCACGAAGAGTTTTTCCAGCCACGGATTGGCCGCGGCAAGGTCTTTCACCTGCGGCGGCAGTCCGCCGATCCATACGGAGTACGGCGCGAGCCGGTGGCCGGAGAGGGCCGGGCCGATGTAGATGCGCCGACCCGCGGCTTTCGTCTTTTTAGAAATTGTCATAGTTGATTCCTTCCTCCACGGGCTGTCCGATCTGGTAGGACGCCGTGATTTTTCCTTCCCACTGGGGAAACGGCTGATTGTCCGGCACGGCGCCCTTGATGGGAAGCACGAGCACCGTGCGCCCCGCAAGGCACCGGCGGCGGAGCATGGCCTGCCGCGCGTGTTCCATGAGGTTGTAGAGGCTCCGCCAGCCGTTTCCCTCGTCTTCGTCATAGACGGAGAAGCCGATTTCCACTTTCGCCGTGCTGTAGTCTTCCCCTTCTTCATCGGTGAAGTCTGTCGCCAGCACGTAGATGAAGGAGGATTTCTCGGCGGCGTTCTCCGGCACGGGCGGATAGCCCGCGTAGACCTGGATGGGGCGCAGGCCGGAGGGCTGCTCCGCTGCATAGTCCCGCACCGCTTCCCGCAGGAGCGCGGCGAGGTGTTCCATCACTTCCATGAGCGTCATTGTTTACTGAGCCTCCACTGAATTTCATGCAGAAAACGCTCGTTCAGCGTCTTCTCCGCTTTGGGTACGAACTGCTCGAGCGTTTCTTCCTTCCCGACCATGGCCGGTACGGACGGGCCGAAGGGCGTGGCAAGCGGATACCGCGCCCGCTGCCGCCTGTGCATGGGGCCTTCATAACCGCTCGGAAAGCGCTGTACGAAAAGGCCCTTCACCGGCCGGGCAGAGCCTCCGCGAAGCACCTGCACGCGCACAGGCCCGCGTTTTCTCCGGCGCAGGCGGAATTTTGCAAGGGACAGCGGCGTCCCTTTCGCGGTGATGACGCCCCGGGGAGACTGATTCTTCGCTTTCTGCGTAAATAACGCCCGTTTTACATCTCCCGCGCGGATGATGTACCGCTCCCGCGCGGCCTTGGAAATCTCTTTCCTCGTAGCCGTGATGGTGCGGTTGATGGCTGCGGCGGCCGCCTTCTGCACGAGAGACGGCATGCTTTTCATGAGCGTCTCCGCGAGGCGCGCGTTCTTCTCATCGAGCGTCACCCGTATCACCGGTCATTCGCCTCCAGTTTGATGGTGAGCATCCCCATGTCTTCCGCACAGCTGTCCACGATGTACAGTTTCCCGTCCACACGAAATGTTTGTCCGTATCTGGGAATTTCCGGAAGATCCTCTACCTTACAGTTCACCATCATCAGATCCCGATACACTTCATAATGTGTACCGGACAGATCCTCCGCAGAGATCTTCTGTAATATGGCCATACATTCTGTTCCATTTACATTATGAATCTCTGCGAAATCTTCCGGATCCAGAAATACATTCAAATCATCTCCTGTAATCTGGTCATGCAGGCTCATGCCGATTTTGTTGCAGAAAGCACGTTCAGCTTTACGGGAACTGCACTCCCTGCTGCCGCTCCCACGGTAACACCGGCACAAATCAGTGTTCCACTATTAGTCTTTACGGCTTTTCCGGCAGATGCATCCCAATATACCGGGGTTCCTACTGCAATATCGGATTCACTTGTCGGAAGATTATAGACGCCTTCGATAGAAATAGCTCCCGTACTTCCTTTGGGAATGGGCTCCTGTGCGACTCCGATAATAGAGCCAATGACGACTACCTCATGATATTCAATCGTGGTTTCTGCCGCGTTTGTGTAGTCAATTGCATCACCTTTCTGAATATAACTCGCTTTTGCCATGTTCTTGTCCCTCCTTATTCTTCACCAGTACTTTTATAAAATGCACGATAATCCAGCAGATTTACACCAAAATCCAGATAAATCTGATATTTGATGCCAAGCATATCCGTATCCGTAAATGTCCGCATCGTCGGATTTTCCTGCCCATTGAGATACGTTACTTCAATGCCGGGCAGTACGCCTGGAGCCGCTGCCAGATACCAGGCATTCGGATCTTCGATATTCGGGTCTGCCACTACAGTCAGCCGATTTGCAAAGGGGTTCGGATACGCATTGTTCTTGGTCGGATCTACAGCGGATGCAATGAGCGTAGCCGCTTCCACTTCAAGCTCCGCCGGAACGATGAGATACACCGGCTGGATATTCAGATAGGTCTTTCCAGACGGGTCTTTCTGTTTGGCCATGGCAGCCTTGGCCGTTTTCAGGCTTTCGATACTGAGCGCCCCGGTTCCGCTGTTCTTATTCGCGGATGTGAAAATGCCAGTCCCCTTGGTCAGTAAAGTATATGCCTGTTTGTTGATGGTTCTGCGTGCAGCTGCACCATATGCAGCCGGGAGCCGTGCAAGAGCAGACAGGTCATCGTTAATAATGGCTTTTCTTGTCAGAGACCATTCCCTTCCAAATGTGTGCACGGTAGTTTCCTGCCCAATATCCACCGTTTCAGAGCTTTTAAATTCTCCCGCTTCCGTCATCGGAAGGAGTTCATCAGCCGCGCCAAGTCCTACCCGAGTAGATGGCTTAAAATCCGGATTGGATCCTTTCGAAGTCCAGTACTGGAATGTAGCCGGGACTTCCTCGTATGCTTTCATGAGCGCTTTCCGTCCTACATTGGCAAGAATATTCGGGAAAGCACCACTGCCACCGGAGAATACGCTCCGAAGGAGTGCATCGCTATCCATGCGGGTACGTCTTCCAGTCTCCCGTTCAACGATATCCTCCGCCAGCCGCATGAGAGACATTCCACGGAATGCTTCCGCCCCTTCTGCCGGATGTTCCACTTCTACACCGGCTCTCATGGCCACGCCGTCCACTGCCGCTGCTCTGAATTTATCCTTTTCGTCAGCCTTGACTTCCACCTGTACCGGCGCTCTTTTCTTTGCCAGCACGGAAAGAACTGCAGATCTTACATTCCCAATCGTCATGCCTCCCGCAATGTAATCCTTCGGATCCATATCAAAAGAACGGCAGAGTTCCGTGATATCTGCCGCTCTTCTCCGTTCTGCTTCGACCGCTTCCGCGATCTGCTGTCTCTGTGCTTCGTCCATGACGAGTGTTTCCTCGTTGTCCATTTTTCTCTCCTTTTTACAATGGTCTTCAATCGACCGTCCTACTCCAACACCTGCATCCGCCGGTACGGACACAATGCTGATTTCCAGCGGCTCCCATTTAGTTATCACCACTGCCGGCCCCTGAAATCTCCCGTCAGCGCTCACTTCGTTTTCCTTCAACTGCAGAAATTCCCTGATTTTGTACCCTACCGACACACCCCGAAGAAATCCATTCTTCACTTTCTGAAAAATCTTGTTTGCTTCATCATCCGTATCGAATCTGATCTCCGCATGGCCGCGGGCGTCATCACCGATCCAGGCACGTTCTACTCTGCCGATGGGCCGGTTTGCATCATGATTGAAAAGTACAACTCCGATTTCTTCCAGACGGGATAAATCAACTGCACCCGGGCTGTGGTCAAGAATTTCCGGTCCAAACCATCTTTCGTAGGGTGTTTCGCTGGAAAATGTGAGCTCTGCCGTGCGTTCCGTTACATTAACGGCATCAGCCCGAGCCGCCATTTCTCTGTTCATCGTCATTTCATGCAGTCTTTCCATGCTGTTCATTCCTATTCCTCCTTATTATGATTACTCTGCGCCGCCTGTACGGCCTCCGGTGTATGGATCGGCAGTGTCAGTCCCAGACTTTCGGCATATTCTTTCTCCTTTGCCATCTGTGAGAGCTGGTCCCGCCAGTCATAGCCGTGCCCCGCACACTGCTGGCCCAGAGTGAGAGTCCCGCTCTTCATCGCCAGTACATCCGCCTGCATTTCCTTTTCCGGATCGATAGACTGCCAGCCGGGTGCGATCCATTCCGCCTTCTGGTATTCAGCCTTTCTATTTACATAGTCCGGAAGATCCAGAGCTCCATTCAGGAAAAGAGTATCCAGAAACGCCCGATATACAGGCTCACAAAAATGAGTAATAAGCCACTGCTGCACAGGCTGGAATGTTCTTCTATCCTCCAGATTTCCCTGTCTCGCCGCACTGTAGCTGCTTCCTCCAAAATCACGGCTTATCATTTCATAGGACAAGCCGACGCCGGAACCGATCATGCGGGTGTACAGCTCCGTGATATCACTTGCCGTGGACGCCGGCCGGCCTGGATTGGCTGCCTTGATATCCTCGCCCGGCGCGAGGCGGACCATCATGCCGGGCCGCACGCGCTCCACGCTCTTCCCTTCGATGTCGGTGAGGCCCGATTTCTGATTGGCCATATTGCCCACGCCGACGCCGCCGTAGTTGTTCTTCACGATGAAGATGGAGTAGCACGCCGCCATGAAGGCCGCCATGTTTTCTGCCGTGAGGTATTCGTCCAGGTCTTTGATGCGCTTGGCCACCGCTGCGAGGTCGGAAATGCCCCGGATCTGGTCGGGATACTTCTTCTGCCACAGGTGCAGGATGTCTCCGGCGGGAATGCGCTCGGAGCCTGCGGTTTCCCATCCGTCGGCGGATTTCCGCTTGATCCAGTACGCTGTGGGTCTGAGATAATCATCCAGTTCTATGCCTCCACGTATGATTCTTCCCGTTTTAGGTGCGGTGAGCAGACTGTCATCCAGCAGATCCGGTCGAATCAACTGCAGTTTCAGCGGGAATTTGGCCTTTTCATTTACTGTCAGCTTCACCAGGATTTCGCCATCTACGGTTTTTCTCTGCACAATCATCCGTTGGATTTCATAAAATCCCATCTGTCCGGCGATATCGCAGTTTTCCGGGCGGATCCATTCATTCCACAGTGCCTCGATTCTCGTATTCAGGCTTTCATTGGCGCATCGTGCCTGCGGCCGTATTCCCGTATTGACCACATTCCGCACCATGGCAGACAAAATCGAGTTGGCAAGATCGCTGTTTCGTTCAAGCCACCGGCACCGGCTGCGGATAAGAGTTCTTTCCCCCATCTCTGCGTTCTCCTGATCCGGTATATCCATTGGCACCCAGCGATGGTTGTACCGATTGATCTCCCCGGCATCGTAGAAACGCATCATTTCACGGTATGCTTTCCGTCTTGCACCCGCTGCCGGATTCACATAAGCGATGATTTTGTCCAGCCAGTTCATCAGTCCATCCCTTTCTCGGCAAAAGTTACGCAGAGACCGCCACCTCTGGCATCAGCCAGCGCATTCTGCAATGCATTTTCCCGTTCATACAGCGTTTTCAGATCCGCACGGGTCAACCGTCTATTTTCAATGGCATATTCCTGTGCTCCCTCTTCAATTTTTGCTATGGCTAACCGGACTCTCCGAAGCTGCTGTTCTATGATCTCTATCTCCATATTTCCTCCACATAAAAACCGCCTGCATTCGCAAGCGGTTTTGTTTTAACAATCATTCTGGAGTTACAATAAATATCCATACTCCATCATATTTCTTTCTTTATTTTATTTTCTCTGTAATTTTTTGTGCATCATCCAATGTCCTAAACCCTAATAACTGCGCCATCTGTTCGGAATTATTGCACAGACTTTGGATGCTTCTTTGGATATTTCCCCATTTATATTTAGGATTAATTCTCTTTACAATGTATACCACAATACATATGACAGCAGCAAGCCTGTTCGTTGGAGTTTGCATCCCATTCTTTTTCGATTTTATAAAATATAAATAAGGTATCCAGTCCTTTCGAAATTTTGGTTTTGTTTTTAGCTTTACGTCAATTAAGTTCGAATTATGAGCACAAATATTTCTAATAAAATGCAAGCATTTAACCCACGACAGAAATTCTTCTGGCTCAGCCTGATAGACAGCAGCAATACTTCTTAAAAGCGAATCACTCATCATATCGAGCATTATCTTCATATCACCGAAAGACATGGCTTCTATTGCCAGCCAAATGGTGGGAAAACCATCAGCATTAATATTTTCAGGTTTTACAAATTCTGCTGATTTATTTTGTGATACCGATTTTAAAATATTCTTTTTCAGATTATATTGTTTTCCCTCAATTTGAAATCTTGTATATTTTTCTCTATGAACCCATTTGGAATACTCCAAATATCCGAATGCACCGTATCTTAAACCCATTTCATGAGAAAGAGTTGTCTTGATAGAAACTTCTACCTTTTCTATTGCATGAATAAGGTAAATTCTAAGGTTTTTATCCTGGTAATATCTTCTCAATACATCCTGAAAAGAAACGCCCTCATAAGAAATTTGAACTACTCCATTTATTTTATTATGAGTAGACAATGGATGTGCAAATTCTTTTAACTTATAGTAATTTATATGATTAATCTTATCGATATCTCTATCGTCTACTTGCATTCCTCGACTTCTAAACAGATCAAGTAATTCCTCACTAGACATTGCCTTGGGTGTAGTCATATTTCCCTCCAAGTAAAAACCCTCACGCTCAGAACTTGTCTGTCCTTCCTTTTCAGGTCGGATGGTGAGGGGATTGTCGTTGTCGATATCATAACAAATTGCCTCTATTTCGTCAATGTGAAATTATATCTATGTAATTCCTAATTTGTATACTTTTAGGCCTTTTTCACCAATAAAACTCTGGAAACGGTGGATAGTCATCTTTTCCTTTTTTCTCTTTATGCACCGGCTCCTGCACTTGCGGCTTTTGCAGATATCGCACGCCCAATATTTCCGCTGCCAGTGCGTTATTCGTCTCCACGTCCAGCATATGATTCTGTGCATGACTGGAGATTTTTTCCCATGTGAAGGAGATGTGACCTTTTTTATCCTGATGCTGTACCTTCTGCTCTGCACAGATCATGTCAGCATACCGTCTGTCTATTTCATCGTACAGATTCCAGCTTCCCGGTCGGCCGGCGCCGATAGAAAGCCGCCCCGCGATGAAATCCTTGAACTGATTCGTATCAAACACATACAGATTGACGCCGCTCATTGCACCCATGGCTTTGTCCAGCCTGCTTATGCTGTATCGCGTTGTCATCTGCCGGCTGGCGCCCTTCGTGGGAATGGCAAGTCCCGGATGCTGTGCACAGAAGTAATATACTTCTTCCGAATGAAACCCGGAGTCGACGCAGCATAAATTCACGTTCCGCGGTTCTCCATTGCTGTCTGGATATAACCGAGTCATCCATTCTTCCACATCCCCCCAAGTCTCAGCTCTGTCATAATCAACAAGCCAGCTCGTCATAGACGGCCCCCATGCTCTGACTCCTACCCAGAAATGATCCAGCTGAACATCTACCCCCATAGTGAGTAGCTGTGCATCTGCTGGTACTGTCCCACGATGATATGGCAGTCTCTTATTCATGACGATATCAGACCGCATACTGTCTGCTTTATCTTTCCACGGCTCGGCCAGCCAGCTGTTCACAAAGTTCATCAGCAGCTCCGGCGTATCCTTGACGGTCAGGAATTTGGCTGCCACATCACCAAATAGCACCCAAGGCGAATATAAAGAGGACAGATGGAAGCCAACAGACCGTACCCGTCCTTTTTTCTCATTGATTTGTCTCCACTCACCATGCCGAATCATATCCATCTTGTGTCTGTCATCGATGTGTTCGTGACAGTTCTGGCATTCATAATACGCTGTATACAAGGCTTCCTGAGGAAAAGCCCCTTCCGGCCATTTCAACTGCTTCATTTCCAGCTGTTGATATGTTCCACAGAACGGGCATGGGACGAAATATTTATACTGTGCATCCGCCCGCAGCCACGCCTGCCAGATATTCCCGGTTTCCAACGTGGGAGTGGATACCCTGACCAGCTTCCGGTTCCAGAATGTCTTTGTTCTCTCCGCCGCCAGTTCCATCGGACTGGCTTCATCCCCTGTCCATTTGGGAAATTTATCGATTTCGTCAAAAAAGACGTACCGTACCGGCCGAGACGACAGATTTGCCGGAGAATTTGCACCTATGAGCGCAATATACATCTGCGGAAACTGCAGCTCCAACCGCTGGCTGTCATTTTCCAGAAATTTGGCGGCGATTGGCGGTGACAGCCGGAACATCGGCTTCAATCGATTCTCTGACGTGAACTCTGCCAGCTTGTCCGTCGGATAGACGATCATCATCGGCCCGGGATCCTGATCTATGGCATATCCGATCATGTTTTGCTCTGCTGAGGTCTTGCCAACCTGTGTCCCTGCACAGAATGTAATGTCCTGAATACGTCTATTATTGAATGCATCCATCACGCCACGAAGATATGGTGTCTTTGCTGTCTGCCATTTTCCGGGTGCGGCAGTGTCTTTCTCCGAAAGCACTCTGTATTTGTCGGCCCATTCGGATACCGTGAGCCGCTCCGGCGGGCGAAAAGAAGCCAGCGCAGCAGAAATATAGTAAGGATATGTCATTTTTTCCCAATCTCCTTTCCCGCTGCCAGTTTCTCCAATGCATCACGCACCGTATCATCTACTACCTTCCCTGCAGTTATAGCCATATCCGGATCCATTGCGTTCAATTCTGTAGTGATTCGATGGCCAAGAGCAGTAAACGATTTTTTCAGGGATGAAAAAAGACGGTTCAGGTCCTTCGTTACCTGTGCCGCCTCTATGTATTTTTTCTTCGTGACTTCCAGCCTGATCTGTTCGATGGATGCCTTAGCCTCTTTTAGCTTTGCTTCTGCATTCAGCTTCCGCTGATTTGCGCTTGTCTCACTGTTGTATTTCCAGGCAATCAGTTCTTTAACATTCCACTTTCCACGCGCGACTTTCGGAGCCCCATTAGCAGCCCATTTTCTCAGTGCTTCATCTGAAATATCAAAAAAAGCACAGGTTTCTGCGGTGCTCCTGATCCACCAAGTCTCAGGTTGGGAATTTTTATTTGCCCCCTTATTTTGCGCGCGTTTAATAAGAGGTTTCGATTTCCTTTCCATACCCAACTTTCCAACCTCAAAAAATCACTTTCATCCAGACAAATTTTGGGATCGCGGACCCGTTTGGCTTTTTATCAACCACAGTCCCTGCAACCCCAGGGGGATATTAACGCCTTTCAAAACAAAAATCGCCCAATATGGATAGAAATAAAAAAGCACGCTTTCGCATGCCGTATAAATCAATTGCAAAATCGAGATAATAGATACATGACTACCCCTGCGACTACCACCAAAATAGATGGATAAATCACACGTTCCCATTTCCACTCTTTATCAACCATAGAAAATATAAGATTTACCATAATTGATGATATAGAAACCAGAACAAGACCCATTATTGTAGTTAATCCAATCAATGCGGGAATATTTTTTGCATTTCCTACCGCGTCAAATACCTTGCCCGCATAATTAAATCCGCCAATGGAAACAGTAATAATAGAAGCAAAAACACCAAGTATCACTACAGAATTTTTTTCTGCTGCCTGTATTCCTTGCTTTATTTCTTTATCAAAGACCTTTTTACTTTCTTTTAATTCAGTTTTGAAAATTCCTCTGCTTTCCTTTACTGCATTCTCTGTAATTCCAAGCATTTGAATATAAGCAAGATGAATATGATCATTAATTTTTAATATGATCTCTCGACATTTATTTTGATATTCTTCTTCATCAATCACGCTTTCAAGGATTGTGTTTTTTTCATCACTACAAATTTCTTCTACTAACTTGTCAATATTTGTAAGCATTTTACCACGCATTCCATCATCAACCGTAAAAAAAACTTTTGTAATATCAAAATACGGAATGCGTCCCATATATCCATCAGACTTCAAAAATCGGAATATAGCCTGTATAGATTTTTCCCCATCATAGTCTTCAGTTGATTCCTGAAATGAACAAATTACCTTATTTATTAATTCTCTTCTCGTCTTTAAACAAGCAGATTCTCTTCCAGATTCATCTAATAAAGATGAATCTACTCCACCATCATCTAATAAAGATGAATCTACAATTTTTTTATCGTCGTCCATCAGCAAACCTCTTCAAGTCCCTTATTGAAATTTCATTATTTGCATCTGGTTCATAATTATTTCGCCATGGAGCTTGGCGATGAGTTATAGAAACAAGCTGCGTTGTAGTATATTTTGATAAAAGATCCACTACACCATCTATAATTTTTTTATCTTTTGGCGTATCAAATTCATAAAAAGGCTTTTCATAATCTGGAATTCCTCCAGCGCCAAAATATTTGTAACGATGATACGCTTTAGGAACAACTGGTCCAAAATCCCATGCCTCTATCGGTTCTTTAAAGCATGGTTCTCCTTTTATTTTAAGAAAATAAGCTTGGATAAAATACAGAATCTTTTGAAGACGAAGATTAGATATTTCATAGCTTTGCTGATTGCTGTAGTGTACAACATATCTACATATATCCAAAACACTATACATATTTTCTCCTCCCTTCAATAAGAATCAGCCGTATTAAATTCAATTTTCATGTTGATAATTCAGTATGAGAATTGAATTTTAGCATCTATAATTCAATTTCTCTTTATGTTTTATTTCATTATAAGTAGCCCAAAACCAGAACGCAACTAACTGTTGCCATTATTTTGATCATTTTGAAATACTTTGGCAAGATTATCAGATTTTCCTGATAAAAACTAAAAGCCCGCGTTTCCGCGAGCTTTCTGCAAGGAGGAATTATTTGTGATGCCTTTTCCCCAATTCCTTTTCTACAGTTTAACATATTTTTATGTTCAGTCGTGTTTAACCGTGTTCAATAGTGTTCAGTCTTTCTTGGATTAGTCCAACTCCCTGCTCGATTTTCAGATACAAACTGGTTCTACTGTAGTGCAACTTGTGCGACATTTCTTTCCCGCTCTCTACAAGAATGTAACGATGCCACAGGATCTGCCACAGCACCTCATCATCTTGGACTGTATTGATGAGGTCCTTAGCCTGATTGGTCAGAATCTCCAACTCTTCCTGCGCATCATTCAGACGCTGACGTTCTTCTTCCAAGGCGGCTAGTGTGGCATCGATGGCCGCCTTGGAAGATGTTTGTACTTTTTCTTTAATAGAGATCCCGGTAACCGATTCTGCCCGAACCGTGTTTTCCGCCAGTGCTTCTTCCATGCGCCGCACCCGCTTCCGCTTTTCCATTACGTCCTCCAGAAACTGTCTCGCCTCATTCATGCTCTCCCTCCGGACGCGGCAGGAGGTCGACTTTCGCTGCTCCGGCGCGGTGACGCACGAAGCAGCACGCGTCGGCTTTATTCCGCAGGGCGCTCTCCAGATCCGTCAGCGCGTCTTCCACGGCGTCCAGTTCTTCCGCCGTCTTCGCCTGCCGGGCCTGCCGCAGCACACGGCCCGCTTTCCGTGGCAGATCGGTGTCCAGCGCCTCTTTCACCAGGCGCAGAGAGAGAATCGCTTCCCTGCTCAGCGCTCCTTCTTCTTCCCGTTTTTCCGCCATGGTCCGCTCTTCCTTTCTCATGTGCCCCAGCGCTTCTGCGAATGTCGGATCAGCATCCGTATACGCCCTCCGGCTCATTCCACTCTTTCCCATGTTTCTCTGCTTCTCTCTTCCTTTTCTTTTGAATCTCTGCCTCTCTCGCGCATTTTCGGGAACAGTACTTCTCCGTCACCATCTTTGCGGTGAACGGTCTCCCGCAGATCACGCATTTCTTCCTGATGATCCCTCTTTTCGCCGGGTCTTCCTCCACGAGCCCGGCCTTTACCTTTGCCGTCATCTCATCCAGACATTCCGTGCTGCACAAATGGCGGCCCCGCACGCCGTATCGCCCGTCGTAGGCAAAGGGCGTGAAGAGCTTCCCGCCGTTGCGGCACCGCTCCGGCGGCAGGTCATGGGGGAGATCAACGGTCTTTGCTCTCATTTCTCCGTATCCTCTTTTTCTCCCCTCAGAATGGAATGTCTTCCTGGTCGTATGCTTTGTCGTGTTGCTCTTCCTTTTTCGCGCCGAACTGGCTGAAATCTCCTTTCTTTTCTTTGAAGAGCTGCACGTACAGCGCTTCCGCCGTGATGCGGTCGCTTCTGTGTTTGACTCCGTTCTTGTCCGTATAGGAGCCGGAGGTGTACCGCCCTTCTACGGATACCCTCATCCCTTTCGCGAGTTTCTGTTCCGCCGTCTCGGCGAGATAGCCCCATGCGGTGACTGGCACCCACTCTGTATGATCGTTGCCTTCCGTGTCTTTCCAGTTCTGCGCGACCGTGAAATTCGCTACCGCCAGTCCGCTCTGGGTCCGTCTCACTTTCGGGTCGTCCGTCAGATTTCCCGTGATCCTGCATGTATTATCTTTCATATGTCCTCCTTTAATCCATGCTCCGCTTCCTGCTCGGCATCGTCATTCCTCCCAGTCGTCGGCGAGAAGCTCCAGGAATTTCCGCGCCGCGTTTCTGTATTTTTCCCGCTTCTCTGTGTCCCGGATGGCGTCCACCGCCTCTTTCATGGCGGCGAAATCCCGTTTCACGCTCTCGAAGGCGATGGAGAACTGGATCTCTCCGTCTTCTTTTCCCGCCCGGGCCCGCAGGCCTTCCAACTCGGTCTCCATGTCCTCGATCCGCTTCTTGTCCTCTTCCATCTGCCTCTTCGTCTCTTCGGGGATCTCCCGCACGACGGCTTTCTCCACGGGCCGGTCTTTCAGTTCCCGAATTTCTTTCGCCATCTGCTTCATGGATTCCCGCACTTTTTTCGCGTCGTCTTCTGCCGCTGCCTTCTCCCGTTTCGCCAGGCTCTGTTTTCCCCGTTCTTTTTCGGCGAGCTCTCTCATAGTCTCGGCTTTCCGCTCCAGGTCTTCCGCCTGCTTCGTCTTTTCTTCCAGCTTCTCATTGAGTTCTTTGACCTTCGCTTCGAGCTCCCGAGACGAAAGCACCTGCGCTTCTCCGCTGTTCACGATCTCGGTGCGCGCGCCGTCGTCCCTGATCTTCAGCAGCGCCACCATCTGCGTATAATTCAGCTCTTTGACCTTTTCTTCATCCAGCTCCGGGCCGATGAGACGCGTCTGTGTGCCCGCTTCCCCAAAACGCCGAGCGATGGCCATGAGGTTCTGCGCGGTCCGTTCGTTGTAGTCCACCGAGCCTTTCAGCCATTCCGTCCAGTTCCCGTGCCCGATCATGGCTTTCGCTTCGATGAGCCTCCGCCCGATCTCTATGCAGCTGTTGGTAATATAGCTTCTCGCCTGGTCTTTGATGGTGTTGATCTCGCCTGCGATCGTATTCAGATCCCGGCCCGCTGCCTGTTTCTCTATTTCGTTCATGCTTCTGCTCCTCTCCTTGCCCTAGCCTCAAATTCCCGCAAAAATGAAAGCGCCTGCGGGTTTGAAATTTTCTGATTGTATTTCTCTCTTGCCTGCAAAACGTGCCCGTCCCGCGGATTGACCTCTACTGTGACGTAGCTCTTCTGCGGGTCTTCGTCTCTCCGCAGGAAAACCACGTCCGTCTTCCCGTCCGCGACGCGCTCCATATATCCGCCCACGCAGTTATGCTGCTGTTTCCCTTCTTCGATGAGATCATACAGCTTCTCCGGCACGACGATGCGTAGGCCGTATCGTTCGCTCCTCATCCGGTACTTCTCGGCCAGCGCCGGCCGGCGTTCTTCGTATCTCTTTTCCAGTTCCCTGTTTTTTATGAGCTGGATACGCTGGCCCGTCCGCCTGTGCGCCGCCTGAAAATCTTTCGGCCACAGTACGTCTTTCGTCATTTCCATGCCCAGCTTCCGGCACTGCTCGATATAGTCCGTGTATTCTGACAGGTCGCAGTCTTCCTTTTCGCCGTACCGCTTCCACTTCCCGGGCGAGACCAGCTTCATCACGTCCTTCGTCCGTTCTTCTTCTGCTCTGACGGTATTCCAGTATGGCGGCCAGATCTCCGCCGCGTCCCGCAGCGCCGCTTCCCGGTGGAACCGCTTCCACGCCAGCCATGCCCGCAGGCAGGTTTCTTTCACCGGTGCTTCCAGCAGAAAGGCTTTGTCGTCCTTTGTGAGGTGCTTACGGAAGATGGCTTCGATCGTCTTTCCCCGCCAGTTGAAGAGATCCCATGCATTCGTGCTCCCTTCCGCGTAGTCGAGGAGCAGTCTTTCGAGCCCCATTTTTGACAGGTATTCCCACGCCCTGTATTTGGCGAACAGCTGGAAAATTTTGATATAAACGTCGGACTCTGCGCGCCTCATCCGCTCGAACCGGTGCCAGCGGCACCATTGGAAGGGCGTTCCTTTGACCGCTTCCCGCAGGCAGTCCGTCGGGCTTCCGATCTCGGCCCCTTTGTTTTGCCATCCGTTTCCCGTAAAGACGCCCATCCGGGAATGAACGTCCTTCACCATGCGGTATCCTTCTTTCCATTCTTTCCCGCAGCTGTCCCATTTCCCGTCCAGAATGGCCATGGCCGCTCCCCGGCCGTAGGAAAAGACGATGGCGCTGTCCGTGAACATCCTTTCTCTCTCCGCGAATTCTCTTCCGAGCCCCCGGTCTATGACGATGCCCCGGCAGATGATGCTGCTCCGGTCAATGTCCGAGCGTTCCCACCAATAGAAAAATCCCTTATCCCACAGCACGCCGTTTCTCGTGATGACTTTCACTTTCTTCCCGCACCGCGGGCAGTTGACTTCATCGCCGTGTTTCCAGGTCTTGTATACGTCCGGCCAGATCGCGGAAAGGTCCATTGTCTCCCCGCAGTGAGAGCAGCGGGCGATCCGTTTCCTTGTCCCTTTGCGTACAAGCAGATAATCCGGCAGCATCTCCCGGGCGTAGCGCTCCGCTTCCGGCGGATACTGATCCAGCCCTCCGGGAAAATGCCGTTCCAGCTCTTCCGCGGTCTGCGGCAGGGGCATCCCCGTCCAGTCTCTTTTCTTCATGGCGTGCCTCACAGCAGGTCATCCAGACTGATCCCGGCGATCTTCTTTTCTTCCGGCAGTCCGTAATAAGCCCGCACATGCGTATAGACTTCTTCATCCGCTGCCACAGCCACGCCGTTCCGCGCCTGCTTGATGTATATGTCTTTCAGGTGCTTCATGCATCCTTCTATGGATTTCCCTTCCGCGGCGATGAACACTTCATCTTCCGGCCGCTTCTTCAGGTGCTCCAGCAGGTACTCTCCGATCTTCTTTTCCCCGGCGCCCTTCTCCTGCTCTTCCCTGATCTTTTTTATCGTGTCTTCCAGCATAATGGTCTCCTTTCAGTGATTCGGAAATTCCGAATATCTTAAATGTTCCTTCGTATCAGGGTATAGCTCTGATACGAAAAACCCGCCGGGCCGCTTCCGTTCCACAGGCTCTCCCTGTCTACCCTCCACTCTTTCCTGTCCGGCGGCTCTGTTTTCCACCCCGCCGCGCGGATGATCTCCACACGGATCTTCGGCTTTTTCAGGTTCGTGCTCGCCACGAAGCGCCGCGAGAAGATTGGGTCTTCGCTGCGGAACGTTTCCAGTCCGTTCTTCACGATATACCCGGCCAGTTTCGGCCAGTAGCCCGACCTGTCCAGATGCCTTGTGTTCACCCGCGGATAGGGGCAGGCTTCCGTCCCCGCCGTTTCCTGCCAGGCGTTTTCCACCAGTTCCGGGTCGATCTTCGTGAGGACCATGTGGAAATGAACGGCGCCCCGCTTCCCTCTTCCAACGGAGAGGATGTATTTCAGCTCCTTCCCCGCCTTCCGGAACAGTTTCCGCAGACGCTTTCGGAAATGGCCGATGTCTTCCCGCACAGTCTCCGCCGTCGGTCTCGCTTTCGGCGGATAGGTGAAAGTCATCCACAGATCGCCCGGCCGGAAATTGCAGTGAAGCAGATCGAAGCAGTTCTGCTCCGCCCGCTTGTCCTGCCAGCGCTTCACCTTCTCCGCCGTCGGCTTCTCCCGTCCCCGCCTCTGTTCTTTTGTTCCGATCCGGCCGGAAATATATTTCGCCACCCGGATCACGTTCCCGCAGAAAACGGTCTTTCTCAAATACTTGCCCTTCCTCTTCATGCCCGCTCCTGAAAATTTCTTCGGGCGGGCTCTCCGTTTCCGCAGATACGGAGAAAATTTTTCTCCCCGTGTCCTGAAATGAATACTCTTAGCAAGCCCGCCGAGGCACAGACCCGGGCTGCGAAAATTCCTCTCCACCTGTGCTATAATGAAGAGGAATGAAGAAGCGCAGCCCGCTTTCATTCGTGTGAGTCAGCAGTTCGCCCTGCTGGCTTTTTTCTTTTGCTCCGATTTTTCTTCCGTCCGGTTCGCTCCCGTCAATTTGTCCCGGAATGTGCACCGCTGCACCGATTCCAGATAATGCCGGCAGTGCAGGCAGTGGCTCTGGCAGGCCAGCCCTTCCGCCTTCCGGCAGGATACCGTGTGATGGAGCTCTTTCCCGCAGATCGCGCAGTACCGGTTCTGATAGTCTTCAATGACCTTCCCGCCGCACAGCTCTGTCTGCGTCTTCACGGCATTCCGCCTTCTTTCAGCGGACACCACCGGGGCCGCGTTTTCGGCGGGTGCGGGCCGCTGAACCGCTTCCCGATGCGCGCGCACATGTCATTCTTCCAGACGCCCGACTTCATCGCGATGTGCGTCATGTACTTGCACTCTTCGCACCGTTTCGGAAGGACAGGCATTGTTTCTTCACCGTGCATCCCTTCCTGACGGCCCGTATCCGGCACTCTTCCTTCAGCGCCTCTACGGCCTCGATCTCTTCTCTGTGCCGCTGCCTCCATGCTTCCACCTCCCCGCAGGACAGATACTCCAGGATCTTCTCCCGGATCTCGTATTCTTTCGGCCCGTGGATATACTCCGTGTGCTCCCGCGGATCGGCGGAGATCACATTGTCCTCCCTGTCCATCGAGGGGCACCCGTTTCTGTGCCGCACGTGGTGCAGCACGTAGTCCCGCCCCGGCGCGTCGATCCCGATATGCACTTTGTATGCCTCATGGCACGCCAGGTCCCGCTTCCACGCCAGCTCCCGGAGCGGCCCGTAATACTTCGGTTCCCGTTTCTGCATTGATATCCTCTTTCTTTTCGATCATGACGATCATATACCGGTGCTTTACCGTCTTTTCTTTCCAGAAGCTGTAGCCATCGCAGTCTTCGTTCAGCCAGGCATCCACCGATTTCCTGTCATAGCGCACGGAGAATTTCGGATGCCCATCGGCGATCGTCTGAATTTCTTTTTCTATCTCCGCCCATTCCCTGTCGTCTTCTTTTGTCATGGTGCCCTCCCCGCTGCCAGACTGGCCACATACAGCACCGCCGCGGTCATCGACAGGAGCGCCATGACCGCGCCCGCTCTTCTCAGCCAGTCCATCACGCGTCCTCCGGCAGAGGCATATCCTTCATCTCAGCACAGAAATTCCTGACCGCTTCCTCTGCCACCTGCTCCGGCGTCGTCTTCCAGCACTTCGCCCACTCTTCGAGCAGTTCGTATTCCCACGCCGTGACTCTGATCTTCAGCTTTTCCATCTTTTTCCCTCCGTCCGTGCAGCGCCTTTATTCTTCTACATGAGCGGCCATTACGACGGCTTCCACGTCGCCCGTATCTTTTCGGACGAACCACACCCGCTTCCCGTCCTCCGACAGGAAGAAATCGCAGTCATCCGCCTTTGCGAGCAATGAAAACGCCCGCTCTGATATCCAGGCCGTCTTCTCTTTCGTGCTCAGGAGATGCAGCATGTCATCCATGCCGTACTGATATCGATTCGTCACCGTCAGCTGATGCTCCCTGTTCACGTCCTCCAGATTCCGCTCCATTCCCGGCACGGCATTCCAGCATGTCACGTCATAGGGATTCTCATTTGGCGGGAACCGCACAAGCATGAAATCGAAGATCGCCACATACAACGCGTCGTCCTTCGCACAGTAGCTGATCTCATTTCCCTTCTCGAATTTCTTCATGAGCGCGGCGCGGATCTTCCTGTAATTCAGCATGTTTCCCTTCCCTCCTTTCTTTCGCAGTTCGCCATGACAGCTGCTGCGATCCCTTTGACGATATTCATCGCATCATCCGGTTCTCTGGAAGCAGCTTCTATGATGATGCCCGCCAGGGCGGCGGCGAAATTACGCACGTCGGGAATCGTATGGCTGGCTCTCGCTGTTCCGTCTTCTTCATTGAGCACGGCCAGAATGTACTGCTTTCCTTCGAGAGCGTCCGAAGCCTCCTGGAAAGCGTTTTCCTGATTCATTCCCTGTCTCCTTTCAATCTCTGTAAAGTGCGGATATGCCTTTCCATGCGCACTGCTTAGAGCAATATTTCTGCTCCTTTTTCTTCGGCGGTATCGTGAACGTCTTTCCGCACACCGGACAGACCCGGATGATCTGTTTCTTCGGTTTATTGGAGAAATACCGTTGCTGACATTCTTTGGAGCAAAACTTTTGATGGCTGTTCTCCGTTTGAAAGAGTTCTCCACAGCACTTACACCGCTTTTGAATAGGGTCCCTCTCGCCGGGCGGCTTCCATTCCGGCAGTGCTCCGTCCGGGCACGCGTACAGGCATTGGTACGGCCAGTACGTCTCACTCTGGATCTCCGAGCCGTCTTTTCTCAACTCTCGGACGACCAGCGTCGCGCCGCAGGCAATGAAGCCGACCGCCGTACCGAGGACGGGCTTCCCGTTTGGCAGGCGGAAATACATCGTCATGCCTGTCGTCTTCGTGAGCCGATGCCATTCCTCCGCTGTCATTTGATACGCTCCACCGTCACCCGGAGCGTCTGACCGGGCCGGAGCGCCGCCGCGTCGGTGATGCCGTTCTGCTCGCGGATCAGCCGCACGACGTATCGGATGTCGTCCTGATCAGTGGCGAGCCGCGCCGCGAGATCCCACACCGTGTCGCCCGCTTCCACTGTCGCGACATAAGTCACCGTCTCCATGTCCGGCGGCTCGCTGATCTGCCACGCATACGCCGCGCCGCCGATGAGCGCTGCCGCTGCCGTCATCAAAATCGCTCTTCTCATGATTCCCTCTTCCTTTCCGTGACCCGGACGACTTCCCCGGTGCTGCCGTCCAGCGTGATGCGCTTCCGGTTCCCCGGGGCGTCGCTCTCATACTCGAGAAGCGTGTACCGGGCGTCGCCGTAAGCCCGCACCAGATTCCAGTCGCCCCGCTGCCCGGGGATCCGCTGATGCTTTGCCCGAAATTTCATTTCTACGCTTCTTTCTCTCTCCGTTTCCCCATGATCAGGTCAAAGGTTTTCGACGCCGGCCGTTCCGGCAGTCCGTACCGTTTCCGACCGAGCTCATTGCCCCACTCAATGAACGGCTCGATAGGAATGCGGATAAAAGACGCGCCCAGCCGGAATGCCGGCAGATCATCCGTTTCCAGGATCAGTTTTCTGAACCTCGCGTCGGAGATCCCCATCGCCGCGGCCGCTTCATTCGGCGACCACGTCAGCTGCTTACTTTTCTTGTCCTCCATTGCCCTCACCTCCTCATTCATCGTCTTCATCGATAAATTCCATACTCTTCACGATGATGGCGGCGTTCCCGTTTCGGATCGCCTCAACCCGCAGCGCGTTATATGCGCTGTCCGCGTCGGACACGCCCCGGAACCACAGCAGATATATCCCGAGGGGCTGCACGTTGTACAGCTCGATCCACTCTCCGCCCGGCCAGGAAATGCTCCGCACATCCATCAGGATGTCGTGCCGGTCGGGCTTTCTTTTTTGCGGGGATATGACTTCAATGACCATGATCTACACCTCCTTACTTATCAGGAACTTCACAAGCACTTATCAAATACTCCTCAGTGCTACAATCGAAGCAGAAAGGAGGTGATTGATATGGTTGATTGGGAATCCGCTGCCATTGGCGCCGCATCATCCCTTTTCGTCTCCCTGTTCGTGTTCCATTACCAAAACTGGAAATCAAACGTTCGCGCCCGAGTATCGATCTTCTATCAGGCACGGAAACAGATAAAACTGAATCTCGAAGCCCTTGCTCTTTCTACCACTTCGCCAGACAGAAAAGACCTGCTTCTCGAAAAGATACAATTCCTTCCGACATATCCCTTTTCTGATTCCAATCATGTCGGCGATGGCTTCCGGGCATTGACTGAATACTACGATGAGGAACTTCTCCGCGCCGTTTCCGGAGAAAAGCCATATGCCGAATTTGAAAGGACCAGCCGCTCCCAGATCCATCTCATGGATATGATGATCGGATATTGGGGGGAAATTCTTCAGAACGGCACAATCCTTGACTACATCGGTTACTGGCTCCTGCGGCGCTTCTATGCCCTGCGATCACTTTGGATGCATTGGAAATCAAAAGTCAAAGGCATAGGCAAGTACCGTCAGGATAAGGAGACAAAGAAGGAATAACCGTTCAAGCCTGAACTCTCTCCAGATTTCTTCCGCGATTCGTTTTCTGTACTCTCCGCTTTCCAGTTCCCTGCGCAATTCGTCGATATCCATTCCCCTCACCTCCTTCCTGTCTGAATCCCTCCTCAGTGCTACAATCGAAGCAGAAAGGAGGTGATTTATACGGGCAAGAATCAGCATGTCGTACCTCACAACGGTTCGTGGGGCGTCCGTGGCGAAGGGAACAGCAAAGTAACAAAAACCTTTGACACCCAGAAAGACGCCATCAGCTACGCCCGCCGCATTTCCCAGAATCAGGGCTCCGAACTCGTGATCCACGGGACAAACGGCGCCATCCGCTCGAAAGACAGTCACGGCCGCGACCCATTCCCGCCGAGAGGCTAATTTTCTTTCCTGACGGGAACCAGATGGACGGTATAGCCGTCGGCAGGGATCACAGATTCATTCGTGATCTTTGCGACGACTGTGCCGTCCTCTTTTTCTACGCGAAGCTCCGAATAAGAGCTTCCGAGGATCTTTTCCTCATCCATTCCCCTCACCTCCTTCCTGTCTGAATCCCTCCCCGGCGCTCCAATCGAATCGCTACATACGCCGCCCTGTTTTCCGGCATCTCCGCCATAGCCTCCATCATCGCCCTATACCTCGCTCTCTAACGACGCAGGATATACAGAGCGATATTGGTTGCCGTGAAAAGCGCGTTCAGAATCGTAATTCCAATGGCGGCTTTGATCGTGAATTCCGCTTCCTCTGTAAAATCGGCGGCTGTCTTCCATCTCGAATCCATCCGGATGAGCCGCCACCATCTTCGGAATTTATTCATCTCTCACACCTCCTTCTTACCTTTCGCGGAAGCGGGCCGCTCTTTGATGCTTCTCACCGCCATTTATACGGATTTCCGTATTTTTCTTGCAAAAAAAAGCCTATTTATATCGGAACCATCCAGCACTCTTCCGGTAGCCTCATGGGCGACTTTATCAATCTCATCTTGTGTAAATGGAGATCGATTGGCCAACCTATCATATAAGGCGGTTGTCCCAATCCCGAGAAATTCTGCAAATTTCTGGTTTGTCCCAAAATGTTCCTGTATAAATCCTCTTAAATAGGAATAATCATAATCTCTCTTCAAGCATATCACCTCATTTCTTTCTACAAATACGGTTTTCCGTATGTTTAAAGAATACACCTCTCTCGGTCCTGTGTCAACGGTTTTCCGTTTTATTTTTCAAATTTCCATTGATTTTGTACGCTTTTCCGTATATCATAAAGACGTAAGCTTACAAAAATAATTGGAGGTTCATCATGAACGAAATTTTTATTAAACGACTTTCTGCCCTCATGGAAGAAAGAGAATTAAAGCAAGCCGAATTGGCAAAGATGTCTGGAGTTCGCGCCTCTTCTATTTCTGATTATTTAACTGGGAAATACAAGCCGAAGCAGGATAATATCGATCTTATTGCACGCGCATTATCCGTCAGTCCCGCGTGGCTCATGGGGTACGATGATAAAAAAGAATCTTCCCGTATTTCCCCCGCTGCCCCGCAGGACGCCCCCGCGCCGCTCTCTTCGGATCGCCGTAAGATCGCCCGCATTCCGGTGCTCGGGCGGGTGGCGTCGGGCATTCCCATAGAGGCTATCGAAAATATTGAAGATTACGAGGAGCGGTATATATCCGTGCTCGAGGATCCGCACGATTATTTTGCTCTGCGCATCGTCGGTCACTCCATGGAGCCGCGCATATGGGACGGAGACGTGGTCATTGCAAAGAAGACGGCTGATGTGGATTCAGGAAGCGTCGCCGTCGTATTCGTGGACGGCGAGGACGCCACGGTAAAACAGATCAAAAAATCCGATGAAGGCATTACCCTCATCGGCTGGAATCCCTCGGTCTATACACCAAAATTCTACACATGGGCCGAAGTAGAAAAACTCCCCGTTCAGATCCTCGGCATAGTCAAAGAAGTCCGGGGAAAAATCGGCTGACCTACCCTCAGGCTGTGAGCAAGTAAATACCCAAAAGGAGATACGGTATGGAAAATATCATAGAAAAGCTTTTATCTAAAAGTGAAGAAGCTTTTATCATGGCTGTGGAAGTTTACAATAAGCCAACAATCAAATACCGAGTCGAGGGCTTTGCTTTCTTTATCTGCAATGCGTGGGAGCTTGCACTGAAAGCACGGCTGCTTGACACAAAAGGGCCGAAGTCCATCTATTACAAGGATAAGCCCGGGCGCACCTTGTCTCTGGAGCGCTGCGTACAGCTAGTATTTACAAATAATAAGGATCCTCTTCGCATCAATTTGGAGCGAATCATAGACCTTCGAAATATCAGCACGCATTTTATAACGGAAGAATATGAGCAGATTTATGTTCCGCTATTTCAGTCGTGCATTATGAACTATACAAGCAAGATGCTTGATTTCTTTGGCCGGGATATTACTGAGAAAATTGCTTCCAATTTTCTTACGCTTTCTGTCCGATTATCACGAATTGAGGATAATGAAATACGGGCCCGTTATCCCAGGCAAATGGCCGAACGCATATTGAAATCCAAAATGGATGTGGAGCAATCCATTCCGGAAAATGGCAGCGATAAATACGCTGTCACCATCCGACACGATATTTACATCACCAAGAAACCATCGGAAGCAGTACTCCCCGTTACTTTAACAAAGGATGCATCACAAGCTGCTTTCATCATAAAAGATGTACGCGATATGCAGAATGCATGCCCTTATCAGATGAAACGCTGCATTGACAAAATAAATGAACGAATCCGTCAGCAGCATATTCAGTTCCTAAATCCATCTGGACTCGATGATCCGGAGAAGAAGAATCGCTTTAACAGTTATCATTTCCGGTTGTTTGCTGATTTTTATGACATCAAATCGAATAAGAAGTACTGCTACGCCTATCATGTCAATCAGCAAACTCTGTATTCATACAGTCAAGCCGCCATTGAGTTTATTCTGGACGAAATAAAAAAAGATCCTGAAAATATTATTCAGAATCTTCGGCAGGCTCTTGGGAAAAATTAAAAAGTCAACCCCAGGGGCAAAGGACTTCTAAGCATTTCGCCTACTCCCATTCAGGAACCCAGCCGTATCCCTCACAAGTTGACTTATTACGATTGTATTTTAGCACATGCTCCACCATTTGCAAGCGTCCATGGAGCGTATCCAAACAGAAAAGGTATTTATGCTTTATTTATCTCATATGATAAAACCGCCAAACCGCCGGATTTTATCATATGGCGGCGCGGTATGTGATGGATTTCCTTTTTTTATCATCAGATAGGAGGACCTGCCATGAAAAAGTTTCTTGCACTGTGCGCGGCGGCGGTGATGCTGGCGGCCGCTGCCCCGGCGGATGCGGCGACGGGCCGCGTGATGCTGGCGAATGATTATTATGTGGTCGTCCAGACAGATCCGTCGTATCTGGACCGGTACACCGGCGCGCGGCTGTATTCCTTCCTGCCGGCAGGCCTGCGGGAAGGTACCCGCGTATCCGGCATCGAATCCACCTGGGGCCGCCAGACGTGGATCGTCGGCGGGCAGGAGATATCTGTCGGCGTAGATGAATACGACATGGACGCCGATGAGGCCATAGAATACTTCTCGCAGCATTCCTGATAACATAAAAAGGCTCACCGCATACTTTCCATATGCGATGAGCCGGGCCGTGGGTGTTACCAGCACCGGACGGCTAATGTAATCCACCTAAACCCAGGGGCTGATTACTCTTTTATTGTACCATATCAGCCCCCTTTCTTCAGAATGGAGGCTGATTTTTTATGCCAAAAAGAAAGATCGATCAACTGTATGAAGTGACGGCGACCGTCGACGGGAAGCGCAAACATTTCTACGGCCATACCGCCGCCGAGGCAAAGGCGAAGCGCGAGCAGTATGTGGAAATGCACAAGCGCTGCCCGCTTGCCAGATTCAATATATCGCTTGAAGAATGGCTGGCTGCCTGGGTCGATACGATGCGCATGTCTGTCGCTGAGACGACGTACCGCAGCTACCGCAATACGCTGAAATATATCATCGGAACGCCGCTGGGGAAAAAGCGGCTCGAAGATCTTCGCCCTTCCATGTTTCAGCAGCGGTGGCAGGAGCTGCTCGATGCCGGCCTGTCTCCCCGGACAGTGATCTATTGCCACACGGTCACCTCTTCCGCGCTCAAGCAGGCCGTCTTTGACGGCGCGCTTCCATCGAATCCCCTTCTTTCTGTCCGTCGGCCCCGGAATCCGAAGAAACAGGCGAAAGCGCTTTCGGAAATGCAGGTCCATCAGCTTTTATCTGTGATACAAAATCCCCGCTATCTTCGCCTCATCCGTTTCGCGCTGGCCACCGGCATGCGGAGAGAAGAGATCCTCGGACAGACGATCAGCGGCATTGACTTCTCCAGAAAAACGGTCTCTGTCACGCAGACCGTCGTTATCATTGATAAGGATCATGTCATAGTCCCTACGGCAAAAACATCGTCTTCTCTCCGCACGATCACAGTAGACGACCAGACGATGCAGGATATTCGCGATCAGCTCGCCTATCTTGATGAGCAGAAGAGAAGTCTCGGCTCCGCCTACTTTGACAACGATCTTCTGTTTCCCGCTCCCGACGGCAGACCTCTCTCTCCAACGACGGTCACGCACCAGGTCAAAGCGTATCTCCGGGAGGCAGGACTGGGGGAATTTTCCATGCACAGCCTTCGCCACACCCACGCCACCATGCTTTTGAAAGCGGGGATCCATTTCAAGATCGTGCAATACCGTCTCGGTCATTCGACATTCGGCACGACGATGGATGTATACAGCCACGTCACGCCGGAAATGGATCAGAGCGCTGTCGTAGTCATTGGCGACGCTTTTCGCAAAATGTCTTGTGCCCCCGAAAAAACAGAGAAAAAACAAAGTGTCGTGAAAACGTCGTAATGAGAGCTTCGAAGGCCTCCCATGCCGTACAATAAAAAAAGACACCGTCCGGGAAATCCCCGATGGTGTCTTTCTTTTTTGTGGTGCCGGAGGCGGGACTTGAACCCGCACGAGGTTGCCCCCGTCAGATTTTGAGTCTGATGCGTCTGCCATTCCGCCACTCCGGCTTATTGCGCTGACGGAGTTTATTTTATCACAGGCTTCTCCGGTCAGTCAATCTTTTCCGCGGCAATACGGCCGGCCGTTTCCAGCGCGCCGTGATCGGTTTGATCCCACCGGATGGGAGTCAGAGTGATCTTGCCTCGATGCGCCCAGTAGACGTCTTCGCTGGGAGAGGAGCTCTTCATCGGTTTTCCAGAGAGCCAGAAGCCCCGGTGGCCGGAAGGATCTTTGAGCTCCATGATCGCGTTGTCGTAATGCTGAAGGCCGAGCTTTGTCACTTTCAGATTCTTCCAGGAAATGTCCTCTGTCTTCGGAATATTGAGATTGAGGATACCTTTGAAGTGTTTTTCCGCAAAGTACGTTTCAATCAGGGAACGCGCGAATTCCGCCGCTTTTTTCAGAAATTCCGGTTCTTTGGCCGTTTCCGCGGAGACGGCTAAGGAGGGAATGCCGAAAAAAACGCCTTCCATGGCCCCGGCGACGGTGCCGCTGTAGAGGCAGTCGCTTCCCGTATTGAATCCGTTATTGATGCCGGACACGATAAGGTCAGGCCGGTCGTCCCGCAGCCAGTATTCGAGTCCCAGTTTGCAGCAGTCCGCCGTGGTGCCTGTGCAGGCATAGACAGTAATATTTTCTCCCCAGCTGTCTTTTTCCCACAGGCGCAGGTACTGCTGAAGGGTGAGCGAGCTGGAGCAGGAACTCCGCCCCCGGTGCGGCGCGATGACGGTGAGGCGCGCCAGCCCTTCGAGGGCTTTTGCCATGGCGCGGATGCCCGGCGCTTCGACGCCGTCATCATTGGTCAGGAAGATATGCATCATTGATCGATCTCTTTCTTTCTGGTAAGGGACGCATCCTGGAACTGGATGCCTCTCGTGTGGATGGTGTGCACCCACCCTTTCTTATGCCGATCCAGGTAGCCCAGGAAGGTCACCGGTATCCAGGAATACATGAAGAGCGGATACAGGAGCCAGTAGAACCAGATCTTTGCCGGCACTTTGATCTGAAGGAGCACGATCAGCGGCAGGATGTACTGGAGCACGGTAATGACGGTCCAGAACTGCGACGGCAGAAGTTTGTCATTATAGAGGATCACCGTGAAGCAGGGATGGAAAATATTGATATAGGTCATCACTGCGTAGAAGGTGGAGAGAAGCAGGAAATAGTTCTGAAGGAGCTGCATGATGCCGTCGAGGATGCGGATGCTCCTGCGGCGGATCCCTTCTTTCAACAGCTTCGGGATGTACCGCTCCGCGCAGTCGAACTGTCCCTGGGCCCAGCGTTTTCTCTGGCGGCAGGAAGCCATGAATCCGAGGGGCTTCTCGTCGTAGATGATCGCGTCGTGCACCCAGCAGGTACGGATGCCATGGGTCAGGCACTTAATGGAAAATTCCATATCTTCCGTGAGGCATTCGCATCCCCAGCCGTACTTCTCGATAACATCAGCGGCGATGCACATACCCGTGCCGCCGAGAGCCGTGGAGAGGCCGATGTTGTATTTCCCCAGGTGCCACAGGTGGTTCACCGTCCAGAAGGCGATGGCAAAGGTGCCCGATACCCACGTATCGGTGGGGTTCTTGGCGGAGAGGTAGCCCTGAAGGACTTTCTGCCCTTTCAGCAGGCGGCTGTTCATTTCCAGGAGGAAATCCAGGTGTACCAGGTTGTCCGCGTCGAATACGCAGAAAGCGTCATACCCTTTGTTAAGGGCAAAGATCTTCGGGAAAACCCAGTCCATGGCATAGCCCTTGCCGACGAGTTCTTTATTGAAGCGCTCGAAGACGTGAGCGCCCTTGTCTCTGGCGAGCTGAGCCGTGCCGTCCGTGCAGTTGTCCGCAATGACGTAGACGTCATAAAGTTCCTTCGGATATTTCAGGATTTTCAAATTGTCCAGAAGATCACCAAGCACCATTTCTTCATTGTGCGCCGGAATGACGATGGCGAATTTGTTTTTCGGCGTGAGGATTTTCTTTTCCTTCACATGCCAGGAGCCGAAAATTGCCAGCACAATGTAGTAGGTCGTGAAGAAGATCACGATCCACTGTACAGGAAGCATGATGATATCCAGTGTGTAATTCATAGGTCCGTATTATCTCCCGCTGTGCATTCTGCGTCTGCGCTTGCGGAGCGCTTTGCGATGATTCTGCCAGGTATTGAGGATGCCGAAGAAAATGAATCCCAGGCAGAGCGCGGCGAACCATGCCGCCGGATGCAGGAATGTAAGAACGCCGAAAAGCGCCAGGCAGACCACGAGCGATTCCCAGTGAAGCTGATCCGCGCTGGCCCCCTTATTGTCAGGATAATGGATCTCGCTCACCATGAGGAACGCCACGAGAAGGATGAGCGCGATGAGGACCGGCGTCCAGAGCACCGCACCGGACAGGATGTATCCCGCGGTGATCATTCCCGTCATCGGGCAGGGCAGGCCCTGGAAATAGCCGTGCACTTCATCGCTTTTCACATTGAAGCGTGCCAGCCGGAACGCGCAGGACACCGCCAGGAGCGCGCACGGAATGAGCGCCGCGAATCCGTAATCCCGGAGCTGGGACGCATAGAGCAGTGTCGCCGGAGCGATGCCGAAAGAAATGTCGTCGCACATGGAGTCCAGCTCGACGCCGAGCGGCCCCGTCGTGTGAAGCGCGCGGGCCGTGCGCCCGTCGAAGAAATCCGCCACCATGGCGATGAGGATCAGAATGGCTGCCGGCTCAAAATAGCCTTCCACCGACATGAAAATAGACAGCGCGCCGCAGAATGCATTCGTAGCGGTCACGGTATTGGCAATCCAGGATTTGTTCAATTATTTCAGCCTCCCTACGATCGTAACGCCGCCGCAGACTTTATCTCCTTTTTTCACGAAGATATCCGCATCGCCCGGAATGTAGAGCTCCGTGCAGGAACCGAATTTGATCATGCCGTAGAGCTCGCCTTTCCGGATCTCCTGCCCGAGTTCCTTCCACAGCACGACGCGCCGCGCGAGGATCCCCGCGATCTGCACGACCAGCACAGACCGGTCTTTCCCGGTGATCCCAATGGCGCCTCTTTCATTTTCATAACCGACACCGTCCGTATAGGCGGGGCGGAACCGGCCCTGCGTATAGGACATGAGAGAAATCTTCCCCGCCATGGGCGCGCGGTTGGTATGCACGTTGAAAACAGAGAGAAATATGGTGATTTTATGGCATTTCTGCCCGAGGAAAAGGTCTTCGTCCACGCCGTCTTCTACGGCCATGACGGTACCGTCCGCCGGCGAGACAAGGATATCCTCTCCGTCGGGGATCTCTCTTTTCGGGCAGCGGAAAAAATAGGCGAAGTACAGCATCAGGACGAAAGGCACGACTGCCGCGTGATGCCATCCGGCGCACGCCAGGATCAGGGCCGCCGCGCCGGTCACCCCGATGAAGGGATACCCTTCCTGTACAATCAGCGGTTTTGTTATGGCTCTGTCCACCGGCCTTCCTCCCTTTCTGCCGCACTAAAAAACAGATCAGTCATTCCCCGCTCCGTGTTTTCTTCCACGCTTTGACCGCCGCCATATACCTCGGCAGCGCCATCATGCGCCCGATACGGCTCGGCTGGAGAAAGAGGCGGTATGCCCATTCCAGACGATGCCGCTGCATCCAGAGGGGCGCTCTTTTCAGGTGACCCGACATGATGTCGAAGACGCCGCCCACGCCCATGCCAAGGACAGGGCCCAGCTCCTCCTTGTGATCGGAGAGCCAGGCTTCCTGCTTCGGAACGCCCATGCCCGCCAGGAGGAGCTTCGTGCCCTTTTCCCGTATCTCTTGTATAATCTTTTTTTCTTCTTCCCCGTCAAAGTATCCGTCGTGGACACCGGCCAGAAGAAGTCTGCCCTTCTTTTCACTGAAGTTTTTCGCCGCTGCCTCCGCGACGCCCGGCGCTCCGCCGAGGAAATAGACGGGCCATTTCTTTTCCGACGCCAGCAGGAGCAGCTTCTCTGCCAGGTCTGCGCCGGTCACACGCTCCGGAAAAGGCGTGCCCAGCTGCTCGCCCGCCCAAAGGATGCCCGCCCCGTCGGGAACGACCAGATCGCACTCGCCGAGAATGCGGCGCAGCTGATGGTTTCTCTGCGCCATCATCAGCATTTCCGCATTCGCCGTAGCGATGAGGTGCGGTCTGCCGGATTCTATCATGGCACAGCAGATCGCCACGGTTTCGTCCATCGTCACCGCGGCGATCTCCACGTCTAATACTTCATGAAAGGTCTTTACCAGATCGATCATTTCGCGCTGTAGTTCGGTGCTTCCTTCGTGATGCTCACATCGTGCGGATGGCTTTCACGCAGCCCCGCATTGGTGATCTGAATAAACTGGGTCTCATTGATCATGGTCTTGATATCCGGCGCGCCGCAGTAGCCCATGCTGGCTCTCAGGCCGCCGATGAGCTGGAAGAGAACGTCCGATACCGGTCCGCGGTACGGGATCTGGCCTTCGATGCCTTCCGGAACGAGTTTCTTCGCGCCGCTCTGGAAGTAACGGTCCTTGCTGCCCGCCTGCATGGCGCCGAGGGAGCCCATGCCGCGGTAAGCCTTGTAATTCTTGCCCTGGTAAATGATCATTTCGCCGGGGCTTTCCATGGTGCCTGCCAGCAGGTTGCCCAGCATGACGCAGTTCGCGCCCGCGCCGATGGCTTTCGCGATGTCGCCGGAATACTGGATGCCGCCGTCGGCGATGATCGGCACGCCGTAGCGCTGCGCCGCCTGCGCGCAGTCATAGACCGCGGTGATCTGCGGTACGCCGATGCCGGCGATGATGCGGGTGGTGCAGATGGAGCCCGGGCCGATGCCGACTTTGACGGCGCTCGCGCCCGCTTCAATGAGGGCTTCCGTCGCCGCGCCGGTGGCAACGTTCCCCGCGATGAGCTGCATGTGCGGGAACGTCTCGCGAAGCATGCGGATTGTCTTCAGCACGCCTTCGCTGTGGCCGTGCGCCGTATCGATGACGAGAACATCGGCTTTCGCCGCAAGAAGCGCTTCCGCCCGTTCTACCACGTCGGGGGTGACTCCGATAGCCGCCGCTACGAGGAGACGGCCGTCGCTGTCCTTTGCGGAATTCGGATATTTTCTCATCTTCTCGATATCTTTAATCGTGATGAGTCCCTTCAGATAGCCTTCACTGTCAATGAGAGGCAGTTTTTCGATGCGGTGTGCCTGCAGAATCTTCTTTGCTTCTTCAAGAGATGTATTTTCCGGAGCGGTGATCAGCCCCTCTTTTGTCATAACTTCGCTGATCGGCTTGAAAAGGTCGGTCTCGAAACGCATATCGCGGTTCGTAATGATGCCGACGAGCTTTCCGTCCACAGTGATCGGAACGCCGGAAATGTGGTACTTATTCATCAGATCGTCCGCGTCGGACAGGGTGTTGTCCGGGCTGAGGAAGATCGGATCGACGATGACGCCGTGTTCGGAACGTTTGACCTTATCGACTTCCTTGCACTGTTCGTCGACGCTCATGTTCTTGTGAATGACGCCGATGCCGCCTTCCCGCGCCATGGCGATGGCCATATCCGATTCGGTGACGGTGTCCATGCCCGCGCTCATGACCGGAATATTCAGCTTGATCTCATTCGTCAGGTACGTCGTCACGTCGACTTCCCGCGGAAGGACATTGGAATGCGCCGGAATCAAAAGGACGTCGTCAAAAGTCAGTCCCTGTTTGCCAAACTTGTCTTCTCTCATCATTGACCTCCATCTCTTAAAATAAAACATTCTGCACATACTTATTTATTTTATTGTAATGCAAAAAAAACTTCGCCGCAAGCGAGAAAGGCGCGCCCGCAGCCGCCGAAAAACCGCCGCTCGCCTGCCAAGAAACGCTGACATATCCGCGTCTTTCCTCCCGACCGGGAGAGCCGAAACGGACGATCAGCGTTTCTTTCTGCCTGCCTTGCGCAGCCCGCATTTTCGTAATTTACATATTATAGCATATACCGGTGAATATACAACCGCCCGCGGAAAAAACGGCGGGCATTCCTCTTTCCTCTCCCCGCGCGCGAAAAAAGCGCGGATGATCCGCGCCTTCTCAATGATAGATCCGCTCGAAAAATTTCCCGCCGAACCGCCGGGCCAGTTCCTCCCGGCAGTCCAGCCCCGCCGCGACAGCCTGCCGCGCTTCCGCCCGCGCCCGTTCCAGCAGCGGCAGATCACGCAGAATGTCTGCCGCCCGCAGGTCGGGCATGCCGTGCTGATGGTAGCCGAAAAATTCCCCCGAGCCCCGGAGGAGGAGATCTTTCTCGGAAAGGAGGAATCCGTCCTGGATCTGCGTCATGAGCCGCATGCGGAGCCGGGCCGTCTCATTCCGGCTGTCCGTGTAAAGAATGCAGTAGGACTGCTCGCTGCCGCGGCCCACGCGCCCCCGGAGCTGGTGGAGCTGGGACAGGCCGAAGCGGTCCGCGCCGTACACGAACATGATGACCGCGTTCGGCACGTTCACGCCCACTTCGATGACGCTCGTCGCCACGAGGAGCTGTATCCGGCCCGCCCGGAAGTCATCCATGACCTGCTGTTTGTCTTTCTCTTTCATTCGCCCGTGCACCATGCCGCAGGAATAGGAGGGGAAGACCGTGTCTTTCATTTCTTTCCACACCTTTTCCGCCGCTGCCAGATCCTGCTTCTCGCTCTCCGCGACGAGCGGGCACACCACGTAGACCTGCCGTCCCGCGTCCATCTCCTTCGCCATGAAACGGTACACCCGCGGGAGCATATCGCGTCCCACGGCGTAGGTCTTCACGGGATGACGGCCCGGCGGCATGCCCCGGATGGACGACACATCCAGATCACCGTACACGGAGAGCGCCATCGTCCGCGGAATGGGCGTGGCCGTCATAATGAGCGCGTGTGGCGCTTCCCCTTTCGTCTCCAGCGCCTCCCTCTGCCGCACGCCAAACCGGTGCTGTTCATCGGTGATAACGAGACCGAGGCGGGCAAATTCCACATCTTCCTCGATCAGGGCGTGCGTCCCGATGAGCACGTCCACCTTCCCCGCGCGGAGGGCGTCAAGCAGCGCCCGCCGCTCCGCCGCCCGCGTCGTCCCCGTGAGGAGCGCCGGGCGGATGGGAAGGCCTTTATAAAAAGAAGAGAGCGTCTGGAAATGCTGCTGCGCCAGCACCTCCGTCGGAGCCATGAGAGCGCTCTGATAGCCGTTTTCCGTCATCTTCGCGATGGCCAGCGCCGCCACGGCCGTTTTCCCGCTGCCCACATCGCCCTGCACGAGGCGCTGCATGGGAACGAGCCCTTCCATGTCGTCTTCGATATCGGAAAACGCCTTCTGCTGATCTGCGGTGAGCGTGAAAGGCAGATTCTTCACCGCCGCCGCCACGAGCGCGCCCGACGGCGCGCACTTGATGCCGGTCATGCCGGCTTCCCGTTTCTTTCGGAGCAGGAATATCCCCGCCTGCATGAAGAAAAGCTCCTCAAAAGCGAGGCGCTTCCTCGCTGCCTTCTGCGCATTCCAGTCTCGGGGAAAATGAATGGCTTCCACGGCCTCGCGGCGCCCCATGAGGCCCTCCCGGCGGATCACACCGGCCGGCAGATTCTCCTCCAGCCCTTCCGTCTCCGAAAGCGCTCTCCGGATCAGCTCCTGGAGCCTTCCCAGTTTTATTCCCTCCGTGAGCGGATAGACCGGGACCAGGCGGGAGAAACGGGACAGCGCCTCCGGTTCCGCGGCGACCGTGTCGGCATTCTGCATCTGGAGCTTCCTGAAATTGTACTCCACCCGTCCGTAAGCAAGGACATGCATGCCCCGCGTAAATTCTTCCCGCTTCCATGGCTGATTGAAATACACCAGATTCACCGCGCCCCGCCCGTCGGCAATGAGCACCGTCAGGATGGACATGCGCGGCCGGGGACGCGCCTCCCGCACATCCGCCACTTCGCCGTACACCGCCGCTTCCTCATCGTAAGAGAGCTCATCCATGGGGATGATCTTCGTCCAGTCCTGGTACCTGCGGGGATACAATCCCAGCAGATCTCCCACCGTGGAAATGCCGAGCCGCGCCAGCTTCTCCGCCATTTTCGGGCCGACGCCCTTCATCTTTGTCACAGGATCCGCAATGACCATCTGTTTTCTCCGTGCCGGTAAAAATCTCCCCGCTCTTCTTCTCTTCCGCCGCGGGATAAACCACTTGCCTTTCCTATTATTTTATGATATATTACGAATGTTGCAATCACGAAAGCGCAAGGAGGTGTAGCACATGGCTCATTATTGTGAAGTATGCGGAAAAAAGACCGCCACTGGCATGAACGTATCCCACTCCCACCTGAAGACGAAGAGAACCTGGAAGCCGAACGTTCAGAGAGTACGCGTTGTGGTGGACGGCGAGGTTAAAAGAATGAATGTCTGCACCCGCTGCCTTCGTTCCGGAAACGTGACCCGCGCATAAGACCGCATAGACAGCCGGCAGGAGCCGGCTTTTTTGCTGCCCTTTTTCAGGCACAGAAAAAAGCGCCCATTCTTCATGAATGAGCGCTCTTTTTATTTCCCGTCAGTCCAGGTGATCGGCGAAATTCTTGATGATGACGATGGGCGTCTTCTGGCTGGCGTTCCCGAAAGGATTATCGATCAGGATCTGCGCGATCTGTTTCGGATCGAGGCCTTTGCTCTTTCCCAGCACAGCGGCGCGCTTCAGGTCATTCACATCAGCGATGACCGCGCCGTAGGCGCCGGTGGCTTTCACGATCTCTTCGCACACCTCATCCGTATCCGCCGGGCCGTAAACGATGCATTTGTCAAAAGGCGGCATCGTTCCCGTCACGTCGTCCGTAAGAGACGCCTGGCGGCACTTCGCGTAAAAGACGCCGTTCTTCCCGGCAAGTTTGGCAAACGCTGCCGCGATGAACCAGAAGAGCATGCGCCAGCGGCCTTCCTTCTCCATGGCCGCCTGCATGCCGTAAATGCTCGCCATGGAGCCTGCCGCCGGAACAAAGCGGTTCATGAGGCGCGCCTGCCAGCACGGAGACAGCTCCTCCGGACGGACATAGCGGTTCTGCGTGATCGCCACAACCGACTCCGCGGCGCAGACGATGTCCCTGTCCGTGATGTCGCCGCCGGCGTATTCCTTAATGGCGTCGACAATATTATCCTTATTCGTCAGTATCCGTGTGCGCACGGGCAACAATTCAAGTTCAGCCATGTTCCTTACCCCCGATGTCCCGCCGTATATTCATAGAGAGCCTCTCTCAGCTCGTCTTCCGTCAGCCAGATGCGGCCCTTTTCGTAGGCCCAGTCGCTTCTTCCCACCGTCTGATAGATCACATCCAGCGGCATGTCCGGAAATTCTTCCAGCGCTTTCAGGATGCCGCCTTCTTTCGCTTCCAGTGTCAGCTGCACCCGGAGCTCCACCGTTCTTCCGCGCTCCACGATGAGCGCTTCCCAGTAATCGTCCGTGCGGGGGCGGGCCGTATCCATGAGAAGAGCCCGCACGTTCACACGGTCATACTGCTCCTGCGGCATGTAGGGGCGGGCGAAAGCGTCCATGATCGTGCCATTCTGACGGCCCACATTCTTGATCGGCACCGTGCAGGACAATTCTGCCCGGCGGCTGTCCATGGAATCCACCTTAAACGGCGTCTTCTTGCCTTTCAGCAGGCGGAATTCACAGTCTCCCTGCTTCGCCGCCACAAGCCAGTACGCGATAAATCCGAGGCAGACCAGCAGGATGACTGCCGCCGTTATATTAATGATCACACTCAGCATAGCCTACAACTCCTTACAGCTCCGCCAGCCGCACCGGCACGGCTTCGCCAAATACTTTTTCCGCCAGCTTTTCCGCATTCTCCCGTTCGGAAGAGAAATAAAAGACATCTCCCCGGCGCGCCCCGCTCTCCGCGTCTGCCGCCCGGAGCGCCGCCATCGCGTCTTCCGCTGTCTTTTCCGCAGGATCGAGGAAGTACGTCTCCGGCATGAGTTCTTCAAAGACATCCCGCACCAGCGGATAATGGGTGCACCCGAAGACCGCCGCTTCCGCGCCGGACGCGCCGAACTTCTTAATGGCTGCTGCCACGATCGCCAGGATGGTCTCCCTGGGCACGCAGGTCTCAATGGCGTGAGCCAGCCCTTCGCAGGGGACTTCGATGATCTCCGCCCCGGGCAGCGCCGCTTTCATGGCCCTCCGGTGGGCGTGCGCCGCGATCGACGCGGGCGTCGCAAAGACTGCCGCCTTCCTGACCGGCGGAAGCGAAGAAAAATCCGTGCTCATCCCGATGACCGGCACCGGCGCTTCAAAGAAAGACGGCGGCACATTGAACGTGATCGTATTGCACGCAATGACGACCGCCTTTACCTGCCTGGCCAGCAGGAAATCCCGGATCTCCCCGGCAAAGCGGACGATCTCCTCCCGCGGCCGCTCTCCGTAGGGATTCCGCCGCGAATCGCCGAAATAGACGATATTTTCCAGCGGCGCGAGCCTGCGGAGCGCCCGCGCTACGGTGAATCCCCCCGCGCCCGAATCCATGACGCCGATCGAACGGTCATCCATGGCGCGCTTCCCTGTCCTCCGCGGACATGGCGAGAAGCTCCGCGATCTGCTCCTTCGGCACGCGGGCGATGCGCCCGTTGTCCATGCGGGTGAAAGTCCCCGTTGTTTCCGCCGTCACCAGCACCTCGCCCGTGCTGTCCCGGATGATCTCATATTCAAAGACCAGCTTGGCCCGGTCCGCATGGACGAGCCAAGTCTTCACCGTCACATCGTCGTCATACTTCGCCGACTGCACATATTTCACATGAAGCTCCACGATAGGGAATACGATGCCCATATCCATCCAGTCGTCCAGCGTCAGATGAGCGGTCCGCAAATATTCCACGCGCGCTTCTTCAAGCCAGTTCAGATAATTGCCGTGATACACGACCTTCATCCCGTCGGTCTCCCAGAAGCGGACTCTTCTTTTCAGTTCATACATGGTTTTTCCCTCCCGCTTACCCATTCATTGTACTACACGGGAAAGAAATGTCAAAAAATACTGGCCCCCGCCGGAAGGCCGCGCTATACTGATACAGAAAAATTTTTCAAGGAGATCTCATGAATTTCACTATTACATGCCCGAACTGTGGGACGAAGCTCCCTCTTTTCGACAGCCAGATCAAAAAGAGAAAAGGCGCGGTCCGCTGCACCCGCTGCGGCAGCCGTATCCAGTACGACCTGTCCCGCCCGAATCCGGTGCGCGCCGGTTTCTGGCCGGAGACGGAGACGCCCTTCAAGCCCGGCGCGAAAAACCGCTTCCTCTCCATCGCAAAGGCAAAGCAGAAAAATCCCGATTTTGAATTTAAGATGGCCGCGCCGCCGCAGGAGCCTGCCGCTTCCCGCATGCCTCCCGTGTTCGAACGCTCCCGCCCGGCGTTTCAGAAATTTGACATGAAAACGGGTCGTGTCATCGTCGGGGATGCCCCGGTCCCGCGCCCCGCGCCCGCTTCTCCGGCGGCGCTGAAAAATCCTGCCCCGCCTTCTCCGATGCTTCCGAGATTTGAGGCGCAGCCCGTGGGAAAAGCGCCTGTTTTCCGCCCGCCGCAGAGCGCCGCGGAAGCGCGGAAGCCCTCCGGGCAGACGCCGAAGCTCTCCGCCCGGCCCGCCGTGCCCGGCCGGAAGGCGCCCCAAAAGGGAAGCCTCTCCGTCGGGCGCGGCGAAATCCGCGCCGCTTCCCGTCCGCCGCTCCGCGCGCAGCCCCGCCGCTCTTCCGGCGTGATGGGCAGGCTCCGCAGCTTCTTCCGCCGCCTCTTTTCCGGAAAATAAATAAAAACGCTTTTCACCATTTCCGATGAAAAGCGTTTTTTATTTTTACTTTTTTATCCGGCAGACCGGGCGCGGCTCATTTCTTCTCTTCCACTGCTTCCGGTTCCACCGGCTCTGGGGCTTCCGGGGCGGGCGTTGCCGGATCGGCTTCGTCGGCGCGGGCGCATTCTTCAGCGCGCCTGGCACGATCCTCCGCCTTCCGCTGATCCGCCTTTTCCATGGCTTTCGCCCGAAAATCGTCCGCAGCGTTTCGGATGCTTTCCTTCGCTTCCGCTGCCTTTTCTCTGGCCGTTTCCCTGTACTCCTTCACCATATCCTGTACTTTTTCAGAGACTTCCGCCGCTTTTGCCTTCGCCTCTTCGGACTGTTCCTCCGCCTGCGCCTTCATGTAGGCCGCCTTCACGCGGGCCTGCGCCATGCGGATGCGCGCTTCCGCCTTTGCCTGTTCAGCGCGGACTCTCGCTTCCGCCGCGCGGATGTCCGCTTCCCGGCGGAGACGGCGGCTCTTTTCCTTCACTGCTTCCATCTGTGCCTTCGCCTGACCGGAAAGCTCTTTTGATTTTTCCTTTGCCTGCGCGGACAGTTCCTTTGACCGTTCTTTCGCCTGCTCCGCCAGTTCTTCCGCCTTTACCTTCGCCTGGGCGGAAAGATCTTTCGCCGCTTCCTGCGCGGTCTCCTTCGCCGCTTCCGACACGCCGATAGCCATGTACTTCGCCGTCTCGATCTGCTCGTCCGTGACGCCGGCTCTCTTCAGCGCGGCGATGAACCGCGCCAATACCGTGTCCGCCGCGTCGGTCAGACGGCCGGACAGCTTCTCAAACGCCTCGTGGGCCTGATCGGGATAGAGCTTCTTTTCCGCTTCCGGAGCCGCAGTCTCGTCGCCCAGGGGCTGATCTTTCAGCGGATTCTTCTCCAATTCTTCCACGTTTGCTTCCCCCGCTTCTTTTTCCTTTTCAAAAATCTCCATGTACGGCTTCACATCGTCGGGCATGCCGTCTTTGATCCATTTTCTCGCCGCCCTGCCGATGCCGTAGGTCACGCCCACCGCAATGGGCACCTGCATGAAAGCCGCCGGGATGAGCGTCGCCGCGAGGCTTCCCGTCACCGTGCCGCCGAGGGAGCCGATGAAGGCGAGCACCACCTTGTGGGAGAGCTTCACGCCGTAAGTCTCGCCGATCTTCACGATCATATAGACTTCATTCGCCATGAGCGCCGCCGTACCGAGGAGAGGCGCCGCCACGATCACCCCCGCCCGGGCCGCTGCCCAGCGGATCAGGCTGTCCGCCGCATCATCCCGATCATCGCGGATATCGATCTCCACTTCCGCTTCCGGCAGATCAAAAGAGATCTCCGTCTGCTTTTCTTCCGGCGCGGTTTCCGCTGCTTCTCCCGGCGCAGCTTCTTCCGCTTCCGCCGGAGCCGCTTTCTCCGCTTCCGTCTCCGCGGGAAGACCCGCTTCCGGCTTCTCCGCGGGGGGCATCGCCGCCGGTCTTTCCGCCACCGCCGCGGCGGGTCTCTCCGCAGGCGCTGCCGCCGTCTTTTCCGTCAGCGCTGTTTCTGTCTTCATTTCCTCGCTCATGTCCATCCCTCCAGACTGATGCTGCACGCGCCCCAGGGGCGCCTTTTTTATTTATTATACCCGGATTGTCCATTCCCCGGAAAGATTACCAGTCCGTGAGCCCTCCGTCCGCGGGGATCACGCTTCCCGTCATGAAAGAGGCCTTCTCCGAGAGGAGAAACGCGATGAGCGCCCCGATCTCTTCCGGCCTCCCGATGCGGCCCAGCGGATACTGCGCCCCCATCTCCGCCTCGCTCCCGCCGTAAGCGGCGATCTGCCTCTCCAGGAGCGGGGTCTTCACATCCCCCGGGCAGACGCAGTTCACCCGCACGCCGTAGACAGCGAGCTCCAGCGCGAGCGACCGGGAAAAGGCCGCTGCAGCCCCTTTCGACGCGCCGTACACGCTGCACTGCACATTCCCCTGGAGCGCCGCGTCGGAAGCGACGGTGACGATGCTCCCGCCCCGCTTCATGTAGGGAACGCAGGCCCGGAGAAAGTACATCAGGCCGAAAACGTTCGTGCGGAAGCACGCTTCCATCTCCTCGTCGGTGGTATTTTCCAGAAGCCCTTCCACATACAGGCCCGCCGCGGCCACCGCCCCGGAAACGCGCCCCATGCCCGCCGCCGCGCGGAGCGCCGCCTCACAGTCCGTGGAGCGCCCCACATCGCAGGCGATGAACCGGCTCCCGGGAACGCGGGCCTCCGCTTCGCGCCCCCGCTCCGCCGAACGCCCCAGCAGCACCGGCGTCCAGCCGTCCGCCGCGAGCGCTTCCGCCGCCGCCAGTCCTATCCCGCTCGTGCCGCCGGAAATGACGGCGATCTTTTTCTCTTCCATCCTGCCCTCAGTGCGTCAGAGACGACAAATACACAAATTCGATGCCTGCCCTGCGCAGCTCCGGCACAGCCTGCCGGAAGGCCTCCGCCGTATGGGGCCGGCAGTGGCTGATGATGACGGCGCTTCCGTTGGCCGCGGCCATGCGCGCGCCTTTCCGTATCATCGCCTTGATCTCTTCCACATCGGCGGAATTATCCACGA
>ULQM01077620.1_pt1 | contig 70136 bp, 59 predicted proteins | sample 1954451 | NCBI WGS metagenome assembly ULQM01 (sample SAMEA4835655, study PRJEB28245) | human gut metagenome | biome: gut microbiome; material: fecal sample | place: Denmark | collected 2008 | reverse complement strand
GGGCTTGGTCGGCACTGAAATCTATATCGTAGGGGCGAGCAATGGTCGCCCGTTTTTTATTGTTTCGTCGGCAATCACCGGTCGGGATGCCGCAACAACCGTACTGGCCGCCGCATATCGCCGTTACGGAGACTTTTTATACTTGAAGTCGCTTAACAACGAGTATAAATTGGATATTCAACAATAGAGAAAACGACCATACCAGGCACGAAGCCCGATATGGTCATTATTCTTTTGCAACCCGCTTGAAGAATGCCAGTTAAAAATATGTTTTTTGCATATCCCTAATTAGCACCTTCTGATGGGGGCGGCTTTTTTGTCATATGTATTCTCTTTGGGTGATCCGTTTTATTATCGCCCGAGCCAGAAGTCCGGCGACGCCTATCTTTTTTGCAACATGCTTCTTGCCGTGCAGATAGAGTGCCTTGACCTCGATGCCCGCTATATCCTCCGCGGTGAGCGGATCATCGCCGAGAACGACGAAATCGGCAATCATACCGGGTGCAAGAGTGCCGCGTTTATTCTCCTCATGGCTCATATACGCGGGATTTGCCGTTATCATGCGCAGCGCGTCGAGACGCGATATGCGCTCGTCCGGATTGGGATGATTTACGGAGCACGCCATACCGTACAGGGGCTTTGGACGCGTGCACGGTCCGTCGGAGCCGTCGCCTACGACAAGTCCGAGGCGGTGCATCGTTCCCAGCGCGTTTAGTCTGTCAGTGCGCTCTCTGCCGAGCACCGAGCACAGATACTCGTCCGGCTCCTGCTTCCAATATATAAACGGCGACTGCGCGGCTATGCACAGCTTTATCTTTGCCGCGCGCTTTAGCTGCTCCTCGCTTGCAAGGCAGACATGAATCATCACATGGCGCGCATCGTCCCACGGCTTATCGCCATAAGCCGCCTCATATGCCGTTATGCACTGCTCCACCGCCGCATCGCCTATGGCGTGCATGGTTATCTGCCAGCCCTCGCGGTTTGCGCCGATGGCGAACTCGTTCACGCGCTCCTGCGGATAATTCAAAACGCCGTAGTTGTTCGGATCGTTCGCGTACGGCTCCTTGAGCGCCGCGTCCTCTGAGCCGAAGCAGCCGTCGAGGGCAAGCTTGAAGCAGCCGCCGACGCGCTTGAAGCCGTGCTTTTTCACGGCCTTGAGGTCCATGGTCTGGAAGAATATGCGGAACGCCTGCGGCAGGCCGGGCGCGAGTATTTTTATCATGTCTATATCCAGATCGTTTGCAAAGCCCACGCCCTCAACGGTGTGCACGAGCCCGATGCCGACCGACGCAAGGTACTCCGCGCCTCCGGAGAGACCGCGTATAATATCCATCGTGGGGATATACGCCGTCGCCTCGTTCACGCCGTTATAAAACGCCGACTGGTACAGCCATCCGGTCTCGGTATTGCAGCCGGGATCGGATTTCACCTTATCCGACAGCAGTGCTAGCATTGCGCTATTGCACACGGCAGCATGACCGTCGTACTTCATGACCATGAGCGGACGCTCCGTCCAGTCGTCAAGATCGCGCTTTTCGGGCAGCCGATGCTCGGCAACGGTGTTCGCGGTGCAGCCGTAGCCCATGAGCACCTTGTTTTTCCGGTGACTGTCGGCATAGCGCCTGACCGCTGCCTTTGCTTCGGCAAAATTTTTGACATCCATGAGATAGAATGTGTTCTCGAAAACGCACAGCGAGCCGAAATGCATATGCGTGTCGCCGAACGCGGGCGTTACCGTCGCGCCGCCGAGATCGACCCGTTTTGCCTTGCCGTAGCGCGGAGGGATGCTGCTTTCATCGCCGAGCCACACGATGTGACCGCCCTTTACCGCCATCGCGGTGTAAATGCGGTTTTCCTTTTCGCAGGAGATGAATCTGGCGTTAGTATAAAGCTCCATAACCTCATTCCTTTCACTTCTAAAATGGGCTCCATGTCTACATGGAGCCCAAATGTTTTCAGTCTTCGGGTATGTGTATCTCGCGTATGAGAAAATCCTTGCCCGAAAGTATGGTTTTTTCAAAGCTGCCGCAGTTCGGGCAATAGCCCTCGTGCTCAATGACATTGAACAGCTCATTGCACTCGTCGCACTCGGCCATGCCGGGGATAACGTTTATGATGAGCTTCGTGTCCTTCAGGAACGTATCCTCGACCACAACCGGATAGATGTCCTCAACATACTTCGGAATGACCATCGACAGCTCTCCGATATCCAGAACGATCTCGGCCACCTCTGCGATATTATTTTCTTCGGCAAAGTCCGTTACGGTCTTGACCACCGAGCGGACAACACCTATCTCATGCATGATGCGGCTCCTTTACTTTCTTGCGATCTTCTTGGTGACAAGCTTTGCGACCGCAGAGGGAGCGTTTCCTGCCGCGCCGAGCAGCGCCTTGAAGTACGGTGCGCCGACATAGTCGGTGACCTTCTCGAGGCTGATCGCGTCAAACTTGCACTTGGTGGTGCAGATGCCGCAGCCCACGCAGAGGCTCTCGTCTACGACGGCCGCGCCGCAGCCGAGGCAGCGGGAGGTCTCGATCTTCAGCTGCTCCTCGGTAAGGGTTCCGCGCAGATCCTTGAAGGTCTTCTTTGCTTCCTTCGCCGGGCCCGCGGCTGCCTTCTGTCTGGGTGCGGTGTCGAAGCCCGCGACGGAGATGCCGGCGGTTGCGGTGTTCATTGCCTTATAATCGCGTCTGTCGCGGCCGATGACCTGCGACTGGCCGGGATGTACATAACGGTGGATGGAGACAGCGCCCTCCTTGCCGGCCGCGATAGCGTCAATGGCAAACTTCGGGCCGGTGACGACGTCGCCGCCTGCGAATACATCAGGAACGCTGGTGCAGTAGCTGGGCATGGATACCTTGACCTCGCCCTTTGCGCCGGTCTCAATGCCCTGCATACCGCCGAGGTCGATCTTCTGACCGATGGCGGAGATGACAGCGGACACCGCGAGAGTCTCGAACTTGCCGGTGCCGACGGGCTTTCCGCCCTTGAGCTCCATGATCTCGACCTTGAGAGTCTCGGCCTTGCCCTCGCCGCTGATCTCGGAGGGAGCAGCCAGGAACATGAACTTTACGCCCTCCTCGACGGCCTCCTCGACCTCATCGTCGGCCGCGGGCATTGCGTCGCGGTCACGGCGGTAGACAACGGTGGTCTTGGCACCGAGGCGGACGGCGGCGCGTGCAACGTCGATGGCGACATTGCCGCCGCCGATGACTGCTACGTTCTTGCCGATCTCCGGCTTCTCGCCGAGGTTGACCTCACGCAGGAAGTCGATGCCGGTGAACACGCCGGGAAGCTCGTCGCCGGGGCAGCCGACCTTTGTGCCCTTGGATGCGCCTACCGCGAGGTAGAAGGCCTTGAAGCCCTGCTCGCGCAGCTTATCGAGCGAAATGTCCTTGCCGACCTCAACGCCGGTCTTGAATTTGACGCCCATATCCTTGAGAACCTTGATCTCGGCATTGATGACGTCCTTTTCAAGGCGGAAGGAGGGGATGCCCATGGTGAGCATACCGCCGAGCGCCTTTTCCTTTTCATATACGGTCACGGGGTAGCCCTTGATGGCAAGGTAGTACGCACAGCTCAGTCCGGCAGGGCCTGCGCCGATGACGGCGATCTTCTCCTCATAGGGCTTGCCGGTCTGATTTACCATCTTGGGAACGAAGCGGTGCTTTGCTTCGAGGTCCTTCTCGGCGATGAACTTCTTGATATCGTCGATCGCAATGGGCGAGTCGATATCGCCGCGGGTGCAGGCGTCCTCGCAGGCCTTGTTGCAGATGCGGCCGCAGACTGCCGGGAAGGGGTTTTCCTTCTTTATAAGCTCAAGCGCCTCGGTGTATCTTCCCTGAGCGGCGAGCTTGATATAGCCCTGAACGGGAACGTGCGCCGGGCACTGTGCCTTGCAGGGCGCCGTGCCGGACTCCATGACGTCGGTGCGGGTCGTGCGGTAATCGACGTTGTAGCTCTTCTTATCCCAGGGAACTTCCTTATCCGACTGATATGCGTCGGAGACATGCGGATCGGTGGTGCACAGCTTCTGGCCGAGCTTTACGGCGTTGGTCTGGCAGTTTTCGACGCACTGCCCGCAGGCGACGCACTTGTCCTTATCGACCTTGGCGATGAAGTTCGAGCTTACGCCGTCGGGAGAGCGGAACAGCTCAGCTATGCGCAGCGCATAGCAGGAGCAGCCGCAGCAGTTGCATATGGCGTTTACTTCGTCAAAGCCGAGCGCCTGGTTGACCTCGTGAACAAGGCCGTTATCCTCGGCGCGCTTGAGCACCTCATAAGCTTCCTCCTTGCTGATCAGGCGGTGCTCGCCGTGCTTGGAGAAGTTGATGGCATTGTCGTTGAGGTACATGCACATATCCTCTTCAAGATGGCCGCAGCCCTCTCCGATCAGGCGGCGTGAACGGCGGCAGGAGCACGGGCCGACGGAGATCGCCCTTGCCTTCTCTATGATGGTTGCCAGCTCATCGTAGGATGCCGTGCGTGTGTTGCTTTCGACGGCGCTCATAACGGGCATGACGCGCATGAAGTTAACGCCCTTGCCGAGAACCGGGGCGAGCATGCCGACGCGGATGCGGGTGTATTCCTCGAAGCAGGCTCCCAGATCGGGATACTTATCGCACTGCTCGCGATTGGAGAGGATGCCCTCCATGATGCCGGGCACCCAGATGGGGTAGTAGTAGCAGGGCAGCTCGCCGCGATAGCGCACGCGGATAACGCCCGCATTTACGAGCTTGTCGCACTGCTCCTGAACAAATTCAACGCTCTTTTTGCATTTTTTTGCGAGCTCTGCCGCAGAAAATTCCTTCTCAAGACGCATACGCATCATGACAGAGCACATATCGTCATCGACGATGGGCTCGAGAATTCTATACTCGGGATCCTTGTAGGTAATACCGGTATAGGTCATGCTTTCAAGGCTGATCTTGGACGCCAGCGCAAGAATATTCGGTCTGTTTGCCATGTTGTTTCCCCCTGATCATTAATTGATAATTTAATGTATGTACCTTCTTACATTGGTCTAAAGTCTTTTATATCATGAAATCATACACTTTGTCAATTAATTAGCGTTGCCAATTTGTAATAACACAAGAAACTGCGCGTATTGTTGCTCGGAAAGCCTGTTAAAAAAGCCGCAAAGCCTTGAAACTGCTTGTTTTTTTGCGCAGAACAATTATTTACCACGGTTTTTCCGTATTCATGCAAAAAGCTTTAATTTTTTAACTATTTTATCTATATAGATTAATTATTAATAATTTTTGAACGTTTTTTATCTGTTTTGGTGAAATAGACAAAAATCGCGTATTCGTTGGATTTTTGACAGTCGGTTTTTGTTGAATTTATCGGCTTAAATTTTGACGCATTGTGAACTGGCAATGTACAATGTGATTGCGTTTTGAATAAAACCGTAACCCAATAATGCGTAAGACAATTCCGCAGGGCCTTCCCCGTCGGAATGCAGCGGGCTAAGAAGCCGCCCGTTTGTCTGCCGCGGCAAGATTTTTCTCTCCGGTAAAGCCCTGTTGCCCAAGGAATTGTTTTAGCGAACCGTTCCTTTGGAGCAGCGGGGACTTTGTTTTGGTTTTAACAAAGCGTGTGTAAGTCAAAGCATTATTCCGGGCTTTCGCCGAACGGTTGAGGAGCCGCTGCGCGAAAGCGGAAATGTCAGACCAAAATAGAAGAGACTTAGAAAAAGGAGAGTCATTATGAACAACAAAGCAGCCAAGGGCACATGGGCGGCCGCGTTTACGGTCGCATCGGTGTGGTTCGGCACCCACGTCGGCGGCGGTTTCGCCTCCGGTAACCAGGTAGTCAACTATTTTTCTCAGTACGGCTGGATGGCAGTAGCATTCCCCATCATCGCAATGGGCATACTCGCGCTTGTTATGTACACAGTCATGAAATTCGCAAAGCTCAGCGGCTTTACCAACTATAAGGACACCTTCTCGGCACTTTATCCGAAGCCCTGGATGGAGGTATTCTTCGAGATATTCTATATCATCATCCTGCTTGCGGCAGTCGGCGCGGCGGTCGCCGGCGCGGGCGAGGTCCTTGCGAACTTCTTCGGCGTCGACTACACCGTCACGGCAACCAAGTTTCTGTTTAACCTCCTCGTCGTCGCGCTGCTCATCGTTCTGAGCATCTTCGGCGTTAAGCTCGTTATCGCGGCGTCCACCGTTCTTTCCATCGCCATCCTCATCTCCACCGCAGTCATCGTCGTTACCGGCTTTGCGACCGATCTTGACGCGATCTCCGCACAGTACCTGAGCGCAAACAACCTCCAGGCCGCGGCATACACCGACAGTCCGGCAAAGGCCGTATGGCTCGGCATCGTTATCTACTCTGCCTTCCAGTGCGTCTCCATCCCTCCGATGATCGCAGCGAGCGAGGGACTGTCCGTCAAGGGCATCAAGCGCGCAAACATCCTCGGCTGGCTCATGAACGGCCTTGCACTGGCTGCCTCCGCGGCAATGCTCTGCCGCTGGTATCCGCTGCTTGCCGCACTTCAGGGCGCAGGCATTGAGGGCTTCACCAACGCGATAATCGGCATCCCCAACCAGACGGTTCTGACGCTCGTCGGCATCAAGTGGATGATGATCATCTTCAGCATCCTGCTGTTCAGCGCCTTCGTATCCACCAGCGTCACCCTCGTTTTCACCATGATCCAGCGCTTCCAGGGTCACTGCTTCCCCCAGACCATCCACAACGAGAAGGTCCGCGGAGTTATCGTCGGCGTTATCGTGATCACTATCTGCTTTGCCGTCTCCCTGCTCGGCCTCGGCAAAATCATCAAATACGCCTACGGCTACGACGGCTACTACGCCCTCCTCGTCATCTACCTCCCCGTCCTGATCTGGGGCATCCCCAAGGTCAGGAAGCTCTCGGCGGAAAAGAAAGCCGAGCTCGAACAATAAAGCTGATTTCAAGCACCACCGGGAAACCGGTGGTGTTTGACAAGGAAATTCAATATGAAAATTGCTATGATAGGCTCCGGCGCGGCCGGCAGCGTTTTTGCCTCATATCTCAATAAGGGCGGCGCCGAGCTCTGGCTTGTTGACCGCTACAAGGCGCACATGGACAAGGTCGCCGAGTGCGGCATGACCTTCCTGAGTCCCTCGGGCGAGGAGCTGCTCACGGGCTTTCACACCGCCGCCTCCGCCGAGGATATAGGCGTAATGGACATGGTCATACTCATGGTCAAGGCCACTCAGACCGACGGAATAATGCCCTCAGTCATGCCCTGCATCGGCAGGGAAACGGTCGTCGTTTCCCTACAAAACGGAATCGGCAACGACGATGTGCTTAAAAAATACGTCCCGGCGGACAGAATACTCTACGGCTTCGGCACGATAGGCACGGAGCTTCCCGAGCCGGGCAAATGCGTTTCAAAGCCCGAAAGCGGCGTTATCATGCGCTTCGGCGCGGCGGAAAACGATCCGGTTTCCGAAAAGGCCGGCAGAGCGCTTGAGAAGTGCTTCTGCGACGGCGGCTGCCTGACGAGCTTTGAAAAGGATATCCGCCCCTTCGTCTGGAAAAAGGCGATATCCAACAGCGGCTACAACACGCTCTCGGCGCTCACGCGGCTCAAGGTCGGCCCCATGCTCGACTGCGAGGAAGGCAGACAGCTCATAAAAAGCGTATGGGCGGAGGGCTGCGCGGTAGCCAAGGCTCTCACAGGCGTCGACCTTTGGGAGGAAATGCTCGAGGAGCTGCCGAGACTCCGGGAGGGCTTTGCGAAATATTACCCCTCCATGGCACAGGACGTGCTCATCAACCGGCGTCAGACCGAGGTCGAGCTTTTAAACGGCGCAATTGTGCACTATGGCAGGCTCCTCGGCATCCCCACCCCCGTCAACGAGGCGCTGACGCTCATGATACAGACAATACAGAAAAACTACGATATGCAGTATTGCAAACAATAAGTAATATCTGATTAAATTTTATAAGGAGACTAATAGAAATGAAAATTGCAATGTATGGTTCCGGCGCAGCAGGCAGCGTTTTTGCTTCTTACCTGAAGAAGGGCGGCGCAGACATGATCCTCATCGACCGCTATGAGGCTCATATGAAGAAGGTTGCCGAGGACGGCATGCACTTCACCATCCATCAGGAAGAAAACGGCGCATACACCGATTATGATTATCAGCTCAAGGGCTTCCGCACCTACACCAGCTCCGCAGCAGCCGCAGAGGCCGAGGGCAAGGTCGACGTTATCATCTACATGACCAAGGCAACCCAGCTCGAGCAGGCGATTCAGGACTCTCTGCCCGTCGTTGGCGACAGCACCGTCGCCGTTTCCCTCATAAACGGCCTCGGCAACGACGACAACCTCTTCAAGGTCTTTCCGAAGGAGCGCTGCGTCATCGGCTCCGGCGTTCTCGGCACCGCACTGCCCGAGCCCGGTCACTGCGTGTCCACACCCGCCGGCGGCGTTCAAATGAATTTCGGCGGCGCCGTAAGAAGCGAGCTCAACGACGCTGCGTGCGCCGAGATGCTCAAGTGCTACCGCGACGGCGGCTGCGACGCATACTGGCGCGATGGCGAGCCGGGTACCGACAACAATATCTACAAGTTCATCTGGAAAAAGGTCTGCGTCAACGCGACCGTCAATACCGTCTGCGCGGTGCTTCGTCTGAAGATCGGCGAGGTCGAGGCCGACCCCTGGGGCCAGCAGCTGTTCCACGGCGTTATCCGCGAGACCTGCGCTGTCGCCACCGCAAAGGGCGTTCCCATGGATGCCGACGAGTTCATCGCTCACGATCACAACGACATCGTCACCAACATCGGCGACTACTACCCCTCCATGTGTCAGGATGCACTGTTCCATCAGCGTCAGACCGAGATCGACGTTCTCAACGGCAAGATCGCAGAGTACGGCAAGGAGCTCGGCATTCCCACCCCGACCTGCGACATCCTCACCAAGGTCGTTCACTGCATCCAGGACAACTACGCAAATCAGTACTTCCAGGACAAGGACGGCAATGCCTTCCACATCGGCAAGTAATTTTAAGCATGAAAAGATCTCCGGCCATTGGCCGGAGATTTTTTGTCGCTTTGTTGCCGGTGAAGTTTATTCTTTCAGCATATCTCGGATTCGAGCCTTGCGATAAGGCCATCGAAAAGCTCCTTATTATTCTCGATTGCGATCTCGGGCTCGCGCTTGGTGGTGTGAGCAAAAACGGGCTCGTTCATCTTCGTTGAATATACGGCCTTGAGGATGCGCACGGAGTCCATGCCGCACCTTGCAAAATGAACGGCGGCCGAGGCAAAGGGCGCTCCGGCAGGGGCGAGCTTATCGGCTATGGGCTCGAGCGTTTCGACGATGCGGATGGACATGTAGAATATCTCGTCGATGATGCAGCAGGCGGTGCGATAGGCGGCCTCAAGCTCGGTGTCGTCGGCGTTTTCCTGCTTAAGCAGCTTTTCAAGCGGCTTTTTGGCCTTGTTCTCCTCATCTATGAGATGCAGGAAATAAACCCGCAGCTTCTCCATATCCTGCTCGGCATGCAGCATGTCGGCATCCTCGGACGCGGTGACGCGAATGGCGCGCAGCGCCATTGATGCGGCGCACATCGAAGAGCCCGCCGCGGCCGAGCCCAGGCCGAAGACGTCCTTGGGGTCAGCCATCATAACGGAGTATGCTTTAAGAGTCTTGTCCGAATAGCTTTCGGTCATAAGATCTCCGATATTTATTTTTTCTGCCATGATATATCTTCCTTTCCTTTGACAATTGAAAACGGGAGTTTTATAATTCTATTGATAAATATACAACAAATATTTGATATTTACAAGTGATTATGCTACAGGAGCAAATAAAATGAAAATTCTGCTTTGCGGAGACATTAATTCCGGAAAATCCACACTCATACGGCGGCTCGTTTCCGATCTGAACCGCCCGGCGCACGGATACATCACCGTACGCATGCCGGAGGATGAACGCGGCGTTTCGCACGTCTATCTTTACGATATCGCCTCCCCGCCGGAGAGAATAGAGGACGCGCAGGTCATAATGCGCATTCGCGGCGATAAGCTTGAAAAGCACCCGGAGTATATGAGCAGCATCGCCGCTCCCATATTGGAATCCATCCCCGAGGGAAGTCTTGTCGTTCTCGACGAGCTCGGAACGCTCGAGGAGCACGAGGAGCGCTTCAAGGCCGCCGTTATGAAAATACTCTCCGGGTCCTACGACGTTCTCGCCTCGGTGAAGGCGCAGAACACCGGCTTTCTGCGCGATATCCGCCGGCATCCGGACTGCGAATTATATATCATCACGCCTGAGAACCGTGACGACTTGTATGCCCAGCTGAGAAGGGAATACAAGATATAGTGTTTCCTTTTTCTTTCAGAAAAAGTGCACAAATCGGGCGTTAAAAATATGTGAGAAAATTTACTGACATTTTAACAGAATTATGTTGACTTAAAGGTCACAGATTGATATTCTGTCATTACAGCGAAAAAATCAGGGGGCATCCATGAAAAAAATTACAGCACTGCTGCTTGCCGTGCTTTGCATGCTTTCAGTCTGCGCATGCAATAACGACGGGGATAAAACGGCAGACGTTTCAGCAAAAGACCTTATCGCGGCAACGCTCAACTCGGAAAAGCCCGAGAACGCCGACACACTGTGCGGCTCGGACGATCAGAGCTTGAAAAACAAATTTTATTACTTCTACGGCATCGAGACAAGCGCCGTGCGCGACTACGCGATAGTATACTCCTCGGCTGCGAAATCGGACGAGATAAGCGTTCTTGTCGCCGCCAAGGGCACGGATATGAAGACCCTGACCGACGCGCTGGAGGGACGGCGCGAGATGCAGCGTCAGACCTTTGAGCTGTACAGCCCCGAGAGCGTCGAGATGCTCAAGAGCGCCGTTATATTCACGCAGGGAGACTATGCGGTGATGATAGTGGCAAAGGACCCCACGGCGATAGAAGGCAGGATAAAGGAGCTTCTGAAGGACGCCAAGGCCGTCGAAAAGGAGTCCAAGGCGTATTATGACACGGCCGCCGTCGAGCCGACGCCGACCCCGAAGCCCAGCTATGACTATTCAAAGCCCGTTCCGCAGGCCGGGGCAAAGGATAATTCCTGGTTCAGGGACGCGGCCTTTGTGGGCGATTCGCGCATGGAGGGCATAATGAACTATGCCGACTTCGAGTACGCTTCGAATTTCTCACATGTCGGCCTGAACGTCGCGGACGTGTTCACAAAGCCATATATCGAGACGGAGTCCGGCTCGGTCACGGTCGCCGACGCTCTGCACAATGACCTGAAATACGGCAAGGTCTACGTCATGCTCGGCATAAACGAGCTGGGCTGGTATAACCTCGATAAATTCGTCGAATACTACGGAAACATAGTCGATCTCCTGCGCGAAACGCACCCCGAGGCCGACATATACATAATAAGCATACTGCCAGTCGGCGCAAAGGCCGCAAAGAGCTCGGACATGCTGAATAACGACAGAGTGCAGATGTTCAACGAACGCATACAGGGCATGTGTGCCGATAAGCAGGTCTATTTCGTAAACGGCTTCGAGGCACTTGCCTCAAACGGCTCACTGCCCGACGACGCCTCCCCCGACGGCATCCATATGCAGCCGAGCTACTGCCATAAGCTGACCGACTATCTCCTGACTCACACCGCAAGTAAATAAAGCTTGAAGCGCCGTCCTCCGGACGGCGCTTCAGTCTGTCAAAAAACCTATGCTGCCGATTAAATACAACCGCGCAGCAGGGGAGCTTGAGGGGCAGCGAAGCGAGCTTTCTCATGAAGCGTAAGCTTCACAAAAAATGCGGCGTTTTTTGCACATGCAGGTATAACCCGATGCGAATGCATCGGGTTATAAAATTATCTGAGCTTTACGCAATAGTAGGACAGAAGGTAGGTTTTTTCCGACTTGTATGCATTCCATACGCGGTCGGCAAGCTCCTCGGGCTGACCGGCCTTGCGCTGGAAGGTGCGGATCTCCTCAATGACCTCCTGCATGTCATTTTCGCAGTCCTCCTCAAGGTCATAGAATCTGTCGCAATTGGTGTAGGCATACACCATGAGGCTGCGGTATCTCCCCTCGGGCTGGGCTTCGAACTCCGAGCGCATTTGAGCCACCAGCGCGTCAAGACGGGCCATGTGGGAATATTTTATCGCTTCGATTTCGGCGGCGGCAAGCGCCTTCTTGTACTGATCGCGGCTGAGGTCGCCGGCCTGGAGGAGCACCTCCTTGGCGACGTCGGTGTAAGTCGCCTCCTCGGCGATTATCCGCTGTGCGCCGTCCCTGAATATTTCAACGTCCCAGCGCGTCGTGTCAACGCCGAGCAGACGGTCTATCTGCCTGTGATAGTTTGCCGCCTCGTTTTTTATCTGCTCTGTCGTGAGGTTCTGGGCGATGACGTAGGACTTTAAAAGATCATACTGGGCCCACACGAAGCAGCCTGCTATGACGGCCAGAAGCAGCGCAATATAGACAGCCCAGGTCGCAACGAGCTTTCCGGTGTTCTTTTTGAGCGTGTTGCGCGGATTTTCCTGCGTTTTGGCAAGCGACTCCGTCTGCGGCAGCCTGCCGGTATTGAGGTATTCCGAGTATGCATCGCAGACAGTGTTCGGGTCTCCGAACATGACCATGCGGCCCTTGTCGAGCCACAGCACCTTGTTGCACTGCGACCTGACCGCTTGCAGCGAGTGCGATACCATGAGAGCGGTCGTATCGCCGTTATCTATGATGCTCTGCATCTTCTGCTGGCTTTTTCTGCGGAAATCGCCGTCGCCGACGGCGAAGATCTCATCAAGGATTATTATATCGGGCTCGATCATGCTGGCTATCGCAAAGGCGATACGGCTCTTCATGCCGCTCGAGAGCGTGCGGAAGGGGCTGTTCTGAAACTCGCGCATCTCCGCAAAGTCGATGATCTCATCGTATTTGGAGTCTATAAACTCCCTGTCGTAGCCCATGAACGCACCGCGCAGATATACGTTCTCCCTGACCGTCATTTCGCGGTCAAAGCCCGTGCCGAGCTCGAGCAGCGCGCAGATCCTGCCGGTCTTCTCGACTGTGCCGGAGGCGGGGGTGAGAGTTCCGCTTATGGCCTTCATCATCGTCGACTTGCCCGCGCCGTTCTTGCCGATAACGCCGAGCATATCGCCCCTTTCAAGGCTGAAGGATATGTTTTTGAGCGCCCAGAACTCGTTATTGCGCGGAGCCTTGCCGAGTATGCGCTTTACGATGTCCGAGGTCGAGCGCGAGTCTTGCTTGCGGTAGCGCACAGAGACATTGTCGAGAACAAGTATCTTGTTTCCGTCCATCAGAGCACCTCCTTACACATACAGCGCGATCTTGTCGCGCGCGATGCGGTAGGTAAACCAGCCGAGGAAGGCGCAGACCGCGGCCATTGCGAACATGATAAGATGCGTCGAGGGGTTCGGAATGGTCGAGTGTATGATGAGCTGGCGGAAATAATCAACGCACATATACAGGGGATTGCAGTTTAAAAGCCTGCGCATGATGCCCGGCAGGATCGACGGATCATAGAATATCGCCGAGGCGTACATGACTATGCGCGTGACGACGGGCCAGAGGTAGTTTATGTCGCGGAAGAATATATACAGCGTGCTCAAAAACATGCCGATGCCGAAGTTTATGAAATAAAGACATACCATCGGGTACAGCAGATATAAAAAGCGCCAGTGGAAGCTTATATTGTCTATGGCGACGAAGATGAAAAATACAAGCAGGGAAACGGCAAAGTCGATCGCCTGCGCGACGCTCTGCGAAACGAGGAAATAGTGCTTGGGAACGGGCACCTTGCTGTATATCTGCGCGTTGTCGTAGAGAACGCGCATGGCGCTTCGCGTTGCCGCAGAGAAGTAGTTAAACAGCAAAAGTCCGCAGAACAGGTATATCGTGTAGTGCGGCATATTGCGGCCGAAAAACGTGCCGAAGACCACGTCCATGGTCAGCAGCAGAAACAGCGGCGAAAGCGCGCTCCAGAGTATGCCGAAGGTAGTGCGCTTGTATTTCTTGATAAAGTCTCGCCTTATAAGCTCAGAAAGCAAAAAACGGTGATTAGCTTTGTCCGAAGTCATAAAACGTCAGTTCTCCTTGAAAAGCAAAAAACTGTGGAAAAATCACACTATCGCGCTATTATACCACAGTTCTCCGCACAATTCCATATTAATTTTCGGACACATAGTTCAGATAGTCCTCGGGCGTGTTGAAATCGCGTGTAAAGCTGTCGAGAATAACGAAGCTTTTGCCGATCGCACGGCCGTCAAGAGGCAGACCTGCATACAGGTGATACACCTGCCAGCCCTTGCACTCGTTTAGCTCGCCGCTGACAAATTTTCCGCGCACCTCAAGGTACAGCGAGCGGAAAAGCTCACCCGAGCCGATAAGCACGGCACATATGCTCCTCTCGCTTCCGAAAAACAGCAGCGGTCTTTTTCCTCTGTGCGCGATAACTGTTTTTATCGCGTCCTCGGAGTACAGCACGTCGCCGTATAGAAAGCACATGTCGTCGCCGATGAGCTCGGCGGTGAAGCGGTCTATCTCAAGGACGTTGTTCTTCGGCTCGTATCTGCTCGCACCGGGGATATCGACGGACGTATCGTGCGAGGTGATTAAGACCTCGGCGGCCTTGTCAAACTTATGCACAAGGCGCACTGTGCGCTCAAGCAGCGTCTCACCCGAAACTCTTATATCGTGCTTTTTGTGCCCCATGAAATCGTTCCAGCGGCTGCCCCTGCCGTCGGCCATTATGACATATCTCATTTTATTATCCCGTGCTCGCGGTAGAAGTCTCCCAGCCTGCCGTAGCGCTGCGGCCCCCAGAGCTGGATGATGTTCACTCCCGAGGAGGTGTTGGCCTCGATGACGGTAAAGCCGTCGTCGGTCGGGAGGATGTCCCATGCTATGATGTCAAGATAGGGGAAGGCGCGGCTTATCTCCATGACTCCGGCCTTTAGCTTATCCCAATCGGGGATATAAGCGCCCTCTATCTGCGCGTTCGTATCCGGATGCGTGCGGTAGACGGTGAGATTGTGCAGCGTGCGGGCATAGCTCATCCGGCCGGTTTCAATATCGACGTTTGCGACAAGGCCGCCGCGGCTGCCGTTATCGACAGAGCCCGTCCAGTCGGCGCCTATGCGCTGCACGGCAAAGCAAAGCTCAAGCTCCTTCGTCTCGGCGCTGCGCAGGACGATCATGCGCAGGGTGTTTGCGCTGTTGGCGTAGATTTTGTTTAGATAAGCGGCCTGATGCGCGTAGGCGCAGATGAGCCACTCGGTGTCGCGGTGCAGACGCTGGGTGAGCTCTTTTTCCGTGTGCGGCTCGTCGTTGCATATGATGCCGTGGCCGTTATACTTTACGACATACACGCCCTTGCCCTTGCCTGCGCGCACGGGCTTTACGACGAAGGCGCCCGTTTCATGCAAAAGCGCGATGAGATCGTCATAATCTGTTATGACGCGTCCGTTCATCCCGGCAAGGCGCCTGCCCTTCTTGATGCAGTATATCTCCGGCGTTTTGCAGTAGCGCTCTATTATCTGCGTGAAAACGACCTTGTTGTTGAGCATTTCGCTGTACGGGTCGTTTATGCAGCGCGAGCGATACCAGTCAAACTCGGAAAGGTACTGCTTTTTATCGTTGTGCTTAAAGTCGTACAGAGCTGCCTGATCGACCATATAGCCGCCGAAAATGCAGTAGTAAAGTCTTGTGTGCAGCGGAAGCTTAAAGTGATTGGGCGCAAACAGTATCCTCACTATCCACAGCACCATCAATTTGATTTTGGCGAGCAATGTGCTCAGAAATCGCATCATGTTTATCCCTCTCCATGCAGTCGATTATAAGCTCGGCGATCTTGTCGGTAGCGCGGCCCGTGAGGTCGGGCAGGTATCTGCGGCAGAAGCGCCTGTAGTTATCCATGTCGTATTCGCCTCTGTCGATAGCGGCGACAAGCTCCTTAGGGTCGCGGAATATGCAGTCGGGGAACTCATCGAAGAGCTTGACGTTCAGGCCGTTGTGGTCAAGATAGTCCTCGTAGTCGAAAAGGTAAAAGTACACGGGCTTGCCCAGAAGCGCGGCCTCGATCGTTATGGCCGAATAGTCGGTTATGACGCAGTCGCACACCGACAGAACCGTTGAGGTCGGTACCCTGTGGCAGGTCACGGCCGGGGCGAGCGACGCATAGTTTAAAAGCTGGTTCGGGTGGCGCTTTACGACGAGTATCTGATCACCGTTGAAGTCAAACGCATCGACGAGCGGCTTGGGGTCGAGCATCTGCCCCTTGCGGAAGGTCGGGGCGTACAGCACGATCTTTTTACCAATGTACCAGGGGTAGGCCTCATAAAACCGGCGGCGGGCCTCCTCCTGACCCTCGCGCAGCTTATCCATGCGCGGAAGTCCGACGTTATACAGAATATCGGGATCGATGTCAAACGACGCGCAGTAGAAGGGGTTGAAGGCCCTGCCTCCGGCTATGACGACGTCATAGTTGCGGTGCATGCGCATTTCGCGTGCGATCATGTCGCTGCGGCCGAATTTTTTTCCGAGCGACTGGTAGCCGGACTTTTTGATCTTGCCCATGGCGTGCCACATCTGGATGACGGCAAGCTGCTTTTTGTGGTGCAGCACCGATACGGCCGGCCAGTAGGAATCGAGCACGCACACCGAGGCCGTTGCGAGGTGATACATGCTGCGAAGCGTCGCGCCGGAGTATTCAAGCACGCTTGCAAAGCCCTTATCCATACGCTTTGTTATGATGACGATATTCGTCTCGGGTCTGAGCTCTTTAAGGCGGCGGCTTAAAAAATCAATATCCTCCGTCACGGTGTTCGACTGACGGCTGAGGAATAAGACCTTGCTTTTGTCCGTCGGGAAGAGCTTCAGGAAAAAGTAGATGAAGTTCATCACCCAGCGCAGCAAAATAACAGCTATTCTCATACTACTCCTTTTATGCCCCGTGCGGGCACAAGTGAAAATCGACTTATTATACGCGCAAGCAAAAGCTTTGTCACTACAAATTTGTTAACATTAACAGAGCTTTTTACCGGCTCTCTTGAGTTCAAGCTTATGCGCAAAGTATGCGTGAACATTCTCGTTATACGTCGGGTAGCGGTGCAGATCCTGATGCGTGTTTATCTCAAGTATCTTAAAGCCGGAGTCTGTTATGACGACGTCGAAGCCGAGATATTCAAGCGGCGATATGTAGCGGCACACCTCGGGTATGACGGAGAGCACCTCATCCCAGTGAGGGAGATATCCCTCGATCCTCGCGCCGGTGTCCGGATGGAGGGGGCAGGGGCTTATGACATGCTCCTTTATGACCTCGGCGTCGTGGAAAAAGCCCGTTTTTTCATCGACATAGGCGAAGACGCCGCCGGAGCCGATATTGTCGGTAAAGCCGGTGCTTTTTGTCCCGATGCGGAAGTAGGCGTTTTCGATAACGGGGTCGAGCCCGCTGCGGTTTATGACCATGATGCGCACTGTGCACGCGACCTCGCTGTATATTTTGCGAAGAGCGCTATGCATGACAATGTACTCGGAGATGTTATAGTAATCGTTGAGCGATGCAAAGAACGTGAGCATCTCGCTCCCGGTCTTTTCCTCGCCGTTTACGGTGTAGCGCTCCCCGTCAAAGCCGAGCCTGTAAAAGCCTATGCCGTGCGAGCCGACGGTGGGCTTCATGGCGAGAAGCTTCCTTTCGCGCAGAAGCTCGAGCAGTCCGTCAAGGCTGCGGGGAAGATATTCGGGGCAGTCGGGCATTTTCAGAAGCTCCGTTTTTCCGTTTCGCGGAACGATGTGGTAGTAATACTCGGGAAGATACCGGCGGTATTTATCCAGACAGTAGCGCAGCGTGACCTTATCCCACAAAAGCTTGCGGTATTCATTGTTCAAGGGCCTGAGCCATTTGTAGTCGCGGTCGGACAGGCAGTCGCGCCAGTTATCCTCCGTAAGGCCGTACTGCTTTATATGGTAGGATAAAAAGCCGCGCTCGTGCGCCCATTTTTTCTCCGCTGCTGTTGTGTGTTTATCGTGCATATCCTCGCGCAGAGCCCTTTTCCAGCCGCGGTACATATAGTCCATAAAGCCGCGGCGCTTTGCCCGAAAGCTCCAAAGATAGCGGTCGATTATCGTCATTGCGCGCTTAAAGCCGACAAAGCGCGGCTTTTTTGCGCGCTTAAAGCGGATGAATTCGGCGGTTTTGTCGTTAAGATTCTCAAGGTAAGTGAGATCCGCGCCCGTATCCACGCGCAGTATCTTAAAGCCGCCGTCCGTCAGGCGAAGGGCAAAGCTCATGTACTCAAGCTCGTTAAACTCCGCGGCGATGCCGCACAGCATTTTTTCGATATCGGGGAAGCTTTCTATTCTGCCGCCTGCGTAATTGCCGTCCTCATCGACGGCGGACAGCTCGCGGTTCTGCGTGTACCAGTTTTTCGCGCAGCCTTTCTGTGCCTCGGTCAGGACGGAAAACAGCAGCTCAGGCCCGTCGCCGCGGTTTAAGAACGCAAGGTGCAGCGTGGGGGCAAAATCCGTTTTCACAAGCTCCGTTATTATCGTTCCGGAGGGGAGCTTTTCTAGCTTTTCGCGCATTCCGATCTCATCGAGCGGCTTTTCGTCGAAGAAAAAGCTCTCGCCGTCAAAGCGGCAGATATGCTCCCGTGTTTTTACGGAGTTTGACGCACGCCGCACGAGCACATTCCCTTTTTTGCGTATGAGCGAGACTATGCCGTCCATGCTCTGCGCAAGCCCGGGTCTGAGCGGCAGTATAAGCTGCCCGCCGTCGCGTGTTAATAGAATGTAGTACTGCTCGGGCAGAAGCTCGGGGTGCTTATCGAGCGCATACGAGGTCGACAGCACATCGCCGAACAGCTTGTCAAACTTCGCGTCAAACGGCAGAAGCGAAAAAATATCCTTGTCGCTCATGCCGATGTTGTTTTTGCGCTTGTATTTTTTTATGCTCTCAAGATAAAACCACTCGTCGGCCGTCGCAAAGGTAAAGCCCCGAAACAGCAGAGCAGAGCTTTTTATCAGTTTTGAAGTCGTCATGTCGAAACTCCGCAGTCTGTAGATAAATAATTGTATATACTATATATCACATATCGGAATTTTGCGCAACTTGATAATTTAGGGGGCAACGGCTTGAATTAAGTCGAAGCTTGTACTATAATAATAAAGTTATTATTATGGGTAACTATGCGGATTTTGATCCGCAGGAAAGAGAGCGGCAAATGGGAATGATAAGCAGGATAAAGAGAGAGCTCTTTATCCGCCCCTGGCTTAAAAAAGGCTATTCGAGGCGTCTGGCAAATTCGTATTACAAAAAAGCGCAAAGAGATCTTGAGACGGGTAACGGCGTGTCGAAGGCGGATAAAAAATGGGCGCACGAGCTCGGCTATATGTCCGAGAGCATCGCAAAGTACGATCTTAAAAATAAGCCGGACAGCAAATATATAAGCGATGTAGATTATCTGTACTTAAAGCCGTTTAACAACAGCTTTACAAAATGGGTCGGCGACCTCGTGACGGAAAACAGAGTGCTCACAGGCAGGCGAGGGCATCTGCCGGTGCTGTACTATAACATCATAGAGCGTGAGGATGAGAAGGTCTTTCTTCCGATCGACACCGTCGGGCGCGAGTACGGCGAAAACTACGACGACTTCATAAGGCTTTTAAACGAGCGCGGCGAGCTCGTCATCCGCCCCGACCGCGCCTCGGCTCACCGCTGTGCGTATCTTATCAGGCGCACCGGCGAGGATCGCTATGAGCTGTGCGAGGACAAGGTCTGCAAGGCGCGCATGAGCATCTACGGCAACGACTACGATCAGGCGTGTCTTCTGAGAGAGTACCCCGACGAGCTGCCCGAGGGCTTTGAGAAAAATCCCTGCAAGCGCGATCATTACGATAAAAAGAGCCTTTTTGAGCTTATTTCGACGTTCAAATACGGCTATGTCATAGCAGAACCGTATAAAATGAGCGATGCCAAGCCCGGCATACTGAGGATATACATCGCAAACGAAAAGCTTAAAGAGACAAGGCTTCTCGATTATTACTACACCGACCTTGACGGCGGCGCGGTGCGCTGCCGAGCGGTGACACCCTCGGGAGAGCTCGACGGCGAAAGGATAGGCTGCTGGGACGAGCTTATAAATACCGTCACGGATATCGCGGGCTATATAAGTGAGATCGAATATTTCACCGCGAGCATCATATTCACCGACAACGGCTTTGTCATAGATTCCATCGACACGAATCCCGATCTGCCGCCTGTCGCGCACAGCGACGAGCTCAACGACTACCTCATGATGAGGCTTCGCGAAAAGCGCGAGACCGTCGTCGTCACGCGTGAAAAATGGTGGACGGCGTTTAAATACAAGCGCTTTAAGCGCTTTGTCAAGCACTTTTGCCGTCCGGGCATAAGACCCTATATGCAGAAGCTCTGGATGAGCTCGGTGTGGGATGATCTGCGGCACAATAAGGGTACGACGCTGTCTCAAAAGCTATGGTGCTATAAGCGCGGCTTTTTGTCGTTTCGGATAAAGCAGTACGGGCTTACGAAGGATAACTACAAGGACTTTCTGTCCGACTATCAGTACCACTGGCTCAACCGCATAAATAACAGCTATCAGATATGGATAAACGACAAGACCACGACGCGCTATGTCTTTGAGCCGTACAAGCAGTATCTTGCGAAATACTACTACGACATAATAAAAATGGAGGGGCAGACCTGCATAAAGGCGCTTCAGGATATCCCCGAGGGCTTTGACGCATCGTTTGACGGAATCTTCGCTCTGCTGCGGCAGGAAAAGCTCCTTGCGCTCAAGCCCTCCTCCGGCACTCACGGCGACGGCTTTTACCGCATGGAGTACGCGGACGGCAAGTACCTCATAAACGGCACAGAGATGACAGAGGACGGGATACGGCAGATGATAGAGGGCTTTAAGTCCATTTACGTCATAACAGAGTATCTTTTCATGCACAAGGACCTTAAAAAGATATATCCGTACTCTGTAAACACCATCCGTGTAGCGGTCGTCAACCGGTCGGCCTACGAGCCGAAGATCATGCAGACGTATATGCGCATAGGCTCCTCCTCGACGGGCTTTACCGACAACGTCGGCTACGGCGGCATCTGCGCGAAGATAGACATCACGACGGGGCGCTACTACTGCGCCGAGAAGATCATCGATCATAAGTTCACGCCCTGCCCCGTGCATCCGGACACCGGTGTTCGGATAGAGGGCATCGTTCCCAACTGGGAGCTGATGAAAAAGGGCATAACGGATATCTGCCGCTTCATGCCGGAGCTTGAGTATCTCGGCTTTGACATCGCCATCACCGACGACGGCTTTAAGATAATCGAGATAAACATACATCAGGATCTGCACAAGGTCGCCGAGCACTCGGAGGAGTTCAAGGCCTTTTTCCGCGCAAAGCTCGCGCTCAAGGCAAAGCAATACGAGCTTAAAAAATACTGAGACAGGAGAGACAATATGAAAACTATCGGTTTCCTTATAAGCCACAAAAACGGCGAAGGCCGCCGCGCCCTTCTGCCCGAGCACATAGGCGGGATAAAAAACACGGATAAAATGTATTTTGAGACAGGCTACGGCCTTGCCGTCGGCGTTACGGACGATGAGTACGCCGCCTGCGGCTGCCACATCGTTTCACGCGAGGAGGCGTTAAGCTGCGATATCATAACCGACGTCAAGCTCGGCGATGCAGACTACCTCGACGAGATAAAGAGCAGCAAGATAATGTTCGGCTGGGCGCACACGGTGCAGAATATCGACTTCACGAGCGACATGCTCCGCAAAAAGCATACCGTCGTCGCATGGGAGGAGATATTCGAGCACGGCCGCTATATATTCTACCGCAACCGCGAGGTCGCCGGTGAGGCTGCCGTCATGCAGGCGTTCCGCTACTGCGGCAAGATGCCCTATGACACGCGTGTCGCCATACTCGGCAACGGGCAGACCGCCAAGGGCGCGATGCGCATCCTGCACGGTCTCGGCGCAAGGGTCGATGTTTACAGCCACAGGCTCGAAAAGCTGTTCCGGCAGAACATGTTCGACTATGACGTGCTTATAAACTGCGTCATGTGGGATACGACGCGCACCGACAGGATAATCTATAAGGAAGACCTCAAGAAAATGAAGCCGGGCACGCTCATAATCGACGTAAGCTGCGATCCGCATCTTGAGATCGAGACCTCGCACCCGACGACGATAGACGATCCCGTGTACGTCGTCGACGGCGTTGTGCACTACGCTGTGGACAACACCCCCGCCATGTACCCCATAACCGTGACGAAGGTGCTCAGCGAGGGCATTTCAAATTACATCGACATTATCATTGAAAAGGACTTTGACGAATACCCCGAATCGCTCAAAAAGGCGACCGTCATCAAAAACGGGCACATTCTTGACGAGCGCATAGCACAGTTCCGAAAAGCCCACGGAGTTTTTTGTGAGTAAAAATGACTGACGGATACGGCAGAAAAATCGAATATCTGCGCATGTCGGTGACTGACGCCTGCAACCTCAAATGCGTCTACTGCATGCCGCCGGACGGGATGAAGGAATGTCCCTGCCGTCAGGCGATGAGCGCGGACGAGTTTGTCGAGATCGCGCGTGCGGCGGCCGGGCTCGGTATGAAAAAGCTGCGCATAACTGGCGGCGAGCCGCTGGTCAGAGGCGATATTGTGCCCCTTGTGCGCAGGCTCGGAGAAATACCCGGCATCGAGGATATGAGCCTTACAACCAACGCCACGCTCCTTGCGCCGATGGCACGGGAGCTGTATGAGGCCGGGATACACAGGATAAACATAAGCCTCGATACGCTCAATGCCGAAAAGTACGAAAAAATAACGCGGGGCGGCCGTCTTGCCGACGCGCTCGACGGCATTCGTGCGGCCCTTGAAGCCGGGATGAGCCCCGTGAAGCTCAACACCGTGCTCATAGGCGGCTTTAACGACGATGAGATCGAAGCTCTTGCGGCGCTGACAATGAGCTGCCCCGTGCAGCTTAGATTTATAGAGCTCATGCCCATAGGAGATACTAAGGGTGAATTTTCGGCCGACGCGTATCTGCCGGTCGGCACGGTTCTGGACAGACTTCCGCAGCTTGAGCCGGCGCCGGGTGAAAGGCATGCCGTTGCGCGGCTGTATAAGCTGCCGGATGCCGAGGGCAAGATCGGGCTGATAAGCCCCCTGAGCAATCATTTCTGCGCCGAGTGCAACCGTCTGCGCCTGACGGCCGACGGCTGCTTAAAGCCCTGCCTGCATTCCGCCGAGGAGATACCCGTGCGAGGTCTGCACGGCAAAGAGCTCAGGGATGCAATACTTACCGCTGTGTCGCACAAGCCGGAAAAGCACGTCGCGCTTTCGGCGACCGAGCGCAGCGAGGCAAAACGAAGCATGTATCGTATAGGAGGCTGAAATATGGCTGAGATAGCTGCAATTTGCATAAGCGACGTCCGCGGGATACAAAAGCACGAGATCCCCGAGGCGTTTTTGAAAAAGGACTGGGGCATCGAGGGCGACGCCCACGCGGGCAACTGGCACAGGCAGGTGAGCCTGCTGTCGGTAGAAAGCGTTAAAAAGCTTCAGGAGAAGCTGAGCTTTGAGCTTGCGCACGGCGCGTTTGCCGAGAATATACTTGTCAAGGGCATGTCGGTGCACACGCTGCCGGTGGGAACGCGCCTGCGCATAGGCGAGGCTCTGTGCGAGGTCACGCAGATCGGCAAGGAGTGCCACAACGACTGCGCCATACGCAAGGCCGCCGGTGACTGCGTCATGCCGCGCGAGGGCATTTTCGTAAGAGTGCTTGAATCCGGCGCGGTAAAGACCGGCGATAAAATTGAAATTGTTGAATAAATCAAGCAGCCCCCAAGGGTCAACGACCCTTGGAGGCTGCTTCGGCGCGTCAAAAAAGCCATTGGCTTTTTTGCACGCTTCAAATACGCCACATTTTTTGTGAAGCTTACTCTTCACGAAAAATCTCGCTTCGCTCGTCAAAAAGTCCTTACGGACGTTTTTGATGGCTATAATCCAACTTGAGGCGGGCCTTGCCCCCTCAAACTCCCCCGCTGCGCGGTCGTATTTACTCAGCAGCATAGGTTTTTTAACAGTCAAGCAGCCCTCAAGGGTCAACGACCCTTGGAGGCTGCTTTTTAAATGGTGTATATTGTGGGCTGTGTTTGATGGGGTCCGGCTATATCTCGACCAGACGATGCTGCGCCTGGCGGAATTTCAGCGGCGTGCATTTATACTCCGAGCGGAAGCACTTGGTGTAGTAGCTGCTGCTGCAAAAGCCGACGCTCTGCGCTATCTGCGAGATGCTCTTATCCGTTTCGGACAGATAGTACACGCTGCGCGTCAGGCGGTAGTGGACGAGGTACTGAAACGGCGTCGTGCCGTACAAACGCTTGAATATGCGGCAGCACTCGCCGCGGCTTATGTGCGCCGAGGCCGCGATATCCTCAAGAGTTATCTTCTCGGCGTAGTTTTCCTGTATGAATCTGCGCAGAATATCTATGCGAACCTTTTCCGTGTGCGAAACGCTGCGGTTATCGCCGAGATCGGGCACGCAGTTTTCGTACAGCGTGAGCCATATCTCCGACACCAGTATCTTCAGCCGCAGCTCGTACCCCGGCATTTTTGCAGAATACGCTGACTGCATACTGCGCAGGGCATCGCATATGTCATTTGCCCAGCCGCTGCCGCGCAGGGGGATATACTCAAAATTGCGCGCCTTGAGTATAGGGTCTACATAGCGCGCGATAAGCCGTGCATCGTCGGCGCCGGCGATGCAGTCGGTGCTGAAGCTCACGCAGATGAAATTTGCGCCCTCCCTCGAATTCGCGACGACTCCGTGCGCCGTGCCGCTGTTTATGAAAAGTCCCTCGCCCTCACGCAGGACGAGCTCCCGATTCGGCAGCAGTGCGCGCAGCTCGCCGCTCGTGACAAGCAGCAGCTCCGGCTCACGATGGCGGTGATGCCCAACGGTCTTTGATGCCGGACTGATGCACTGATTAAGCACTCTAAGCTTTGCCGTTTGCTCGCTCATGCAATTCACACCCCATTTTTAAGCAAAAATCGATTTTTTCTGTATTGTTTAGTACAAAAATATTAACACAAACCATGCTGCCGGTCAATGGGTATTTGTGATTTTCATAGAAAAAGAAATAATCTTCTCATCTTTTGCGAATATAGTGCTATTTCAACGCCGGGGGCATTGACTATTTCGCTTATACATTGTAAATTTTGATATATCGCAGGGCAATATATCGCAGTGTTGCCCTAATCGAATAACTACGGGAATGTCCCGATCGACCGAAAGGAGAATCATCATGGCTCATAGAACTGATTTCCTCTACCTGTCTGAGCCCGACACCATTGCAGCAGGCGTGCTGGATGCAAAAAAGTGTATTGACAACGCAGAAGAGGTGTTCACCCTTCTCGCAAAGGGCGACTATCTCATGGGCGGCAACAACCACAATAACCACGGTATGTATATCGTATTCCCCAAGGAGAGTGAGTTCCCCAATATGCCCGTCGCCGGCCCCGACCGCCGCTTCGTCGCAATGCCCGCTTACCTCGGCGGCAGATTCGATATCTGCGGTCAGAAGTGGTACGGCTCGAACGCCGCAAACAAGAAGAAGGGTCTGCCTCGCAGCGTCCTGATGGTTACCCTTAACAATAAGGACACCGGCGAACCCATCGCTTACATGAGCGCAAACCTCCTGAGCGCGGCCCGTACCGGTGCCGTTCCCGGCGTTGCGACGCGCTACCTTGCCCGCAAGGATGCCGAGGTCCTGCTGTGCATCGGCTGCGGCGCTATCGGCACCTCCTGCCTTGACAACATCATCACCCAGATGCCCAAGGTCAAGAAGGTCATCTGCAATAACCATTCCCTGGCTCCGGCAGAGAAGCTGGCGGCACATGTCCGCGAGGCGTACGGCGTTGAGGCCGTCGTCGAGCAGGATCTCGAAAAGGCAGTCCGTCAGGCGGACGTCATCTCCGTCGCTGCATCCCGCACCGCGTTCCTGAACATCAAGGGCGAGTGGGTAAAGCCCGGCTGCACCATCCTCGCCTCCGGCCCCGTGCACTTCGACCAGGAGGAGGGCGGCGAATACGAGAAAAACGGCGGCCTGTGGACCAAGATGAAGGTCGTTTACGACCACATCGGTCTGCACCACGCATATGTTGAGGACGCTATCGCCACCGGCGATAAAGAGGAGTACTACGCGGGCGTCATCGGCGGCCCGGTTTACCACCTCATCGACCTCGGCATGAAGGAGCCGCTCGACGATTCTCTGGCCATCGGCAAGATCATCATGGGTCAGCAGCAGGGACGCACCAGCGATGACGACATCATCTGCTTCATAGCCTGCGGCATGAGCGTTTTCGACCTCGGCCTCGGCTACGATCTGTACCAGACCGCGCTCGAAAAGGGCATCGGCACAAAGCTCCTGCTTTGGGAGAACCCCGCACAGTGCGAGTAATACACAGCTAACTTTATCTCCTTTTAAATTAATTTTCAGCTACGAAGCGGCAGGCGAGAGCCTGCCGCTTTGTCATCGTCAGCTTGACTTTAAGGCATAGGCAATGTATAGTTAGAGAAGCATGTCAAAACAGAGAGAGCGAAAGGTTATGAATAATGGAGAAGAATGAACACAAGCGCGACGGCTTTCGCAGCCGCAGCGGATTTATAATCGCCTGCATAGGCTCGGCTGTCGGAATGGGAAACATATGGCGCTTCCCGATGCTGGTCTCAACCTGGGGAGGGCTGACCTTCCTGCTGCCGTACTTTATATTTGTTATCCTCATCGCATCCACGGGCGTTATCGAGGAGTTTGCTCTCGGCAGAGCGGGCGGCGCGGGCCCCATGGGCTCGTTCGGCAAGTGCACCGAGCTCAGATACGGCAGACGCAGGATAGGCGAACGCATAGGCTATATACCCATCCTCGGCTCGTTTGCGATGGCCATAGGCTACACCTGCATCATGGGCTGGATATTCAAGTACACCTTCATGGCCTTTTCCGGAGATATGCTCGCCATGGGTCAGGATATGGACAAGATCGTCGGAACCTTCAATTCGACGGCAAGCTCCTGGGGCGCAAACGTCTGGATCATCATTGCCGTCGTCGTGAGCTTTGCCATCATGTCCTTCGGCATAGCCGGAGGCATCGAAAGAGCAAACAAGGTCATGATGCCGGTGCTGTTCGTGCTGTTTCTGGCGCTGGGCGTGTATATCTTCACGCTCGACGGTTCGTCCGACGGATATAAGTACATCCTCACCGTAAATCCCAAGGGCCTTGCAGACCCCAAGCTATGGATATACGCCTTCGGTCAGGCGTTCTTCTCGCTGTCCGTTGCCGGAAACGGCAGCGTTATCTACGGCTCGTATTTAAGTAAGGACGAGTGCATCCCGTCCTCGGCGCGCAACGTCGCGATATTCGACACGCTCGCGGCGCTGCTGGCAGCATTCGTTATCATTCCGGCCATGGCGACGGGAGGTGCGCAGCTCAACGAAGGCGGCCCCGGCCTTATGTTCATCTTCCTCGTAAACGTAATTAACGGCATGGTCGGCGGGCGCATTGTGGGAATCGTGTTCTTCGTGTGCGTCACCTTCGCCGGAATAACATCGATAATAAATCTCTATGAAGCGCCGGTCGCGTTTTTGCAGGAGAAGTTTAAATTAAAGCGCGTGCCCGCGACGGCGGTCATACACGTCATCGGCTGCGGCATCGCTCTGTGCATCCAGGCCATCGTCTCGCAGTGGATGGATGTAGTTTCGATCTACATCTGCCCGCTCGGAGCATTGCTCGCGGCGATCATGTTCTTCTGGGTCGGCGGCAAAAAATTCGCGCTCGAGGCGGTCAACCTCGGTGCGCGCAAGCCCATCGGCAAGTGGTTCTATCCCCTCGGCAAATATGTCTACTGCGCCTGTGCGCTCCTGGCTCTCGTCGCCGGAGCGGCCCTCGGCGGCATAGGCTGATAAATAATAAAAAACTCAGGTCGATCGACCTGAGTTTTTTTCATATCGGGGCTGTTATTGCTTTTCGCGTTTGTTATCCTGCCCGTCCTCAGGGCGCTGCACAAATGCTTCATAGACAGAGAGCACAAGGCCGGCCAGGGATATCAGAATATAGAGCAGCATGATATTGTCGCCCCCGCCGCCGCGGAGCGTGCTTGCGATAAGCCATCCGGCAAACCCTATCTGACCTCCGAGAAATAAGGCCAGTCCTAAAAGCAGTTTTTTCATAAACCGATCACCACCTTTGTTTTTTGCTTGCGCATTACGGATATCGTTATTATTCCGATTTATCGTTTGATTTTATCTGTCAGCTTGCGAACGGAGTCGGCGAAGCTGCGTAGATCGCGGTTCGAGCGTCCCTCACAGCCGCGCACGGCCTGCATAAGCACCTCGGCAGCGCGCACAAGCTCTGTAAACAGCGGATTGACCTTCCGCTCCGCCGTCGGAGCCTTGTGCTCGTGCACTATGGGCTTGCCCTCGGTTATGACGGTAAAGCGCCCGGCGGCGATGTCGAACTCCGTGCCGCTGTACGGCGCGAAGGCGCGATAGCCGAGCTCGTTATTGAGGCAGGCGGTGAAGCTGTCGGCGCTTTCGGGGTCGCCGTGGTTTACGAATATGAGCTCAGGCTTTTCGGAGAAGCCCTCCAGCCAGGCGATGAGCCCGCGCTTGTCGGCATGTCCGCTGACGCCGGGGAGAGCGGCGATCTCGGCCTCAGCCTCGATCTCCTCATTAAACAGCTTTACCTCCTTCGCACCGTCGTGCAGTGCGCGGCCGAGCGTTCCGACCGCCTGATAGCCGACGAACAGCACAAGGCATTCCGGCCGCCACAGATTGTGCTTTAAGTGATGGCGTATGCGGCCCGCGTCGCACATGCCGGACGCGGAGATGATGACCTTCGGCGTTTTGTCCTCATTTATTGCCTTGGATTCCTCCTGGCTTACGGCCAGATGCAGGCCGTCAAAGCACAGCGGATTTTCGCCCGAGCGGATGATCCTGCGCATATCCTCATCGACGTAGCTCGAATCGCACTGCAAAAACACGCTCGTCGCCTCTATGGCGAGAGGGCTGTCAACGTAGACGGGGAAGCCGTCGTGACCTTTTATGAGGCCGCGATTTTTTATCTCGCGGATAAAATACAGCATCTCCTGCGTCCTGCCGACGGCAAACGCAGGAATAACGACATTGCCGCCGCGGTCGAGCGTGCGCTGGATGCAGGCGGAAAGCGCGGCGATGTAGTCCGGCCGCTCGTCGGAGTGGTTGCGGTCGCCGTAGGTGGATTCAATGACGAGATAATCGGTTTTATCGATATGCTTCGGGTCGCAGAGTATGGGCTGATCGAGGTTCCCGATATCACCTGAAAAGACGATCTTTTTCTCGCAGCCGTTTTCACTGAGCCATATCTCGATGGCCGCCGAGCCCAAAAGGTGCCCGACGTCGGTGAAGCGTATGGTCACCGATTCATTCACCTGTATCTTGCTTTCATATTCGCAGGGGCGCAGCAGCGTCATGAGCCCCGTTACGTCGTTAAGATCGTAAAGCGGCTCGACGGGACCTTCGCCCCGTCGCATGGCCTTGCGCGATTTCCACTCGGCCTCTGACATTTGAATGTGTGCACAGTCGCGCAGCATGATATCCAGAAGCGAGCAGGTCGCCGCGGTGGCGTATACCGCGCCGCGGAAGCCGTTTTTATAAAGCAGCGGCAGAAGCCCCGAGTGGTCGATGTGCGCGTGGGTGACCAGCACAAAATCAAGAACGCCCGCCGCGACCGGCAGCTCCTGATTTTCAAACAGATCCGTGCCCTGCTCCATGCCGCAGTCGATAACACCCTTTTTGTCGCCAACCTCAAGAAGCGTGCAGCTTCCCGTGACCTCGTGGGCAGCGCCCAGGAATGTGACTTTCATGGTGCTCTCCTTACAGATCCGGCGTCCAGCCGTCGGCAAAGCCCGTATCCTGCACGGGACGCGTGAGCCCGACGTAGTAGCCGGCATAGGTCAGATCCATGTACGGCAGAACAAAGAACTGAACGAAAAGGCCGAGGCCTATAATGTCGAGTATCTGCGCGAGCACGGACGGGCCGATGAGCGAGGCAAGCTCCGCGCCGAGATAGTCTGCAAGGCCGATGAGCAGCGCCCAGCCGATAAAGCTCAGATCCATCACGAACAGCTCACCCTTATGTCCGGCCATGATGCGCTTGCTTTCCGATATGCATTGCAGTGCACTCATCTCCGGATGCTCAAGCAGCAGATACAGCGCCTGGCGGTAGCGGTAGAACGCGATAAAGCCCGGAACTATAAACAGCAGCGACCACAGGAAGATGAAAATGCCCTCAAGGATGTACAGCCAGATGACGCGAAAGAACATAGCAAACGCGTCGAAGAGGTTCCAGCAGCTTGCCTCCATGCCGCGTACCGTGCGCAGGCAGAAGATCGTAAAGCCCGCGCCGAGGATCAGCGTTACGATTTGTATGGCAAGATCAAGGATCGCCGCGCCGGGGGTGGGCATAGCCTCCTGTATGGCGTAGGCAAACTGATCGGGATCTATATAGCTGTTATATTCGTAGCTCCCGTCGCTGAAGCCAAAGTTTATGCCGAACTGATCGTACACCGACTGAAGCTCTATAGACGAGCTGCCGACGAGCTTATACGAAAGGAAGCTGAGCACCGCAAGAATCAGAAGATAGATGATCGCGGTGACAACAGGCTTGGGTCGGGCAGTCCTTATAAGGGTTTTTGACTGCGCCTTAAGTTGTTTTCTGTCCATATGCCAGACCTCCTGATAATTATGCTGCAATTATAGCATCTTTGCGCTCAAAATAACATAGCTGCCGCGAAAAAATATTAGAAGCCCGGAGAAAGAATTATCTTGACAACATGAGCAAGGAATGCTATTATTATCAGGCATTAAATGCGCGAGTGGTGGAATTGGCAGACTCGCTAGATTCAGGTTCTAGTGCTCACTCCGGGCGTGCGGGTTCAAGTCCCGCCTCGCGCACCATAAAATAAGACTCGAAAACGTAAGTTTTCGGGTCTTTTTTTGCGTTTTCGTGGACTTTTCGAACGATTTGCTTTTTGGACAATTTGTCAAAGATTATGAAATGCACCCAAAAGTGCGTCCAAAGCGCAAAGACTTCAGTCTGCATAAATGCTGTTCATTATCTCCGATGTGTGCCTTTTTGTATCATTAAAGCATCGAGTATATATGTTCATGGTAGTTGTTATATCCTCGTGCCCCAGAAACTCCTGTGCCTGCTGAGCCGTCGCACCTTTTGCTATGAGTAAGCTTGCCGCCGTGCGCCTCATATCATGTGCGCCCACTCTGGGCAAGCCGTAAGACTTTGACAGCTTTGGTACTATTCGTGAAACATATTCAGGGCTTACGTCACGCCCGTATGCGTGACAGCACACCTTGTCAGTCTTAAGCCCTGCGGCTGTCGGCTGATCTCTGAGAGATTTGAAGTGCGGTATCGCCAAAACTGTACTTAGAGTTATGAATAAATACAATTTGCTGCCAGCTGTAGGCAGAAAACGGTATATTAAAGTACGGAGAATCTCTGCTAGATATTTCGTTGCTGAAATGCTTAACCAAAAGTGGATGACGGATAACTATTACATCCGTACCGGACAAGGTTTACTTTATTTTTCTATCATTTTAATTTAGAAAAACGGCAATACTATCAAATGTATTATAATGTATTATGGAAAAGGTCAAGTCTTTTATTATAAGAGACGGACGTGTCCGTAATGCAGTATATAAAATGATTTTTTGCAATTATGAAGCAGTAGAGTTGATTTCAGAAACTATATCCGCAAGAAATGATAACATATCAGAGCATGTTTCACCGTTTGTAGCCTTTGCTTTCAAAACATTCATTTTTTCTATAGAACAAGAAAGTTTCATCAAGACTTCTTCGTTATTATGATGATTAAAACTATTTTCTAATAATTCATCATTGAAATAGATAGAAAATGACATAAAAAGTCCCCAAAAACAGTTAATATAGAATCCCCTCTGCAGAAAAAACTGCAGAGGGATTTAAAAACGAAAGGAAGTTTAGAAACAGAAAATAATTAATAAAGCTTGTTCTCAAGAGTGGTAGCCAGAACTTCAGGAGGATCGACTTCAATCATTTTAAGCGCACCGGAGGGGCAAGTTTCAACACAGTTGCCGCAACCCATACATAAGCTCTCTTCAACCTTATATGCTTCCTTGCCAAGGACAGGGTCATATATATTCTTTATTGCCTTAAACATGCATCGTTCGCTGATGCACTTACCGCATCGGATACAAATATCCGGGTTTACGTTAGCGCGGAATCTTGATTTCTGCACATAATCAGACGCGGCAAGAGGTGTTTCCAGGCGCATGTAGTTTTTAAAAATGCCACAGTAGCGCACGTCACAGTTACAAAGAATATTGGAGAAATTTTCTATCGTGTCACCGACTCTGCCGGTTTGAAGGACGGGGTGCCTCTTGCCTGCTGCCTGCACCAGATCGAATGTTTCCTTCCAAGAATATGGTCTGGAAGCACCCATGTTGATAAGCTGGGTAGCAGCTTTATTTGCCTCAACGCATACATGCATGTCACAGTGAGCTTCTTCAACTCTGAAACGGCAAGGACAATTCTGCACGGTAAGTTTCTGACGTGTCATGAGGACGGTTTTGTAGTTTTCAGTGGGCTGAAGATTGGGGAAATCTTTTACAGAGTCGTAACGGGGGATTACTCGTGCGGTTGCAGTTGGTTTGCCGGCTGCCTTTGCAGCCTCGATGGTTTTATCCATATAGGGCTGCATCTCTGTTGCCAGATATAGGTTGAGACACTCATAATATGCTCTTGGGAGACGCTCTGCCCAATAAGGATTTGGTTGTAAGTCAACCCACTCAATACGGTCTTTCTGTAGTGAAGGACCATGTACGGGATCAGGCTTTACTTCACCTCCAAGGTAAGCCCTCACCAGAAAGTCCTTAATATCATAGAGATCGAGACCAACCTTATCAGCAAATTCCTGGGAGACGCAGAGCTCTCCGAGTTCGGGTTTCCAGTTTTCGTCTGGCAGTGCGCAAAGAGTCTTAACTTCCTGAGCGCTATATTTATATGCAAGTAGCCAAGGAAGAAATTTAGATCCACCCACTGCTTTATTATCAATAAGAGCAGCGACCTCAAAGAAAATAGGATCTATCTCCGCACCCAGTATTTCTCTGACTTGAGTATGCATTTCTTCTATCATAACACTAACCTCCTAAGAAATATTTTATTAACTAAAAATGCTTACTTAAAATATATCAAAAAATAATAATTGCGGATAGATTGTATATGCACAAATAAGAGGAGGTGTATTCTTGCAATATGCACGATAGCATACGCAAGAATACACCTCCCTAAATATTTTTGTGCGATAGTGCCAAAACTCACTCAATCCGAGCAATTTTGGCAACTATTCAACGGGTTTTATCAACATCATCCAAAGCCAGTGGACATCAACCTACATCAAACCTCATCGATTCGTGCGGCTTACAGGCAAAAATGGGTACAGCAAATAGAACGTCTTGCTTTCGCTATGACGGCCTTGTGCAAAACCCAGTCCTCCTGCGGCAGCAAACCTCCCATGTCTAACAGGATCATCCGCTCCCGGCGGCATCCTCAATTCCTTCGTTCTGCCTGTCCACAGTTGGGTGCCGCTGATGCTCCTTCGCGGGATTGTTGTCCCCTAGTGTAACTCTTGGCGGCTACCGGCTCTGTATTTGTTGACCTTGCATTCCTGCTCCCCGGCACCATTGAACTGGCGGACGCTTCCCGGTTACAGGGTCTTCTTGTGTCAGGCTGCCGCTAACATCGGATGAATGATATCTGTCCTCAGCTTCTGTGGGGCATAATCCACGCCACGCTTGAGGATGGCATAGAACACCCGAATCAGCTTGCAGGCCGCTGCGATGATGGCCTGATTGCCCTTAAGCGAATTCTTCCGCCTGGTCGTGAAGTATTCATACACATCACGGAACTCGGCGTTGCTCTGAATCATGGGCAGCATGACCTTAAACAGAATCTTCCTCAGCTTTTTTCTGCGCGCTTGCTGATGAAGCTTCTGCCGTGATGCTTGCCGGAACTGTTTTCCTTCAACTCCAGCCCGGCCAGCTTCTGAATCTGCTTCGGTGAGTCGAAGCGTCGTATGTCGCCCACCTCGGACAGAAATCCGGCTACCGTGATGAGACCTACTCCCTGAATGAAGGGCAGCTTCTCAGCATATGGCACCTCCAATGTTTCCGCCTCCAGCACCGCCGTGACCTTCGCCGGTTGTACCTGTTTCGCCCTATAATCCTCCAGGAGCATCTGCATTTCCATGCGGGCGCATGCGCCGCCGTCGAGACCGATACTGTTGTGTGCAGCTTCTACCAGGGTCTGCGCCCTCTTCATTCCCACTGCACGCAGCTTTTTGTCCCGCCAGAGTCGGTTCACTCCCTCTGTTCCCAGCTTCACCACATCCTTCGGCAATGGTGCTGTTTCCAGCACGGTCAGTCCGCTTTCTGCGGAGAAGTTCTTATAGACTGTAAGGTACTCTGGAAAATATATCTTAAGCCAGCGTTTCATCCGGTTCGTGGCGGCATTCAACTCCATCACGATCCGATTCCGGCTTGAGACCGCTTCCCGCAATTCTGCGTAGATCCCCTCCGGGAGATACGGATAGCTATACCGGCCATCTACTGCCAGTTTTGCGATGGTTTTCGGATCTTTCAGATCCGTCTTCTTTGGGCTGTTGTCATCCAATTCCTTGATTTGCTTTACATGATACGGATTCACAAGAACCAGGTTGATGTGTTGTGCATTCAGATACCGGGCCAGGTTGAACCAGTAGTGCCCGGTGGGCTCACAGCCCACAATAATCTGCTCGGCGGATGCCATGTCCTGATAACGTCCCAGATACTCCAGAAAGCCCTGGGAGCCCTCCAGAATATTGCTGAACCGATATACCTTCTTGGACAGTTCCTGCCCACGCCAGTTGAACGCTCGGGCGAAGTTTGTCTCGCTGCCGATGTCCACACCCACAACTAAAGTTCTCTCTGTGACTTGCGCAATCTTGCTGTTCTGTGTATAATTCATGGTGAACCTCCGGCTTGATTGGGTTGTTACATCCGGCCAGATGCACCTCAATCTTATCGCGAGGTTCGTCTTTTTTCAATTGGCGCGTTTTACGAGTTACAGGAATGCTCCTCTTGTTCGCTTAATTATGTTTTCCCAATATTGATGAGATACTCATCAATATAGAAAGAAGTCATCAACTGTTTAAGCAGAACAGGATCGTTATAATCTATGTTACACAGAGAAGCAATTCTGTGCAGCCGATAGTTAAGTGAATTTCTGTGGAGATAGAGATAATCAGCAGTTTTACTCTGGCTGAAGCCAGAGTTGACATAAATCTTTAATGTTTGGAAAAACTCTGTTTCATTAGCAGAATCATATTGCTTTAAAATGGTAAGGGCAGGGTGACAAAAATCCCTGAGGCGAAGGGAAGAAGGAAGCTTTCGCAGCATGACAAAAAATGAAAAATCTGCGTAGTTGCAAAGCGGATGAGGATAATCCATTGCTTTGGCACATTCAATGGTATCTTCTATCTGAGCATAATGTGTCGTCAGCTCTGTTATATCGCTGAAAGGGCTCGTCATGCCAACGAAGAGATGCTCTCTCAGAGCATATTTTTTTAACTCAATAATTCCTTCGCTATCTGGGGTAGCCTTATCTGCAGGAAGGATGATAAGAACCTTATTCTGATGAATCATAGTAATTGCAACAGGGAAAAATGATTGAACTTTCTCATATATAGCGGAAAAAAGGAATCTGTCATCTCTATAATACTTTGGTTGAACAAGAAAAAGACACATATTTTCGGGGAATGTTATATCGCTGAGCTGTACTCTTTCAAGTATTTCTTTTTTGCTCATTCCGGAGAAAATATCTGCCAAAAGTGAGTTATGAGCACTTTTGCTTCTGCTTATTATATTTTGGCTCCTGCTAATGACACTTTTTGCTATATCTCTAATCATCGAAAGAAGCTGTACTGATTTATCGTCGAATACTGTATCACCGTATTGAAAAAGGAAAATTATGCCAAAAAGTGAGCCTCCTATGTAAATTCTTCCACTGCGGTAAACCAAATCAGTTGATTCACACCTAGTTGCAAAGGTATCCAAAGCATCAGGAGTTTTGCTTTCATGCAACCGGTGAAGGATGTGATTTGTAAAACCGATTGAGCAATAGCCGTTTCGTATATTTTCCTGCCATGCGACATCCGGAAGATCAAAGGGCTCAGTGTATGCAAGTATATGACCGCGGATGTCCATGATAGCCAAAGGATACCTGATTTCGTTTTTAAAGCGGTTTACAATGGCCATCAGATCCTTGCCCTCTACAAACATATCGAGCATTTCCGCACGATATGACTTTATGAGCATTTGTTCTGACAATTTTTCCTGTACATCATTGAATAGTTTTTCTACTGATATGTTTGATATATGGATAAAGTTGTACAACTTTATCCATTCAGGCGGATTATCATTTCCAACCAGTATCAAATTAGATGCATTACAAGGCTTTTTACAGTCTGATACCCGTCCTATATGAACTAAATTGGATGCAACATCGGCTTTGGCACAGTCCAAGAGCAATGCACAATGTATATCAACATCCGAAATAATGCTTTCTGATAATACGGTGTGTGTGGAATGCAAATATCTGCTTAACTCACTGAAAACCATTGCAAATGAATTCTCCTTTAATTTAATTCATTTAATTCATGTCATGGCACAAAGACCACTATGAATTATAGTGCAAATGGCACTACGAAATCAAGTCTTTTTGTGCAAAATCTATGTTTTCCGCCTGAAACATCAAAGTTATAATTATAACAGGCGAGTACGAAGTTACCTACTGAGTAAAGTAATAAAAACGACGGAAGGAGAAGTTTTATGCCTTATGTAAAACTGTTTGAAAAGGGCAAAATAGGAAATCTATTTTTAAAAAACCGAGTGGTTATGCCAGGCATGGGAACAGGTTTTGCTTCTGCTGGAGGCGAAGCGTCTGACGAGATTATTCGCTACTTTGAGGAGCGAGCAAAGGGCGGAGTAGGCCTGATAATTACAGGCGTTACAAGGGTCGATGAAGAGACAGGAGTTGCGATGAAGTGCCAGCTCCGGGCAACTGATGGCAAGTACATTCAGCGCTTGGAACGTCTTACAGATGCAGTCCATCGCCATGATACAAAAATATTTCTGCAGCTGCAGCACCCTGGAAGAGAGACTCCTGCTGGACTGCTTGGAGGAAGACCCCCGGTTGCTCCCAGCCCTATAGCATGTAAAGTTGTCGGCGATATGCCCAGCGAGCTAACAGTTTCTGAATGTGAGAAGATAATCAAGGAATTTGTTACTGCTGCTGTAATTGCTAAGACTGCACGGTTTGATGGAGTAGAAGTACATGCTGCCCACGGTTACCTAATAAACCAGTTTCTCAGCCCTTATACAAATAAACGCACTGATAAATATGGTGGAACCTTTATAAAACGCATGCGTTTTATTACAGATGTTATTATTGGTATCCGCTACACCTGCGGCCCAAGTTTCCCGATTTCTGTGCGTTTGAGTGCTGACGAGTTCGTTGAGGGTGGTCTAAAAATTGAAGATACTGTTAAGATTGCAAGATATCTAGAGAGTATCGGAGTAGCTGCAATCAATGTGAGTTGTGGCATATACGAATCTGGGCATACCTGTATTGAGCCCAGTTGCTATGAAGAAGGGTGGAAGAAACATCTTGCTACAGCAGTAAAAGCAAATGTGAAGATACCGGTCATAGCAGTAAACCATATTGTCCACCCGGAAACAGCTGAAACCCTGCTCTCTGAGAATGTATGCGACTTTGTTGCAGTCGGTCGCGGCAACCTTGCTGATCCACAGTGGGTTGCTAAAGCTAAATGCGGTAATGAGCATCTTCTGCGTAAGTGCATAGGTTGCATGCACTGTTTTAAGCTTTCATTTGAGGGGCGGGCAATTCAGTGCACTGTTAACCCAATTTTGGGAAGGGAGACCATTTACGGCGAAGAAAAATATATCAAAAATGGAGACGGCCGTAACGTTGCTGTTATCGGGGGCGGCCCAGCTGGTATGCAAGCAGCGTATGTGCTAGCAAAACGCGGTTTCCATGTTGTGCTATTTGAAAAAGGTGCAGAGTTGGGTGGCAATATGAATTTGGCGGACAAGCCTCCTCACAAGCACCTCATTGAAGAACTAATTGAAACACAGAAGAATGAGCTTGCAAGTGTTGATGTGGAGGTAAGGCTTAATACGGAGGCGACCATTGAGCTAGTGAAGGAACTTGACCCTTATGGAGTTGTACTGGCATGCGGAGGTATAGACATAGTGCCCAATGTGCCTGGCTTTGATAATGCCAATGTATACATGACAGAAGAAGTTCTTTCCGGCAGAGTTCACCTCAAAGGGCATAAAGTCGCAGTTATCGGCGGTGGTGTTACTGGCCTTGAGTCCGCTGAATACCTTTGCGCAGACAATGACGTCACTGTTGTTGAAATGGCAAACGATGTAGGTACTGACCTCTACCGCAGTGTTAAAGCACTTATGTTGGCAAGACTGAACAAAGCTGGTGTTAAGATTCTCACAGGACATGCTCTTGAGGGGATTAGCAGAGACTCCGTAAAGTTGCAGATAGTGAAAACGGCGTGCTCCATCGATTTACCCTGTGATACGGTTCTTATTTCCATGGGCGCAAAGCCCAACTACCCCATGGTAGAGGAATTTGAGGCTGCATTTGATAAGGTTATTTCCGTTGGCAATACTCTAAATCCTGGAATAATTGCCGATGCAATGCGTTCTGCTAACGACAAGGCATTTGTTTTTTGAAAGGAGGAGCATATGAAAGACTTTAAAGGAAAAGTAATGGTAGTTACTGGCGCTGGCAACGGAATCGGAGCTGAGATTGCCAAAGAAGGCGCTCTCCGAGGAATGAACTTAGTGCTTAACGACATCGACGGCCTCTCTCTTCATAAAACAGCACTGGAACTGCAGAAATTAGGAGTGCAGATTGTAGAGGTTAATGCGGACATCACACTCTACGAGAGTGTAAGGCATATGTACGACGTTACAATGGAAACATTCGGCAGAGTTGATATCCTTATTAACAATGCTGGCGTAGCTGTAAGTGGCCCTATATGGATGCTCCCTGTACAGGACATAAACTGGATAACGGAAGCAAACTTCCTTAGTCATGCCTACGGAATGAATGTGTTCTTGCCTAAGATGATTGAAGACGGGAATGAGTGCTGGGTGCTTAATGTATCATCCGGTGCAGGAGTTATGATAAGCGGAAGTGCCTGCATGTATCATTCTACCAAGTTTGCGGATGTTGCTCTTGCAGAAACAACATATCTTGCTCTTAAAGATCGCGGCATCAATAATGTACATGTACATGTTTTAGCTCCCGCATTTGTTCAGACCGAAATTCACCTTTCTGACAAACATCGTCCTGAGCGCTACAGTGATATGAGCGATGCTTACTACCAGAGTCAGGAGTACACATCTGGCTTGATAAGAAGTGCCAGACAGGTGCAGGCCGGCATCCCTGTTGATTCCGTTGGGCTTACGGTTTTCAACGCCTTTGAGGACGGCGATTTCTACATCTTCACCCACCCCGAAATGAGGACTGTCGCTGCGCAGAGAATAGACAATATGATTAATGGAAGAAACCCCTGATGGACAGCGGCTGGGATAATTATTCCATTATGAAAGGGATAGAAAATGCTTGAAGTCATAAATGTAACGAAACGCTTTGGTGGTCTTGTTGCAAACAGTGAAATTTCTTTCACTCTCAAGGAAGGCGAAATCATGGGCATTATTGGTCCAAATGGCTCCGGCAAGACCACCATGTTCAACATGATAACCGGATTTCTCAATCCAACAGAGGGAGATATAAGATTTTGCGGCGACAGTATAGTTAAGTATAAACCCTACGAAATACTAGGATTGGGAATCGCAAGAACTTTCCAAATCACAAATATTTTGCCCAACATCACTGTTGAAGATAATCTTCTGTATGCGTTGTTCTCCCAGATAGATCTTAATATGGCACAGTGTATTTTAAGGGGGAGAAAATTTCGCAGCGAAGAAGCAAAAGCCAAAGAACGCATCAATGAGGTGCTTGAGCTCCTTCAACTCACAGAAATAAGAACGAAGCTGGCAAGCAAGATTCCCCCTGCTGTTCAAAGACGGCTGATGATAGCAAATGCACTGGCCTCTAATCCTAAGCTGATACTTTTGGATGAGCCGGCCGCAGGTACATCTGCTGATGAGCAGTTGGAGTTGGTAGAAATGTTACGTAAAATCCGCGACACCGGTGTGTCAATACTTATTATCGAGCACAACATGAGACTCGTTATGAATCTGTGTGAACACATTGTAGCTTTTGACTTTGGAAAGAAAATTGGTGATGGTACACCAGATGAAATCCGGAAAAATCAGGCCGTGATTGATGCATATCTGGGGGAGGCCAACGATGCTAAAGATTAACAATATTACTGTCGCTTATAAAGGCGTTGAGGTCGTCCATGATGTTTCTTTCAATGTAGAACAGGGAAAGTTCACAGTTCTGATCGGAGCGAACGGCGCTGGTAAATCAACAATACTAAAGGCCATTACTGGTCTGCACCATGCAAGCAGTGGTCAGATATTTTTTGATGGGAAAAACATAGTCAATGAGAAACCCCATAAGATTGCTGCAATGGGTATTGCATTGTGTCCTGAGGGAAGGCAGTTGTTCCCTGATATGCCCGTCTGGGAAAATATGGAGATGGGTGCGTATACTCGCAACAATAAAGCAGAGATAAAAAATGACATGGAAAAGATCTTTGATTTGCTTCCGCGACTGGCTGAGAGGAAAAACCAAAAAGCTCGTACGCTCAGCGGTGGTGAGCAGGAGATGCTTGCAATTGCGAGGGCATTGATGGCAAATCCCAAAATGCTTATTTTGGACGAACCGTCGTGGGGGCTTGCGCCTCTTATGGTAGAAGAGGTCATGGCTATGGTGAAACGGATTAACCGAGAAACGGGTATGACTATTCTGTTGGTCGAACAAAATGCCCATGCCGCCCTTGAAAATGCGGATTATGCATATGTTCTGGATATCGGCAAGATTGCCATGCATGGTACCTGTGAAGCGTTACTTGCCGATTCAAAAGTGCAAGAGATTTACTTGGGAGGCAATTAATTTGTTGTACTGCCGCAATGGCTAAATAACATAAAAAGGAGAGAAAACATGAAAAAGTCAATTAAACTCATTTCCCTCACGCTGGCACTCTTGATGATATTTGCCTTGTGTGCATGCGGACAGAAGGAATCTGCAGCGGATACTGGAAAAGCAACTGTTAAGATTGGTATTGTAGAACCTCTTAGTGGTTTTGCAGCAGCCTATGGTATTCCCGAAGCAAACGCCATGAAATTGGCAATTGAGCACGTCAACGGAGAAGATGGCTTCCAGGTTGGTGATACTATGGTGAAATTCGAGGCTGTCAGTTATGATGCCCCTGATGTTAAGGAAAGCGTCAATGCAACAAATAAACTGGTCGACAGAGATGAAGTACAGATTATTGGCGGTTGGTGCCATCCTTCTGGTTTCCTAGCTGCTCGTGAGGACAACACCGATGAAGAGCTGCTGTGGATGGTAGGAACTGCAGCGGTCATGCAGATTACCGGATCTGGTTATGACAATGTATTCCGTGTGCGTCCTCCTGGCTTGTTTACTATTGATTGCGTTCCTAGGTACATGTACGAGACTCTCGGCGTTCGTAATCTGGCTCTCATTGGTATCTTCGCGGATGAATCCTATAACGCATCCGCTGAAGCCCTTCAGGAAGGCTTCGAAGCTCTGGGTGGCAAGATTTGCTGCAAAGAGACTTTCTCCTCCAGCGATACAGACCTTTATACTCAGGTTACTTCCGTTTTGGCTTCTGAGCCTGATGCGATATTTGTCTTGGGCACAGTTGAGCAGGCTGCCTTTATCCACAAGCAGGCAAAAGAGCTGGGCTATACTGGTATCCGTAGCGGCCTTGTAGGAGGAAGTGCAAGCCAGTATCTGGCTATCTGCTCAGCGGAGTATTTGGAAGGAGTATATGACTTCCGTCCTGTTGAGGGATCCATTGAAGTCCTTGGTGAAAAGGCTAAGGCATTCCACGATGAATATGTTGCAAAATTCGGCGAAGAACCCAACCCCAATGCAATCTATGGTTATGAGCAGATCATTGCTCTCGCAGCTGCAATGCAGCAGGCAGGCACCTATGAAGATATGAGTGCCATCAAGGACGCTTTGAGAGCACTGCCCGTTCCCGAGGACTGTGTTAACGGATATGCACCCGTTGATGGCGGCTTCATGTTTGACAAGTGCGGTCAGGCGTATACCTACAACTGTGCTTTCCAGTTTGTTAGCGGTGATTGGAAGTATATCGAAGAGCTTCCGTCTGATCCCGATGCATTTACTCAGAAACTCATTGATTACAACGGCTGATGCAACACCGTATAGCTTAAACGTGTGACTCAAATGTCCGGGGCGAAAAACGCCCCGGACATTAGAAGAGGTGATAACAAATGACTGTTTTTCTTCAGCAATTAATTAATGGCCTTGCTACCGGTAGCTATTACATGCTTTTGGCCGTTGGTCTTTCTATCATTTTTGGTATTCTGGGCATATGCCATTTTGCTCAAGGTGCAGTAGCCATCTTGGGTGGATATGCCTGTCTTTACTTAATGAATTATTTACAGATCGACTTTTTCCTTGCAATTTTCATCAGCATGATAGTTGTTGGTCTGGTAGGTATGATTGTATGTAAAACCGCATATGGCACTGTACTTGAAAGTAACTCCGTCAATGCATTTATTATAGCATTGGGCCTTTCTACAGTTATTGAAAATCTGATGACTATTTTTATAGGTGCCCAGCAGGTATCTATAAAAACCAGCTATACAGATGTTATCAGGTTAGGTGATAATCTGAGTATCAGTGAAATTCGTGTACTTATCATTGTAGTTTCGTTTGCCTTGGTACTTGCCCTATATCTCTATATGAAGCATGCAAAGTTTGGAAAAGCAATTCGTGCTATGTCTCAAAATAAGGATGCCAGCAAGCTAATGGGTATTAACACATCTCTTATTATCTCTCTGGTCTTCTTTATAAGCTCTCTAATGGCAGCTGTGTCTGGAGCGTTTATGGGCGCGCAGTTCTCTATTTACCCTTCATCTGGAACAAACGCAATAATGAAGGGCTTTGCTGTGTTAGTACTAGGCGGCCTTGGAAGCTTCCAAGGCGCAATTGTAGGAGCGATGATAATTGGGGTTGTAGAGAGTATGGCTGCAATGTATATATCTTCTATATTTAAGGACATGTACTGCTTTGTCCTGATGATAATTGTCTTGTTGATTTATCCTAAGGGACTTTTTGGCGGCAAGGAGAATGTGAAGTTATGAAAAAATACGGTAAACTCTTTGCTGTGCTCGCAGTACTTCTTGTTTTTTTGCTTATCCCTTTATTTGGGGTTAAGAAATACTACATGCATATTCTCATTTCTGCTTTAATCAGTGTGATAGCAGCACAAGGATTGAATGTAATTCTGGGGCTTACCGGGTACTGTTCTATTGCGCATTCTGCTTTTTTTGGAATGGGAGCGTATACTAGCGCACTGCTGGCTGTTAAGTTGGGCATAAATCCTTGGGCTTGTATTCTATTTGGCGTTGCTGCTGCCGTTCTGGTTGGTGTCATAATCGGCGTGCCATCACTGAAAACCCAAGGAACGTATTTTGTTATAATAACCCTAGCATTTGCTACCATCTTCTATATGCTGCTGATTTCTCTGTATACCCTCACAGGAGGAGAAAGTGGAATGCGTGGCATCCCTTCACTCCCAGGATTCTTTGGCATTGACTTCAGTGATAGAAACACTTTCTACTATTTTGCCCTCCTGTTTGCCGTTCTTGCGACCTTCATATGCTATAGAATCAAAAACTCCAGATACGGGCGCGCACTTCTAACCATAAAAGCAAACGAACAACTAGCTCAGGCAATGGGTATTTCTACTACGAAATACAAGCTCTCTGCTTTCCTGATAAGTTCAGGCTTTGCTGGGTTTGCAGGCACTCTGTTTGCTTTTTATGCAAACTTTCTATCTCCTTCGTCTTTCTCAACGGCAATGTCAATGAACATGACGCTAGCTCTTATCCTTGGCGGTGTTGGCTCAATTTCTGGACCTGTCGTGGGTGCATTTTTGATGGAGTTCCTCCCTGAACTGCTTCGTGTTGCAGATGAGTGGCGCATGGTTATCTACGGACTTTTACTAATATTGATAATCATATTCATGCCTCTGGGCATAGTGAACCTTGTTAAGAGGGCGTATCAGTGGACACTGGGGTTGTTCGCTTCAATGAATAAAAAACAGCGTGCAGAATAACTGCGTATTTATGAATGATTATTATTTAAACCACTTAGGAAAGACCAAGTTGAAAACGTTTTTCATGGTCTTCCTTTTAAGCCGGAATAGGAGGATGCATGAAATACATAATGTCATTGGATCAGGGGACAACAAGTTCCAGATGCATTCTGTTCGATAGAGTCGGTAATATCTGCGCCTCCGTGCAGAAGGAATTCCGGCAGATTTATCCGCATCCGGGCTGGGTAGAGCACGACGCCAATGAAATTTGGGACACCACGCTGGAAGCCTCCCGGGCGGCCATGGCTAAGTTAGGTGTGGATGCTGGTTCCATTGCCGCCATCGGCATCACAAATCAACGTGAAACCACCGTTATATGGGATAAGGAGACAGGGGAGCCTATTGCCAACGCCATCGTATGGCAGTGCCGTCGCACTTCGGATATTGTCGACGACCTGGTGAAGCGTGGCTACGGCGATATTATTCGCTATAAGACGGGACTTGAGCCTGATGCCTATTTCTCCGGCTCCAAAATCAAATGGCTGCTAGACAATGTCCCGGGTGCAAGAAAACGGTCCAATGCCGGCAAGCTGCTATTTGGCACCATCGACACTTGGCTAATATGGAAGCTGACGGGAGGAAAAGTCCATGTGACTGACCAGACAAACGCGAGCCGAACCATGCTTTACAATATCCGTACGCTCTGTTGGGATAAGGAACTTCTGGAGCTACTGGATGTACCAGCGTGCATTTTGCCGGAGGTAAAGCCCTCCAGCCATGTCTATGGAACCACCGAATTTGAACTTTACGGGGGCGAGATCCCTATATCCGGCGCGGCAGGAGATCAGCAGTGCGCACTGTTTGGCCAGTGCTGCTTCGAAGCTGGCCAGATGAAGAACACGTATGGCACCGGTTGCTTCCTGCTGATGAACACCGGTAGCGAGATAGTGAAGAGCAAAAACGGTCTTGTGGCCACCATTGGTGTGGGCTACGAGGATCATGTGGAGTACGCACTGGAGGGCAGTATCTTTGTTGCCGGCGCGGCGGTTCAGTGGCTGCGTGACGAGCTAAGTGTGATTTCCTCTGCCGCTGAAAGCCAGCAGTATGCCGAAAAGGTACCTGACACTGCGGGCGGCTACGTTGTCCCGGCCTTTACCGGTCTGGGCGCTCCATATTGGGCTCAGCACGCGAGGGGATCGATCATGGGTATCACTCGCGGATTTTCCCGCGCACATCTGATCCGCGCAACATTGGAATCGCTGGCATACCAGACTTATGATATTGCCCGTGCCATGGAGCGTGATTCTGGCATTCGTATCGCGGAACTGAAGGTAGACGGCGGAGCCTGTGCCAATGACTTCTTGATGCAATTCCAGGCTGACGTTATGGGCTGTGATGTATATCGTCCCAGATGCATTGAGACCACGGCTCTGGGCGCTGCATATCTTGCTGGTCTTGCTGTGGGCTACTGGACGAGTCTGGAGGACGTTAGGAACAACTGGAAGATAGATAAGGTGTTTACCTTTAAGATGGAGGAGGAGCGCCGCGTGGAGCTTCTGGACGGCTGGCATAAGGCTGTAAAATGCGCCCTCACTTGGGCAGAAGACTAAAAGAATACTGTGGGTACCAAGAGTTATGCGCAAGTTTATTGCAGACTATAATTGAATTAGGCCAGTCGGCAACGCAGATACCATCCCAAACTTTGTGTAAACCTCCAATGTGGTGTAGAATAGAAGCACCACATTGGAGGTAATTATTATGGCCAGAAAGAATCGCACCCCGGAAGAAAATGCACGTCGGGAAAAAATCTGAGAACTGCTGTATATGGCGAACATATGCAGCATGGAGTATATCCAGAGCCTGTTCAAGGAAACCATTGCCGAGTTCATGGGAAATGGCCTGGAGGCAGAGCTGGATGACTAACTTGGCTACAGCAAGTATGACTACAAAAATAAGGACACGGACAACAGCCGCAACGGTCACAGCAGCAAAACACTGCGGACCAGCTTTTGTGATGTGGAAGTGTCCGATACAACCGTAAGCCGCATTACAGATAAGATCCTACCCATCGCAAAAGAATGGCAGCAGCGGCCTTTGGAAAGCGTATACGCAGTGGTTTTCCTGGACGCCATCCACTATCATGTCCGCAGTGAGGAACAGATCGTCAAGAAGGCTGTCTATATTGCTATTGGCATCAATCTGGATGGCAGTAAGGACGTTCTGGGTATGTGGGTCGGTGAAAATGAGAGTGACAAATTCTGGTCAACCGTACTCAACAGCTTGAAAAACCGGGGCGTTGAGGATATCTTCATCGCTTGCACGGACAATTTGACCCCAAAATCTCTCAGTCCTGACGGGACAACTGGCCGAATCTCAGCACCTATTTCAAGTACCCCCAGGGGTTCGCCGCCTGACCTATACGACCAATACCATCGAGGGCTTCAACCGTCAGCTTCGGAAAGTGACCAAGGCAAAATCCGTGTTTCCCCCGGATGACAGCCTGCTGAAAATCCTGTATCTTGCCATGATGGATATTACAAAGAAATGGACTGGCAGACGGCAGGACTGGAGCGTAATTAATGCGCAGCCGGCTATGTTCTTTGCGGATCGTATGCCGGACTGAGCGGCTGCATACCGGCATGTCAAGGGTCGAGATGGACGGAGGCAACGCCTCCGCCCTTGACATGCCCTCAAACTACTATTAGTTTGTAGACAAGGCGGCAGCAGCTGGCGCCGCTCCCGCCTTGAAATATTTTGACTCTATTTTACACTGCCCGACAGTGTTTATACAAAATTTGGGACAGACCCGAATAAACAACTTGGCTTGTTAATGCGTCCAAAATGCGTCCAAATTCTCTTTGTATACTATCGTCGATGATCATGCTATGTTTTGACAGCGCGGTGTTTTAGGCTTGCTTCAAAACCGCCCATTATTATCGTGGGAACAAAACCATTCAGGTTCTAGTGCTCACTCCGGGCGTGCGGGTTCAAGTCCCGCCTCGCGCACCAGCATATGACAAATCCCGCAGCTATTGAAGCTGCGGGATTTTCTTTATTTATCAATGCTTTGCGGGTTCTTACGCGTGGTTATTTTTGCTTTGATTTGATTGTCGATTAACCTTGAAAATGCCATCCTAACCGCGCATTTTCCGACAACTCGCCGCAGAGCGCCGTGCGTGCTGCATTTCCTCTGCGGATTTTAATTGAAAAAGAGGATGAGCCCAATGCCGGAAGGGGGGGAGACGGCATGGGCTCAAGACCGAAGACCTAAAACATCTGATTTATGGTCTCAGTATACACATGATAATTGTATGGCACAAGCTACCCACGGGGATGTTTTTTCGGAAATATCACAAAAAAACCGGTCTGAATATCCCCCGGGGTAGCTTAAAACAGGCTTCCGCATCTGCTATATTGATATATGTCAGTTTAATATCAAATTTTGAAAGGGAAAGACCATGCATATCAGCAGCGACCATACTCATGGTGCGGACGGGCATCCGCATGTTCATAATCACACTCATACTAAAGCCGTCCTCAACCGGCTGGCAAGAGCGGCAGGTCACCTTGAATATGTCAGGCGTATGGTAGAGGAAGGGCAGGATTGCACGGATGTTCTCATGCAGCTTGCCGCTGTCAAATCGGCGCTTAACAATACGGCAAAGATAATACTAAAAGATCATATTGAGCACTGCATCGTTGACGCGGTCGCGAGTAACGATGAGGAGGCAATAAACGATCTTAACAAGGCGATCGAGCGTTTTATGGAGTGAGCCTATGGAGGAAAGATCATACTCTGCTGCCCTCAGTCCTGCTGCCGCAAGGTCTGCAAAGGTGCGGCTTGCCAAAATAATAGGCCAGCTTAAAACTGTGGCGCGAATGCTTAATGAGAGCCCCAGAGATATTGAAGCGCTCACGCAGTATGCCTCAGCGACTGCGGCAGTCGGCAGTCTTATGAAGCTTATCGCAAAGGATATTGTGCTTTCTCAAATCAGAAAGGAAGCAAAAGACGGCAGCTCGGAGCAATACATTTATTCACTTCTGTCGCTGCTCAACGAGGTTGAAGAATACGAGGAATAATCATGCGCCATGTAATCACGCGGCGCTTTTTTATCCCTTGCGCTTAAGAAGTTTTTCCTATGTAAAAAATATCGGGTGCGGCAGCTCATTGCGCTGCACCCGATATTAATTATAGAATCCGCTAAGCCTGTTTCTCTCCGTCTGCTCTGCTGCAAGCCGGTTCCCGTATGAAGGCTCAGTCCCGTTCGTCGAAGTACGGCTCCAGGAAAGCATGGAAGTGCCTCATGGGCAGCTCCCTGCCGGCCACGATGCGAACGTTGGGAATGCTTTCACGATCCTCGTACAGCGCCTTGACAGCGGCAATAACGTAATCCAGATGCTCGCGGCTGAGCTGACTGCGGTTTACGGCAAAGCGAACCACATTGCAGACCTCGGCCTGCTGCTCGGGCGTTTTCAGGTCATACTCCATCGAATAGTCGCCGAGCTCCGCCGTGCGTATGCCGTAGCGGCGTATAAGCTCTATGCTGAAGCCCTGACCGGCAAAGGACTCGTGACTGCGCCTGCCGTCGAAGAACTCGTCCATGTTAATGTATACCCCGTGTCCGCCGGCCGGCAGAACGACGCCCTTTACACCGGCCTTAAAAAAGCCCTCGGCAAGATATTCGCACTGCTTTATGCGATGTTCGAGATAGCTCACATTGCAGCTTTCATACAGACCCGCCGTCAGAGCCATTATGTCGCGGCCCGACATACCGCCGTAGGAGTCGTTGCCGTAGCAGGATATCTGCTTTACCTTCAAAAGCACGCCCACGTCGGTCTTCACGCTGCCGTCGGCATTGAATTCGGAGAACTTTTTCCAGAAAAGGCCGCGGTCGCGGAAGGCCAGCATACCGCCCATGTTGGAGTGCCCGTCCTTTTTCGCCGACATTGTAAAGCCGTCGCAGTATCCGAACATCTCGCTTGCTATCTCCGCTATGGACTTGTCGGCATAGCCGTCCTCGTTCATCTTTATGAAGTAGGCGTTTTCGGCCCAGCGCGCAGCGTCATAGATATAGGGTATCTCGTATTTGCGGGCAATGCGGCTCACTTCTCTCAGGTTTGCCATGGACACGGCCTGTCCGCAGACGGTGTTGTTGGTGATGCAGGAAAAGATAAGGGGCACGTTCTCGGGGCCTGTCGCCTGTATCAGCTGCTCGAGCTTTTCAATATCCATGTTTCCCTTGAAGGGATTTTTTTCATACCTTCCGCCCTCCGGCACCTCAAAAAGGAGCTGCCTGTCATAAAGATTGCGCGGCACGGAGCCCATCTGCTTTATGTTGCCCTCGGTCGTGTCGAAGTGCCCGTTTGAGGGGATGGTGAACACCTTTCCCGGACAGCGCTGCGCCAGAACGTTCCTTACGATCTCCATAAGCACCGATTCGGCCGCACGGCCCTGCTGTATTATAAACGCGTTCGGACGCTCGAGCTGAGCCGCGCCGCCGTTAAAAAATCCGCCCTCGTATTCGGCCAGATACAGCTCGTCGATCATCCTGTCCATGTCCCGGCAGTCGGTGCGGACAAGGTCGATCGAGCGCTTCCAGTTTTTTTCGCCGCCGCGCTCGAATATGTCGCGGAAGGCGTCAAGCAGAACATAATAGCCCTTGTTCCGCCCATAGGACTCATCACCCAGGAACATCGCCGACCACTGAACGTCGGTCATTGAGGTGGTCCCCGAGTCGGAGAGCATGTCAACGGTCAGCAGACCTGCGGGAAAGGCAAACTCGTTATAGTGCGTGGCTTTAAGCGCACGCTCTCGCTGCTCCACGCTCACCTCGGGAATATTCCGCGTGACGTAGGAAAGCGAAACGGGCGCCGGAACGTCAAGAGAATAGTTTTTCATGGCATCGGCCTCCTTCGGCTTGTTTTTCCGTTACGGCGAAGCCGCGCAGTTTTATGCGCGGCTTCATATATGTCATATTTCACTTGTTACTTACTCTCTGCCAGCACGAGCCTGAGAAGCTCGTAGGTGCGCCTTGTCGAGGATATGCTCAGCCTTTCGCGCGGAGTGTGCACATCGTGCATGTCGGGGCCGATGGCAACGCAGTCAAGCCCGGGGATGCTGTCGGCAAACAGGCCGCATTCAAGCCCCGCGTGTATTGCCTCGACACCTGCCTTCTTGCCGAAGAGCTTTTCATACGCGGCAAGGATGGTTTCCTTGACCTCGGAATTCGGGTTAAAGGCCCAGCCGGGATAGCTGCCGTCGGTCACGGTGCTTCCGCCGGCAAGGGCGGCAATGGCCGATATCTTATTGACTATCCACCATTTCTGCGCGGTAACGGAGCTGCGGATCGTGTTTGAGAAGCACAGCTCGGACTCGTCGAGCTTCAGCAGACCGAAATTGCTTGAGGTCTGCACCAGACCCGGCATGTCTGCGGACATCTCCAGTACGCTGTCGGGCAGGGCGAGCAGCGCCGCGCAGACAAGCCTCGTATCGGCAGCGGTCAGGGCACTGACCGTCTGCACATTAAGGCATTTTGCCTCCACTGCCATGTTCGGCTCGGTGCTTGCGTATTCACCTGCATACTGCGCTGCAAGAGCGCAAACCTCCTCGCACAGCATCTTCGGATTATCCGTAACCACACTGGCATTGGAAACGGGCGCTATCGCGGTATCTCTGACTCCGCCCTCCAGGGAGAGCAGACGGAAATGTGTTTTGAGCTCGCTCAGAAGCCGCGCCATCAGAACGTTCGCATTGGCGCGTCCCTTGTCGATCTCCACGCCGGAGTGTCCGCTGACCAGCCCCGATATTGAGATATCCACAACAGTACCTGTCGCGCTGTCCCTTTTGACGGGTATGCTGCTGCGGGCGTTCACGCCGCCTGCGCAGCTGCACATCAGAACTCCCTCATATTCGGAGTCGAGATTTATCAGCTTATGCCCCTTGAGCTGACTGCAATCGAGCGCGAATGCGCCGACCATGCCGATCTCCTCATCGGCCGTTAAGAGCGCCTCGATCGGGGGATGCGCAAGGCTGTCGTCATCAAGAACGGCGAGGATCATTGCGACCGCGATGCCGTTATCGCCGCCCAGCGTCGTTCCCTGCGCGTGTATCCAGTCGCCGTCCACCGCGGGAGCTATGGCGTCCGTCTCGAAATCGAAGTCCAGCTCCGGCTCCTTTTCACAGACCATATCATGATGACCCTGCAAAATGAGTATATCGGCGTTTTCGTACCCCGGGCTGGCGGGCTTTCGGATTATCACGTTGTTGGCGCTGTCACGAAAGTGCTCAAAGCCGTGCTCCCGTGCAAATTCGACAAGATAATCCGCAATTGCGTCCGTGTTCCCCGAGCCGTGCGGGATGGAGCATATTTTCTCAAAATAGCCGAAAACGTCCTTCGGCTCATAGCTTGTTAATACACTCATAAACGAACCTCCTGTGTATATTGATTCATTATTTCTCTGCCGGCGGCAGATATGTCAGCCGGCTGTGTCTCAAGCCCATTTTAACATAAAGCTCAAGCATCATGACGGCGGACTTTGCCGCTTCTATAACAGGAATATCGAAGCCGTCGTCCTTGAGAAGCCGCTTGACCTCCTCCGCAACGTCCACCATGCCGGTGCAGCCTAAGACTATGACCTCGACATTGTTCTCGACAACGGCTTTTTTCGCCTCCGCCGCGATCGCGGCGGAGAGATCGCCGGTACTCTTGAGAGCGAGCACGGGGATGCCGACATTGCGCGCGGTGACGATGCGGCCGTCAAGCTGTGCCGCTGCGACGTTTCTCCTGATAAGGGGGACAACGTTGGGAACGACCGTAACTATCCCTATCCTGTCTCCCAGCCCCAGCGCGAGGAGAACAGCCGGCTCAAAGCCGCCGAAAACGGGTATGTCGACGCATTCTCTGGCGGCACGGACTCCCGGATCGCCGAAGCAGTTGATGAACACGGCGTCGCAGCCGTTTTTCTCTCCGCGGATGGCAAGCTCCACCACGTGGGGCGTATTGACCATCTCATCGTATTCCCCCTCGATGGAGGGCTTTCCCTCCTGCAGCCTGACCGATTCGATCACCGTCTCCTCTCCGAGATGCGTGCGGAGGTACGCCTCCATGTCCGGAGTGAAAACGTCGGCGTTGCAGGGCACTATATTTAATATTCTCATGTTGTACTCTTTTCCTTTCCGGCCGCAGCGGCCTCAAGCTGCATTTTGTATATCGGGTTGAGCCTTTCGTTTTTGATCACGGCTGCCAGCAGGCAGTAGCACAGCAGCGCCGTCACTATGCCGTTGAGCGTTGGAACAAAGAAGGTAGACCACTTGGCTACCGCCGCGCCCGCTATCCAGGACACCACGCCCATCCAGTTTACCCCGTCAAACGGCTTCCACAGATCGGGCCGCCCCTTTCCCATGATCCAGTAGTCGGCTATCGCAACGCCCGCAATCGTGGGAACAAGCGCGGCTATGAGGTTCAGGAATTCGTTGAAGGCGTCGGAAAAGCCCAGCAGACACAAAAGCGTGCCTATGACGCCGGCAAGAAGCGTCATCCAAGACCTCAGGTTATCCTTCAGGGAGAACATATTGCAGATGGCTATGCCGGAGGTATATGCGTTTCCGGTGTTGGTCGTCCACGTGGCGAGGATGAGCACCAGCAGGCCGATAATGGGCAGGCCGAAATCCGAGAAGACCACGGCGAGGTCAAAGCTGCCAGCAGACAGCGACAGGAACGCGCCTATGAGCAGGGCTCCTATGCCGGCCGGAAGCACTCCGACCACGCAGGATAAAACGGTATCCCTTCGGCTTTTGCAGTAGCGCGTATAGTCGCCGCTGATTATCGCTCCCGCGGCAAAGCCCGCGACGGCAAGCGTTATGCCGTAGGACCAGCCGAGAAACTGCGGCGGCTCGTAAGCGCTCACGGCCGACGCCGCGCCCTTCATAAGGCTTGCGACAACGCCCCAGATGAGCATGACGAAAAGCGCGGGGACCGATACTTTGTTGAGAAACTCTATGAACTTGACTCCGTACACGGCCGTTATGAACATCAGAACGCCCCAGATGGTGATGGAGAGCCAGAGCGGGAAATCAATGTCCAGATAGCCCTTCATAATGCCGCAGAACGACATTGCGCAAAGGCTCGTCTGAGCGGCAAACCAGCCGACCATGCATAAGACAAGTACAAGAGAGACAAGGAAAGACGATCCCTTTTTACCGTACGCCCTTGAAATGGCAACTGTTGACGGCAGTCCCAGATCCGCGCTTTGTATACCCATAAGGCACATATATACAACAACTATCGAATATCCGATCACCATGCACAGGGCCGACTGCGCAAAATTCATGCCGGCGGATATGAAGCTTCCGACCATCAGCGCCGGAATGCAGATGACCGAGCCTGCCCAGATGAACGCAATGCTGATCCACGGCTTTCGCTGGTCCATGGGAACCCTTGTCAGGGTAATGTTTTCTACAAGTCCCGATTTCTTTTCTTCCATTTTACGCTCCTCTCTTTCTGTTTTTGTTTGTCTGCTTTTTGCGCGAGGGGAAAGCAGAGCTGCCTTCCCCGTGCTTTCGTATCAGTAGCGGACCTGATCGCCCTTCATGCCGACCTTTTTGAGCTCGGGCAGCCAGCACTCATACGGCTTTCTGACCGGATCCCACCAGTTTTCGGGCGCGGGAGTCATGGTGACCAGCACCTTCATGCCGACCTTCGTGTCCGCGTTGGTCATCGGCATCATGGTATCCATGTCGATCATGCCGATGCCGTCGGGCGCGGTCATTATGGTCTCGCCGTTTTCGTCGCGCAGGATGAGGTTTTCGTTCTTGAAGTCGATGAAATAGCTGCGGCCGTCCTCGCCCCTGACGACGGTGGTGCCGAAGTCAAAGCCGCCCTCGGCCTTCAGGTCGAGCTTTTCGATGGTGCCGCGGCAGAACTCGCGCACCTCGAAGGCCTTCTTCAGCTCTTCCATGAGATCGGTGCCCTCGGCCTTTGCTGTAAGTATCGCCTTGCCGATCATCTGCGCCTTGGTCACGCAGCCGGGAACGAGCGCCGCCTTCATCTCGGCCTTGTTCATGCCCCAGGTAGAGAAGCCTATGCGCATGTCATAGAGCATGCACATCTGGCGTGCGATCTGCTCACCGGAATGGTCGCTCGTCGGATAGACGATGATCTCGTCGCCGTAGAGGCTGCCCAGACCCATGGGCGTAGGCGGATGATTCCAGTACGAGGTCAGGGTGGTGTTGAGCTCCGGAACGGCGCGTCCGTTGCAGTCAACGTCGATCATCTTGATGCGCTTTTCGGGGTCTGCATCCGAGAGGATCGAAACAAGCATCGGCGAAAAGGTGTTGAAGCCTCCCATCTCGCCGGACTGGAGGTACTTTACACTCTTGCCCTCGACGAGAAACGCCTTCTGGAACGCCTTGAAGGCGTGCACGGCGTCCGGGCCGAACTTGGGCTTGTCCGGGTCGAGCATGGCTACAGGCGAGCCGAGGCCGCACACGACCGCCGCGTACTCGTCGTCTCCGATCTCGTCAAGCTCGAGAAGCTCAAGCTCTATCTTATGTCCGTCCTCCTTAAGACCCTCCAGCATTCCCAGTCCCTGGGACAGAGAGCCTCCGCCGCCTGCGCCGAGCAGTGTGGCTCCGTACAGTATCTCGATAATGTCCTGTTCATAGAGTTTTCTCATAGCTGTATCCTCCTTAAATAATTATCGGAAGCGTATTTCCGCGCCCATCAGCCTGTCCGGACAGATGTTCCGCGGCCATATACGCCCTGTGCTTTTAGTATATATACATATGACATATTTGTATTTATCCGTTCGGCAAAAATGAAATAAGGCCGTTTTGTCCCGATCGGACAAAACGGCCTTTACCTCTGTATTCTGTTACATTTCCTTGGAAGATGAGGCGCTGTGGCTTTCCATTATCCTGTTGATGGCCGCCGCAATGTACAGCGGCAGCATATCCGGCATGGCCGAAACGGACAAGCCGAAGGCATCGCGCACAGACCTCAGGCGGTATTTCACTGTGTTTACATGGCAGCTGAGCGCTCTTGCCGTCCGCTCGAGATTCGAGCCCTCGTCCAAAAGATATGTCGTAAGGGTGGACAGAAGCTCCGGCTTGTTCCTGAGCTTATTCAAAAGAGCCAGATAGTAATCCAGAGAGTCCGCGCTTTCGGCCACCTTGTCGCAGGCCTTGGCAACGGATATATGCGAATGCCTGCAGATCCTGCTTTTCGGGTAGATTCTCTGCGCCTGCTCGGCATGCCTCAGAGCGTCGAAGTATACCCTGTGTACGTCAGAGGTCGACTGAAGGCAGTCACAATATACGATGCGGTAATCATTATTTATAATATCAGGGTAGGACATAAATTCCTGCACAAGCTCCTCACGCTCCGACATTGAGGCCGGAGCGACCGAAAAGATGAGAAGATTCCCTTCATGCCTGCCTGCCAGCACGGGGGATGAATATACAGACATGAATTCCGAGAACCGGCTCAAAAACGCCAGATCGCGGGCGTCGCTTTTGCTTTTGGGGATGAACAGCCACAGCTGGTTGAGGGATTCGACATCAATGTTGAATACAGCCGACAGCCTTTTCATCTTGAGAGGGTCATTGTCCACTATCGCCTTTACCAGCTCGGAGGTGACCTGCCTTCCGAGATTGCGGTTGTATATATGGCTGTAAAGCTGAATAAGATCGCTGGCCTGAAACAGGATCTCCCTGTCCAGGGCCTCATCATATTTCAGAACATACAGCTTGAAGTTCTCCGCATCGGCCAGCAGGGGAGGACAGTATTGCAGATATGCCCTGACCTGATTTATCTCAACGGGCAGATAGCTCCCGGAGCCCATCTGCCCGAGCCATTTTTCGGCCAGCTCCTCAAGCATGGGCGTAAGCGTCTGCGGCCAGCTTGCTATGTGCATTACGGAATTTGAATGTGACGCAAGGAGCACCGAGGCCTGAAGATGATTGCTGAGCATACGCAGCAGAGAGCCGATGGTCTGCTGCCTTTTCTCCAGCTTGGAAAAGCGGCTCATAAGGGTGCTGACAAAGTCTTTTCCGCTCTGCTTATCCTTAAAAAGAGCATACGAGATGTCGCCTATAACATCGCTGTACTTATGCATCATCGAGGCCTTGGGAGGCATTCTTATCAGTGCAAAGCCAAGCTCGTCGCAGCACTCTGTAAGAGCGGGGTCGATCGAGGGCATAATGAGCCCCACATAGAATAATACCATGCCGGCCGCTCCCTTTGCGTGGTAGCGGCGGACGTTTTCGCATTGCGCGGCCACATCCTCCTTTATGTTGGCAAAGGAGGAGATTATAAGCTCGTTCCCCTCAAACTGCGTATTAGAAAACAGCTTGTCGAGCAAGGGCGTAAGCTCGCCGTATTCCAGAACGGTCACAGACTCTATGGGATTTGAAAGTCCGTTCTCGCCGGCGATCACCGTTGCCCCGTACAGGGAGGGAAGCTTCAGAATATCCGAAACGGTAATGCTCATGGCGTATCTCCTTTTTGCAGATTATATATCAGCGGCAGACCGTATGGCAACAAAAATTATTGTACCGGCAGCTCCGCCGCGATGACGGTGCCCTTGTCCGAGCTTTCCTCAACCCGTACCGAGCCGCCGTGGAGGTCGGCGATCTCCCAGACCAGGGAAAGCCCCAGCCCCGCGCCGCCGTACTCCCTGCTGCGGGACTTGTCCACGCGGAAGAAGGGCTGGAAGATGCTCCTGCGGTACTCCTCCGGGATGCCGCAGCCGGTATCGGAGACGCGGATAACGAGCTTTTCCGGCTCCTGCGTGACAGAAACCCGCACCGTGCCGCCGGGACGGTTGTACTTGACGGCGTTCTCCGTGAGGTTAAATAGCAGGCGGTAGATCAGCGCGTCGCTGCCGGTCATGACGCCGTCGCCCTCCACCTCGGTGGTGATGCCGCGCTTCTCCGCTGCCGGCGCCAGATCCGTGAAGATCTCCTCGATCATGGGAGCAAGCTGAATATGCTCGTTGCGCGCCACCTGCTGTAAATTACTCATTTCCAGCAGCGTCTTCGTCATCTGGGTCAGCCGCTCGGTCTGCTCACGCAGTAGAGTGAGAAACTCCGCCGTCTCCGGCAGAACATTAGGGTGCTCTGCGGAAAACAGCTCAAGCTGCGCCTGCATAAGCGCCAGCGGAGTTCGCAGCTCGTGGGCGGCGTTGCCGGTGAACTGCCGCTGGGCGGAAAAGGCGTTGTTGAGCCGGTCAAGCATCTGATTGAAGGAGCGGCTGAGCTGCCGGAATTCCGGCAGCACGTCCTCGTCGATCTTCATATCCGCCAGATTGTTCAGCTGTACCTTCTCCACCTGCGAGGCAAAGCTGCGCAGTGGCTTGAGGGCACGTCCGCTGACGAAATAGGCCAGAATGCCGCTTAATACCGTCACCGCCGCCGTGATGTACCAGTTGGTCACGCAGAAATTCGCCTGCGCCCCGTGGACCACGATAGTGACCTCCTGCTCAAACCCCTCTGTCTCCGGGTCGAAGAAGTCGGTCTCGCCGCCGGCGGTATAGCCCTGAAGCGTCTCTCCGATGGAGTCCATATAGTGTACGCCGGAGGAGCACAGCAGCAGCTTCATTGCCACGCAGGTCACGCCGATGAGCAGGACGGTCATCAGAGTGATGCGCCATTGCAGGGAAAGCCGCTTCATTATTCATTTCCTCCCATCAGGTAGCCCTCGCCGATGCGGTTGCGGATGGGGTCGTAGTCCAGCGCGGAGCGGAGCTTTTTGCGCAGGGCGGAGATGTGGACACGAATGGAATTGCTGAAGCTGTCCACGCTGTTGTCCCAGACGTGCTCCATCAGCTCCTCCTGACTTACCGGCCGCCCCTGATGAACCATTAAGTATTCCAGTATGCCCGTCTCTTTGCGGGTCAGCGTCAGGGTCTGCCCCCTGACGGCGGCGGTGCGGGAGCGGGTATCGAAGCTCAAAGCTCCGCAGCTGAGCAGCACATCCTGCTGAGTGAACTGCCGTAGGGTCAGACTGCGTATGCGTGCCTCCAGTTCGGCAAGATGAAAGGGCTTTGCCAGATAGTCGTTTGCTCCCGCGTCCAGTCCCTCCACCTTGTCCTCCACCTCGCTGCGCGCGGAGAGTATCAGCACTCTCGTCTCACGGTCGGTCTGACGCAGTGTGCGCAGAACGGTCATGCCGTCCTTACCCGGCAGGTTCAGATCCAGCAGGATAAGATCGTATTTTTCAACGGCGATCAGCTCCAGCGCTTTTTCTCCGTCATAACAGAAGTCCACGCTGTATGCAAGCCGCCGCAGGCTGCGGACGATGGTCTCGCACAGGGCGCGCTCGTCTTCAATAACTAAAAGGTGCATGAGAGCCCTCCTTTTTTTCGTTTTCCTGTTGTTTTTAATTATAGCAGAAGCAAATAAGGTTTGTGTTAAGTTTTCGTTCTTAACGGAGACTTTAACTCCCCTACGCTATGATGGGGTCAGAAAACCGGAAAGGGTGATGAAATTGAGCCATGTAAAAAAGGCCGCCGCGCAGACCGTGCTGCTGCTTGCAGGCATCGCCATGCTGTGCTTCGGCGTCTGGCGCGGCGAGGCGGCGACGGTGCTGAGCAAGGCCGTTAAATTATGTCTGGAGTGTGTGGGCATTGGATAAGAGGTTTTCGGGCGCATCACAGACCATGTCCCGCCTTCGGGGCTGGATACAGGCCGGGGCGACGCTCCTGACCAACCTGCACCTGCCGAATTTCCTCAAGGGCGGACTGTATCAGGGGACGGGGAAGACCGTCTGCGTGCCGGGGCTCAACTGCTACTCCTGTCCGGCGGCTTCGGGAGCCTGCCCCATCGGGGCGTTTCAGGCGGTAGTCGGCTCGTCCAAATTCGGTTTTTCTTATTATATCACGGGCCTTCTAATCCTGCTGGGGGTATTGCTGGGGCGCTTCATCTGCGGCTTTCTGTGTCCCTTCGGCTGGTTTCAGGAACTTCTGCACAAAATTCCGACGAAAAAGCTCTCTACAAGGAGGCTGAAGCCGCTTACCTATATCAAATATGCGGTTCTGGCGGTGACGGTCCTCCTGCTGCCGGCGCTTCTTGTGAACGACGTCGGGCTGGGCGACCCTTACTTCTGCAAATATATCTGTCCCCAGGGCGTGCTGGAGGGAGCGATCCCGATGTCTCTTGCCAATCCCGGCATAAGGGCGGCGCTGGGCTCACTGTTTACATGGAAATTCAGCGTCCTGCTGGCGGTGATCGTGCTGAGTGTGCTGTTTTACCGCCCGTTCTGCAAGTGGCTGTGCCCGCTGGGAGCATTCTACGCGCTGTTGAACAGAGTGTCGCTTTTTCAAATGAAGGTGGACAAAAACAGGTGCGTCTCCTGCGGAAAATGCGCCAGAGCCTGCAAGATGGACGTGGATGTGACGAAAACGCCCAACCACGCCGAGTGCATCCGCTGCGGAATGTGTATCCGTGCCTGTCCGACCGACGCCGTGCGCTTCCGCTATGGCTTCGGAGACGGTAAAGATAAAGAAAATGCGGCGCAGGCGCCGCGGAAAACAAGAACAAACAATTAAGGAGGAACAAATATGAACGCAAAAAAGCTCCTGCTGCTTGCTCTGGTGCTCGTTCTGGTATTCAGCATGGCAGCCTGCTCTTTAGTGGGCACTGACAAGGATAAGGATAAGGAAAAAGACCCTATGACGTCCGAAATGGTAGATAAGGACAAGGACGGCATGAAGGACAACAAGTGTATGTGCGGCGAAGACGGCAAATGCATGAAGGACGGCAAGTGCACCGACGGCTGCATGTGCATGAAGGACGGTATGTGTACCGAAAAATGCATGTGCATGGACGGCAGCTGCATGAAGGACGGCAAGTGCACCGACAGCTGCATGTGCTCAAAGGACAATATGGACGGAAAGGACACAAAACAATGATAAAGACAAAACAGTTTAAAAGCCTGATAGCTCTCCTGCTGGCGGCGCTGATGATGGTATCTGCGGCCGCCTGCGGAATGAACAATGACAGTAAGGACGGCAGCAAGGGAAAAAAGACGGAGGCTCAGTCCTCCATGACGGACGGCGAGCCGAAAAGCCCGGAGGAGGCGGCCGCCATGTACAAGAAGCTTATGGAGGAGGAAAAAGCGATCCTTGACGAGAATCCCGCTCTGTGGGAAAAGGTCTTTATGGCTGCAGACAAGGGCATGGTCCTGATAGAGGACGGCAAGAATTACGGCGAGTTTCTGCTGGATACCATTGAATCTGCAAAGGATCAGTTTACCGCAGACGAGCTCAAGCTGCTTAAGGCCGACGCCGAGAAAATACGCGCCATAGAAATGAAGCTAACAAAGCTTGTCAACAAGTATCCCGAGCTGAGCGATAAGGACGGCAATGGCGGAGCAAATATGCCCGAGGAGAGCGCTGTTCCGAGCGACAAGCCGTCGTCCGGCAATAAGGGCGGCAGCGGCAATACCGACAAGCCGTCGTCCGGCAACAAGGGCGGCAGCGGCAGCAGCGGCAGCACCGGCAGCACCGGAAATACCGGAAAGCCCTCATCCGGCAACACTGGCAACACCGGCAGCACTCCTACGGCAAGCCCCAGACAGAAGTTCCCGTCCTTCAGCGGCAAGGACCTCAACGGAAACTCCGTAACGAGCGGCAGCCTGTTTTCCGGCAACAGCGTCACCGTGGTGAACTTCTGGTTCACGACCTGCGGCCCCTGCGTGGGCGAGCTCGGCGAGCTTGACGCACTGAACAAAAAGCTGGCTCAAAAGGGCGGCGCGGTCGTCGGCATAAACGCCTTTACCCTTGACGGAGACGAGGCGGCGATCGCGGACGCGAAGGCCGTGCTTGCCAAGAAGGGCGCGACCTATAAGAACATATACTTTGACTCAGGCAGCGCGGCCGGAAAATTTACCAACGGCATATACGCCTTCCCGACGACCTACGTTATCGACAGAAACGGCGGCATAGTCGGCGAGCCCATCGTCGGAGCCATCACAAGCAAGGCTCAGATGGATGCGCTGCAGAAGCTTATTGACACGGCTCTCGCCGGCTGAGAAAGCGCCTTTAAAGAAAAGCAGTATAGCCTTGCACATCGGGAATCCCCGTGAAATCATTGATTTCACGGGGATTCGCAGACTGTCAAAAAACCTATGCTGTTGAGTAAATACAACCGCGCAGCGGGGGAGCTTGAGGGGGCAAGGCCCGCCTCAAGTTGGATTATAGCCATCAAAAACGCCTGAGCCATCAGGCTTTTTGACGAGCGAAGCGAGATTTTTCGTGAAGCGTAAGCTTCACAAAAAATGTGGCGTATTTGAAGCGCGCAAAAAAGCCGCAGGCGTTTTTGTATTGAACCGGAACAAATACCGGGCCTCCATGCACCTCTTAAAAAGGTTGAAATGTGCTGATATTGTGGTATAATAAACTATTATAATTTGCCCTTGCCGTGCAGGGGCAGCCGTAAGGTAAACGGAGGTTTTGAACATGGCTAAAAAACAATTCAAAGCAGAGAGCAAGCGCCTGCTTGACCTCATGATCAACTCGATCTACACCAATAAGGAGATATTCCTCAGAGAGATCATCTCCAACGCGTCCGACGCGATAGACAAGCTGTGCTACATCTCGCTGACGGACGACAAGGTCGGCCTCGACAGAGCCGATTACCGCATCCGCATCACCGTCGACAAGGGCGCGCGAACCATCACCGTGTCCGATAACGGCATCGGCATGAGCCAGGAGGAGGCCGAGAAGAACCTCGGCGTCATCGCAAAGAGCGGATCGTTCAAATTCAAAAACGATATGAGCGCCGAGGAGGCGGAAAAAGACGATATATCCATCATCGGTCAGTTCGGCGTAGGCTTTTACTCTGCCTTCATGGTCTCTGACAAGGTCACCGTTATCACAAAGAAATACGGCGAGGAGAAGGGCGTCAGGTGGGAGAGCACCGGCACGGACGGATACACCGTCACAGAGTGCGACAAGTATAAGCCGGGCACGGACGTTATCATGCACATAAAAGAGGACACCGACGAGGAAATCTACGGCTCGTTCCTCGAAATATGGAAGCTCAAGGCGTTAGTCAAGAAATACTCCGACTATGTCCGCTGGCCCATCGTCATGGATATCACCCGCCAGGAGCAGCAGCCCACCGGCGAGGAGGATGCCGACGGAAAGCCCATCATGCACACCGTCAATGTCACTTCTCCCGAAACGGTAAACTCCATGGTACCCATATGGCAGCGCGCCAAAACCGAGGTCACCGATGAGGAATGCGTTGAGTGGTATAAGGAAACAAACCGCGATCAGACCGATCCCGCGGCGGTTTTGAGAATAAACGCCGAGGGTGTCGTGTCCTACAAGGCGATGCTGTTTATCCCCGGCAAGGATATCGACAACGGAATATCCGGTGCGGCTAAGAAGGGCATAAGGCTCTACTGCAACGGCGTGCTTATCATGGAAGACTGCGACAAGCTGCTTCACGACTATTTCGAGTTTGCGCGCGGCGTGGTCGATTCGCCCGACCTGAGCCTTAACATCTCGCGTGAGATACTTCAGCACAACCGCCAGCTCAAGGTCATCGGCCAGAACCTCGAAAAGAAGATCAAGGCCGAGCTTGAAAAGATGATGCGCGAGGATCGCCCGAAGTACGAGACGTTCTGGAAAAACTTCGGCATCCACATAAAGTGCGGCGTCTGCGACGAGTACGGCCGCTACACCGATTTTCTCAAGGACCTGCTCATATTCTACACCTCCGAGGAGTCCATGCGCTCGCTCAAGGAGTATGTCGATGCAATGCCCGAAAGCCAGAAGGCCATATACTACGCCTCGGCCGATACCGTCAAGCACGCAATGGCGCTGCCGCAGTGCGAGGAGGTGCGCTCACGCGGCTACGAGATACTCTATCTCGACCACCCCATCGACGAGACTGTCCTTCAGCAGCTGCGAATGTACGAGGGCAAGGGCTTTGTAAACGTTTTGACCGAGGATCTCGGCTTCCAGACCGATGAGGAAAAGAAGGCCGCGGAGGAGAAGGTCGTCGAGAACAAGGAAGTGCTCGACTTCATACGCGAGAGCATCGGCGACGAGAAGCTCAAGCAGGTAACGCTTTCGAGCAAGCTCGTTTCCTCGGCCTGCTGCCTGACCTCAACCGGCGGTTTTACGCTGGAGATGGAAAAATACTTCCGCAACGGCCCGAGCGAGGAGATGCGCAAGCTGCGCGCCGACCGTGTGCTTGAGCTCAACGCCGCGCATCCGGCCTGCCTTGCCATAAAGAAGGCCTACGACGACGGCGATAAGGACAGGGCCGCGAAGCTTTCAAAGATACTCTACGCGCAGTCCGAGCTCATCGCCGGTGTCGAGATCGAAGACCCCACCGCCTACGCCGATTTGGTTTGCAGTCTTTTTTAACGGCGCTTTAGCGCAGTCACCGATACGGTGATTGCGGTCGCCCGGCGTCGAGAATGCCGCGGTTTCCGCGGCGTCCCGCGCCCCGCAAGTGCAGTGCAGATTTGCAGCGCACCACCTTGGCTCCCCTGCGCAAGGGGAGCTGTCAGCGAAGCTGACTGAGGGGTCGTTTTTTTAATCAATTCGCTCTCCGAGCGAATACATTCAGCTATCAGCTATCGGCTGTCCGCTATCCACTCTCTGCGGTCTTGACCGCAGCTTCGATACCGGGCTACCGCAAAAAACGTATAGGAGAAGCGCTGATGCGCCTCTGAAAACATGGACAGACTTGGAGTTTACATTCACATACCGTTCTGCGTGTCAAAATGCGGCTACTGCGATTTTTATTCGATCGCCGGCGGCAGGCAGCGCATGCCCGATTATCAGTCGGCGCTTTTGTCGCACATAAGCGAGTCTGCCGAGGCGATGAGCAGCTACGAGATCGACAGCATCTACATCGGCGGCGGAACGCCCAGCTGCTACGGCGCAAAGCGCATCGTCGAGATCCTCGACGAATTAAAGCGCATGGGCAACGTGCGCCTTGATTCCGAGATCACCGTTGAGGTAAACCCCGACACGACGAAGCTTGACGAATTAAAGCTTCTGCGCTCGGAGGGGGTCAACAGGCTCTCGATCGGCGTGCAGTCGGCCAATAACGACATCCTGAAGATCATCGGCAGGCGGCATAATTTCCGCCAGGCGGAGCTTGCGGTCGATGCCGCACGCGAGGCCGGATTCGAGAACGTGAGCCTTGACCTTATCTACGGTCTGCCGAGCCAGACACGCGGCGACTGGGCCGAGACGCTCTCCCGTGCGCTTGAGCTGCACCCGGAGCATCTTTCCTGCTACGGCCTCAAGCTTGAGGAGGGCACGCCCATGTACCGCAGCTATCTCGGCTCGCCGCTCATCCCCGACGAGGACGAGCAGGCGGATATGTATCTGTACACGGTCGATACGCTGGGGCACTACGGCCTTAAGCAGTACGAGATATCGAACTTCGCCGTCCCCGGCTATGAATCGCGGCACAATCTGAAATACTGGCAGCTGGGCGACTACATGGGCTTCGGCCCGGGTGCGCACTCGTGCGCCGGCGGCGTGCGCTACAGCTATGTGCGCGATCTTGATAAGTATATCTCCGCCGTCGTGGGCGACAGCATGATAATCGACGAGTACGAGAAGATCGTGCCGATACAAAAAGCCACGGAATATCTCATGCTCGGCATGCGTTTAACGCACGGCATATCCGAAAAGGAATACCATAGAATATACCGCAGCGACTGGGCTCCCATCGAGGAGACCTTCGAGCTGTTTGAAAGAAAGGGCTGGGCTTTGATGACCGGCGAGCGCTGGCATCTGACCCCGGCGGGCTTTCTCATTTCAAACATACTCATAAACGCTGTTCTGGAGGCGCAGACGGGCGCGAAGGTGGAGAACAACCCGTGGATGCGCGACGCATTCCGGCAGGAAAAGAAGCAGGAGCTCCCGCGGGGCGAGTACGAGCGCTTCACCTCCGTTTACCGGGATAAAATGAACTGACAGGGGAATTGCCATGGCAAAGGGTAAGCACGAAGCTCCGAAAAAGACAAATAAGACCGAGCCCGCCAAGAGTACGGCGGCAAAAAAGTCCGGCGGCGCGAAAAAGGCCGTTTTGATAACTGTCATCGTCATCGCCGTACTCGCGGCGGCTGCCTTCGGCGGCGGCTGTTTAGCCGGACGCTCGGATAAGATACATCCGAATCTCACGCTCGGCAGCGTCGCTATCGGCGATATGAGCGTTAAGGATGCCGCGGCAAAGCTTGAGTCCGAGCACTGGAGCGTCGATACAGGCTCTGTCGAGGTCACGCTCCCGGGCGACTATACATTCACCGTCACCGCCGCCGAAGCGGGAACGGACATGAGCTGTACCGAGGCTGCGCAGGCGGCCTATGACTACGGCCATTCGGGAAAGCCCGTAAACGACCTTGTGTGCTATTTTAAGTGCATAACGGGCTCGGTGACGCAGGGCGATATAATGAAGGCCGCCAATACCGACGGAGTTCGCAAGGCTGTGGATAAGGCGCTTGCCGATTATAACGAGCGCATGGGCAAGGGCTATGAGATCGACGAGGAAAACGCGGTCTTGAAGCTCATAAAGGGCGCGGATACGGCGGATATAGACGCCGATAAGCTCTGCGATATCATCGTGCGTGCCTTCGCCGGCGGAAACGACAGCGTAAGCTATGACGCAGCCTCCGGCAGCTCCGAGGAGCCGGATTTTGACAAGCTGCATGAGGATATATGCGCCGAGGTGCTCGACGCAAAGTACGATCCCGAGACGCAGAAGGCGACCGAGAGCCGCGTCGGAATAGAGTTTGACGCCGATGAGGCAAAAAAGCTCTGGGATAAGGCCGAAAACGGCGAGACGGTGAAGATCCCGCTGACGGTGACGCAGCCGAAATATACGACCGAGCAGCTTGACAAGATGCTTTTTGCCGACAAGCTCGGCTCGCAGACCACGGGCTATGCCTCAAGCACCGCGAACAGGGCAACAAACGTCGAGCTCTCGGCGAAAAAAATAAACGGCTATATCCTCAATCCGGGCGAGACATTCTCGTATAACACGGTCGTCGGAAAGCGCACGGCAGCGGCGGGCTTCAAATCCGCCGGAGCGTACGCGGGCGGTCAGGTCGTGCAGGAGATAGGCGGCGGCATATGCCAGACCTCCTCAACGCTCTATTGCGCGGCGCTGTACGCAAATCTCGAGATCGTCGCACGCGACGAGCACGGCTTTGCCGTTTCCTATGTCCCCTGGGGCATGGATGCGACGGTAAGCTGGGGCGGCCCGGAGTTCAAATTCAAAAACAACCGCGAGTTCCCGGTAAAGATCGTGACAAAATGCGAAAACCGGCAGCTCACGATAGAGATCTGGGGCACCGATGTCGACGGAAGCTATGTTAAGATGGACTATTCGGCATGGACGGTGTATGATACAACGTATCCGACCGTAGCCATAGGCACAAAGGCTGTGACCTACCGCTGCGTTTACGATAAAGACGACAAGCTTATAAGCCGTACAAAGGAAGCAAACAGCTACTATCACTATCACCCGGAGAATATTCAGTGGCCGACCCCGTCGCCCACGCCGGAGCCTTCGGAAGCACCCGCGCCGACGGAAGAGCCCACGGCGGCGGAAGAACCCTAAACGAATGGAGAGAAAGTAATGGAAAAGGGAAAATTTTATATCACAACGCCGATCTACTACCCCTCGGATAAGCTGCACATAGGTCACACCTACTGCACCGTGGCAACCGATGCAATAGCGCGCTATAAGAGAATGCGCGGCTATGACGTGATGTTCCTGACCGGCACCGACGAGCACGGCCAGAAGATAGAGGAAAAGGCAAAGGCCGCGGGCCTTTCGCCCAAGGAGTTCGTCGATAAGATCGTCGAGGGTCCCGGCGGCATCACAGACCTCTGGAAGCTCATGAACATATCCAACGACCGCTTCATCCGCACGACCGACGACTACCACGTCGAGGCAGTTCAGCGCATCTTCAGGAAGATGTACGACAAGGGCGACATCTACAAGGGCGCATATAAGGGCATGTACTGCACACCCTGCGAGAGCTTCTGGACAGAGAGCCAGCTCAAGGACGGCAAGTGCCCCGACTGCGGCCGCGAGGTGCATTACGCAGAGGAGGAGGCGTATTTCTTCCGCCTGAGCAAGTACGCAAAGCCGGTTCAGGAGCTGCTGGAGAGCGGCACCTTCCTCGAACCGGCCTCCCGCGTCAACGAAATGATAAACAACTTCATAAAGCCGGGGCTTGAGGATCTGTGCGTTTCGCGCACGAGCTTCACCTGGGGCATCCCCGTGGACTTTGACCCCGGCCACGTCGTGTATGTCTGGGTCGATGCTCTGTTTAACTACACCTCGGCGCTCGGCTTCCTCAACGACAGGTACGACGATTACGAGAAATACTGGCCGGCGGATGTTCACGTCGTCGGCAAGGAGATAGTCCGCTTCCATTCGATAATCTGGCCGGCAATGCTCATGAGCATGGAAATGCCGCTGCCGAAGAAGGTCTACGGCCACGGCTGGCTGGTCATCGACGGCGGCAAGATGAGCAAATCCAAGGGCAATGTCGTTGACCCGTACAAGCTTGCGGATATGTTCGGTGTGGACGCGCTGAGATTTTTCCTGCTGCGCACCTTCCCCTTCGGCTCGGACGGCAACTTCTCCAACGAGCTTCTCATATCCACGATAAACACCGACCTTGCAAACGATCTTGGCAACCTCGTATCGCGCACGACAGCGATGGTCGAAAAATACTTCGGCGGCTCACTGCCCGCGGAGCGCGAAGCAGACGAGCTCGACAACGAGCTTGTTGAGCTTGCGAAAGTAAGCCGCGATAAGTACGAGCAGCAGATGGACAAGCTTCAGCTGCACCTCGCGCTCGAGGAGGTCTTCAAGCTCATCCAGCGCGCAAACAAGTATATCGACGAGACGGCGCCCTGGCAGCTCGCCAAGGACGAGAGCAAAAAGGCGCGCCTTGCAAGCGTTCTGTACAATCTTCTTGAGTGCCTGCGCATAAGCCTTATCATGCTCAAGCCCTTCATCCCCGAAAGCTGTGAGAAGGCCTTCGCGCAGATCGGCGCGGACGAGAAGTCCTCAAGCTGGGACAGCGCCGCCGTGTTCGGCGCTCTGCCCGCAAATGTCTCCGTGCACAAGGGGGAGACGCTCTTCCCGCGTCTTGACATGGAAAAGGCACTTGCCGAGCTTGAAAAGATGAACGCCCCGGCAAAGCCGCAGTTTGACCCCATCGAGCCGGATGTCAGCATCGAGGATTTCTCAAGGTGCGATATGCGCGTGTGCAAGGTGCTCTCCTGCGAGGCCGTGAAAAAGAGCAAGAAGCTTCTGAAGTTCATGCTCGACGACGGCACGGGCACTCCGCGCCAGATACTCTCCGGCATCCACGAGTTCTACGAGCCAGAGCAGCTCGTCGGCAAGACCGTCGTCGCCATACTCAACCTGCCCAAGCGCAAGATGATGGGGCAGGACTCCTGCGGTATGCTCATCTCCGCGGCGCACGAGCACGACGGCAAGGAGCAGCTGCATCTGCTGATGCTCGACGATAACATCCCTGCCGGCTTCCGCCTGTGCTGAAAGGAGAAGACCGTGAATCTTAATCTGAATGTCATAAAATTTTTGCAGCAGTACGACAGCGACCCCGAGCTGAGAGCTAAGGTCGAGCAGGCCGAGCAGATGTATCCCGGCTCGCTTGAGATTCGAGAGGCGGTCGTCGAGGACGTGCTGATCCCCATAGCCGAGGAGATGGGCCTGGGCTTCACGCTCATGGATTTGTATAACTATGAGCGCCAGCTCAAGCACGAGCGCAGCCGCGACGTCGAGCTGACCGAGGAGGAGCTCAAGGCCGCCGACACCGAGTATCACTACTGGCTGGTCGACAAGGGCTGGGCAAACGACGAATCCTGCTTCAAGCAGAACGAGGAAAAAGGTATAGACTGATCAAAAAAGGCAGCCGAACGGCTGCTGAGGTAGAAAAGAATACGAGAAATGAGCGTCTGCTTCTGAAAAGAGGCAGACGCTTATTTTTATGGCATCAATTTTGATGAACTCCATCCGCAGCCGAGCCGAGGAAAACACCCGAAAAATGCCCCTATTGCGTAACAGGGGCGCAGAAAGAGCTTGCATGAGAACAGGGCTTACCAAGCAGGAAAAAACCACCGATATTTGGCTTGACGAGAAATGCCCCCTTATCCATATCCGCACCCACAACACCGTCCTCAAGAACAGGCTGACCGCCTATGCCGCAGCTCACCCCGGCGAGTGCCGCCAGACCGACGCAGACCCGGAAACGGGCGGCATGGAGTTTGATATTGCAAAGGGGCGGTTCTCTTTCCGTCTGACCGCCCCATACAGCGAGAAACGCCGGAGAGCCGCCAGCGAAGCGGCGAAAAAGTGCGGTGTTCATGGAAAAGACACAGGACAGTAAGATAATTATGTTTGACAAGTTTACTTGGCAACGATATAATAATGACAAGAAAACTTGGAAAGGGGCGATTCTGTTCAATGAATAAAGAGAAAATTTTGGAAAGCAGCCGCAGAGAGAACAAAAACAGGGATTTGGCGGAGATGGAAGTAACCGCGCAGGCAGGAAACATTGCCGGACGTGTCGGTGCTGCGGTCTGCGTTGTTCTCACTCTTATCTTTCGTATCTTCACA
>ULQM01035472.1_pt1 | contig 70159 bp, 60 predicted proteins | sample 1954451 | NCBI WGS metagenome assembly ULQM01 (sample SAMEA4835655, study PRJEB28245) | human gut metagenome | biome: gut microbiome; material: fecal sample | place: Denmark | collected 2008 | reverse complement strand
TTCCTTTTCTCTCCGAGGCCTGTCTATCTCTTCAGCTGCCATTCCACGAGCGTTTGTTGGGTGTGGATGACTTCTAAAAAGGGATTTGACTTTTGACACCCTCTTGTTTCTGTGTCATTTTGATCAAAGTTATTAAACTTCCACTATTTGTGAAAGTTGAGTCCTTATTGTTCTGCGCCGAATATCGGGCGACCGATGTTGCCGTTGGGTGCCTGGACATGAAGCAGGGCTGCAATAGTGGGGGCGATGTCGGTCATGTAGGTGGGATGGGTGGTGGAACCATGCTGGATGCCCCATCCCATGAAGACCAAGGGTATGTGGGTGTCGTAGGGATTCCAGGTGCCATGGTCGGTTCCTTTCATGCCGTGGTCGTAGTGGTTTGGTTTCAGTACGATTGCTACGCTTCCGCTTCGCTCACGGTTGTAGCCGTTGATAATGCGGAATTTCACTTCGTCGGGGATGCTCGCTGTGGCAACCTTTTCCATGTCGCAGGCATACAGCACGTCGGGATTCTGCTGCAGGAGGCTTACTACTCGCTCCTTGACCTTGGATGCGTCGAGACGGGCTGAGCGGATGGCGTCAACGTCGAGGAACACCTGATAGTTCATCACGGTCTTGATGAGGTCGGCTGCCTGTGGATAGTCCTTCGCCAATGCCTCGCGCAGTTTACGGGCTGCAGCCTTGGAATCCCAGCTGCCGGCAGGGATGCGGCGGTCTTGCAGGAAACGGGCGTTGTTCATGGCGCCGTGATCGGCTGTGAGGAACACGAGATAGTTGCCCCTGCCTACTTTCTGGTCGAGGTAGGCGAGGAAGTCGGCAAGTGCCTGGTCGAGTCTGAGATAGGTGTCTTCGGTCTCGATGGCGTGGGTGCCTGTCTGATGGCCTATGTAGTCGGTGCATGAGCAGCTGATGGCCAGGAGATCGGTCTCCTCGTCGCTGCCCAGCTGTTCGCCCTCTATGGCTGCACGGGCAAGGTCGAGTGTAAGGCTGTTGCCGAAGGGGGTGTTTCGGATGATGCCGTAGCCGTATTTTCGGTAGAGTGCCGGCAGGGGTAGGGGCAGTGTGGGGTTCACGCCTTCACGGATGCTGTTCTCGTATGGGGTGTCGTCGGCTGTGCTCTCGGTGTATGTGGCCTTGGGGTAGAGGGTGTTCCAGTCGGCTGAGAGGTACTGTTCGGGCAAGTGCCTGTCGTTGAACGCCCGTACCCATTGCGGTAGCTTGTCCATATAGTAAGTGCTGGTAATGAAGCGGCCTGTGGCATCGTCGAACCAGTAGGCGCCGTTGGGATTGTGGCCTGCGGGGAGGATGGATGCGCGGTCCTTGAGCGACACGCCCACTACCTTGGCTCTGCCATTGGAGGCTATTCGCATCTCGTCGCCAATGGTGGTTGTCCAGAGGTTTCGGGGTGACATGAGGCCTGTATCGCTGGTCGAACCGACGGGCTTAACGGTCTTGTCGTCAGTACAATAGACTTTCTTGCCGTCTTTCACGAAGTTGTTGCCGGCGATGCCGTGGATAGAGGGCACGCTGCCGGTATAGATGCAGGTGTGGCCGATGGCGGTGACGGATGGGACGTAGGGCAGGACTGTGTTCTCGCAGGTGTAGCCCTCGCGCAGCATTCGCCTGAATCCACCCTCGGTGTAGCGTTTCTGATAGCGGTAGAGATAGTCCCACCTCATCTGGTCGACGACGATGCCCACCACGAGCTTGGGGCGCTGAAGGGTTGAGGTCGGTGTGTGGTCTTGTGCAGCCATTCTGCTGCCTGTGAGGAGCATCATGGCGATGATGCTCATAAATTTGATTCTTTTCATCTTTCTATGTGTTTTATTTCTCGGGGCAAAGGTACTTAAAACGTGTTGCAATGGTGTTTCGGGAGTGTGACGAATGTGATAACATCGCGGGATCCCGAAGAGAAATCTCCTGGAAGAATCTTTTTAACTCCATCTTTATTTTTCTATCATATCTTTGAAATATAAAGCTTATAACTTTGCGGTCGGAAAATGGCAGGAAGAAAAGCTGTCGTGGTTCCACAAGATGTTTTTAAAAAATGATGTAAGAAAGATAAAATGAAGGTAATTTTTGTGATACAAGGCGAGGGAAGAGGACATCTCACCCAGGCGCTGGCACTCGGACAGATGCTTCGACACGAAGGTCACGAGGTAGTGAAGGTTTTGGTAGGAAAGAGCAAGAATAGGGTGATTCCTGCGTTTTTTCAGAATCAGATAGGTTGCGGGATTGAGCAGTTCTACAGTCCCAACTTCCGTCCGTCGAAGGACAACCGCAGGTTCAATCTGCTGCGCTCCATAGCCTATAATGTCGCCCTGGTGCCTTCGTATGTAGCGAGCATCAGCATGATGCACAGGGTCATCAAGGAGAGCGGAGCCGACCTTATCATCAACTTTTATGAAGTGCTCTGCGGCATTACCTGCAAGCTCTTTCGTATGGGCATTCCCATGGTCTGCGTGGCTCACCAGTATCTCTTTCTGCATCCCGACTTCGAGATGCCTGGCAGGGCGCTCCTGCCCGAGAGCATGTTGAAGCTCTTCACCCGCATCACCTGCGTAGGTGCTACTGCCAAGTTGGCCCTGTCCATACGTCAGTATGATGACGACGAGAAGCAGGCCATCAAAGTGGTGCCGCCATTGCTCCGTAAGGAGGTGAAAACCACGATCCGCCATCATGGCGACTATATTATGGGCTATATGCTCAACACGGGATTCGCAGAGGATGTGAGGGCGTGGCACGCGAAACACCCCCACACTCATCTGCACTTCTTCTGGGACAAGACCGACGCTCCCGAGGAACTGAAGGTGGACGACACACTGACTTTCCATCGGCTCGACGACGTGAAGTTCCTGAGGATGATGGCTGGCTGCAGGGCTTACGCCACAACGGCGGGATTTGAGAGTGTATGCGAGGCGCTGTATATGGGCAAACCCTGCATGCTGATTCCTGCCCATGTGGAGCAGGAATGCAACGCCATGGACGCTGAGAGGGAGATGGCGGGAGTGATGAGCAACGATTTCGACATCGACAAGCTGAAGGCCTTCGCCCACGACTATGAGGAGGATGTGGAGTTTAGAATGTGGGAAAACCACGCCGACAGCCGTATCATGGCAGCCTTAGAAAACACTTACGAAGCATATTATCATAGAAAGGAGAACAGAGCTTATGAAGAGGAAAAGGATGATTCTCTTGTTGCTGCTTCTGCCGCAGCTCTTCCTGCTCGCAGTGCATGGGCTGGATAGCAGAAAAGAGGAGCCAAGGGTGGTGTTGATAGCCATTGACGGACTGAGATGGCAGGAAGTTTTTGAGGGTGCACGCCGCGATAGTCTGATGCCTTTCCTGTGGAAGATGGGGGAGGGAAAGGGCTGCATGATGGGCAACCGCAACAGAAAGTCGAGGATGGAGGTGGAAAACGGTATCTGGAAATCGTATGCCGGATACAGCGAGATGCTATGTGGTGTGACCGACGACGAGCACATCTTCGACAACAGAAAACAATATAACCCCAACAGGTCGGTGCTGGAAATGGTTGACGCATCGCCCGATTTCAGGGACAGGGTGAGTGCCGTGGCAAGCTGGGATGTGATGCCTTACATCCTGAACATACGCCGAAGTGAACTGCCCGTTGACTTCCGCTCTAAACACAGGGTGAGTGCGCAGGTGAGGCGAGACAGCGTAACCCTGCATCGCGCCCTGAAGACCCTGGGCGACAAGCACCCCAAACTGCTCTTTGTGGAGTTCTGCGAGACCGACTACTATGCGCATCATGGAAAGTGGAAGGAGTATCTCGATGCAGCTCACAGGAACGACCACTACATCAGAGAGTTGTGGCAATACTGCCAGGGAGATGAGTTCTATCGCGGCAACACCACCTTTATCATCACCTGCGACCACGGCAGGGGAACAAGCCTGGGCGCTCATGCCAACCGTGGCGAGGTGGATCCGCAGGCGTCGTGGACTGACCACGGCAAGAAGATTGAAGGAAGCAACCAGACCTGGTTGGTGGCTTTCGGCAGGAACATACAGCACCTGGGCGAAATGGAGGGTGGACGCATCGTCTACACCAGCCAAGTGGCCCCTACAGTCGCCAATATCCTGAATGTTCCGTTCACGGTTGACAGACAGAAAAAGATGCCTGCGCCTATTCTCAAGATTCTGAAGTAAAAAACAATATGATTGGATTATTCAACGAATGTTTTCCACCCGTCATGGACGGAGTGTCGCTCACAGTAAGCAACCTGGCACGATGCCTGTATCAGCAGGGAAAAGAAGTGGCTGTAATTACGCAGGAAATGCCAGGACTCGACGAGGCTCAGTTGCCTTATCAGGTTTTACAGTACCGTTCGATTCCTGTGCCGGGACGCCGGCCTTACCGTTATGGTTTTCCCCTGTTCGACCTGAAGTTCCAGAAGCAGTTTGCTGCCCATAGCTATGAGGTGTTTCATGCCCACTGCCCTTTCTCCTCGGGCGACTATGCCTTGAAGATGGCGAAGAAGATGGGCGTGCCCTTGGTGGCAACCTTCCACTCCAAATATCGAGACGACTTTGAACGGGTGATTCCCAACAAGACCATTGTGGACTATCTTGTAGGCAAGGTGGTGAAGTTCTACGAGAGTGCCGACGAGGTGTGGGTGCCGCAGGCTTCGGTGGGTGAAACTTTGCGGGAGTACGGATATAAGGGCAGTTTCGAGGTGGTGGACAACGGAACCGAGTTTGCCGGTACACCTTATTCGCCCTACCTGCAGCGTGAGGCGAAGAACGAGCTCTATGTGAATGCAGACGAACCCTTGCTGCTCTTTGTGGGACAGCACATCTGGGAGAAGAACGTGAAGCTCATCATCGAGGCTTTGACCATGATCAGGGACATGCCTTTTCATGCTCTGTTTGTGGGCGATGGCTATGCGCGCGATGAGATGCAGGCGCTGGCAGAACGACAAGGACTTACGGGCCGTCAGGACTACAGGCAGGACCGACTCACCTTTCTGGGAAGTGTGCAGTCGAGAGAACTGATGAAAACCATCTATGCAGCTGCCGACCTCTTCCTCTTTCCTTCGGTCTACGACAATGCGCCATTAGTGGTGAGAGAGGCAGCCTCGCTACATACGCCCTCGTTGGTGACAAGGGGCAGCAACACGGCTGAACTGATACGCGACGGATTCAATGGATTTCTCGCCGACAATGATGTGAATGCCTTCGCCAACCGCCTGCGTTATATTTTGGAACGGCCCATCACCATGACATGGGCAGCAAGAGGTGCTGCCAACACGTTGGTGCGCCCCTGGGAGAGCATTGCAGAAGAAGTGGCTGACCGATATCAACATTTAATTGACCGACAACAAAATAGATTGGTTATTTAAGCGTTATTGTATAGAGGAGGAGCTAATCAGAAGATTCTTCTCAAGAGATTTCTTTGGAGTTAAAGGAGTTTTTCCAGAAGTTAAGGAGTTCATGGGTTAAAGGAGTTAAGAAGTTAAGGAGTTAAAGGAGTTAAGACAAATGCCTTAGTGTACAATGTTTAGTTAAGGAGTTGAGACAGATATTTTTTGTCAAGAAATTCTCTAATTTCTTTACCCTTCCTGAGAAACGTTGTTTCTCTAACTCTTGACAAAAAATATTTTTCTTAACTCCTTAGTGACGGTGAAATAACGAAGGAATAGATATGAAGAAATGGCATTTGTGGTTGGCGGCATCCATAGGACTGGTGGTTATCGCTGGAATGATGATCAGAGAGTTCGATGTGGATGTATTGAGCAGTATCGACTTGTCTCCGGGATTCTTTCTCGGAGTAGGAATGGCTGTGGGACTTTTCGCCTTGCAGAACCTGATGCTCAGTCTGCGGTTTCAGCATCTCTGCCATAGCAGGCTGTCGCTCATGCAGAGCTTTCGGGTCAACGTGCTTTGCGAGTTCACCTCGGCTGTCACTCCCTCGGCTGTAGGCGGTAGCGGACTGGCTTTCGTGTATCTGAACCGCGAGGGCGTGACGATGGGAAGAAGCATCTTCACCATGTTTGCAGCCCTACTGGCCGACGAGGCTTTTCTGGCCTTGAGCTGCTGTCTGCTGTATTTCCTCGTGCCCTCGCATCTGCTCTTCAGTATGGTTGACGGCGTGGGCGTATCGGCCGATGTTGTCAACGGATGGATCAAGGGCGGCGTGCAGGTGGTCTTCATCGTGAGCACGCTTATTGTAGCCGTATGGACAGTCATTCTGTATGTGCTGCTCCTGCATCGTCCACAGAGTTTGGGATGGGTGCTGAAGGCTTGTTGCAAGATTTCTGTGCTGCGTCGATTCCTGCCCAAGGTGGAGAAATTCTCTGTCGACATGACTCTGGCTTCGGAAGAAGCCCGACAGGAAGGATGGCGATTCTGGCTGCTGCTGATGGGTTATACTTCATTGGCTTGGTTGGCACGATTTGCCATCGTTGTGGCTATCCTGCTGGCTTTTCAATGCCATGGAAACATGCTCCTGGCCTGGTGCCGACAGTGGGTGATGTGGATGATTTCCATCCTGAGTCCTACGCCGGGAGGAAGTGGTGTGGCTGAGCTGATGTTCCGCCTGTATTACTCCGACTATCTGCCCGAAGCATCGGTTGCCATCCTTGCCGCCATGCTCTGGAGGGCTGTCTTTTATTATCCCTTCTTGGTGATGGGCACACTGGTGTTGCCCAAGTGGATAGGCAGGAATGGAACCCGTCAGAAATTGAGATAGAGGCGGGCGCTGAGTGCGGTGAAGTTGCCTTCGTCGTTGTGGATGAACTGGAAGGAAGGCTGCACGGCTATGGCCTTGGTGAGTTGTCGTTTCCAGGTGAGTTCCAGCGAGTATTCATCGCCTTGCTGGAATTGGGCGTATTGTCCCGACACGCCGCACTCGTTCTTCGCGTCCAGATAGGCGCCGCCTATCTCTGCATAGCGGTAGCAGGCGTTCTTGCGGCTTGAATTCTCTGAATATTGCACCATGCACAAGATATTCTTTTCGCCCGATGTCCACAACTTCTGCTCTCCATAGAGCCACCAGGCAAAGGTGGTTCGTGCCAATGAATTCTCATCCGTCGAGGTTTTGTTCGGCGTATTCTCATCTGTCGTAGTTCCATTTGTTTGAGTCATTGTCGAGGCAGTTTCGTCTTCCGTGACGAAGGGCTGTTGTCGGGTGTGAACAGCTATGCCGGCATAATATTCTCCGCTGCGATGGGTGTACTCTATCTGCGACATGTTGAAGATGCCGTCCGTCTTGGGTTTTATCAGGAACGGATTGTCGTGGGCTGTCCAGCCATTGTAGCCTGACCCGTTGTAAAGGCTGTTGCGGAACGTCCATCCCTTTTTGGTGATGTCGAAGTAAAGGGTGAGTCCTGAAAAGGGATAGTTGGCTATGGGATAGCTGGCAGCCACCGTGGGAAAGATGCCACAGGAGCTGTTGGTAAAGAGCGCCGTGATGGGGGATGTGAAGAAGTCTTCGTTCACATTCCTCACACCTATAAACAGATGGCCCGAGTTCCACTGGTGCATGAAGCCTAAGACGGCAATGGATGCCAGCATGTTGTCGGCATCGATGTTGGAGAATCCCTGCCAGTCACCAATGACGCTTTCGCCGGTCTTGGCGAGGTGGAGCGTGGCTGCCTCTATGGTGTTTCTGTCGCTTCCTAAAGGAACACTCAGGTCAAGGCGCAACTGGTTGACCCAGTTGGTGTTCTTGTTCATGTCCCATTGCCATTCTGTAGTATATTGTCCGCTCAGTTCCTGTGCCTGCAGCATACTGGTGGCTATACATCCTAAAATAATCAAATAAATTCTCTTCATTCTTAATGTTTTTGTATCTTTATAGTCTTTCTTCTTGCATAGAATCTTGTTTCAGACTCTCTTTTTTTGCGTCTCATGGTTGGGGGTGTTGGGGCTTGCCCTAAGAGTTTGGGTTGTTCTTGTTTTTGCGTTTGCAAATATACAATGATTTTGTTTTGTTTACAATACTCAAAAATTGGTATTCTTCTTTTCCTATTTCTTTATTTAGAATCCGTCTAATACCAACAAATGGGGATTAGACGGATTCTAAATAGTGATTATCTTTTCACTGCACTTTCGTACATCAAGAATTTTGGGGAGTTGAGGCATCGTTTTTGTGGAAGTTATTGTGGTCTGCCTTCATGAGGTCATCGGGAGTAAGGCCTTTCTTGGTGATGGCGCCTTGGTCTAAGAGAAAGGCACGCTTGGTGGCTCTATGAAAGCTTGGTTGCCCTGATAGTCGATGACAAAGAGAAAGGGCTTGCCTTCCTTGCCTAATTGATTGATGCGATGGATGATTTCTTTTCTCACATATTGTGATTCCCCAATGGGGCATTTGAATGTTCGGTATGTAAAGATACGATATTTTTTGCGAAATAGAGAAAAACTGCATTAAAGAATACAACTGATGCTAAAAAAAAACAATTGCGAAAGACAAAAAAAAGCGATGACCTTCACAGGCTACCGCTCCAAATCTTCAATAGGTATTAGTTCCTTTTAAGGTAAAAAGATTGTTTTCAGGATAACGATGGCAAAGATACGGCCTTTTTTTGATACAGCCAAACTTTTTCTTGTTTATTTTTTGATGTTTTTGCTGTGTGGGCGCACAATTTGCTTTATTAACAGAATTTAACTTGAAAAATTATGCAATCGTTTACATTAGGCTCCTTTTTGATAATTTTAAGTTAGCGAGTTTTAAGTTGATAAGTGTTATGAAAAAGAAAATAAAAAAAGTGCAAAAGCCGTTGTTCACGACTCTTGCACTTTTTTTTTTTACTTCTTCAACTTTTTGCAGGTGTACGCAAGTTAAGAGAAGTTGTCTTTTGTGAGAAGTTACCACTCCCTTCGATCGTTAGAAGTTAAAGCCAATAACTTTGGAGGAAATGTTTAGTGTTTAGTGTTTAATTTCTATTCCACTAAAGCATTTGTCTTAACTCCTTAACTTCTTCAACTCCAGAGAAAATTCTAGAAAATCCGCTTACTGCTTGTTGTTCTTGATCTTCTCCACGTAGGCGTCGATGACAGCCACGGCTGTGATGTTGACGATGTCTTGCACGCTTCCCTCAGAGTCGGTGAAGTGGATAGGCTTGTTAAGACCCATCTGGATAGGACCAATGATCTCGGCTTCTGGGTTGAGAGCCTGCAGGAGCTTGTAAGAAGCGTTGGCGCTGCTCAGGTTAGGGAATACCAATGTGTTGACATCTTTGCCCTTGAGGCGAGAGAATGGATATTTTTCATCGCGCAATTGCTTGTTGAGTGCGTAGTTGACCTGCATCTCGCCGTCGATGGCAAGGTCGGGGTAAGCTTTCTGCATCTCTGCCACAGCCTTGTGAACCTTGACAGGTGAACCTGCAGCATCGGTACCGAAGTTGGAGTAGCTCAGCATGGCGATGACAGGTTCCTCATTGAAGAACTTCACGGTGTGAGCCGACAACTTGGCGATATCGGTAAGCACGTCCTCGTCGGGGTGACGGTTGATCAATGTATCAGCTATATAGAATACTCCCTTCTGGGTGTTGAGAATGTGCATGGTGCCGAAAGTCTTGAACTCAGGACGAATGCCGATGACTTCCTTTGCCACCTTGATCGTGTTGGAGTACTTGGTGTAAAGACCGGTGATGAAGGCATCAGCGTCGCCTTGCTCTACGAGTGACATACCGAAGTAGTTGCGCTCATACATCTTGTCGTAAGCCTCCTCGAAGGTGTAACCCTCGCGGGCACGCTTCTCTGCCAGGTGCTTGGCAAATGTGGCACGACGGCCCTGCTCATTGTCTGCACGCATATCGATAATCTCGATGTCGCTCAAGTCGAGCTTCAGACGAGAAGCCACACGGTTCAGACGATCGGGGTTGCCCAGCAAGATAGGCTGGCAAATACCTTCGGCCTTGGCCTGTACGGCTGCTTTCAGCATGGTGGGGTTGCCGCCTTCGGCGAATACCACGCGCTGAGGATGCAGGCGGGCTGTGTCGTGTAACTTGCGGGTGAGTTTTGTCTCCTGACCTAAGAGCTCACGCAGGTGCTGCTTGTAGCCTTCCCAGTCGGTGATAGGTGTGCGGGCTACACCGCTTTCCATAGCAGCCTTGGCTACGGCTGCACTCACCTCTGTGATAAGGCGTGGGTCTACAGGTTTTGGAATGAAGTATTTAGGACCGAAGGTCAGGTCGTTGACGTGGTAAACATCGTTCACCACATCTGGAACAGGCTGCTTGGCCAGATCGGCGATGGCATGTACGGCAGCCATCTTCATCTCCTCGTTGATGGCACGTGCGTGAACATCGAGCGCACCACGGAAGATGTATGGGAATCCGATCACGTTGTTGATCTGGTTTGGATAATCGCTGCGGCCTGTTGACATCAATACGTCTGGACGGCTTGCCATAGCATCCTCGTAGCTGATTTCAGGTACAGGGTTGGCGAGGGCGAAGACGATAGGAGAGTCCGCCATCGAGCGAATCATGTCCTGAGAGAGGACGTTGCCCTTGCTGAGTCCTACGAATACGTCGGCACCCTTCACTGCTTCCTCGAGAGTATGAACATCACGACGGTCGGTAGCGAAGAGCTTCTTCTGCTCGGTCAGGTTCTCACGGTCGCTGGTGATGACGCCCTTGGAGTCGAGCATCACAATATTCTTTACCTGTGCACCCAAAGCCACATAGAGCTTGGTACAGCTGATGGCTGCAGCTCCGGCTCCGTTGACTACGATCTTTACGTCAGCAATATTTTTGCCTGCTACCTCAAGGGCATTCTTGAGACCTGCAGCCGAGATGATGGCTGTGCCATGCTGATCGTCGTGCATCACAGGAATGTCAAGGGTGCGCTTGAGTCTGTCCTCTATATAGAAACATTGTGGAGCCTTGATGTCCTCAAGATTGATTCCACCGAAGGTAGGAGCAATTTTCTCTACAGCTTCGCAGAATTTCTCGGGGTCTTTCTCTGCCACCTCGATGTCGAACACGTCGATTCCACCATAAATTTTAAACAGCAGACCCTTTCCTTCCATTACTGGCTTGCCACTCATGGCACCAATGTCGCCAAGTCCCAGTACGGCTGTTCCGTTACTGATAACTGCCACTAAGTTGCCTTTGTCTGTGTACTTATAGACTGAGTCTGGGTTTTGCTGGATTTCCAAACATGGATAGGCTACACCAGGAGAGTAAGCCAAACTCAAGTCGGTTTGGGTGTGGTAAGGTTTGGTTGGCTTTACCTCGATTTTGCCAGGTCGATTGTTCTCGTGATAGGCGAGAGCTGCCTCTTTAGAAATTTTTACCATAATTATATAGCGGTTTAAAGTTTTATATTCTTACAAAAATTATGCTTTTTGTGCACAATCTCATATTTTTTGTGCAAAGGTAATAAAAAACTAATGAATAATGGTAGGTTTCTTTGATTTTTTTTGTAACTTTGCGAAGAAAAAAAGTCGAAACAAGAAAGAAAACATACGAATACTGCAATGAACATAACAAATGACTATAGGCGTGAACTGAAAAGCAAAATTATTGAATACGCCATGAATGAGTTTCGTCAGAGGGGAATTAAAGCTGTGAAAATGGATGAGATTTCTCGGGGGCTTCATGTGTCTAAGCGTACTGTGTACGAGATTTTTGGCGACAAGGAGGAACTGCTGTTGGCTGGTATAAGAGCTCAGGATGAGGAACTTAGAAGAATGCTTGATCAATTTGCTTCTGAGAATAATCACAATGTGATTGATATCATTTGTTATTTCTATCGGGTGCAGATGGAGTTATGTGAGCAGGTGGGCGTCAAGTTTTATGAGGAGATACAGCACATGCCTCGTGTGGTGGCTTACATGAAGTCTGTGCACGAACATGAAGTGGAGGACAGAATGCGCTTCTATGAGTGTGGGGTGAAGGAGGGCTTGTTCCGTAGTGATATTGACTATCCTTTTATCTCGAATGTGGGGCACATCACCATGAATGAGATTATGCACCTTCAGCTTTACCGCATGTATTCCATGCAGACCATCTTCGACAATTTCTTTATGGTCATCGTTCGGGGAATCTGCACGGAGCGGGGACTCGAATTGCTTAACAGAGGAATGGGGCACGCATAGCGGAGCCCTTTTTTTGTGTCCTTTTCTTTCTGCTGTTTTTTACGTTTTTGTCTTAAAAAACTTTGTTCGTTTTTTAGCAAGTTTGGAAGTTGTAGAAATAATATCGAATTATTTGTCCTTGTACAGCCATGACAGGATTTTGTTGATGGTGTGGCTGTAGAAACGGAACCATCTGTACTTGGAGACAGGTTTTCCGCCAAAGCTGAGAATGAATTCACGGAAAGGATTCCTGTGCCAGGGAAGTCCTACATCCATAAAGTAGATGTGGTTATAATCGTGCTCGTAGGCATACTGTATGGCGTTCCATACGACCATGGTGTCAGGGTGGAGCATGGAATAGGTCTTTCTTTTGGCGGCTAAGTAGCACAGGTAGGCATTGCCTCCGGAGTAGACACAGGCGCAGCCGCCTATGTTTTTCCCTCCATAGGTGGTAAGGAAAATCTTGGCATTGTGGCTCTTTGCCATTTCTTGGAAATATTGCTCGTTGGGAATATGTCGGCGAGGCTTGAAACGGTAGTATCGTTTCAGCAGTTGATGGAACGAGTGGATGTCTTCCCTGTTGGTTGCTGTCTGGGTAATGATACCCTTGTCTTTCAGCTTTTTGATGCGCTGCTGTATTTTCTCTGAGAGCCTTTCCTCGGGCACCTTGCTGTGGAGCGAGTTGTGAACCTCCTGCCAGACAACGGGGAAGTAGCCCTGCTGCCTGAAAGCGCGGTAGCCAAACATTTTCTTTCTGATGCCCGAGAACTCAATGTACAGACACAGTCGGCGGTCGAGCCGCAGAGTGATGGCCTGCAGCATTTTGCAGAAGAACTCCTCTTTGTATGCTTCGTTGGCATAGATTCCTTCCTTGTGCGCGTGCGCGTGTGTATATATATAAGGAGGAAACCAGTTTCCCTTTCTGTTCACTGCCACGAGAAGTTGCGCCAAAGTCTGTCCCTCTTTGTTGGAAACTACAACCATATAGGGAGTACAGCCGGGAGTTTGTTCGTAGATAATAAACAACTCACGGCTGTGAAAGTAGTTGCCTTCGAGAAGAGTTGGCAAGTCTTTCGATTTTGTATAAATATCAATACAACATTCGTTCACATGGCAAAAATAATAAATTATTTTTAAAAAAGCAAGTATGATGCCTCTCATATCCAATCTTTTTAGTATTTTTGCACTATTATGAAAGTAATATTGATTGGAGCAGGCCGGTTAGCCACTAATTTGGGCAAGGCTCTCTTGGAGGCAGGACACGATATCCTGCAGGTTTATAGTCGCACGATGGAGTCGGCCAGCGCCTTGGCAACACTTGCTGGTGGGGCTCCTGTTACCGAAATCGAAAAGGTTCGCAAGGATGCTGATGTGTATATTATATCAGTGAAGGACAGTGTGTTGCCCGATCTTGTGCAGGCGCTCTGTTCGGGCAGGAGTACGAAGGTCTTTCTTCATACAGCAGGTTCGGTCAACATGGACGTGTTTGCCGGCATGGCGCTTCATTATGGTGTTTTCTATCCTATGCAGTCGTTCTCGAAAGAGAAGACGGTTTCTTTCCATGATATTCCCTGTTTCGTAGAGGCCAATGACGACTATGCCCGCGACGTGCTGATGCAGTTGGCTCAGGGGTTGACAACTAAAATCTATCAGCTATCGAGTGAGGATAGAAAGTATCTGCATCTCTCGGCCGTCTTCGCTTGTAACTTTGTAAATCATTGTTATGCAGTTAGTTATGATATTCTAAAGAAGCATGGTATTCCTTTTGATGTGATGCTTCCGCTTATCGATGAGACAGCCCGTAAGGTGCATGTGCTTACGCCTCAGGAGGCTCAGACAGGACCTGCTGTCAGGTACGACCAGAATGTTATTCGTGCACAGTCTTCGCTCTTGCGCGACAATCCCTTGCTCAAGGACATCTATGAGCGTATGAGTATGAACATCCACAGAATGAGTGAGGAGAAGTAAACAGAATACGATTATGATCAATTACGATTTGACAAAGATAAAGACCGTGATATTTGATGTCGACGGCGTACTTTCACGACAGACCATTACCCTTTCTGCCGCGGGAGAACCCCTGCGTACAGTCAACATACAGGATGGTTATTCCATCCAGTTGGCTCAAAAATTGGGGCTCCGAATCGCCATCATAACAGGTGGCACCACCGAGGCCGTACGTAAGCGTTATGCCGGACTCGGAGTGGAGGATATTTACATGGGGTGTGCTGTCAAGGTTACTACCTATAAGGATTTCCTGACCCGTTATGGTCTGCAGGATGAGGAAGTTATCTATGTGGGTGACGATATTCCTGATTACGAAATCATGCGCCTTTGCGGATGTCCTTGCTGTCCTGCCGATGCCTGTCCCGACATTAAGGGCATTTCCGCCTATGTGTCATCGCGCAAAGGAGGCGAAGGTGTGGGACGCGATATTATAGAACAGGTGTTGCGGGCACAGAACAAATGGTTAGCCGATGCCAAGGCGTTTGGATGGTAGAGAGATAAGGTGTTTGATAAGTATGTTTGGACGTTCATAATTCCGGGTTAAAGAAGATAAGATAAATGAAATATAAAATCATATTAGCGAGCAATTCGCCTCGCCGTAAGGAACTTTTAGCAGGACTCGACATTCCTTTCGAGGTAAAGGTGATGCAGGGTATAGACGAGAGTTTTCCCGATACGCTGAATGCGTACGATACGGCTCTGTATATAGCTCGTAAGAAGGCTGATGCCTATCAATCACTTCTTGAAGAAGGTGATGATAACTTGTTGGTTCTCACTGCAGATACGGTGGTGATAGCACCATCTGACGGTTTTCAGAACGACCAGGAATGCAAGGGTGTTATCTTAGGTAAGCCTCACGATGCAGAGGAGGCTTACAGCATGTTGCGTATGTTGAGTGGAAAGACCCATCATGTGGTGACGGGCGTTTGTCTCACTACACGTGAGCTGCAACGTCAGTTCTCCGTAGTGACCGAGGTGAGTTTCAAAAAACTTGACGAGCAGGAGATCAACTATTATGTAGATCATTACAAACCCTTCGACAAGGCTGGTGCCTACGGCATCCAGGAATGGATAGGTTACGTGGGATGTGTGGGTCTCAAGGGCAGTTATTTCAATGTGATGGGGCTGCCTGTGCAGCGCATTTATGAGGAACTCCGAAAGATGGAGGAACTGAAGAAATGAAGCGGAATCTCGTGGTTGCAACAGGATGTTCTTGCAGCCTAACTGGAGTAATTTAGATTTTTTAAAATAAGATTTTCCTCTATGTCGTAAATAATAAGTATCTTTGTGCGTTTTATGTAACTAACGAGTATTATGACAGACGACGTAAAGGTTCGGGTGAAGAAGGTCTTGGACGATTATCTTGAGGCCTGTCAACACCGCAAAACCCCTGAGCGTTATGCTATTTTGGATGCTGTGTACAGCATTGACAAGCATTTCACGCTGGAAGAATTGGGGGAGTATTTATCAAAGAGTGGCTTTCGTGTAAGCCGTGCTACGCTTTACAATACGATTCATCTCCTGGTAGAGTTGAAGCTTGTCGTAAGGCATGGATTGGCGCAAGGCACTAAGTACGAAGCGTCTTTAGGGCGCGAGAATCATGTGCACCAAGTGTGTACGGTTTGCGGAGGTGTGACCGATATTGACGCACCTTTAGTGACTCAGGCCATTGGACAGACGCAGTTGCACGATTTCAGGTGTGATGAGTTTGCACTCTATATCTACGGACTCTGTGCTGCCTGCCAGAACAAGCAGAAAGGCAAGGTTGCCGGTCTGTGAACATGGTAAAGAAACTTGAATTATAACAATATATAAAAATGAACACAGGTAAAGTTGATGTCCTGCTCGGATTGCAGTGGGGCGACGAAGGTAAGGGAAAGGTGGTTGACGTATTGACCCCTAAGTATGATGTCATTGCACGTTTCCAGGGTGGTCCTAATGCCGGTCATACCTTGGAGTTTGAAGGCCAGAAGTATGTGCTTCGCTCCATCCCATCAGGTATTTTTCAGGGTGGCAAGGTAAACATCATTGGTAATGGTGTGGTATTGGCTCCAGACCTTTTCATGCAGGAGGCCAAGGATCTTGAGAAGAGCGGTCACGACCTGAAGAGCCGTCTCTATATCTCTAAAAAAGCACATCTCATCATGCCTACTCATCGTGTGCTCGATGCTGCCATCGAAGCCTCTAAGGGTAAGAACAAGGTGGGAACTACAGGCAAAGGCATTGGTCCTACTTATACTGACAAGGTGAGCCGTACTGGTCTGCGTGTTGGCGACATTCTGGATAACTTCGAGGCTAAGTATGAGGCTCATAAGGCAAAGCACCTCAAGCAGATAGCTTCGCTCGGTTATACTGATTTCGATATCACAGAAGTAGAGAAGACCTGGATGGAAGGCATCGAATATCTGAAGCAGTTCCGTATGGTAGACAGCGAGGTGGAAATCAACAAGGTGTTGCGTTCTGGCAAGGATATTCTTTGCGAAGGTGCTCAGGGAACCATGCTTGATGTAGACTTCGGTTCTTATCCTTTTGTCACTTCTTCCAACACTATTTGCGCAGGAGCTTGCATCGGATTGGGTGTCGGTCCTAACAAGATAGGTAATGTATATGGTATCATGAAGGCTTACTGCACACGTGTGGGTGCTGGTCCTTTCCCAACAGAGCTCTTTGACGAGACTGGTGCCAAGATTCGTGACCTGGGGCATGAGTATGGTGCGGTGACTGGTCGTGAGCGCCGTTGTGGCTGGTGCGACTTGGTACAGCTGAAATACTCTGTCATGGTGAATGGTGTTACCCAACTGATCATGATGAAGAGCGACGTACTCGACAGTTTCGAGACTGTCAAGGCTTGTGTGGCTTATAAGTTGAAGGATGGCACTGTGACAACCGATTTCCCTTACGAAATTGATGATGTGGAGCCTGTTTACAAGGAGTTCAAGGGCTGGAACACTGACATGACCCAGTTTACATCCGAGGACGAGTTCCCACAGGAGTTCAAGGACTATATAGCCTTCGTAGAGGATTTCCTCGAGACACGTATCGGCATCATCTCTATCGGTCCTGACCGTGCTCAGACCATCGTACGTAAATAATTTGATAGTGTTTAATGTTTAGTGTTGATGGTTTACTTTCTGAGTAAATCATTGCGTTAGGCATTAAACATTAAACTTTAAACAACATACAGAATTAAATGGCTCAGAAACCAAGTATTCCAAAGGGAACACGCGACTTCGGACCTGTTGAGATGGCTAAGCGCAACTACATCTTCGACACCATCAAAGAAGTCTATGCCCTTTACGGATTTCAACAAATAGAAACCCCAGCGATGGAAACACTTCAGACGCTGATGGGTAAATACGGTGAAGAGGGGGACAAGCTGCTCTTCAAGATTCTCAATTCTGGCGACTATATGAACAAGGTGAGTGACGAGGATCTTCATTCTCTCAACTCACTGAAGTTGGCAGCCAAACTCTGTGAGAAGGGTTTACGCTACGACCTTACAGTTCCTTTCGCACGCTATGTGGTACAGCATCGCGAGGAGTTGCAGTTGCCTTTCAAGCGCTATCAGATTCAGCCTGTATGGCGAGCAGACCGTCCACAGAAGGGTCGTTATCGTGAGTTCTATCAGTGCGATGCCGACGTTGTTGGTTCCGACTCTTTGCTCAACGAGGTTGAACTGATGCAGATTGTTGACACCGTATTCACTAAGTTCGGTGTACGTGTGTGCATCAAGATCAACAACCGCAAGATCCTTACTGGCATTGCTGAGGTGATAGGCGAGGCAGAGAAGATCGTAGACATCACAGTCGCCATAGACAAGCTCGACAAGATAGGACTCGAGAAGGTGAACGAGGAACTGCGTAATGACGGAATCTCAGAGGAAGCCATCGAGAAGTTGCAGCCCATCATCTCACTTTCTGGCTCTAATGAGGAAAAACTGGAGGTCATCTCGCAGGTACTCGCGGGTTCAGAGACAGGACTGAAGGGCGTAGAGGAGACTCGCTTTATCCTTGATACGTTGAAGGCCGTAGGTTTGAACAACGAGATAGAGCTCGATCTTACCTTGGCTCGAGGATTAAACTATTATACAGGTGCTATCTTCGAGGTGAAGGCGCTCGACACACCTATGGGAAGCATCACGGGTGGTGGTCGTTACGACAACCTTACAGGAATCTTCGGACTCCCAGGTCTCAGCGGTGTAGGTATCAGCTTTGGTGCCGACCGTATCTACGATGTGCTGAATGCACTCGACCTCTATCCCAAGGAGGCTGTCAATTCTACTCAGGTGTTGTTCATCAATTTTGGCGAGACCGAGACTGCATACTGTCTGCCCATCGTGGGCAAGCTTCGCCAGGCAGGAATCCGTTCTGAAATCTTCCCCGACAAGGCAAAGATGAAGAAACAGATGAGCTACGCTAATGCTAAGAACATTCCGTTTGTTGTACTTGCGGGTGAGAATGAAATGGCTGCAGGCAAAGTGACTCTCAAGAACATGGAAAGTGGCGAGCAGACCCTCGTAACAGTTGAGGAACTGATTGCTACCGTGAAGTAGGAGAGAGGCGATTGCCCTTTACATTGAAAACAATAAGTAAATTACTTTTTACATAGCCCTCTGGTGTGAGGGCATAACTATTTCATGTCCATGGGCTGCGTGAGTAGGTCATGGATTTTTTACTCTAATAAAACTAATAACAGAACAAAAAAATATGAAGAAAAAACTATCACTTTTATTATGTCTTGCAATGACGCTGTTTGTCATGACGTCGAGCACAAAGATTACAACTATCTTTGTTATTGGCGACTCTACTGCAGCCGAGAAATCTAACTTCAAGGACAATCCCGAGCGAGGCTGGGGAATGGTGTTGCAGGGATTTTTCGATGACAAGATATTGGTTGACAATCATGCTGTGAATGGTCGCAGTTCCAAGAGTTTCATCAATGAGGGACGTTGGCAGAAGGTTCTCGACAGACTGAAGCCAGGTGACTATGTGTTCATCCAGTTTGGTCATAACGACGAAAAGCCTAAGCCCGACCGTCATACTGATCCGGGGTCAACATTCGATGCCAACTTGCGTCGTTTCGTTGAGGAAACCCGTCAGAAAGGCGGCATTCCTGTATTGTTCAACTCTGTGGTTCGTCGTTGCTGGTATGCTGAGAACCTGAAGAATGACGATGATGAGAAGCTTCGCAAGACTGTGTTCGATGGAGAAGAGAAAATCAACAGCGATACCCTTATCGACACTCACGGAGCCTATGTCGTAGTCCCACGCTGTGTTGCTCAGGAGTTGAATGTTCCTTTTGTTGATGCTACAAAAATCACGCACGACATAGAGACTTCTCTCGGTATTAAGGGGAGCCGCAGCCTGCATATGTGGTATAAGCCAGGCGAGGTTCCCAGTATTCCTAAGGGCCGTATGGACAATACCCACTATAATGTTTATGGCGCGCGCATCATAGCTGGAGCCTTGGCAGATGCTATTGGTAAGGCTGTTCCTGCTCTCGGAAAGCATGTCCGTCACTACGATTATGTGGTGTCAGCAGAAGGCCGTGGCAACTTCATGACCCTTCAGGATGCTGTTAACGCTGTGCCTGCTGGTAAGAAGACAACTATCCTCATCCTGGGTGGCAAGTGGAACAAACCCACGGGCACTCAGGGCAAAAAGATAAAGTACGTGAAGTACTGGGGTGCTAAGGTGAAGTAAGCGCTTCATCCTTTACTGCAGGGAAATGTTGGCAGAGTTTTCTCTGTCCAGCATTTCCCTTTCTTTTGCATTCTTTTTACTTCAATAAAAACTGCGCCCTGATGAGCTAAAGCACAAGATTTTGATTGTGTCTTAGTTCTTCAGGGCGCATCTATCTTAACGGGAGCAAGAACTTTGTTCAACGAGCACAAGAAGTTAACTTAATCTATTCATGAAGTTAACTTAATCTGGCGTCAACACCGGTTAGAACGCCATTGTCATCCGATAAGAATAAGCTTCCTTACTCCTTATAGATGCACGTTGTTACTCCCAGAAGAAAGTATGACTATAGGTCAATCTTAGCCATGTTGAAAGATGAGATTTTGCCGTCGGGTGAGACGGTGGCTGTAATTTTGAATGTGCCTTCCTGGGTGCTGCCGTCTGTGCGGCTTACATCCTCACGGGCAGTGAACACTACCTGGTACTCGTATTCCTCGTCGCCAATCTCTCGTTTCTTGATTTGATAATCGTTGTTAAGGCGCCAGTTCAGATTGGTGACGTCTTCTTTATACAACTTGTGCATAAAGGTGAGCACGTCGTTCTTGGTGGCGGCTGTCTTGCCTAAAAGTGAAGATAGGACATCTTCGCAGGTAGAGGTGAGTCCGTCCTCGTTGCGCGAGTTGATGCTCTGGAAGAACTTGCGGAACAGACTGCTGACCATTTGGCTCTCTTCAGGTTGCAGGTCGCGGCTCAAGGCTTTCTTCATGGCGTTCTCTGCCTCTTCGATATGTGATCCGTCGGTGTGCTGGTCGAGGTAAATCTGATAGGCTTCAGCCGTGTCTGCTTTCTTGGCTACCTGCCAGTCGATGGAGTCGATTTTGTTCCATGCCTCCTGTCTGTGGGGCGAGTTGGGGTATTTCTGCAAGTAGGCTTCTATTGCCTCTTTTGAACCGCTCACCACGGCGTTGGTCCAGTCGTTGTCTATGGTCTTGAGGGCGTTGAGGTGCGACATGATGGAGTCGATATGAGCCTGGTCGGCATCCTTGTAGGTGTCGAGATAGCTCTGAAGAACGTCCGGATCGTTGCTTTGCATGGCGTATTCGTAGGCTTCCTCTTCCTGTTGCTCGTTGGCGTTGTGATAGAAATAAAAGAGTGTGCCACAAACGATGAGTGCAAAGATGAACGAGCAAATCAAGATGGTGCGGTTGGACTTCTTCTCCTGTTTGTCCTCGTTGGCAGCTGGTGATTCCGGAATAGGAGGAATGACTGTGTCTGGTTGAATTGTAGGAACTGGAGGTGTTGTTGCTCCTTTCTGCGTCGTTGGTACAGAAGGAGTGGCAACGCTTCTTGGGTTAGGACAATGACAGTTGGGACACATATTCAGATTGCTGAAATATGCAGTGCCGCAGTTGGTACAAGTGGTAATCTTGCCAGCTATCTCTACGCCACAAGTAGGACATGTGGGTGCTTTGTCGCTAACGGGGTGTCCGCATTCTGGACATTTTATAATCGCCATTTTTATTATGTTTTTTTAGTTGAGTGTATATTCTTAAAATGAGATTTTCCGGGAGTTAAGACAACTGTCTTTTTTGCTGGGGATGCCAGGCATTTGTCTCCGCACTTAACATAGACCATTACACATCCTGTATTGAGATGTATTTGGTTTTAACTTTTCTAACTACTTTTTTTATTTTGCATACTTGGAAAGTTGAGTCCTTGTATTGATAGGTGAATGTTTATCGGTGCCGGAATCTGATTTCCCTGAGCCTGTGGTTGCCCATGAACCGGCTCTTGTCCACATATCCGTTGACTCCATTGAGTCTGCCTTTACCCGTGTACTGCCACATCTCGAAGTCGCGTCCGTCCTTAAGAACAGGTGTGCGCTTGGTGTACTGCGCAATCATGAGTTTATAGCTGTCGAGCTTGCCCAAAAGGTAATGATCGTAGAAGTTGGCTCCGGTATAAATGAGCGGCTTCTGCTTGTAGGCTTTCTCTACAAGCAACAGAAACTTGAAAAGGGAGTCGCAGAATTGCTCTGTGTCCATTCCGCTCTTTGTCTCGACGTCTATCATGGGCAGCAAGTCCTGATCGCCTGGACGGCATTGAGCCATGAAGTTCTTGAGCTGTGTCTGCTGTGGAATGCGAGCACGGTAGAAATGGTAAGAACCAACCTTGAGTCCGTATCTGTGGGCAAGGTCTATATTCTGTTTGTATTTGCTGTCTACATTGGTCCCTCCTTCTGTAGCCTTGAGATAAACATACGCCATTTTGGTGTTGTCGCCTACGGTTTCCCAGAACACATTTCCCTGATAGTGGCTGAGGTCGATGCCATGCACATGTTGGCAAGTATCCTCACACTGTACGAACTGTGCGTGGGTGCTGAGGGTGAGTAGGGTGGTGATAATAGTTATGATGATTTTCTTCATAACTGCAAAGTTACTAAAAAACATGCTATCTGCCACCGAAGAGCGTGATTTTTTAGATATATTTTACTCTTCGATTTCAGAAAGCGAGTGGAATACCTTGTGGGTAAAGTTGCTGATGGTCTCAATGGGGGCATAAGTCATGTAGCGCATGCTTCGTCTGAGGCTCTTGCGCATGGTGCCTCCTGTTGTACGTACAAAGCCAGTGGCAGTCTGTTCGAACTCGATGTCTTTTTCCTCCTGCGTGTTGTAATAGAGGGAGCGTAGGGTGAGTTTGTAGGCGCCTTTTTCCACTCTGCGTACAAAGGGAATCTCGTCTTTTTCGAAGTCGAAGAAGGTGATGAGCACGCTGCCCTCCAGTTGAGCCATGCGCTGGATGTGGAGTTTGCGTAGCCAGGATTCTAACTTGATGAAGTCAACCTTGTCGCCTCTTGTTCTGAGGTATTGGCCCAACTGGATAATGCCTCTAATACTGATTCCATTGGCGAGAATTCCGTTGATGTTGCTTACCAGTAAGCGCAACAGATAGAGCGTCTCAATGGAGGTGTCGATGGAGTGGCGCTCCTCTTTTTGAATCTTGATGAGTCGTCTGTTCAGGAAACTATTGTTCATCAATACAGCTCCGGCAGGAACGGCATTGAGATTCTTCATCATCTGGGCTATCTTCTTTTTTTTGAAGACAGTCATAGGCTCCAGTTCTTCTTTGGCTCCGAAGTTGTCGGTACGTAACTGGACGAAAAGGTTGCGCTGCAAAAAGTCCATTATATACTTTTATTATTTATAAGTTGCTGATAATCAGTCAACTTTGATTTATCTAATTAGTAACGAGTAACAAAATAGCAACTTTGAAATGTTAATCTTTGCAAACCAGTTTGCTATGCTTGGCACAAAGATATAAATTATACTTTGTTCACAATCAATCCGCAAAAAGACTTTAACTTAGATTAACACTAATACCTATTATATATCCATTGTATAGCCACTAATACCTATTTTCGATTTCTCTTACATTCAACACTTTTTAGCATTTTGTGGTATCGAAAATTGCTTCTATCTTTGCATCGTCAATGTTGCGATTGACATACACAGAACTTACCTCCTTTCAGGCTTTATGCCTACGAGATATGGAATCCCTTGGTTAGCGCAACATGACCTCGGGATTCCTCTTTTTTTATCCCAGGTTTTTGACAAGACATACGAGGTTCAATCCGTGCAGTCCTCTTCGGAGTTATCGACCGATATATAAAACTGCTCAGTCTAATAGAATATATCCATGTAGGTAAATCCTGCTCTGTCCCATCCATTGACAACAGGTGCCCATCTGCCGAAAGGCACTACCCCTACATAGATGAACCAAACAAAGTGGGTAACTTTGTTCTATGTAGGCTTTAGTAAGGAATAATCTACTGCTTATAGTAGTTGATAATTAAATAAAGATTTTTTCTTGCTGCTGCCCTCTCCCTTAGGGAATGGGTAAAGAATGGATAGTATATATTGTTGAACTAATAAAAATTTTAGGTTATGAGTGAATTATATTGGTTAGGTGTTTTGGGCAACTTACATAGTTTGGGTGTAGGTATTGTGGCTCTTTCTATTTTAGCAATGATTTTTTTGGCGTTTATACTTGTTACTACTACTTTGAATGGTTACGATAAACCTCCTATTTGCTTAAAACTTTTAAAGTTAAGTGCTGTTTCCGCATTAATAGGATTTCTTATGTGCGTGTTCATTCCTTCAACAAAGAGTCTGCTTATCATCTATGGAGTAGGTGGCACTATCGACTATGTTAAAGAGAACAAGGATGCAAATAAGATTCCAGATAAGTGCATTAAGGCTCTTGACAAGTATCTGGATGATGCGTTGAAGGAAGATAAGGAGTGATCAAGAAAACGTATGCTTACAGTAAGCTATATGGCGGTATATTAACACTTTGTTTCATTTCTTTCCAGTTATTTCCAAATTGGAAAGAAATGGAAATAAATAGGGAGTGCTCACGCATTCCCTATCTCCTTAATAACAACCTTTTAACCTATAAACCAAAAACCTATACTTATAACACTAACCTTCTTCTTCTGACATCTGTCTCAACTTCTCTGTGAGGGTGTTATGAACCTCACGCTTATCGTCAAGAGTGACATTCTGTAACTTAGGACAGTTGAATTCCAATATCTTGATGAATGATGTGACTTTATCCTTCGGTTCACATTTATTCCAAGCAACCAGGAAGTCGTCCCAAGCCTCTCGTGTAAAGGCTGCACACAGCTCACGAAACTCCTTCGTGATAGGAGACTCGTAGCCTTTCTGTTTTCCTCCAGTCTTTGCCCGACCTTTCTCGAACTGACCTTTAGTATTTCTGTCTGCTGCCATTTTCTCTAAACTATTTGACTGCAAAGATAGCTATATACTTATATGCGCAAACCTTATCCATTAACTTTGTGAAATTGCAGACACCTTAATTAATAGATAAGATTACTATTATATAAGGTGTGGTTATCTTTGTATCATTATTAATAATTTATAATTTCATATATGATAGGTGCATTAATAGGTGCTGGACTTGGGCTTGCAAGCAGTATCGCTGGCGGTATAGCTAACCGCAAGGCGAGAAAAAAGCAGGAACAGATGTTGGCCCAGCAACAGAGAGAAAATCAGGCATGGTATGACAGGAGATATAATGAGGACCCTACCAAACGTGCCGATACAGTCAGATTGCTCACTCAGATGCAGGAGCAGATTAAGAACAGAAACAGAGCAGCTAAGGGCAGACAAGCCGTAATGGGCGGTACAGAAGACTCCACTACTGCGGTAAAGGAGGCGAACAACAAGACTCTTGCTGATACGACCTCGCAGATAGTGGCTGCAAATGAAGCTCGTAAGGACGCTATCGAGCAGCAGTATCAGCAGAATAAACGTTCCATTCAGGGGCAACAGATGCAGATGGAGGCCGAAAAGTCGGCTGATACAGCCAATGCCGTAGCAGGAGTGGCTGGTACTGCCGCTAATATCGCTGCAACACTTGATGCTGGTACGGGTGGAGCAAAGAAGGCTCAGAATATGAATGCGACTCAGCAGTTGAATGGCATTGCAAAGGATCCTGACGATATTCTTGGCTTGAAGGCGAAGACTACAGGGCTGCCATCGCAAGGAGAACTGAATAGTCTTGGCTTGAAATTGCAAGAACAGAAAGTAAAAGCATAGCCTATGAAAGCATCAGATATGTTAAGACAAAATAACGGCTTGAAGACTACACAGAGTGTACTCAACAAGCAGCAGAGTGGGGTGGATGCTGCACAGAAGGTTGCACAGACTCAGGCTCCAGTATTCACACAGCAGCAACTTGATGCGGCTGGCAAGAAGATTGACCAGATAAATGCTGCCACTCCCACCGATGGGGCTATGAAGGCTGCCAGGGCTAAGACTATCGCCACGCAACAAGCCATCGCCAATGGGGTGGACGTGAATCAGACTGTACCCAGCGATGAGGAAGATAAACCATCTGTCCCTATCGTCAAGAAGGAGGAGCCGAAACCTCAGGCTAAGCAGTTATCTTATGCGGATATGTATAAGATGCTGAATCCTGAGCAAGAGGAGACAGCAGAACAGAAGGAGAGAAGGGAGAAGAAGGAACGCACAAAGGCTCGTATCGCTGCAATCGGTGACGGTCTGCGTGCGCTCAGCAATATCTACTTCGCTACTAAAGGCGCAAAGGTGGTACACAATCCTGAGTCGGATATGACTAAGGTAGTGAATAAGCGCAAGGAGTACATGGATGCTCAGAGAGAAAGAAATCAGGCGGCATGGCTGGCTGGTTATCAAAGGGCGATGGCTCTTGATGAGCAGGCGAAAAGTCGTGGTATGACCTATGCCGAGCAGGTTAGACATAACAAGGAACTCGAGAGTATTGCTAAGACGAAGAACGACCAAGGACAGCAGAGAATTGATATTAACAAAATGCGTATTACCAATCAGCAGGAATACAATCAGGCAAGGCTTGAGCTGGATAGACTTAGGAGGGAAGATAAGATTACTCAAAGCGAGAAGGAACTTGCTATCAAACACCTGAATGCACAAGCTAAACAAATCGCTCCAAACAGGTCTGGAGGTGGTCGTGGCAGTTCTTCTAAAGAAGACTGGGACGCTGAATATCTCAAACTGAATGGAAAGTATCCTTCTGAGGTAGCAAATGCTAATCAAACCGTAGCAAAGGGAGGTATCAAACCAAATACTGCTGCTGGACGAAAGCAAGTTGTGAAGATAGTCAGAAAGAAGATTGCTCATAAGGGTGGCGGTACTTCTTCTAAAGGAAGTGCTAAAAGTAAATTTTCAATTCATCATTAAAAAGAAACAATATGCCAATAAATAGTAAGGTTAAGAGACTGTATGATGCCTTGAAGGCTGATGGTGGTGATGTTGGTACACCAGAAGAATTTAACTCTTGGTTCTTTAAGCCAGGCAAGGAAGGTTACAAAAACAGAAAATCCGTATATGATACCTTCAAGGCTGATGGGGCTGATGTAGGGAAAAACTATGAGGAGTTCGGTAAATGGCTTGGCCTTCATGCTGTTTATCCTACCGTAAACAAGTATCACCAGCAAATGTTGAACTCTGTTGACCCAAACAAGAGCAGGGCATCTGAACTTACTCATAGAGCGGTTAGTCAGGCAAAAAGAGGAATGAATAATGTCCGTAAGCCAGTAGTCGCTAAGGTTGTAAATCGGGAAGGTAAGCCAACTGGAAAGGAGTTTGCCATTACTCCTGCCAAGACCGTAGAAGACCTTGATAGGGAGTATGCTCAGGAGACTACAAAGAATTGGGAGAATGAACTGCATGACCAGATGGCTGATGCCGACAAGGATGCAGCAAAGATTAGCGATATGTTCAAGTCCTTCATCGGTTCTACGGATGAGGTCGGTAGTGTGTGGGGTAATATGACAAGAGGTGGCGGTATCGCTGGTACTCCTCATAGTGTTACTACCAACAACGGTATCTTGGAGAATACTGAAGCCAGACAAATTCTTGCTGCTGGTGACTACAATCGCAAGAGAAAGGAACTCTTACGGTTGGAGAAGGATTCAAGAAATGGTGCAATCTTTGACAATCATTCTTTTTTTAGAGGAATGTATGATGCTGCCAAAGATACTGGATTCCTGACTGGAGGTGCGTCTAACATTATCAATGCTGGCTCCTTGCTTGCGACCAGGCAGGATTTGGATAATGGTGTTCATACCGAAGCTGGAGATATGCTGATGCAGCAAGCGGTAAAGAATAGTAATGCACAGAGTCAGTATGGTGACAATAAAGGATGGATGTACACTGGTGGTGTTATCACTACCAATATGGCTCCTTTTATTGTGCAGATTGCCAGTGCAGGATTCTCCAAGGGTTTGAGTACTTCAATCGGCAAGGTTGTTCAGGGCGCAGCTTCCAAGGTGGCACTGGGTACGATGAAAAAGGCGGCAGGATTTGCAAGTGCAGATTTGGCTAAGAACATCGGTAAGGTAACTGGTCTTACTACCAAGGCTTTCGGAAAAGCTATCCAGTATGGAATCGTTGGTGCTGCCCAAGCCAATACAGTTGGTCTCGGAAATGTTGCTAACGATGTGATTAACCGCTATACTGGTCAGGTCTATCAGGATGAGCAGGGAAACTATAAGTTCGGCACATTTGATAGTGATGGTAAACTTGTGCATGAAGGCGGTGAAGACTTCCTTACTGCCTTCGTAAAGGGTGATGCGGCTCAGACCATTGAGTTTGCTACTGAGTTGGCTGGCGGTGGCATTGATGCTGTGGGTACTGCCCTGAAGAACTTCGTTATCAAAGGTGGCAAGAAAATTATCAACAAGTACAACATGGAGAATGTCTCCAAGGTGATAGACTTCTTGCTTAATAATAAAGTGTCAAAGAATGTAAGATACTTGAAGGCTGGTGCTGACAGAACACTTGGTAAGGTTGAAGTGAATAGTATTGTCGGTGAGTCTCTGGAGGAAGAGTTGGGTATCATCGCCAACACGGTCTTTACTGGTGATAATAAAATCTCAGACTTGTGGGATGAAAAGCAGCAGTCACAGATATGGGGCGGTATGCTTTTGTCTATCGGATTGATGAAGGGTGCTGTTGCTCCTTTCCATGCTTATAATGCCAAGCAGTATTATTCCTATAAGCATAAGCTAAACAAGGCTGATGTAAACTTGTCTCAGTTGCTCGGTAAGGAGAAGTGGGAAGAACTCCGTAATCAGATTGATGCTACAACAAACGAGGATATGCCTGAAATGGTAAACAAAATCAATCGTGATGTTGCTCTTGGTAAGAACAGACAGCCAGTGCGTGAGTATATTCAGAACTTGCTCATCATGCGTGGTTATGACATTGGTAATATGCTTGCAGCAAAGAAGGCAGTTGAAGATAAGGGTGAAGGTGTTTCCGTGAAGAACATGGAGAAGAATCAGGCATATCAGCAGGGTCGTGATGCTTACGGCTATGATACACATGAGATTCAGTTAGACCAAGAAGACAAACAAAAGTCTCTTGCTCAACTTATCGGTATATCAGAGCAGCAGTTGGCATCCATGAGTGATGAGGAACTTGAATCATTCTCTGGTCGTGATGATAATATTGATAGGGCTATTTATGACTACCAGTTGTCGAGTGCTCGCTATGAAGGTGTTGTTGATAACGCAAGAGACCAGATAGACTTGGAGGTTCAGAGAGCAGCACAGGCGGTTGATATGTACACAGACAAGTCTCGTAATACTATCCGAAACGCAACCATCAAAGCATCGGGTGGTGCGGAAGACTATGGTGTGTATATTATCAGCGGTAATATTGCTACTCATGATGATGGCTCTATTGATGTAAGCAATAGCGATGATATGATTCTGTATTATGACCCAACTACCAATACTGTTGAGCATGCTGATGCCATGATGTTTGCTGAACTGGGTAGTGAGGAGAATGCTGATGAAGTGAGAAGTCAGGCTATGGCTGATGCCAAGGAGAAGGCTATTAAAGAAACTACTGGTATCATTGATGGTGTTGTTGAGGTAGGTACTCAGTTCAAGACCATTGATGCTGATGGTACAGAGCATACTTATGAGGTACTCGCTGATAATGGTGATGGTACTGCCATGATAACTATTGATGGCAACATTCCAACTGAACTTGTCAAGGGTGAGAATGTAAATATCCCAGTCTCGTTTGAAGAGTTGCAGAATATGAAGGATGAGGCTGATCAGCAGAGATTGCAAGCAGCAAAGGCTCAGCGAGAACAGATGGAGAAGGAGCGTGCTGAGCAGCAGATGCAATCACAGACTACGCAAGCAGAGAATCCTGCTCATGAAGATAATATCCAGTCAGCACCTATCAAAGATAACATAAAATACTCTGATATAATCAGAGAGGATGGTAAGGTTCAGATGGTAAATGTTTCTGATAAGTATGGAAATAATCTGTTCCCTGATGCTAAAGATGTGTTCTATATTCAAGGAAACAAGATGAGAACCAAGTTTGCTTATATTGATGCAAATGGAAAGTTGAAGACTCAGAATTTCCCTACAGGATTGGTTAAGATAAAGACAAGGGGTAAAGTATCTGTTGATGATTACAAGAAGTATCGCAATACGATACTCGCTGCTGAATCTTCTTTCATACCTGAATCCTCAAAAATAGAGGATAATAGTGGAGAGAATAGAGGTGAGATAGAGGAGGAAGCTCCGACAATAGAGGGCGAGACTGCTGGTTCTGCTGAGGAAACTGCCACTTCTGAATCTTCTGAGGCTACTACAACCGAACAGACTCCTGCCATAACCCTTGAAGATGGAACTATTGTACCTATGCTGGAGGATGGCAATCCTGACTTCTCGAAGCTGAGTGCCGCACAGACCGCTGAGTTGTATGACACCCAGTTTGATGAGGATGCAGATGGTATCGTGTCTGGATATGTATCTGACGCAAAGAAGGCACTCGACAAGGCCAACAACATGACCGTGAAGGGTAAGACTTTTGTAGAACAGAAGGCTGCCAAGGCTGCCAAGGAGAAGGCTATTGCTGATGCTCAGGCGGCTTATGACTCTGCTATCGCTATCCGTGATGCTTATAATGAGCGACAACTTGCTAAGGAAGAGAATACTACTGAGGGCAGAAAGAGTCTCATTGAGAAGGCAAAAAGAAAGTTCGCTCGATTGAAGAACAGCGAAGAATGGAGTGAGCGGCCTGGTGACTTGTGGAATGAGACGGTTGGCAAGCTGCTTCATCGTCTGTATGATGCTACAGGAATTGATGTGTTCAATGATACTCCTAATACTGTCTACGAATATGTTGCTGAAAATGTCGGTCCGTATAGCCTGAATTATGAAGGAAATGATAATTCAAAGGGAGTACAACAGGAGACAGGTTTGTCTCGTTCTGACTTTGCCAAGTTGGGATGGCTCGCTGCCGAAGGTAAGGGTATGACTATTGATGCTAAGGTACACAGACTTTGGGAGAATAGACCTTCCAACTTGGAGAGTGCGGAAACTCAGGAGATAAGAAACGCCTTGATCAGTCTTATTACAAGCGGTCAGACTGCATTCCAAGCGAGAGATTATATCCTGAATCAGCGTATCGAACTTGCAGAGAGTGCGTTGGAGGAGCAACTGAGACAGGAAGAAGATGCGGCCGAAGCACAGAGGGTTAAAGAGGAGGAAGAAAAGAAAAAGGCCGAGCTGGAGAAGAAAGCAGAAGAGGAGAAGAAAAAGACCGAGGAAAATGAGAAGATAAATGATAATATAAATGCTCCTGAGCAAAATAAGTTCCCTGACAAACTAAAGGATGGGAGTGAGACTATTGAAGTTCCTGAGGATGCAACGGATGAGAATCCGCTTGGCTTGCAACTTAGCGAAGATAAGGTTCCGTTTGAAATTGAAGGAGGAAAGAGCGGTGAGACATATAACATAAATGATGATGAAGACAGACAGAGACTTATCAATGACAACAAGGTGGATGATAAGGACATCTTGGATATTGATATGCCTAAACATGTACACAAGGCTATTAAGGAATTGTGCAAGAAGATGGGATTGAAGGTTCAGTTCCTTTATATGGGCGCAAGGTCAAATGGTTGGATAGAGAATGGAAATATGTATCTTGCTCTGGACACAGAGAAGGCTACTCAGTTTGTCTTTGGTCACGAAATGACTCATGCCATCAAGCAGAAGAATTCTGAGGCATACAAAGAACTTGTTAAGGTTGCTATGGCGGTAACAACAAGAAAGAAGTTTGAGGAAGACTTGGCAAAGGTTTACCAAAACTATCATGGTATCTCTGGATATAACAATGTTGATGATTATGTTGAGGAGGTTGTTGCTGATAACTTAGGAAAGTTTATTAATGACTTTGACTTGGCGCAAAAGTTCTCTCTTCGTCTAAATCATCCTGTATTGGCAACGATTCTTCATGCTATACAGAAGATAAAGAGTCTGTTATATGGAGACTTCTACAAGTCGGTAGATGCTTTGGAGCGTATCGTTGAAAAGGCATACGTTGATACTGCCAATGGTCAGGTGACGAACTCTGAGACTGGCGAAGATGTTTCCTTCTCTCTCCGCCAAAAGCCTGAGCCAAAGAAGAAGGGTGTCGGCTACAAGGTGTTCGTATTGAAGGATGGCAAACTCTATCCACCTATGGTAGCGAACCCTGATGGTGCTGCTACTCCAGTAGGTGTATGGCTTGATGCTGATGCGGCTCCTATTGCAGGAGAAAGCAAGACTGGCAGACCTCAGGTTAAGCAGGGCGGCAAGGGAACACAAGGCGGTAGCGGTAAGTTAGCCTATAGACCAGGCTGGCATCTTGGTGTAGTGCCTTACGCTATTCAGTTCAACCGCAAGGATGCTGAGGGCAACAAGACTCTCTTTCCAAAGAATTTCGTCTTCGCAGAGGTGGAGTATGCTGCTGATGTTGATTATCAGGAGGAAGCTCGCCAAGAGGGTATCAATCCATCGGGCAAGTATCAGCACTCACTCGCTGGCTTGAAACATCTGCCTACTGATGGATATTATATGTATCGTACAAACCCGAACCCTGAGACTGACCCTTGGGTGATTACTGGTGCGATGAAGGTGAACCGTATCTTGACCAGAGCAGAGCAAGCAGAACTTGTGAAGAATGCTGGACGTGAACCTCAGCAGATTCAGGAGGGCGATATTGTTACTGATGATGTTGTGAACAGCATCAATCAGGAGATAGCTGATGCCCCTAAGTTCTCATTGAAGGTATATCATGGCAGCGGTGCTGACTTCACAGAGTTTGACTTCAACCACATGGGCGAGGGTGCTGGCTCACAAGTGTTCGGTTGGGGTGGCTATGTTACTTCATCCAAAAAGATTGGTAAGAGCTATGCTAAGATTGGTCAGATGAGTGCCGAAGATAGACATAGACATGCGTCTTCGGAAGATACACCTATTGAAGCTGCTGTTGGTTCTATCTTAGGGCAGGAAATATACAATGAGCGAGCAAAAACGTTTGAGCAGAAAAAGGCACAGGCTATTGAGAATGCCGAAAACTCTATTGCCAGCTATAGTGATATGCTCAAAAACTCGAATGAACTTGACGAAAAGAGTAAGAAGTTCTTAGAGAAGAGTATAGAGAGATATAAAAAGGAACTTGAAGTGCTTCGTGCTTTGACTGAGGAGCAGTATAAAGAGGAGTACATAAAGCAAGGTCGTGCCAAAAATCTCTATGAAGTGGATATTCCTGATGACAATGGCAGCAACTATCTGGATTGGGAAAATCCTTTGAATGAGGAACAGATAAATGCTATTCGTGATGCTTTGGCTAAGAATGGTGTTGATGTTTCATCTTGGGAAAATAGAGGTTTCAAACTGGATTTGCCTTTTAAAGATGTATATGCAGCAGTTCTTCCAATGATGATGCGTTGCGAGCCAAAGGAAGTAAGCAAGTTCCTCTCTTCTCTTGGTTTTACTGGCATTAAATATCCTGCTGGTACTATCCAAGGTGGCGCAGAGGAAGGCGATACCAACTATGTTATTTTCAAGCCTGAGGATATGAAAATTACTCAGCATACCAAGTTCTCTCTCCGTTTGAAGGCTGCTATTGAGGAAACAGAAACCAATCCATCTGATGCGCAGAAGGAGAGTGGCAACTACAAGAAGGGACACATCAAGTTCGGTGGATATGATTACACTATTGAAAATCCAAAGGGTTCAACTCGTTCAGGCAAGGATGCCGATGGCAAAGAGTGGAAAATAACCATGCACGATACCTATGGCTATATCCGTGGCAAGTTTGGCAAGGATGGTGACCATTTGGATATGTTCATCAATGACAAAGCAGACCTTGATAATTGGAATGGTGATGTATTTGTCGTTGACCAAGTGAATCCTGATGGCTCGTTTGATGAGCATAAGGTAATGTATGGCTATGACTCCATGGATGATGCCAAAAAGGCTTATCTCGCCAATTATAGCGATGGTTGGCAGGGTCTTGGAAATATTACTGGAGTAAGTAAGGATGAGTTCGACAAGTGGCTTGATGCGAGCAACCGTAAGCTAAAGCCATTTGCAGACTATGCAAAGGTAAAGTTCTCGTTGAAGGATAATCAGGGGAATCCTCTGAATCAGGATGGTACTTTAAAGCTGGATAAGATTAAGTCCGTTGATGAGTTGACGGATGAAGACTTCTTGCATCCTACCAGAAATGTAGAATTGCCTAGCTTACCAAAGAAAATTGCTGATGCTATCGGAACAGAAGGCAAGCCAGTTGTTATCAAGAAGAATATCTTTGAGCGTAATTATATGAGACATAAGGACGTTACTCCTGAATTGAGTAAAGTAATCTTTAAGTCTGCTTTGTACAATCCTGATTTGTATGGTCAGAATCAAAAGAAAACTAGACCATATAATTGGGTACTTATCAACACGAAGGACGAGAAGGGCAATAACCGCACAGTATTATTAGAGGTAAATCCTAATAAAGACAATGTGGAAATTGTTCATTGGCACTTTGTGAATGATAAAAATTTGGGATTGATAAAGAAACAAGCCATCCGTGAGGGCGACCAAGTCCTCATACTGCCTTCTGAACAATCAGAAGAGGTTGGTGGTCTTTCCAACCTTACGGATGACTTATCTGCTGCAAAGATAGACAATTCTTCTGAAACTGCCAAGGAAAATGGCGAAAAGTTTTCATTGAAGGACGAAAAAACTCTTGCAGGAGTGCATAACATTACTGAGGAGAAGCTGTTGAAGGCTATCAAGCAGGGTGGTCTTGCCAATCCGTCTGTGGCAGTTATTGATTCCAGTAAGCAGAACCATGAGGACTATGGTGACATTTCCCTGATATTGCCTTCTGATAAGGTGGCTAAGAGAACTGGAAAGAACGCTGGCACTTGGCAGGGTGATGCTTGGACACCTACCTATCCGCAAGTGGAGAGACAGATGAGCAATAAGGGGGCTGAAAAAGCTTCTAATGATGTTAGTTCTGTTCCTAGTGATATGTATAGCGAGGTAAGAAGAGGACTTGACCGATGGCTGGATGGTGGAGAAGGAAACTCTGCTATGGCTTATATGTTCCTTCACGAAAAGGGTGTGGCTCCTGAACCGAAGAAGATTCAGCCTAAGTTTAGTGATGAAGCATATAACGAGTTGAAGTTTATTACTGATGGAAACTTCAATATCTATGGTATCGGCAAGGCTGATGCCCAGAAGGTCTTGGATATGTACATTGAAGCAAAGTTTGATGGCGATAAGGATTTGTATGAGGAGAAGACCAAGGCTTGGCTGGAAAGAAACAAGTCTATCGTTGATGCTGGTGCTGGTGGAATGAGATATACCATTGCTAAGGAGAATGTTGAACTGTATGATGAATATGGTTTCAACTATAAGGGTGTGCAGACCTTCGTCCGTGATGTAGAGTATGACCATCGTAAGACTGGCGTTGACATGAATGCTACGCTTAATGAGGTTGAAGACTACATTAAGGCTAATAACCTGACAGATGAGTTCAATACTTGGCTGGAAGGTAAGGAAAAGGAATATGGCATTAAGGAGGTAATCTTTGATGGATTTACTCCTAGCGGTAATCGTAGATATGTGCCAAACACCTTGGAGAATGTTTCCAAGATAATGAAGAAACAAGGTCGAAATGGTGCAACAGGAACATCGGTATCTTTCCAAAACTTTGCTGCAAGGTTGATGCCTTCTTATGGAACATTGAAGGATATTCGCTCCAAGAAAGGTTTGCTGACTTCTGACCATGAGGATTTAGACAAGTTCAATGAAAAGTGGGCGAATGTATTCTTTGAACTTGGCATGAAGTGCCAGCCTGATGCAACTGGAACTTTTGATGATTATGGTTTGGCAAGACTCTCTGAGGCGGCAATGACAAGTGACCCACAAGCCTATTTGAAGAAAGAGTACAATGTGGACTTCTCAGATGAGGACACGAAACGTTTGAAGGAAATGGTTAAGGCTATCAAGGAAGAGTACCCAGCCATGTACTTTGAAACCAAGTTTGAACGTCCTGTAGGCTTTGATGAGTTCTCTTCTGCTGTGGTTCCAACAACGGCTAGCAACGAGGTAAAGCAGGCTTTGCAGAATGCTGGTGTGCAGATTTACGAATATGATAAGGAGAAGGAAGGTGACCGCAGTCGTGCCTTCAATGAAGCTATCAATAGTAGTGACAATATCCGTTTCTCTCTGAAAACAATGATGGAGAAGCCTGAGGGGTGGAAACAAGCCAACAAGAAGGCTATACATATTGCAGAAGCTATTGAGCGTGACCCTAAGTTTTCTTTAAAGAATCTTGATGGCACTCTCATTAAGGCTGGAACATACTTTAGCGGTGGTGGACTGGTTGAAGAGGGCTTGAAGGGTATCATCGACCCGGTGGTGGCAGTTGAGTATGACGAGAAGATAAGCGGTGTATATCGCAATAACTTCGGGCAGCATATTGTGACGGCAGACGTTCGTGATGTTGACCCTAAGGAGTTGGTTAAGCAGATAGATGGAGAGGTGGAGTACTTCCATGCCAGCCCAGTCTGCAAGAACTACTCTCAGGCGAAGAGTAACCATGCTGAGTTGGAACTTGACAAGGAGACCGCTGCAAGTACTGCCGAGTTCATCAACGCTATAAAACCAAAGGTGGTGACCATTGAAAACGTGAAGGGTTATAAGGATTCTGATGCGATGAAGACTATCACGGATGCCCTGGATGCCAACGGCTACACTTGGGATGCAGATGTGTATAACGCTGCTGACTATGGCGGCTACACCAACCGAGAGAGATTGATTGTCCGTGCGGTTCGTGATGGCAAACTCCCTGAAAAGCCAAAGAAGATGGCACACAAGAGCGGATGGTATGAAGCGGTAGAGGATATTATCCCAACCTTGACCGAGAAGAAGAATGGTGTGGCTCCTTGGATGGATATTCGCTTGAAGGCTGATGGTATTGACTGGCGAAACATTGACAAGCCATTATATGTGATGGGCAGTGCTTATGCTGACGGAAAGGTTCCTCATGCCTTTGCTGACGAACTCCTGCCAACACTCAGAACCAAGAGCGGTGATGTGATTGTGATGCCTGATGGTAAGGTATATCGTGCCATGGGTAGAGTGCTCGCAAGAGTATCAGGAGTGAGCGATGATTACAAGATGCCATTCTCTGAGAACCTGAGTCATACCATCATCGGCAACGGAATACCTACCCAGTTGACCGAGCATGTGATTGCTCCTCTGCTTACTGGCTCTGACCCTAAGTTTAGCATCCGTACCTATCATGGTACTGGTGCTAAGTTTGACAAGTTCGATTTCAGCCACATGGGTGAAGGCGAAGGTTCACAAGCATTTGGCTGGGGTGGTTATGTTACTAACTCTAAGGATATTGCTGAGGACTACACAAGACGTGCCAAGATAAGGAAAGATAATGGCGGTTTTGAATTTGTGACAGATATGTCTGCCAATAACAAAGATATGGTAAGACAATATATCTATAAACATAAAGATGTAAACAAGGGATTGGATGCTATGAGAAAAGACCTTTCTTCTGCTCTAGAAATGTTCCCTGATGATGATGATTTAAAGGAACTTAGCAATATTCTTGCAAAGAAGAATGAGGAAATAGCTGTTCCAGATAATATTGCTTATCTTTATGATGTGGATATTCCTGATGATAATGGAGATTATCTTGATTGGGATGCTCCTTTGACAGATAAACAGAAGAATACAATTATTAAAGAATTAAGGCGATTAAAAATAGATTTTGCCGACTTTAAAAAGCGTGGTTTTTCTTTTGATGGTTCATTTGGTGGTAATGCCTATGATTTTCTAATGTATGCTTTAAGAAGAACAAAGAAGTGGAAAGATGTAGATGCTAGTCGTGCAGTTAGTAAGTTCCTGTCTTCTATTGGCTTCACTGGTATCAAGTATAAGGCTGGTAGTATATTTGGCGGTGCTAAGGAAGGCGATTACAACTACGTGATATTCGATGAGGATAATGCCAATATCGTGGGTAATACCAAGTTCTCTCTCCGTGGCTCCACACCTTACGACAAGCAGATGGAAGAGTGGATGGAGAAGAACCATTTAGAAAAGGGTGCTGTTCCTATGGAAAAACCTGTCATGAAGGAAGGTGAGAACATTTTTGATTATGCCAACAGAATGGTAGAGTGGACTCGCAATCAGAACTTGTGGAAGACCGCTCCTAAGCAGACTGGATTCCAAGATGCACTCGACAAGTGGAAGGCTGACAATGGTCTTTCTCCTGATGCTTATCCACCTGTCCGTCCTCATCGTGAAAACTATTCAACAGAAATCGGTTATACAGAAGACTTGGAGGAGTACAACAAGAAGAAAGAACTCTGGAAGTCTGCTCCAAAGCCAAAGGACTTTGATTTGTCCGTTGACTTGGAGGATATGAACAAGCAGCTTCGTAATATCAGAAGAGCGGTTCTGAATCAGAAGAACTATGACCAGAGAACGATTAAGGCGGTATCTGACCTTGTAAGAAAGATGCTCAACATCGGATGGGGTGACGGATTGAGCAGGGGTAAGGTGGGCAACCTTCTCTCTGCTGCCAAGAATGCCACTGGAGCCAATGACGTGAAGAAGTATCTCGACAAGGCTATGGGAATCCTTGCTGAAAACTATCTCAACCGTCTCTCTACTGCTTACGACAACCTTATCAATACCAAGGGTGCAAGGGCAGACCAGAGCGGTGTGATTAAGATGGGTTCTCTTGATGCCAATGGTCAGGCTTTCATGAGCGAATATAAGAAGGCTATCAATATGGATGATAAGTCTCTGAATAACTATGTCGCAAACATAGAGGAAGATTCTGCCAAGAATGAAGACAATGTGGAAATGAATGACTCCAGACTTGCTGGTATTCAGGCTGCCATCATGTATAAGCAGCAGATTGGCGGCAATGATGCCGATATTGCCGAGTTGCAGAGACAGATTGGCGAGTTGAAGAATAAGAAGGATGCTACCAAGGAAGACAAGGATTTGTTGAAATCCTTGGAAAAGAAACTCTTTGAGAATAAGTTTGACCGCATTACCATGTACGAGAACCTCCTGAATAACATTCAGAGAATGGTGAAGGAGAGTAAGGGTAGGGCAAAGGAGTTCCGAGAGGAGATTGCCGAGCACAAGAACGAAATCCTGCATCTTGCTAACTTGGATTTGGAAGGTGTGGATTCTACCTATTATGATACCACAAATGCCAAGAAGAAACTGGTGAACAATGACTTGCAGCGTGCAGTATTCTCTTCTACCTATACCTTTGAGCAGTTCTTGAAGTTCTTCGGTAAGAAAGCTGCAAATGGCGAGGGTCGATTGTACAACTACTTCACGAAACTGAATCAAGATGCTCTTGATGAGGAACAGCTATATAAAGAAATGAACCGAAATGCCCTTGATGAGAAGACCAAGGAATTGTTCGGCAAGAAGAAGTTTATGAATCTTGTAGGTATTGATGGCAATGGTATGAAGGAAATGGATATTGAGGTTACTGACTACTCCAATAAGAAGACTGGCAAACGAACCATTCATTTGAAACAAGGTCAGATGCTATATATCTATCTCGTCAATAAGGAGACTGATGGAGAAATGAAACTCCGTGCTATGGGTATCACAGAGGAAGATGTGGCTGCAATAGAGGAAAATCTTGACCCAAGAGTGAAGGCTATGGGTGAGTGGTTGCAGGATGAATACCTTCCTGAATGTCAGAGAAGATACCAAGCTACTCATACTAAGTACTTCGGTGCTCCTATGAAGGAGGTGGAGAATTATTTCCCTCTTGCCATTAACAACCGAGCAAGAAACGTCAAGGAAGATGTGAACCAAGATTCTGATGCAATGAGTCAGTTGGCTGGTACATCTACTGGTGCTATTGTTACTCGTAGGGTGAATGTGATTCCTCTTGATATAGAGAATGCTGATGCCTTTGAGGTTGCCTTCAACCATTTGCAGGAAATGGAGGAGTGGTCGGCTATGCTTCCATTCAGACAAGACATCAATACGCTGTTGTCTTACACTCATTTCAGGAACCAAGTACAGAATATGAGTTCCGTGGCTTATGGTAGTGGTAAGACCTTGTGGGATGAGTTCAAGCAGACCGCACAGATTGCTGCTGGCACATACAAGCCAAAGGTGAATGCTGGTATGATGGATAGCAGGATTGCTGCTGCCATGGGTGGTATCGCTGTTGCTAAGATTTCGGGTCGCTTATGGACTGCCATCAAGCAGAGTCAGTCTGCAACGGTATTCCTGCCTGAGTGTGACTTTACCCGATTCGTGAAGAATGGGGTTAACCCTTACGGCTCATGGAAGTGGGCGATGGAGAATATTCCTGATTTCAGAAAGCGTGTTGAGAATATGACCTATGGCGATGTGAAACTGAGGCAGTATCTTGATGAACTGGAGAAGTGGCATGATTGGACTAAGACTATATCCAAGATAGGTATGGCTCCAAATATCCTTGTGGATGGAATAACTTGTGCTGTAGGTGCTCGCTCAGTTTATGAAACAGAGGTGAACCGCCTGACCAAGCTAGGCTATCCAAAGGAGAAGGCAGAGGAGAAGGCTTATTATAAGGCTGTGGCTGCTTACAACAAGACACAGCAGTCTTCTGGTGGTATGTACTTATCGCCTATGCAGGTGGATAGAACCTATGTGTCTGCCGCTCTCTCACTCTTCAAGAATGCCAACTACGCTTATGGTCGTATGCAGATTGAGGCTTGCCGAGGACTGGCGAGAACCTATGACTTCTGGGGCGGAAAGCATAAGACTACGCTTATTGAGTCTATGACCCGACAAATCATGGAAGAGGATGGACTTGACGAGAATACTGCAAGGGCTATAGCCAAGGCTACATATAACAGAACTTTCAGACAGAGCATCGGGCGATTGATTAACTTCGCTACTCTCGTTCCTGTCTCTTGGGCTTTATATAAGGTACTTCCTTACTTGCTCATTGGCGATGATGATGATAAGAAGAATGATATGATAGAGGAAGCTGTGCTCAAAGGATTCGCAACATCTTTGTCCGACAACTATGTGATTCCGTTTGCATCGAACATTCTCAATGCAGGATTGAAGGTGGAGGATGGCAAACCAACGTTTGACCCAGGGGTGTTCAGGTATCAGAACCTATACATCAATCCTGCCACATCAGACTTGGCAAACATCTATTCGATGGTAGGAAACCAGAAGTGGTATTCTGTAGCAAATAAGTTGGGTATGCTTGGAGTTCAATCACTCATAGGATTCAATCCTGAGACCGTGGGAGCATTATATCAGGCTTTCGCTGAGGCAGACTATGATAATGGTAATACGACTAAGGAATGGCAGATAGGTATCTTGAAGGCTATCAGTGCTCCTGAGGAAAGCATCCGTGAGTTGTATATGGATGAGTTAGGATTGAAGAGTGGAGACATCAAGAAAATCCCATTGGCAGAACTGGAGAAGAGATATGCCGAGAGACAAATCAACCGTGATAATCTCCTATCTCAGATTGGTATGGATGCCGAGACCTTCAATGGTTATGTTGACAAGTATCAGAAGTCCTTTGAAAATAAAATCAAGGATAAGATGGATAAGTGGGACGAGTATGACAAGAAGAAGACTGATGAGTTCTTTGATACTACTTCTGACCCTAAGTTAAAGGATATGATTGAAAAGAAACGTGCCAAGGATGCCAATGCTGCTGCTGACGAGCAAATAGCTAAGGAAGGTCTGAATCAAGAGAAGAAGGGCAAGGAACCTAGCGAAGAGGCTTACGATGCAGTAAAGATGTCTATTGATGTGGCGGAAGATAATGCTATCAGTACCTACAATAAGGTGCTCAACAAGCGATACGCTGCCCTGAATGACGAGTATAACGAGCAGACAGATGCAATGAAGTATATCTTTATGAGCAAGCATCCAAACTTCAAGGCATACAAGGATTTGAAATCTGAATATACTACGTATGGTAAGAAGATAAAGAAGTTAAAGGAAAAACTGGTTTCTGCTGACGGATATGATGCCAAGCAGACAATCCTGAAACAGATTCGTGCCGAAAGAGAGAAGTTTAGTAAACTGCAATCCAAGGTAAGATAAACAAAAAGACGAAGAAAAAGTAAATATAACTATCCCCTGGAAGTGTTAGGCTTTCGGGGGATATTTGCTTTCATTCTGAAACTTTTTGTTCCTTTAATTTAAATAAAATCTTCAATCTGTAAGTATTTACAAAGTTTAATATTTAAAATATTATATCAATATGGATATTTCGTAGTTTTTAGTTAGATTTGCCAAATCTAAGAACAATACAATCAAGTTTTTTCAATCCTATAAACAAAAATGCTTATGAATCAAGAAGAAGATGAAGACCGACGGGTCAGAGAATTGGCGGGAGAGATAGTTAAACTCATCCCTGATCGCAGAAAAATAAAAACAGATTTACTTTACTTTAAGTATGCACCCATCTTGGTTATGCTTATCAGATGGTATGGTGTATCTCAATTTTATGGCAACGATATGGAGATTACACTATGGTACGAAGAGAATGAGGAACCTGTCTGGTTCTTCTACTTTATCACTTACATTCTTTATCCGATTTCGCTTTGGAAAGGCCAAGTATTACACAGATTGTGTGTAGAATGGCGAATACCTATCCTGTATATAGCAGGGGTCAACGTGATACATGTCATGTTCGGATCTATTGTTATCACAAAAAATATGTATTGCTGTGATATGTTCTTGATTACACTCATTTTAATTCTATATGCTTATGTCGCAATTGGTAAATTACAGAATCATAGAGGCAGGACTTCGCACTCTTGCTGATAAGGCACATGAGTCGGCAGTGGCGCAAGAAGAAGGGAAACCCATACCTTGCGGACTGTCGGAAGGAGACTTGGAGTTGGTAGCACTCCTTACTGCCATGATGAATGACACACAAGCCAATAAGGGTTGGTGCGCTCATGAGATGGGCAAATCTATCTCGTCATTTGAGAAGTATGTTCACGATGGAAAGATACCAGAAGGCATCCATGACCAGTTCGGACACGAAAAGAAGTGGAACAAATCTCTTATCCGATTCTTTGCCAACAAGAAGGCTTTCTTCCATAAGCAAGCAAAGAAGTACGGTATCAATATCTAAGAACAACAAAACCAAATATAGGAGGGACCCTTTGGTTTCTCCTATACTCTTATGACCTTTTCCGTAACAGCAAATCGCTGCTATTCAAATACTTAAACAACCTTTTACGAGTTTATCAACACCTATCCATATTATTCGTATCTTTGTGTCCGTAACGTTACAGAGTGAGTATCATTTTATGTTTAACAAAAGATTTCAGGATAATATGGAAAGTAAAACGTATGTATTCGGAAACGAAGGCTCAACATCTAACAATGGAATGCTTGGTCTTCTCGCACCTTTGCTCCAGAAGCAGGGTGTTGACCCAAATGTCCTTCTTGCCATGAAGGGTAACAATGGTTTCGGTGGCGAAGGCGGTTGGTTTATCTGGGTAATTTTCCTCTTCCTTATGGGATTTGGAGGTAACGGCTGGGGAGGTTTCGGCAATGGTCGTGGCGGTCTCGCCAACGAGATTAACAATGACTATGGTCGTGGTCTCCTGATGGATGCCATCGGTGGCAACCGCAATGCACTCAGCAATTTGGCTACACAGTTGAACTGTACCGAAGGTCAGATTCAGGGTGCTATTTCTGCCTTGACCTCTCAGGTCCAGAGTGTAGGTAATCAGGTAGGTATGAGCGGTATGCAGACTATCAATGCTTTGCAGCAGGGTAATATGCAGATAGCTCAACAGATTGCCAACTGCTGCTGCGAGAACCGCTTGGCTATCTGTCAGCAGACTGGAACCTTGCAGAATGCCATCAACAACGTGGCAGTAGGTCAGGAGCGTACAGCTTCCTCTCTCGCTTATGCTACTCAGCAGCAGACTTGTGACTTGCACAACGCTATCAAGGAAAGCACCCAGACTATCGTTGACGGTCAAAAGCAAGCCGAGATGCGTGAGATGCAGAACAAGATTGACTCTCTGCGTGAGGAGAACAGCACCTTCAAGTCTTCTGCTATGACCTCTCAGATTGTGGGCCAGGCGGTAGCTCCTATCAATGCGGTATTGGCAGGCTTGCAGAACGAGGTGGCTGGTATCAAGTGTAAGTTGCCTGAGACCGTGACCACTCCTTACAGCCCATTCACTGCGGTCCCTAACTGCGTGGCTTATCAGGCTGGTTTGTATGGACTGAATGCTGCCAACAACGCAGGATTCTGGGGTTAAAAGGAAAGGAGGCTGCTATGTTATGGTTAAGACCTTACACATGGGTGAATCGTAATGGTTCGGCAGCTATCGCTTCTACTGGCGTGAAGGTGAATACTGCCGATGTGGTGTTCACCTTTAAAAACCACGCCTTCGTGAATGCCAGCTACAGAGGAACGATTTTCGTGAACCTGATGCAGGCTATTCCGACAGGAACGACTGGTACGCTGCCTATCCTTTTCGAGACCAACGGATCAACACAGGCTGTAACCAAGTATAATGGTGAACCCTTGACGGTTGCAGACGTGCCTGGGACTGGAGTGGTTCAGCTCTGGTTTGAGAGAGATACTAACACCCTTCAACTGATGACGGGTATTGTTTAACAAGAATAGATAATAGGAGATTACATTATGTTTCAAGGACTACGAACAAATTCCTTATTTTATGTCCTCGACAAGGGCGAGAACCCTAACTTGCGAATCGGTCAGGTGGTTTCAGTCAGCAATCCTCAGACGAAATACCCTACCTTTAACAACGGCTTCACACCTCAGCCTATGGAAACTGTGGTTGACGTGAAGGTGAAGCTGGGTGACGAGGAAGTGGATTTCAAGCAACTGCCAGCAAACGGACAGATAGCCAACGACAAGAACCTTGTGGTTAGCGACAACAAGGATGCCATGAGTGCCGAGGTGGATGCCATGCTGAGACAATCCAAGGCGATACTGGAGAGCGTAGATTACAACAAGAGGGTAGTAGAATCTTGTGAGGGAATGCTACAGCAACTCAACCCCCAGATAGCCAAGGAGAAGGAGCAGACCGAGAAAATCAACAAACTGGAAGGTAAGGTTTCAGGTATTGAGGGCAAGATTGACAAGATGATGGGATGGCTCCAGCAGACCATGAGCAAGTAATCTCCTACCTATCTATTCACTTTAATATCTTATAGCTATGGTAATGATTGAGATTACAGAAGATAAGTTCGATGATTTGTATGACAACATCGAGTCTATGCTTGGTTTTGGCAGCAAGGCTATGTCTTGTCTGAAAAAGATGAAGCAGGAGCGTATGGGTGAACGTATGCCTGATTATCGTGACGATTGGAGAAGGGAGCGTGAGGAACGTGAAGAGCGTGAGAACAGACGTAGATTCAACAACGTGAACGATGATTGGAACTACCCGAACCGCTATGGCGAAAGAGGTGGTGGCGGCTACAATGGTGGCGGTCGCTAATGTTTAACTTGGGAGTTTTGGTAGTGACATTTATGTCGGGACCAGACTCCCTTTAATATTCAGCAATATGGGAAAATGCAGAATACCATTGGATATGTATGACATTAAGCCTGATGGAATGGTTTCTTATCTCAGATACAATGGCTATCATTTCAGCAAGAAGATGTGTGAGTGGGCGGTAAGCCTGATGTATAAGTACGACCCTTCCTCCAAGCGTGATGTAAGTATCTCGTTTTGGGATAAGGAGAAGGTGGATGCCCTTCTGCTTGGTCAGGGAGTAGAGGTGAAGAATAAGGCTGGCTACGACCATGTGTATGTGGCGAATATGGCGAGGGCAGACTTCTACAAGTCTTCCATCAAGGACGAGGAGCAGTTGGCCCAGTTTATCAAGGACATGGTGGATGATGCCGACCAGAAGGATGGTTTCATCTTCAACAGATTCTATGCCGACTGCTGCCACAACGGTGTGCCTATCCCTTGGGAAGATGTGCTATGATCAGGAGAGTAATACGACTTCCGAAGTACGAATGGAGCATAGTATGTTTCATAGGTTATCAGCCAGATGATGCCGATGAGATATGCCATGCTCTTTCTGATATAGGCTGCAACGGAAATCCGCTATCAGAAGCATACGAGCATCTGTCTTTATCGAGTGGAGATAGGGGGCTTACCTATTCCAATCTATCAGGAAGAAGGAGTGTTCTTGCCATAGGAGAATGTAAATCTGATGGCAGTATCATCAATACCATCGGGCATGAGCTTCTTCATGTGGTAGCGCATATCTGTGAGCAGGACAGGATAGATATGATGAGCGAGGAGCCGTGTTATATCATGGGCAGCCTTTGCGAGCAGTTCTTCCAGGCAGTGCAACAATAAAAAAGATAGGTAAAATTAAATCTACCTATCTTTTTAACTGTAAAGTGGTTTACTATTGTTGCTACAACAAAATATGAATAACAGAACCTACTATTATCACAAAAGAGTATCTGATAATATCTTCCCACTCAAACCTTGCTAAGTGATAGTGTTTGTATTGATATACCTCTCTGCCTATCATTATAGGCAAGGCAAGCAGACCTATCAATATACTAACAAGTAGCCAACAAGCAAGGCCAATCCAGTCTCGCTTGTTTAATTTGAATAAATTTTTCATAGTGCAAATATCCAGTAAGTCAAATATACGTCTAAGAATGCCGCCAACTCTGCCCAGTAATACCCAACAACTTTCGGCTTTTTAGCTGGAGGGAAATAGATAATGAGCACCGCAATAGCCAACAATAGGGTAGGAGCGAGATTAACACTCGAACACCATCCTACGCATCCGATAGCCGCTGTGATAGCTGCTGATTTATGAATGATATGCTCCGTACTATTAAGATAACGAGGCACAAAACCTACGAACATCAGTCCTGCGCATCCGAGGAACGCAAGGAACTGAATACCCTTACCCGAGTCGAGGAGAGAAACAAGCATAAACAAGGCACTCGCAAACATGACGAGCGTGAACACCCAGCCATAGTTTCGTTTGCGTTTATCACCAATTACCTCACTGCCCGTGCAGTTTTGTAGCTGGTAATACACATCGCTCACCATCGCAGGAACGCCAAAGCGCATTGCTGCGAGAAGCAGAAATCCTCCAAGTAAGAGGAAAGAAATAACACTTAGTATATACATAATCTTTTCATTTTAATTAGTTAAACACTCATCTCCAACATCTTCGGGTAGCCTGTCTTGTAGTCGTAGGCCTCCACTTCTTCGAGACTCATCAGCCAACCTACAGCAGCCTTATGGCTTGCCGTGACATTGAAGCATTCCAGGGCATACATCTCAAGTGCCGATAGAAGCTGAATGGCCTTGTCGCAGTCAATAACAAACTTTGCGCCACCAAGCCACAAGGTTGTCGTCTTCTGCCCTGCTGCTTTGGCAATAGTGGTGGAGTTCATCAATCCCACACGTGTCGCCTTGTCAAGCCAAACAAGCACTCCGTTCAGCATAAATCCGTTCACGGATGATGAGGTATCGTAGGCTGTAATTTCGGCTATCTTCTCGACCTTTGCCTGTTCAAGTTTCAAGGCATCCAGCTTTGCAGAGAATTGAGTAAATGCAGCCCTTACTTTGGCTTCATCGAATGTAGCTTTCGGCAGAGTACATTCGTAGCACTCATAAGCATTCATCTCCTTGTTATACTTGGCATTGATGTGATATACCACCATGTCTCCGTACTCATACTTTTGTCTGTACTGGCCTTCGGGAATAAAGGTCTTGATAAAATTAATCTTCTCCATAATCTTTTTTTTAATTTTTATAGTTATACTTTATTCTAATTTTCTTCATATTTACGCAAAAGACTCTATCTTTATGTGGCATCATCGCCCATGCCTTTCTCCTTATATTAAAGGAGTCGTAATGTGCAAGAACACCCATCAGGCTGTTAATGCGGTTTACGTACCTCTGTAGCACTTCACCTTTAGGGTCGGACATCATTCCGAATTTATCTATCACGTCATATAGATGTTCCACGGTCCGTGAGTTTGGGAGAGTTCTGCCTGGGCGAATTATTGCGCCTGTAAACCTCACTCCGCTCGATGCACTCTGTAGGCTAACCTTTCGTGGATGCAGTGTAAGACCAAGTTCTTTTAGCAGATAATCCCTTGATTCTTGCAGGATGTTCAGTAGCAGATTCCTGTCTCTACTGATAGCTACGAAATCATCTACATACCTGCCATATCCACCATCTTTACCTACTCGCTCTATCATCAACTTATCGAATGAAGACAGCAGAAGGTTTGCAAGAAGTTGTGATGGTAGGTTTCCGATTGGCAAGCCGATACCTTCTCCGCAAGTGAATAGCGACTTATTCTTCGGCAGCTTATTCCATAAACTCAAATCACCAACTCTTGCACAGTTCTTTGTCGGGTCGTGCAAGACAACTTTCTTCCATAGCCACAGCCACCATTCTATATCACTTCCACGATACTTTTCCCTGATAACCTTTTCAAGGAGGTTATAAAGGAGCAAGCGATTTATACTCATAAAGAAACCCTGTAGGTCGCATTTCAGCACCCACGCTTCCGTGGCATAGTTATCGCTCACTCGCTTTATTTCCTTCTTTACATCAGTGATTCCGTAATCAGTTCCCTTACCCACACGACAGGCATAAGCTTTGTCTGTCATCTCACTTTCGAGTATGTCTGCAAATTTAATCGCAAGCAGATGGTGTACTATCCTGTCTCGGAATGCAGCACAGAACACTTCCCTGAGCTTTGGTCTCGTTACACAGAAAGTCTTGCTCTTGCTTATCTCGTATATCATCGAGTTGAGTTCGGTATATAGTTGATAATTATTCGCAATATAGTTCATCTGGTATTCGATGCAACCATCGGTCGAGCCTTTATGCTTACAGCAGTCGTAATAGGCGACATACACCTCTTCTATCGTAACATACTCTTTCTCAAATTTCATTTTTTAAATGGCAAATACAGAGATAATCGTCACTACCTGATAATCGAAAACTGGCAAAACCACGTTGCTGTTCGACTTGTTGTTGTTGTTCGCACTACTACTGTAGTACCAAGCGTTCGTAGCATTGTTCTGCGTATCTCGGTATTTTCTCCGTTTTTACGGTCTGAACACTTCTCTTTTCAGAGTTGCGTGTTAATACCCCTTGTCACTTTAGTGACGGCACCCTCGTGTTGCATACAGCTTCACGACTCTCACCTTTGCGCTTTTGCTCTGCCTTCTGCCAGCCATACGCCTCTCTCAGTACCTTCTCCGCTAAATGGTTGAGGTTGGTTGCCTGTTTCTTGTTCAGAAACTCAGCATCCGTGAGGAGGTTGATCCTTGAGTTGACTTCCGACATGAGCAATATATATTCATGGATACGTTCTTCTCTTTCCGTCCAGCTCTCGTTGATTCTGCGTATCATATCGAGGGCTGCGCAAGCCTTGCTGACAGCCTCATTATAGGTGCTGTATCTCACAATCTTGCTGACGGTCTTGCTGTACTTGAGAAGTATCTTGCACAAGACGAGCGTATCTTTGTATATAAACAAATTCTCTGTAAGTGCCATTTTTTCAGAAAAGAGATTTAAAGAGATGAAGAGATAAAGAGATTAACAAGCGAAAACTGGCAAAACCACGTAGCTGACCGACTTGCCGTAGTAGTTCGCACTACTACTGCAGCACCAAGCGTTCGTAGCATTGTTCTGCGTAGAAGTCCACCTGTATTTCTTCATTACAAAGTTGTAGTAGTCTGTCGCAACCGTCTCACCATACAGGGTTTCCAACACCTGTTTGATGATACCGATATTGGCTACGTGTACGTATTCCTGGCCAACCGACATGACAAATCCGCGCAAATCCTCTCCTCCAAGGTTGAATATCTGACCATAGGCATAATCAAAGGCTGGCACAGACAAACTACGCTCCTGAGCCTCCTGCCTGATAAGGTATGATGAAGACTCTCCGTTATAGTAGTTTGCATCTTTTACATTATTACCATTTAGAGCAATAGAATTGAACTGCAAGTTCTGCGTACACCACGACGTACTTATCAGTTTTGACACATTCTTAATATCACTTGTACGAATACAGAAAGTACCATGATTGATAGAAAGTGAAGCGTCTGCCACCTTGATAGCCACTGCATCATCAGCGTTTCTTCCTGCTGCCACCCAGTCTTCGATGTAATATTCATTTTTGTTTGCATCAACGACAAAGATACCTGCCTTGAACTGATAAAACCTGTAATCGATAAGCCTTTGAGGAACATTTGCCGTATAGGTTCTCGAGTTCTTATTAAAGCTAACATTATAGCCATCTTGGTCGTTAATGACAACTGTGTACTCCTTCTTGTATGGAACGAACACTGTCACCTGACCTTTCTCATCTGTCTGATAGGTAGTGTCCTTCTTGTCGACTGTCACCACAACAGGAATGCCCTCCCAAGCTGTGCCCACGTTCTCAACGTACTTTGTAGCCGTAATGATTACCTTCTCCATACTATCCTCATCGTAAGGCAGATATTCCACATTGATATTGCGACTGCCCAGCACGGCTGTATAGCCAACGGGAGCAATAGGCTGAGCATTGCCGTATTCGGGTAACACTACCTGATAGTAGTTGCCTCGGTCGATGGTAAATGTGGCCTTGCCCTCTGCGTTGGTAGTATACGTCTGAGGAGTCTTGCCGTTATTGAGGAATACATTAACCTTAATGCCATCCACACTGATAGACTCTACAGAAGAGGCAATTGTGACAGTCACCTCCTCATCGGTATTGATAACATCTACTGACTTCGTTTCTCCGTGCCTGTTTGTCACAGAGATGGTAGAGCCTTGCATGGTTACATTACAGGTCTCTGCGCCAGTAGTTGCAGTCTCTGCTGCTTTGATAGCTTTATTCGTATTATCGGCAGCGGTATTTGCAGCGTTGATGGATGCAGTAAGGGCATTGAGGTCTATCTCGTCAAGTTTGCCCTTGTCTCCTGCTGACATAAAGCCAGCACGTCCAGGAGTTTGAAAAGGTTTGTCTCTTTCGTCACTTGACTCGGAATTAGAACGTGATGCGCCTATTGGTGCCATGGCTTCAGGGACAATAAGATATTTGTGTGAACCATCAGCAAACTCAATTCTGATAGCTGTTTTAGATGGTGTGTCATCATCGCCATCCCATGTATCATCCCAAACTGGATCGTAAAATTTCAACTTTGCCACAGCCCCGTTCTTCTTGACATACTCTTGAAGGTCGAAGGTAGGAACGAAGTCACCAAGTTTCTCCCATTTTGTTGCATCAACATCTCCTGCCAAATCTCCTGCATCTGTCAGGTCACCAGTATAGATGTATTCTGCGTATTTATTGTTATCGCCATCCTTGTTGCCTTTGAGGATATAGATATGTTTTTTGATGTTGCGAATATCAGTAGGGAGTTCTGTTACTACCTCAAAGAAGGTGGTGTCAAGATTACCTAACTGAGAGAGAGGGACATTACCTCCAGCATCAAGTGAGGCAATACCATTCGCTTTGCCTTTTGTGTTTGTAATTCCTTCCGCTGCTGCGTTTATCTTATCTCTGATACCAGAAAGAACCAATGCAAGTCCCTCTGCGTCAAGATAACTGTTATATGTTTCGTTACTCATATTTATAGCTATTTAAATTAACCAAATGCTACTAAAAAACACTGCTGAATTTCACCGCTATTCAAAGGCTTGGCTACTCCTCCATTGTTATTAAGGAGACCAAGCTTTGAACGGTCGTGGGTTTTGAAGCCTGCTGCCTCTACATTACCATAGAAAGAAGTGTCTCTCCAAATAGTTACCCATTGGGGAACAGATACACCTTGATCTTCGTCGTCATTAGCACCTATTGTAACTTCAGCATTTCTTAGATTAATAAAAACAGGAGAACTACTGTTTGACTCAATACTATTGACTCTATCTATACTATTACCACCCATATCAAGAGTATTCTTCATGCTGTTACCTCCATCCAGCCTGAGATATTCGTTTTTGAGTTTATCCCAGATAGCCTGGGCAATCTTCTCGATGGTAATGGCATTGTTCTCAATCTCCTGAGTGCCTACTGCACCTTCTTGGATATTGACTCTTTCTACAGCTCCATTTCCAAGGATGCTTGAAGTAACTGCATGTTCTGCCAACTTGCTCTCTGTGACTGCTTCATCATGGAGCTTTTCGGTTGTTACGGAATCGTTCGCTATCTCGTCAGTGCCAACAGCGCCGTCCTGGATATTATCTCTCAGAACCGCACCTGTTTCAAGTTTTTCGGAAGTAACAGCTTCGTCCGCTAACTTTTCGGTTGTTACGGACCTTTCCTCGTAATCTTCCGTTTTCATTTGAGGAACTTTCGTTCCTAACCTAATATCTTCTCTAAATGTAGGCATAACAAATTTCTTTTGGTTGAGTTGATGTAAATATCTTAATTTTGAATTGAGAGGATGGTATGCGGATTCTGAAACAGAAAGATTTATTATCCTTGTGCCTCTTTATCGGAACTCGATACCATTTATCATCACCGCAATTTTGCCTGATAACAACCTTTCCCGGGTTAACAAGATTGATTGTTAAGTAAACATTGCGATGCACGCTTAGTTCTTCGGACACCCAAGCATTTTCTTCGTTGCTATATGAAGTAGCTACCTTTTCCATCTTATTTAGTTTGGTTAGCACCCAGTTGCTGAAGAGCAATAGAATACATTTGATTAGCCTTAGAATCATCATAGGCAGAAAGAAGTAAGAAGGCAAGATAGTAGATGAAAGCACCACGGAAGTTGTCGGAGATTTCGACAGAATCGTCCTCCTCGCCACTGCCATTTGTTACGTTTGTAGGCACGCCTACATAAGATACGGAAATCGCTCCATCGGAAGGCATAGGCTGCACTAAGACCTGCAGTGGCTTGACGCGCATGATGGCAGCTTGTGGCCGGTCGACGGTTCCCTTGGAAGTGTCATCAAACATCATCAGTGCCTCATCAGATGTGTCCTCTACAGGAATGACAGCCTTGTGCCACCCTTTGCCACGTACACGATTGATATTGAACACAGAGACAGACGAAGGCATTGTGATGACACCAATATCCTCGTGACCATCAAAGGAAGTTACCGTCATAGTAGCGGTTGTAGATGCCACATCGGAAGAAGCATTCTTCTGTGTAGAAGAAGATGAGGAAAGCACCGAAGAAGCGGAAGCAGTAATAGCAATCCAATGTAATGCATCCGGAATCTTGGCGCGGATGATATTCTCCATGTACACGTCATCCTTATCGTCTGTGATATAAGATGTACCAGAAGTTTCCTCGTCAATACACCATCGGACCTGTTTTATGATTTCATCTACTTTCATTATACCTTATTTATATATAGCGGATTATGGCTCGAAGTCGGGGAAGATAATGTTGTACTTTGACGCCTGTTTCATGGCATTAGCCAAAGTGCGGTAATCTTTATCAAAGCGCTTGTTGACATACTCGATAACGTCTGCAGTAGAAACAACACCCATCACCCGTTCCTTCTCAGGCTCAGCCTCATCGGTGTCTTTTGCGGAAGTCTCCGCTTTTTCAGGAACGGCATCGTGCGCCTGCCCAGCTTCTTGCTTCTCTTTATCAAGAGTAGCCTGCTCGCCCGGGTATTCCTCCTCGGAGTGCTCGAGAATGATGGTGTTGTTAAGAAAAAGAGGGTTGGACTCCAGGAGATCCTGGCAGTATCTGTTGCGAAGTGTCAGTGACGGATACTTGTTGATAACCACATTGCCGTTAGTGAAGTTGTATCGTACCTTGTTGCCCTGCTTTCCTTCAAGCAGATAACTTACATTATTATTGCTGACTCTCGCCTTGTATGTTTTAATCATATTTCTTTAGAATTTAAAAAGGGGGCGAGGCTTACCGCACCCGCCCCCAGAATGAGTAAATATATGTTGGTTGAAATGAAAAAGAGCTCACGTTACGCAGCCACATCCTGACCTGCGTATACAGACCAAGCTGAACCATCGTAGTAATAGACAGTACCAGCCTCGTAGGTTGTCTCACCATTGACATAGTCCTTAGTAAGAGCCACCTTCATACCCTTTGCAGGAGTAGCAGGAAGCTCAGCAGCAGAGATGATTGCGCCCAAAGACTCGGTAGCAATCTTGTTGATCTTGCTTGCAGGGCCGACAAGGATAGAGTTGTAACCACGGAGAGCAACAGAGTCTGCCTCTTGGTGAATCCATCGCTTTGCGTCACGGACCTCGCCGCCACCCTTGGACATATCGTTGGTCTGCTCGCGCTTACCAATCTTGACGTAACGACGTGAAGCCTTAGGGTCGAAGATGACCATGAAGTCAGACATGCCCATAAGGTCGAGTGTCTGAGCCCAGATAAAGTCGAGAGATCCGAATGTGTCCTTGAATCGCTTGAACGACAAATCGAACTCATTGTGGTTGATGAAGTCGTTCTGATGGCTGCCCTCAAGCTTGATATTCTCAAGTCTCTCGATGGCGTTCTTACCACAGAAAGCAAAGCAGCGGTCGTTCTCAGAGAACTCTGTGAACTGCAACTTTGAGATAGCAATCAGGTCGGAGAGAGTGTACTCGTCACCAATGGCGTAAGTGTTGGTAAGCTGATTGATGATGCCCTCAGAGGTGTATACATCTTCAATCTGGCCATCGCCAGTCTCAGCCTTGAAACGAGACTTAATGCCCATCAGATACGTGCGCTCAGCACGGAGATTATACTTGATGATAGCATCGGTCTTGAGGTCTGCCACCGTGATAGGCTGCTCCTTCTTTACCTTTTCGTAGTCGTCAGTAAAGACGATGTTGAGCAACTTCTTCTGTACATAGACAGACTTCTCGCGAGGCTGGAAGTTCTCTGGGGTAATGGTAAGCTGAGACTCGGAAGCCGCAGAAGAAGCAGCGAGCAGAGTAGTGCCTACCGGGATTTCAGGACAAGTCATGTTGTCGAGGTTCTCGCGCGTATCGCCCTCGTTCTTAGGAATACCATTAACGGCCTGCATGACAGCCTTCTTGCCGTTAGCCTCTATGACGTAGAGCATGAGTGTGCCCTCGGTCTTAGTCTTAGAACCTTCCTTGTAACCAGGGACACCCGACACGATGACAGTGGTACCCTTGTAGAAAGGACGGATAGAGCTAGAGAAGTTGGTAGAGTTGATTTCTACTGTATCGCCAGCTACAATCTTCTGAGTAACCTGACCATCAAGAGTCTCGCCACCCACACGCTGGTGAGATACAGACCAGTTCTTGATATTGACGGTCTTTGCCATCCGGCGAACGATAGAGAGGATAGGAGTCTTGAAAGGATAGAACTTGACAATCTCGGAGTCCCACTCCTTGTCGAGCAGACCACCTTCGCGAAGCTGAGTGGATGATGCCTGAGATCCTGTTAGGTCCTGTCCATCCTTCTTACCGCCTGGACTCAATCGGTCGTTAGTATCAGGATTGACTGGCTCTTTCGCCTCAACCGTTTCCTTAGATGCGGGTTCAACGCCCTCGTTGCCAATCTGTGGCTCAACATTGTCGGCCAAAGCGAGAACGCCACCACCCGTTGCAACTGCGAGTAACATCAGCACCATCTTTAAGACGGACTGAAAGGAAAAATAATTCATTACTTTCTTCATGTTATATACTATTAAAAATGTTATTTGTTAATTGCTTCTGATGCCATCGAAGAAACTCTCTCGCTTTATGGCCTTAGCTGGCTCGTTTCCGCTTCCTGAATTGGCAAGAGAAGGAGGCATACCTCCCTCTGTCTTAGAGGAGCGCACCTTGTTCTGGATCTTCTCGTTACGAGCCTGCATGGCAGCTTCCTCGCGAGCCGAAGAAATGTCAGCATCGTAGCTGTATGCGTTCTTAAAGAGCTTCCATGTTTCGGCAGAGATATTGCCATCTTCGGCGTCCTGTATAACGCCAAACACTTTGCCCCACAGTTCATTGGTTTCCTCGTCAGAGAGTCCTAATCCCTGTAACGTTTCGTAAGACTTTCGGAGGTTGTCATCGAGCTGCTGCGAGTGTTTCTCCTGCTCAGCCACCTTTTCCTGAAACTTGGAAATCTGGGCAGCCACTTTCTTGCCCAACTCCTCGTCTTCGAGAGCTGCCTTGATGTCGATACCCTGCGAAGCCATCCATTCGAAAGGATGCATATTCTTCCGTGTAGAGTCGAGCACCATAGCCGCCAGCCACTTGTTGCTGTCGAGCATCTTTGAGAGAGCCTTTCCGCTGTCCTCGTACTTGGAGAGCATATCGGCATCGTCGTTCATGGCGCCATAGCGAGCCTCCTTGTCCTCGAAGTCGATGTCGGAATGACGCTTAGAGAAACGCTTAGAGAAGGCCGTGCGGTTAGGGCGCTCGTCCTCAGCAGGAGCATCGTGTTCCGTGTCGGCAGAAGTGGCGTTTGTCGCCTCTTCAGCTTCCATCATTTTAGCTTGTTCTTCCTTTGTCATTTTAAAAAATAATTATGTAAATAATATTTCTGCAAATATCACGAAAAAACAGGCTTGGTTTTCCGTTAGTAACCAAGGGTAATCGTACAGGGGGAACAATGGGCAAAGAGAGGATATACATTTCTTATTTTTGCGCTAAAACAACAAGAATCTGTATATAAAAATGACAAAAGCAAGGATATTGACTCTTAGCAGGGTAATGCCTGGAAAGAAACTGTACAGTTCGGTAATCAACCGGGCATCGAGGCAAGCGCATGGTAACGACATGGAGCTATTGCAGCGATGCAGGAGCGCATGGAACAGCCTGAGTGGGGTAAGAGAGACGAGGGCGAGAACCATGAGATACTGCATGGGAGACCAATGGGGAGATACCATCAAGGTGTGGGATCACGGCTCCTACGTCTACATGACTGAACGGGAGTATATGGAGCGAAAGAACACTACGCCAATGAGCAATAACGTGATGGCGAGCATACTGGAGTCTATAGGCGGCCTCTATGCCAAGCAAGGAACAGAACCCGTGTGCTTTGCCAGGGACAACGACTCAAGAGCTATCAACGACATGATGAGCGCGACTCTGCAATGCAACTGGCAGTCAACGTATATGCAAGACCTGTTGAATCACGCCATCAAGGACTATGTGATAGGCGGCCAAATGTACGCAAGAGAAGGGTGGGAGTCGAAGCAGCTCGAACTTCCTGACGCGTGGACGGAGCTTATGGAGCCTGACTTTATGTTTTTCGAGTGCGGCAGCGACCCGAGACATGAGGACATCAGCCTGATAGGTTGCCTGCATGACGTGAGCAGAGAAGATTTGTACCAGAAATTTGCGCGACCGGAGTTTGGACTGACGATAGATGATCTTGACAGCATCTTTTCCATACAAGACGTAAGTGATGACGGAGTGGGGTATGAGTTCAACGAGGAGAAGAACCTTGGCAACATAAGCTTTGACCACACCAATAAGTCGAACCACTACGTGAGAGTGATAGAGGTATGGACTACCGAGACCAAGATGCGCCTACAATGCTTTGACCCTATAGCCACGAACGCCAACAACTCGTACTTCAAGGTGAATATGGACGATACGGCCATGATAGAGAAGCTGAGATCGGACAATATTAAGCGCAAGAAGATGTATGACGATATGGGTGTGCCAGAAGACGAGAGAGCCTATATCGTATCGAAAGACGTAGCTGACAAATACTGGTACTACACCTATATGGCACCAGACGGAACCGTGCTGTGCAAGGGGGAAACCCCATACGACTATAAGAGCCATCCGTTTACAATCAAGCTATTCCCGTATCTCAACGGTAAGATACACCCATTCTTAGCGAACGTGATAGACCAGCAGAGATACATCAACCGCCTGATAGTAATGAACGACATGGCGATAAGAAGCAGCTCGAAGGGTGTGTGGATGATACCAACCACCGTGCTTGGCGGAAAGAGCCCGGCAGAGTTTGCCGAAGAAATAGTGGAGTATGACGGGCTGTGTTTCTATACACCAAGGCCCAATATGCCACAAGTGAAGCCTGACATCATCACCTCGAATGCGGTGAATATTGGCACCAACGAGTTGCTGCAGATAGAGCTGAACCTGATACATGAAGTGTCGAACGTGAGCGGAGCGCTGCAGGGCAAAACGCCATCGGCAGGAACATCCGCATCGAGATATGCCCAGGAGACACAGAACGCCACCACCTCGCTGTACTCAATTCTATCGGATATGGACGTGTTCGCAGAGAAGCTCGCCACCAAGAAGTGTATGACCATACAGCAGTACTACGAGAACGGCAGAAAGATACTGAACAAAGACAACAACAGTACTATATTCTACGACCGATATACGGCAAGAGACGTACACTTCAAGACAAGCATCAAGAATGCGGCCGCCTCTACCACATATCAGTCTCAGATAAACGACAGACTTGACCAGTTGCTGCAAATGGGTGCTATCAACGTGGTGCAGTATCTGCAGAACATCAATGCTCCATTTGCAGACAAGCTGCTTGCGAGTGTTCAGGAACAGCAGGCACAGCTTGAACAGATGTATCAGCAGCAACAGCAATTAGCAATAGCACAAGGCGGTGGACAGATAGAGAACGGAGTGGTGCAGGGAGCCAATCAGGAAACGGTGAACCAAGCACAAGAGTATTTACAATCAGCATAAAGTGATATGGCAGAAGAGACAAAATTGATAACCATCAGCATGGAATCCATCGAAAGCGATGTGATGAAGCAGGTTTCTGTTATCGCAAAGAGGCAGAAAGACAAGGCAGGCGATTCTCTGTTTGGAAACACGACTTTATCGGCAGTAGAGAAAGTTGTGATAAGGCAATACATAGAATCTGCAGTTCGCAGTTTTGCGGGCGAACTGGCACCAGTCGTAAAAACATATATTGACTCTTCTCTTCCTGCATCAGTCACTTTCAATGTTATCAGACTAAACGAAGGACACAAGAATGCCTTTGAAAGCTGTTTTATGGGATATGTGAGAGCATATGCAACCTATATGGTGTTGACTTTGAGCAGTACAGAGCAAGCCAAAGTGTATTCGGACGAAGCAAATATGCTTCTGAAAGATGCGATAAAACTTGTGTTCGACAAAGAGGCTCCTTCGGCTGGAGCTAAAACGCTGAAAGATATGACAGGCTCCATAGAGAGTGATCCTCAGTTAGAAACCATTAAATAAGGAAAGATATGATATTAAAATTTCAGATTATTAAATCGGTAGTAGTTGACGAGGTAAAGAGGGCAACCTACCTAAAGGCCAAGATAGATGGCGCTACAGACGACAGAGCCATCAAGATGAGTTTTAACGAAGCTGCTGGTGACGAAGCGGTTCACGAAAACACTTTAACACACGATTTCCAATCAGCATTGGAGATTACAAAGGTTATACTGACAGACTATTTGGCTCCAAACGCTCAGACATCAGGCGATAACGTTATCTACTACAACGATAAGGATGACGATATAGTAGAGTTTGTTATTGTCGTATCTCGCAGGTGCAACGGAACACTCTCTGATACTTTGGCAAGATTAGTGGCAAAGTATGTGGAAGACTATATGATATATCAGTGGTGGTTAAAAACTACCAACCTTAAACAGGCAGAACCTTACTTGCAGTCATTGACATTTGACGAGCAGAACATTCGCAGATGCTTTGTGCTGAGCGGTCCGTCCGTTCCAACCATACCATACACCAAGACGCTGACAGCAAAGGTGGATGGAAGCGACAACGGAGGCGGTGTGACTATTGAACTTGGCAATAAGGAAACTACCCTATCCTATTCTATTGACGATAGCGCAATAGACGATATTGAAGCCAGAAGCAGCGACCCCAGCATTCTTGAAGTACAAAGAAGTGCCGAGCCTCATGCTTTCTGTCTCGTGCCTATAAATACAGGTGTGACAACCGTAACCATTTTCTCCCGTCATAGCGACAATCTAAAGAGGGAAGTAGAGATAACCGTAACAAAGGAGGAGTAATATGGAATTCAATACATTACACCCCATGCACCATGACAGGGAAAGAGGATGGGAAGCAACGCCCAACCCCTTTGCACCGAAGCAGCCTATGGCGACCCGCTACCACACAGACAAGCATATCTTTGTGTATGCCAACCAACTTTGGTACGACATAGATGCGACGACAAACCTGCTGAGTAGAAGCCGCAGAAGCATCAACGATGCGCAGGCAGACACCCTGCCGACAAGTGAGAACGATCATGAACGGCCTTTGTTCTACCGATGGTTTGACAAGTACATGAAGAAAGCAGAAGGGTTGCTGACCGCCTATCTGATGAAAAAGGAGGGGGTGGTAAGAGACAATGCTATCAAGGAGTGGGACGAACAGGAGATATGGCTAAGGATGCCAGACTACTGGGATGATACGAGGTATGACTCCTTGGTGCAGGCAATACATAACTACATAGCTGCAGGAGCGCTGTATGAATATTTCAAACTGACATTGACGAGCAAGGATCCGCTGACGGCAGACAAGGCAGCAGAGGTAGAAGATGCAGAATTAGACATACTGGATGCATCGAATGCTACTAAACCCGGCAGTGTGCATAAACCTTATAAACCATTTTAGAGAACATGGAGGACTACAGCGATATAAAGACGGTGAGGGAGATAATGGCAGAGAAGCGCGAGAAAGCCAAGCGTATACTGCCCGCCACGAAGAGCGCCCAAAAGGAGTTCTTGAGAGACTTCCTTGCCCGCCATCAAGAGAAGTTTGAGGACTGCATGAACCAGTTGGCCGAGTATGACCCAAAGACATACGCAACCATATACAAAGACCTGATGAAGCACATGATACCCAAGCAGAGCGAGGTGAGTGTGACGCACGGACTGGACGAGGACTTTAAACAGCTGGCAGCGCTGAGTATGACCAAAGTGGGAGAGAATAATGAGATAGACGTGTCGAAGGTGCCCGAGATAAAGGACACAGACTTTGAGGAACTACAATCATTAGCAGATGGCGATAGTTAAAGAGGCAGAGATAGACGAACTTGTAAGGGAGAACAGACGGAGATATGAAGAAATCTACGGCACGTATGACCCCTGGACTGGCGAGAACTGCTATGACTTTGAGCATAGGGAGGTGCTGGAGCTTTCGGATTTCATGATCAAGAAGATGTGGGTTCCGAAGGAGTGTATGCGCACATTGCTGTACAGGCAGCTGAGACAGTTGGGAAGCCTGAGAGAATTTATTATCCGTGTGTGGAGGCGAGACTATGATGAAGGCAGCAGATATACCAAGCAGCTCATCATGATACTGACCTTTGAGATTATGAAGGTGAGGTTTCGTGAGGACCCAGAGTTCGCTCTATACGCCACAGACAAGATAGAGGACAAGATAACGGGAAACATGGTGCCCTTCAAGCTGAACTATCCACAGCGAAAGCTGCTGAAAATATTCGAAGATTTGCGCACCAGTGGAGCAGCCATCAGGGTGGTAATTCTGAAAGCAAGACAATGGGGCGGTTCGACCCTGACGCAGCTATACATCAAGTGGATACAAGACTACAGGAGGGACGGATGGAATGCTATCGTGCTGGCTCAACAAAAGAATACGGCCAAGAAGATAAAGGCTATGTACAGAAAGGCTTTAGAGAACCAGCCTGGATGGACGGTGGGTTGTCCCGGCGCAAAACTGCAATTCTCGCCCTACGAGAACTCGCCTGACGACTTTCAAGTTACGGACGGAATGAGAGCCATCAGAAGAAGTACGCTTACCGTTGCGTCATTCGAGAACTTCGACTCTGTGCGTGGTAGCAACTTCCACTGCGCCCACTACTCGGAGGTGGCATACTGGAAGAAAACGCCTGAGCATGACCCGGAAGGTGTGATTTCTTCTATCTCTGGTGGTATCAGAAACCAAGAGGACAACCTTGAGGTATTCGAGAGTACAGGAAAAGGAAACTCTGGCTTCTTCTACGACAAGTGTCAGCTCGCCATGAACCCCGACAACAATGATGCCTACTCGTTTATCTTCATACCCTGCTACTTTATAGAACACGACATGGAGGAGGTGAAGGACGAACGAGCCTTTGCGAGATGGCTACTGCAGAATAGAGACAGAAACACCAACCCAAGAGGATACAGAGAGACAGGTAAGTTCTTCTGGCGAATGTGGGAGAAGGGTGCCTGTATGCAGGCCATAGAGTGGTACAGAAACTTCCGCAACAAGTTCACCACGCACTCCTTCTGTGCCACGGAGGCACCAATAGACGAGGAGGATGCCTTTAGAAACTCAGGTAACCTCGTATTCAATCCATACAGCATAGACGACCTGCAGAAGCGCTACAAGAAAGACCCGATGTACACGGCAGACATCGTGGTAGACGGAAACAAGAACGACAGCACTATACAGAAATCATCTATCAGTATAAGGAATGACGGGACAGGATGCCTGAAAATATGGGCTGCGCCCAACAAGCTGAAGGTGGAGAACAGATATGTGGTGAGTGTGGATATTGGTGGCAAGTCATCAACATCAGACTACACGGTGATGACAGTGATAGACCGTTTCGGCATGATACCTACGATAAAAGGTAAACCTGAGGTTGTGGCGAGATGGAGGGGGCACGAGAGGCACGACCGCATAGCATGGATGGCGGCAGCGCTGGCTCACTTCTATGACGATGCGCTACTGGTGATAGAAAGCAACACGGCAGACCGCGAGAAGAACAACAACACAGAGGGCGATCACTTTGGAAGTATCATCAACGAGATAGCCTACTACTATGACAATCTGTATCAGAGAACATCGAGTCCTGAGGATGTGAAGGATAACGTGCTCGCGAAGTACGGATTTCAAACGAACAAGCTAACGAAAGGCTGGGTGATAGACAACCTGGAGCAGTATGTGGACGATATGCTGTGGAAGGAACCAGACAGAGAGATGTATCACGAATTGAGGATATATGAGCGGCACGACGACGGAAGCCTTGGCAACATTGTAGGTAACGGCAACCATGATGATGTGCTGATGAGTACGGCAATAGGCTTATGGGTGAGCGCCAACGACATGGAGAAACCAAGGTGGGCACCTAAGAAGAGCGACACGCCAAAGGGAGACCGCGTACACTCGATGGCAAAATTCTAAAACGAAAGACTATTATGGAAAGGAATACAGAAAGAAAAGTGCTGAGTTTCGGCAAGGGTATGACCAACGTGCCCAGTGACCTGATGAGTGAGGACAACGAGCTGGAGGTCTGTGACGGGTTTATCTACAGAGACGGAGAGCTGAAGCCTGTTCAGAAACCAGTGAAAATCGGCCAAACATCATATACAATCATGTATGTGCACAAGATGGCAGATCACAAAAACCTTATCGGAAAGTTGGAGCATACGCAGTCTATCATCTGCTACAAAATGACGGATGACGGGATAGACAAGGATAGCGGCCAGACGTTTAGTATAGGAGAACCTTCTGAGATAACGAGTGTGGGCAATACATTGATATGTGTTACAGAGAACGGCATACATTACCTGTTATTCAAAGGTACGAAGTATGTAGACCTGGGAACAGAACTCCCCAAGCCAAAGGTGGAATTCAGTACGTTTGCCACCGACCTGATGGTAGGCAGCGACAAGGTAACTCCTCTCGATATAAGAGAGTTCTGTGAAACAAGCAAGAAAAAAGCCTACTACGACGACTCTGGAAGCCTGACCAGCGTAACGACCAGTAAAACCTCCACCTACTGGACTTATAAGCCAGTAAACGATGTAAACAAGATAAAAGCATTCCAAACAGCCGTACAGGGTCATGTTGCGTCTGTAATAAAGGAGGCAAAAGAAATAAACGAGTTCTGCTTCCCATTCTTTGTAAGATATGCTCTAAAACTGCACGATGGTTCTTATGCAAGAATCAGCAATCCTATTCTTGTATGTCCGACAATCAACAGAAACTTCAAAATAGCACCATACCGTCTCCGTGGGGAAGTATATGAAGAAGCTGTTAACGGGCAGACATTAGGCTTAGAGAACGTTAATAGTAGTGCAGCTATTTTTTTTATATACTCCATCGGACATAGTGACCTATACTACAAAGCCTCTATAGAGGGTGCTGACAACTGGAAAGACATTGTGAAAGAGATTGTAGTGTTTGCTTCCGATGAAGTAAGGCCTTTTGATATAGATGGAGATTTCGAGTTTAAAGAGCCGTTAGAAATGGATGGCTACTGCTATATGAACCAAGTTTCTGGCAAACGGGAAGGTTTAGGCGGTGGAATAGATTTCACTGTTGACTTCAATCATAGTTACGAGTTTACCTATGATAAATACAAGGCACGTTCGGTTATCATGCCAAAGCATGTAAAGTCGGACAGGGAGATTATAGATGAGTTGATGAGCAAGACGCAGTTTTACAAACTCTTTGCGATAAAGACAGATGAGGCGAATGGTAAACTTGAATATGCTCCTATAGCCAAACATGTGGTAGAAACGCTGACGGAGCAAGAGCAGCTAAAGACGGATGATTATTACGGATGGGCAACTATGGTGGCGAAGAAAGTGTACCCATACAATAACCGTCTGAATATGACAGGTGTGAAGAGAAAACCATTCAGCGGTTTCAGCGACTTTATACCTATCACAACAGGAGAGCAACCTGGAATGTCGGTCGTTATCCAGCCTTTCCCTGATGCGCAGGAATACGAAATATACACACATATAGTAGCTAACAGCATGGACGCATGGGTGAAAGCAGACGGGTATTACACGGCCTTGCCTGAGATGATAAGCAGCTGGATATACTACCCAGACCCTAATGCAACAGAAATGCTGATTATAGACAAGGACACTGGGAGCGCAGCCCACATAAAACTGAAAGTACACCCAAGGCTGAACGGAGCATACTGCTTTGACAAACTGCCATTCCCGAGAATCGAGTATGATGGATTTGAGGATAGTAATGCAAGACCTGAAGTAGATCCGAATGCCCACGAGACGCTGGACTCAAATATCTACACTTCTGTGGTGAACAACCCATTCCTATTTGAAGCGAGTGGAGATAACACCGTAGGAACGGGAAGCATACTTGGGATCATAGCGAACACAGAGGCTATCAGTCAGGGCCAGTTCGGTCAATATCCACTGATGGTATTCACATCAGAAGGTATATACGCCATGAGCGTGACAAACGAAGGAATGTACGGCAGTATACACCCCATATCGAGAGAAGTATGCCTTGAGAACTCTCCACTTGTGCCTACTGACAAACTGGTGTACTTTGCTTCGGAGAAGGGGTTGATGGCAGCGAGCGGAGCAGAAGTTGCTTGTATGAGTGAACAGCTAAAAGGTAGGTCAAGCATGCAGGATGGCGGATTTGCTAACTATCTAAAGGACTGCCTTATAGCCTACGACTACAGAGACTCACTCCTAAGGATATACAGCAAGGTGTACCCCTGGCAGTATATCTACAATATGGTGGACAAGACTTTTTCGGTAGTGGAGAACGGAGTGAAGGCAAAGGCGATGGCGAACGACTACCCAGACAATCTGATACAAGATACGGACGGAAACGTCTATTCGCTTACGACCAAGCCAGACATCGTTCATGACGATAATACTTACAGCGGAACCGTTACGACAAGAGCCCTGAAACTGGGAGGAAGCATTATGCAGAAATCGCTGAGGTCCGTCAAACACCTTATGGACGCATCGGATAACGGCAAGGTGAAACTGGAAGTATGGGGAAGTAACAATGCCAAACATTGGAGGAAGCTGAACAGTCTTGGCGGTAAGCCTTGGGCATACTTCAAGATAAGATACACGCTTACTGGGTTTCGGGCATCTGACTCGTATGCAGGAACCGTGATAGAGGTACAGAAGCGGAGAGAAGACAAATAAGACAAAAGAACAGAGGCGGCTACTCATCACGAGCAACCGCCTCTTTTGATAGTGAAATCAAATTACTTCAAAAGTATGGAATGTGTGAATATTTAGTAACAATACGTCCGATGATAAAACCAATCATGTATGTCCATAGGTGAAGTATGCCGTTGACTCCAGGCATGAGCATCGTGAGAACGATGAAAGGCATAACCACGCAACAGGAGTCCCAAAATCTGCCAGTCTTACCCCACATTATGCCTATGGCAGCGAAGATAACTCCCGAGATCCCGACAGTGGGCTGAGACACATACGTCGGCAAGAAACTCGCCAAAACCGCAGCGAAGAGGCTTGCGCAAAGACATATACGATTGCGCAGCGACCACAGGACAACGAGGTTGGCTGCAAGATGAAAAATGTTGGCGTGACAAAACGAATATGTAAGATGAGAGACGAAGCTACTTCCGGGGAAGAAGCCTGCATTATCTGGACGGGCGATGAAAACCGCCAGACTTACGCAAGTGAGCAAGGTCTTTATCAGAAAGTTTGTCTTTGCCGAAGATTTCTTTGTGATGATAATATTCTCCATATTTCTTTCCGCAACTAATAGCCTTTCGCACTGTTTCTATGCTTGCATAGAACTCTGGCGCAGGCTGAGATACCAAGAAGGGAGTGATGAACCACAGTGACTTGCCGATGAACTCCTTCTGCTGAGACAGCTTGTCGAGTCTGCGGAACAGTTCGTAGTACATACGTTGCTCTCTTGGGCTCTTGGCATCGACCACAGTAAAATCGCCACGTACCATATAGCGCAGGACATTGTAAGCCGTTTTGGGGCTGACATAGAACCGAGGAGCATCATGACGAGCCGTCTTGATCCACGCCTCCTTCTGAGAATGACAGTTGGTGTAGACTTGCCTGTAGGCGCTAAGTAAATCGCGCCTCATAGCGACTGTAAGGTCAAATCCTCTTCTTGGCATAGGTTATTTTATTATAGTACGCTGCAAAGATACGCCTTATTTAGATAAAATCCAAATAATAAGTAGTATATTTATCGTTAAAGATTCTAAAAAGATGTTATTTAAGCAACGAATTGTTATAAAAATATCTATATTTGCAGCGAATTGTAATGTAAAAGGTGAATTTGGTGTACAATTAGCTCAAACTAACCAAAAATAAATAAAAAACTGAAAGTTATGGAAACATAACAAAAAGAAAGTCCGCTTTCGGAAGAAGAGCGGCGTGCGATACGTTCGCGATTGCTTGACAGAGGCATATTCAAGCTGTATGAGATTGGGGTGAAGTGGATGCCCATCCCGCTAATGCTCGGTCACTGGTACGGAGTTTGGGACTATTCGAGATATTCGCGTCCCATTATCCTTGACACAGATATGAACGGCAACTGCGTGATATGGCTGTATATACTGGCTTATGTCTATATGCCGCTTGCCATGCTGCCAGCGAGTTATTTCTACAAATACTGCTGGATATTCAGAATACCCTTCCTCTATTTTTTCGGTATTAATGCTATCAGAATATACTACAAGAGCTGGATGATACGCCCGGAACAGATAGAGGCGCATCATATATTTATTATATTCACAATTATACTTTACGTTTATGGATTCATTAAACTTACTTTTGAGCGAGGTACGAAATGCGCTTAGAATGTTGGAAGAAGGAGAGTGTGGTATGAGTAAGGAGCAGGAGGAGAATGCCTACAGAGCCATACAATACTACAAGAACGGAGTGAGTCATTTTGACGAGTTGACAGCGAGAGGCTGCATCTCACAGATGTACTACTACGACAGTGATACCCACAGGAGCTATGCTCCATTTGTGAGCTACGAGGATATAGAAAAGGAGTACAGACGCGTAGGGAAGGACATACCGGACTACAATCTATGGGACTTCGCGGTAACGATGAACCTGATGTATTCGAACCACATAGATGTGATGAGAAAATGGAAGGGCAAAGGTAGTCTTATAGGAAGGATAAGCGAGTTGGCGGTAAGTTTTCTGACGGACGAGGATACTGTCCATCCTACAGATAAGATATTCTGGTATATGATGGGATAGGTAAGACTACTAAGAGAAAAAGGTAAAAGAAAAGCGCATATCTTTGTAGGCAACAAAAATCAAAGATATGACAGAGATAATACATACATTTTTGCAAGAGCATCTATACAGATCGGCGCTGGTGATAGCTATCTGTATGGGTGCTCTTATCGTATCTATGGCCGTAGACCTGTTCTTCGGCATCAAGAAAGCGAGACAGAACGGAGAGGCTACGACCAGCATGGGGCTAAAGAAAACCTGCGACAAGGCAAGAAAGTATTTCTCGCCATTCATGGTAACGGTGTGCATAGACCTGATAGCCTGCATCGTGATGCCGTTTCCGGTATTCTCGATGATATGGGCAGGGTACTGCGTGTTTTGCGAATTCATGAGTGTGAGGGAAAAATCATGGCAGAAGGCAGAGATACGCAAGCAGGAAAAGACAATCAGCATCCTATTGGAGAACAAAGACGACCTGGCAAAGGCTTTTGCTGAGGTGCTAAAGAAACAGCAGGAGGCAGAGAAATGAAGATAACGAGACTGCAGATGTATGAAATCCTGGAAGACTGGGACAGAGTGAGCTACTTTCTGCATTATATCAACGAGTGGTGTGATGTTTTTCATATCAATACACCCCTGAGAATGGCTCACTTCATGGCTCAGGTATGCCATGAGACCAGCGGGCTGAGATGTATGAGAGAACTCGGGAAGCCATCGTACTTCAGAAAATACGAGGAAGGAAGGCTTGGCAAGATGCTCGGAAACAACACGAAGGGTGATGGCGCGAGATATAAGGGCAGAGGGCTGATGCACATTACAGGCAGAGCCAACTACAAGGCTTATCAGGACTCGGGATATTGCAAGGGCGACATCATGGAGAATCCGGAACTGCTGGAAAAGCCGCTCGGTGCAACAAAGAGTGGCGCCTGGTGGTGGTGGAAGCACGGGCTGAACGAGTTGGCCGACAAGGACGATGTGGTGGCTGTGACGAAACGCATTAACGGAGGGACCAACGGACTGGCGAGCAGGAAAAGATGGTTGGCAAAATGTAAAAAGGTATTGTGCGCATGAAGTGGAATATAGTTATAATGGTATTTGCCGGATTGGTACTTGGAGGCTGCAAGACGAAGTACGTGAGTGTGCCTGAGATCCATACTGAGTACATAACGAGGGTGGACACGACCGTAAGAAAGGACAGCGTGTATCTGAAAGACTCGGTGTACGTGGAACGAAAAGGCGATACTATGTATATAAACAAGACGGTGTACAGAGACAGATTTCACCACATATATAGGGTAAAGACGGACACTATCGTGAAGCGTGACAGCGTGAACGTAGCTTACCCTGTGGAGAAGGAGATGAGTAGGAGCGAAAGGCTCTTTGTCGCGATGGGGAAGTTTTTTGCAGCATTGGTGATTGCGCTGCTTTTCGTGATTGGTGTGAAGCTGTATAAACGACATTGATATGGTGAAGATAAGCGAGGAACTGGAGGCTATAGACAACCTGTTGATGGAGTTTCACGACAGGATAAGGTCGGGCAGATGTCTTGTCAACAGAACGCAGTCGGCCTTTCTGTTTGACTATCTCCATCGGCTTGCCAACAAGGATGAGGCTATCAGCTTTGCTGAGGCTTGTAAATATACCAGGCTGCCATCTTCTACTTTCAGAAGATATGTGAAGGATGGCAAGTTGCCTGCTGGAAAGAAAAGACTTGGGTTTACCGAAAAAGTGTGGTACCCGAAAGAACTGGACGAATATTTAGATAGGTTAGTGAATAGGTTATAGTTTTATGGGTTTTAGTTATTATGTTTTAAGTTTTTTGAAAAAGCCCCCACTCAGTCGTGATGACTGGGTGGGGGTGTCTTTTATAAATGACCATCACAAACAAAGAAATGAGTATTATCGGGGAGATTTTCAAAGTACGTTTTAATGTCACTTTCTGCCTCAAACTCCCACTTTAAGTTGTGTTCTGGAGTCTCATCTCTGATGTCATAGCATTCATAATATTGCCTCTTTCTAACTATTTTGTCATATAATTCCATATCATCCTTAGTAAACTCACAATCCTCTTGTTCTGGATATAAAGATTCAGGATGATGTGGGAGGTTTCCTAAAAGTTCTTTTTTCGTATATACTGTAAGGTAATCATACGAAAATGCTATTTCGGAAGGTGATTCACATAATAAATCTGGGCAGTCCTCAAAAATGTGGAACATATTCTCTATTGTTCCAACGAATAAAACTCTACAATGTGACATCGCTATTCTTCTTTAAGTTCTACTGGCTCATCGTTCCAAGATAATTCTCTTCCGATGAGTTTCTTAATACTTCCTTTAGGAAGGTAACAGCATCCGGTATTTGCGTACCTATGCCCATATAAATATACGACAGAGCAAATCCATAATGTATTACTTTCATTTCTGCAAGGTTTTTCTACAAAAATATGTTCACAGCCACCTTTATCTACTGCTAACCAAGACATAACTAATCCTCCAATTTTAAATCAGTTCCACAATTACGACTTTCCTTTAGGAAGTCATTAACTTCTTCCTTGTAGCTATAACCACAATCCTTCTGTAGAGCCTTTATCTTCTTGTAACCGATACCAGCTTCTCGGCAAAGTTCTGCTGCCAAGCTATAGTTTTCGACATAGCC
>ULQM01031336.1_pt1 | contig 72193 bp, 58 predicted proteins | sample 1954451 | NCBI WGS metagenome assembly ULQM01 (sample SAMEA4835655, study PRJEB28245) | human gut metagenome | biome: gut microbiome; material: fecal sample | place: Denmark | collected 2008 | reverse complement strand
GCTTTTTATGGATTGTCTACTTTTTGTGGACTACTCCAAAAGGTGGCTGTTTTGTTTGTAATGCTCAGGGGTTTAGAACGCCCAGGTGCCGTTACGGAAAATCGGAATTTCTTTCCCGTCTTTATCGATACCGGTGATGTTTAAATCCCTGGTTCCAATCATAAAGTCAACGTGGCTTAAGCTTTCATTGATCCCAAAGGAATGGATTTGGTCTTCCGTATATTTTTCAAATTCCGGATAGAGGTTAGTGAAGCCTTTACCGATCGCTAAGTGGCAGCAAGCATTTTCATCATAAAGGGTATTGAAGAAGAGGATGCCAATTTGATTGATGGGGCTTTCAAAGGGCACTAAAGCGCATTCGCCTAAATAGCTGGCCCCTTCATCTAAGGTTAAGATGCTCTTTAAGAGTTCTTCACCTTTTTCCGCGTGGGCTTCCACGACTTTCCCTTCATGGAATTTAAACCAGAAGTTTTCGATTACTTGCCCATTATAAACCAAGGGCTTCGAGGCATGAACCACCCCTTCGGCTTGGCCCCTCATCGGGCTGGTGAAACATTCTTCGCTCGGGATATTGGGTTGGAAGAAAACTCCTCTTAAAGTCTTTTCACCTCCCCCTAAGAAGATGACCCCGGGGATTAAACCGACAGTTAAATCAGTGCCGTTACTGGCTTGGTAATGGAGACTTCTAAGATTGAGACTATTGAGGTAGTTACATTTCTCTTTGAGGGTTTTTTCGTGTCTTTCCCAGTTTTCAATTCCGTTCCCGTCGTCCGCTCTCGAGGTTTTAAGGATGGCTTCCCAGAGGGCTTCCACCGCTTTTTTCTTGCTTAAGTTCGGGAAGACTTTCTTCGCCCATTTAACGGAGGGGACACCAGCGATGACCCATTGATATTTATTCGCCCGGGCTTTGATTAAGCTTTCACACGCCTTATAAGCAACGGTCTTAGCTAAGCTGATCTTTTCCGCGCTGCAGCCTTTAACGCCATCGGGATCATCGGCATCGAGCCAGATGGTTACTGCGGTTTTATCGGTTTGGTATTGTTGAAGAGCGATAGCCATCGGTGTGACCTCTTGTAAGACCTTTTTGCTCATACATTTAAAGGTCAACCGCCGAGCTTTCATACTTTCCCAGTTATAGACCACTGCGGCCGCTCCGGCTTTATAACATTCTTCAGCCACCATGACCGCGAAATCTTCAACTTCCGGTTCTGTCTTGATGACAACGTAGTCGCCTTTTTGCACATTAGCGCCCGTTCTGACGATTAATTTTGCATAATTTTTAAGTAAGCTTTTCTTCATAAAATGCCTCCGCGCATAATTGTAGCAAAAAGAAAATAAATCGATTACGCTTAAAAAGCGAAAAAATACCAATAAAATAAAGAGGCTATACGTTAATAAGGTGAGGTTATGTTTGGAAAGAATAAAGAATTACTGAAAAGAATTCGACAAGATGACCTCAGCGCTTTTGATGAAATCTATAAGATGAGTCAAAAAGCCGTCTACTTTGCGATTTACGTTATCCATCCAAATAACGAAATCTGCGAAGACTTGAGCCAAGAGACGTACCTCGATTTCTTAAGAAAGAAACCCCATCTTAAGAAAGATGAAGATATCGTCCCCTTCCTCGTCAATATGGCGAAAAATAAAGCGCTTGATCTTTATCGAAGAAAAAAGAAAGAAGGCGTTTTCCCCGAAGACAGTGAAAACTTTATCGGGACCCATGACGCTTTGGAAAGCGATTTGATCGATAAAATCAAAGAAAGATTGACCGATAAGGAATATCGGGTCTTCATCTTAAAAGCCTTGGGTGAATATTCATTCCAAGAAATCAGTGAGATGGCCCAAATCCCTCTCGGTACCTGCACCTGGCTCTATCAAGAAGCCAGAAAGAAACTACAGGAGGTGGGAAAAGCTTATGGATAAGTTTGAAGACAAAAAGAAAATTATCGACAGCATCTCTTCGCCGACCCCCCGTGATCTTTCGGGGAAGATTAAAAATATCTATTTAGCTGAACAAAAAGAAAAGAAGGCGAAGAAACGGATTCAAACCAAGGTTTGGGGTCCGGTTTTCGGCACCGCTTTCGGCGCGCTTTTAGTCGTCGCGGTAGCGGTTCCTTTAGCTTTGCAAGGGGATGGCGCTATCGATACTAGCTTAACAATTGGTGGTACGAGCCACACCAGCCAAACCAACTTACCGCCGCTCCCAGTTTTTAACCAGGCCGACAGCGAGCAAATTGCCTATTGCGTCGCCAGCGCTAATAATATCCTCGGGCAAAACGGAATGAGCCCGGTCCAAAACCTCATTAAAAGACGGGCCCTTCCCGAAAACGATAAAAACATCATCCAAGGGAAATTAACTAATATTCACCCTTACGTCGTCACCGGAGAAGCGATGCTCAATAATAACTTCGCTTTAACCTCCACTCTCACCCAAAGTGGGAGAGATGATTACCCCTACTTAATGACCATCGTCGATGGGGAAGAAATGGTTAACTTCTATTTCAAAGAAACCTTAAAAGAACAAGAGGATGATGAGCAAGAATTCCATATCCAAGGGGAAATCACGGTCCACGATGACACCTATATGGTGATCGGGGAAAAGGAACTGGAAGTTGGAGAATATGAAATCGAATTCCGCATCTATTTCAATGAAAATAACCTCAATCAATATCTCTTAATTGAAGAAGAAACCGAAAAAGAAGAGGGAGAAGTTGAAATCTCTTATTCCTATTCTTATGTCGGCTTCGGGGAAACCAAAATCGTCGAAGTTAATTACGAAGAAGAAAATAACGAAAAAGCCGTTGAGCTTTTATATGAACAAGGCAATACGAAAGATGAATACCGGCTCTACTACCGCCGGAACAACGTTTTGACTTTAGAAATGAAGAGCGATGATTATGAACTCACCTTTAAGGTTGAAAACGTTATTGATCAAGGAATTCCCGCTTTATCTTATATATTAAATAGCGACCCGACTTTTTCCTTGATTCTTAAAAAATAAAAAATTTCAAAAATTTACCAACAAAAACCAAAGCTCACTCGTTAGTATGGTGAAAGGTGGTAAATCACATGAATAAAAAATTACTTCTCACTCCCATCATCATGGGGGCCGCTCTCGTGAGTTGCACCACAACCGAGGGCTCGACTATTCTTCCCAACACTTCGACTACTGATACGACAACTAGTCAAACCGGGTCGGAAGTGGCTGGGCTCAACATCTACGCTTATGAAGCGGTGACCTCTGTCGGCTTAGTCAATCTCTTAAAAGCCCCGCAGGTCATGGCCCTTCAAAGCGATGCTCCGACCGGGCAAACGACAGCGGATCTCATCGCTCAATATCTCCCGACCGCGGAAGCTGTCCTCTTAGGGGAACAAAACCTCTTCACTGAAACGACAGTCGAAAGTGATCTTCCCGAATATCAGACCAAAGTAATCGTGAATTACAAGGATATTACGTTAACCGACGTCTCCTTTACGATGTATTACAACGAAACCATCAAGCACGATCACGATGATGATTGGGACGATGACGATGACTGGGATGACGATTGGGATGAACAAGATGAAATCGAACAAGAAAGCTATATCGATGGCATCATCCAAATCGGTCAAGACACCTTCACCTTAAGAGGGGAAAAGGAAATGGAAGGAGATGAACTGGAAACTTCCTTCCGTTACTTCACCGATGAAAATACCTACGTCTTAGTTGAACAAGAAATCGAAAATGACGAACAAGAATTCAACTACACGGTGGTGAAAAACGGGCGGAAAGTCTATGACTACTCCTTAGAAGCGGAAGACCGAGAAATCGAAATGGAAATCCGCGGCACCGATGTCGGGATGCAAAAATATAAGATGCAACTCTTCCAAAAAGACGGAGTTACCTATATTAAAGTCAGAAGCCTCAATAACGGCAACCGGGAAAGCTATCTCTTCAAAAAGGTCATCGACCAAACCACTGGCTTAGCTACCTTCGTCCTCGCGTAACAATATTAAAGACCTAGAAAGCCCTTCTAGGTCTTTTTCTTTGCCCTCTTTTTTGCGACAATTAAGGCAGGTGGACATTATGAAAAATAAAGAACGAAACAAAGCATTAAATAAGACCGCTCTCGTGTGGGATTTTATCGAAGCGGCCCTCCTTATGGTGGTCGGACTTCTCTTAATCATCTTCTCGAGCGATGAAAGTTTAAGAAAATCCGTTTATCTCGTGGTCGGGATGTTCCTCTCTTTAAGCGGGATAACGAGAATCATCTTAAATATCTTGCCGTACGCGATGCTCAATGCCGCGCAAGAAAACGTCAAAGTCGACATCATGAAGAACTTTAAGCTCAGCATGCTTGTCCTCGGGGCTAGTGAACTCGCGCTCGGGATCACTTTCATCGTTTTCTACGTTCAGAAAGACCAAGCTTTCTTCGATAGCATCGCTTTCTTTATCTCTAACTTAGTCTCCATCATCTTGATGGTGGTTGGCTTATCTTTCATGGTGACTTCTATCGTTTTCTTCAGCAAGAAACTCAACAATACCTTAACCAATACCTTACTTTTACTCTTAAGCATCGGTTTGATTGTCTTAGGGGTTTTAGTCTTAATCTTCATCAATGATGCGGCGATTCTTGAACAAATCACCTTGATTGTCATAGGGATTATCTTCATCGTGACCGCTATCGCGAGCATCTGCCATATCGTGCTCATATTAAAAACTAATAAACGGCTAAAAGAGAAAATCGAAAAAATGAAAACGGCTGATGAAATCGAAAATAAAACCTTACTATTAGAAGAAAAAGATAAAACTACTCTTCCTGATGAGTCAACTTCAGAACACCAGTAAGTTCTAAGAAATGCGGTAAAGAGCGGCACCAATCACAGAAAACGTGCCACTCTTTTAATTTATGAGCGTACCGTTGAATAAACATCGTTTTTAATTGTTGATAGTTTGTTGTCATCGTCGCCCCTAAACAGAAACCAGAAGGAAGGGACGCGACGAGAACCCGCCACTTGGCTTTTCGTTCAGGTTCTGGGGTGTCTTCACTTAAAGCGTTATATTCATCGATTAAGGTTTGAATCCGGTCAAGGATGATAGGGTCAGTATCCGCCACACATTGATCTTTGACTTTGAATTTCAAAAGGCAATGCATGGTGCTTTGGCTGCTGATGAAGTCAAACCAATGATATCTTTGAGCTTCTTTCCACCAGAAAAGTGGCGCGGTTACATCGAGTTGCACGAGGATACCTTTTAAGTAATTATCGTGCCCTTCACCATTTCTCGTTTGTCCTAAGCGGCTCGCTCTAAGGAAATCTTTTTCGGTCGTTTCCGAAGTATCGATCTTAGTCCGCATCGGGTTACCGCTGGCTTTGACGGCTCTTTCAAGCCCATAAACGTAAGTGTTTTCTATTTTGAAGTCCATAAAGTTGCCTCCCATAAATTTTTAAGTAAAGCGAGGCGGGTTAAAAGCCCCACTCCTTTCGGCACTGGTGATTGGAAGCTGACCGGGAGATTTCGTTCCATATCCCCGATGAGTTTATTGTTTTCGTCGCGGTTGATTCCAACATCGATTAAGACCGCTGACGGTTTTAAGGTGTAGGTGTGGTCGATGATGTTAATATGTCCAACTGCGGAGACAAGTAAATCCGCATGAGCAGCATAGAATCTTTTATCTTCTTCTTTGGTTTTACTGTGAAGAACGGTGACATTCATGTTCTTTTGGAGAAGGAGTTTCGCTAAAGGTTTACCGACGATATTGCTTCGCCCAATGACCACCGCATTTTTTCCTTCAAAAGGGAATTTCATGTCAGTTAAATAATCGATGATGCCTTTTGGAGTGCAAGGAGTGAAATGGCTCCCTAAAGTGAAGCCATCGACATCTTTTTTCGGGTTTATAGCATTCACTAATTTTTGTTCATTTAAATGCTTAGGAATCGGGAGTTGAAGCAAGATGCCATCATAATTCTTGTCATCATTGAGTCTAAGAATGGTATTTAAGATTTCCGTTTCTTCCACTTCGACCGGAAATTTAAAAAGGTCCGCTTTAATCCCCACTTCCTCGCTATCTTTGATCTTCCCTTTGATGTAGGAATTACTAGCGGGGTTATCCCCCACTTGTAAAATAGCGAGTCCCGGGATTTTCGGACTTTCACTTATGAGTTTCTTTAAACGTTCTTTTTCACTTTTAACGTAATCGACGATTTCCATACAAAAATATTTTAAAGAGGTCTAAAGAAAAGGAAAACAACTAAGTTAAATTAAAGCAGTAAGTAAATTAGCAGCTGCGACCGCTTGGTCAGCGGAAGAAGCACTATCGGTAGAACCTCCGCTATTGACCGAGGTTAAAACCATAATCAAAAGGGCCATGAATAAGAAGAGAATCGCGAAGCCGAAAGTTAACCAGCTGATGATTTTTTCGCTGCCCCGTTCCTTCGTTTTAGCAAAAACGTTAAGACCACCACCGGTGATGGCGCCAGACGCCCCTTCGGATTTACCGCCTTGGAGAAGCGATAAGACAATCACGATTAGGGCGACAATTAAGAATAGAATATCGTACCACTGCATTTTAAAACCTGTTGCTCGCTTTTAAGCGCCCCTTAAATATAGGGCAATAGCATTCTTTTGTAAATCGAAAAATACTATTCTTCCGGTAAAAGGTCTTCCTCCTTCAGGAGGAAAGAGAGGGAAGAAATCTTCGTTTTGTGGTAGGAAGGATATTCGTTCTTCCGGTCAATGAGGATGCCTTTGATGCCAGCATTCTCGGCCGCTAGCATGTCATTTAAGCTATCCCCGACATAAACAGCCTGTTCTTTCGGGCAATTAAGCTTTTCTAAAGTGAAGAGAAGGCCATCTGGATATGGTTTAGGTTTTTCAACGATATCATTGCCGACCAAGATAGCGAAATCTTTTTCGACATTAAACATTTTTAGGACTTTACTGATGTGGAAAACGCTGTTACCAGTCATGATGGCTAAGGTGTACCCTTGCTCCTTAAGTTTATCCAAAGTTTCTTTGGTCTCCGGAAAGATATCCGTTAATTCAATGTTCTTTGGGTAATCCAGAGCGGCGATGATGGTTCTCACGAAAGGTTCGAGATGCGGCGGCATGATCTTCCGTTCCTCAATCACCTTTTGAAGCGAGACATGGATATAGTCCGCGACTTGTTCTTTCGTGCATTCTTCCCCGATGACGTGGAAAGCTTCTTGGTAGACTGGAACTAAGGCCCGGTACGAGTCAAAAAGCGTGCCATCAAAATCAAAAATAACTAATTTCATTTATTGATTTCCCCTTTTAATTCAAAAATAATATCCCGGATTTGCGCAGCTTTTTCGAAATCAAGATTTTTCGCTGCCTCCCGCATCTGCTTCTCTAAGCTCTTGATATAGTCCTCAATTTTCTTCTTGGGAGCTTTCTTATCAATGATGAGTTCCGTGTCTTTTTCGGTGTTGGTAAGAGGTGGCCTAATCTCTTTATGGATGGTGGTCGGAATGATGCCGTTCTCTTCATTATATTTTTCTTGGATGGCCCGTCTTCTTCTGGTTTCCGTTATCGCTTCATCCATGCTCTTAGTGATGGTATCCGCGTACATGATGACGGTCCCGTTACTGTTTCTGGCGGCCCGCCCGATGACCTGAATTAAAGAAGTCGTGCTTCTTAAGAAGCCTTCCTTATCAGCATCGAGGATCGCAATTAAACTGACTTCCGGAATATCTAAACCTTCTCTCAACAAGTTAATACCGACAAGAACATCATATTTACCTCGCCTTAAATCGTAGATAATCTGCGTTCTTTCTAAGGTCTTTGTCTCATTATGGAGATAGGCGACTTTAATACCTTCCCCTTTGAGGTAAGAAGTTAAGTCTTCCGCCATTTTGATGGTCAAAGTGACAATCATCGTCCGTTCGTTCTTGGCGATTCTTTGTTGAATCTCATTGAGCAAATCATCGATTTGCCCCATCGTCTTTCTCACTTCAATCACTGGGTCCAAAAGGCCGGTAGGCCTAATGATTTGTTCCACCACTTCATGGTTACAGTGTTCCATTTCGTAAGGTCCTGGGGTCGCGGAAGTAAAAATAACTTGGTTCGGCATCAAGCTTTCAAATTCTTTAAAGGATAAAGGCCTATTATCGAGAGCGCTCGGAAGACGGAACCCATAATCCACCAAGGTTTGTTTTCTCGATAAGTTCCCGTTATACATCCCGTTTAATTGGGGGATAGTGACGTGGCTTTCGTCGATCATTAAAAGGAAATCTTTCGGGTAATAATCTAAGAGAGTCCAGGGTCTCGCTCCGGGTGGACGATTATCGATATGCCGAGAATAGTTTTCAATTCCCGGGCACATTCCGAACTCTTTTAAAGAATCAATATCTTGCCGAGTTCGGCTTTCTAAGCGTTCCGCTTCAAGGAGTTTTCCTTCTTTCTTAAAGTATTCCAAACGTTCTTCTAATTCTTTTTCAATATTGATGCAGGCGGCTTGGATCCTCGCCTTCGTGGAAGCGTGGTCATAAGCCGGGTAAATCGGGTAAGTTTTAAAGCTTCTCCTAATTTGACCAGTCATGCTATCGACTTCGCTGATTTTTTCTACTTCATCCCCAAAACAATCGATTCGGACAAAGTATTCCCGGGTTATCATCGGAGCGATATCGATGATATCCCCGTGCACTCTGAAACTGCCTGGCGGCAAATCAAAGTTATTGCGTTTATATTGAGCTTCCACTAAACGGGAAAATAATCTTTTCCGGTCTAAGGTTTCCCCTTCCCTTATTTCAAAAACTAAACCCCGATATTCTTCCGGGTCACTTAAGTCAAAGATGGCGGCGACACTGGCGACGATGATAGTGTCAGATCTTTCCAGAACACTATTGACCGCGCTCGTTCTGAGCATTTCGATGTCTTCATTCATCACCGCGTTCTTTTCGATATAGGTGTCACTTTTCGGAACATAGGCTTCCGGTTGATAAAAATCGAAGTTAGAAACGAAATATTCCACTCGGTTATTGGGGAAGAGTTCTTTAAATTCTCCGTAAAGTTGAGACGCTAAAGTTTTATTATGAACCAAGACTAAAGTCGGCTTATTAAGCTTCGCAATAATGTTAGCGGCCGTAAAGGTTTTCCCCGTCCCGGTCGCCCCTAAAATAACATTGAACTTTTTCCCGTGCTCAATGTTTTCTAAAGTCTTTTTGATTGCTTCCGGTTGATCACCTGTCGGTTTATAAGGAGAGATTAATTGAAAGTTATTTTTGATCATTGTTCTTAGAAACTTTTTTTGACTCGTTCTTTAAGAAAGGAATAGGTTTTAAGGGTTCGAAACCTTCACCATTGATCGCTTTCGCTAAGGTGAAACAGACGAAAGCCCGGGGGTCAATTTCTGCAATGCGGCTCCGTAAGATATTTTCTTCGTCACGATAAATGACGACCCAAATCATGATTCGTTTTTCACCGGAATACCCGCCTTGGCTTTCAAATAAGGTTGTCGCGTGCCCTAATTCATCATGGATGAAAAGCTGAATATCCTCGTATTTCTCGCTTATAATTTCGCAAATTATATAAGCGTTCCCTCGAATATAGATGAATTGAATCGCTAACGCGCAGCATAAAGCGGTGATGATACCAACCAAGCCTTTAAAGACATCTTGGAAGACAATCATACCGATGATGATTAACGTCGCATCGATTACGAAAGAGGAAATATCTTCTTTGACATGGAAATACTTTTTAAGGATTCGACTGATGACATCGACCCCGCCGGTCGATCCATTGCCTAAATAAGAAATCGCCACCCCGGCACCGGTTAAGAAACCGCCGAAGAGACCGAGGAGCAACAGTTTTCCATAGCTCGAAGGATCCGCGATTAAGTTGAGAGTTTCCGCTAAGTTAAGACGGAGGAATAAGGAATAGAAAATGGGGTAAGCAACAGTGCTCAAAAGGGTTCTTAAACTAAATTTCTTCCCAACGAAGATTAAGCCTAAAAACCAGAATAAAGCTTGGGTGATACCAACGATGATATCGTAGGCTTGAAAACCCGTCGCCCCTTCAATCCAGGCATTGAATAAAATACCAATAGAAAGGATACCACCGCTGACGATATCGCAAGGAGTTAAGAAGACCGCCGAAGCAAAGGCCAAAATAATGCTCCCGACGATGACGAGCAAAGTGTTCTTCAACTCCCGATAAAGCTTTAACTTCTTCGGGTCTTTAATTTTGAGTTCGACCAGCCCCATCTTTACTCTCCTTTTCTAAATAACTATATAACATGTCAAGGATATCGCCATCCATGATGCCACTGACATCGCTGGTTTCGTATCCTGTTCTGTTATCTTTGACTAAAGTATAGGGGCAGAAAACGTAGCTCCGAATCTGACTTCCCCATTCGATGTTCTTTTGTTCACCGATAATCGATTGCATCTTTTGTTGCCGTTCTTCAATCTTCCGTTGCATCAGCTTATTAGTCAGCATTTCCATACAGGTTTGTTTATTCAAAAGCTGTGATCTTTCAATTTCGCATTGAACGACAATCCCAGTCGGAATGTGAGTAATACGGACGGCCGAAGATACTTTATTGACGTTTTGACCACCAGCGCCACCGCTCCGGAAAGTGTCGACCCGTAAATCTTTTGGATCGATGACAACATCGCTGACTTCGCTAAATTCCGGAACAACGGAAACCGAGGCAAACGAAGTGTGTCTTCTAGCATTAGCATCGAAGGGACTGATTCTCACTAACCGATGAACCCCCTTCTCACCTTTCAGTAGCCCATAAGCGTGTTCTCCGCTAATCTTCATGGTCACACTCTTGAGGCCCGCTTCTTCTCCGGCTTCATAGGAAAAGATTTGGTAAGTGAAACCATTCTTTTCGCAGAACCTCTTATACATTCGAAAAAGCATGTCCGCCCAGTCTTGAGCTTCCGTGCCACCGGCACCCGGGTGAATTTCTAAAAGGCAATTTAAATTATCGTATTCACCGCTGAACAGCAGAACCTTTCTTAAGCTCTCTGTTTCTTGATCGAGTTCATCCTCGATATCATTAGCGAGCAGGGTTTTATCATCATTTGAAAGGCTTTCATCTTCTAAAATACCCTGCAAATCTTGAATATTTGTTTGGATTTTCTCAAAAGAGCTGACTTTATTCTTCAACGAATTATATTCGTTTAAAACTTTTACTGCGCTCTTCTTATCGCCCCAGAAGCCATCGGCATTTTGCTCGTCTTCTAAGACTTTGATTCGTTCCTTAATTTTAGGCAGGTCAAAGAGAATCACCGAGTTGACGGCAAAGCTTTAATAGTTCCGCGTTATGTTGTTTAAGTTCCACCAACTCTTTCATTTTATTCCTTCTTTGCTTCGACCTTTTCTGGTTGTAAATCTTCTTTGGTTTCTTTTGTTTCAGCTGCCTTTGGAGCATCCGCGGCTTTGACTTCCGCAGCTTGTTCGGCTGGCTTTTCTTCTTGCCGCCGGATTTGGACATTTAAAAGGCTATAAGCCACATCGACCGCGACCTTTTCATTCATCTCTTTGAACATTTGATAACCTTCATTGACGTAATCTTGGAGAGGATTCGTTTGAGCGTAGCTTCTTAAGTTAATCCCTTCTCGTAAGTGGCTCATGGTATCGATATGGCCTTGCCACGCTCGATCGATAACTCTTAAGGTTAATTGTCTTTCCACCATGTCCGCTTCTTTCGCGGTCCAGGTCTTTCTCTTTTGAAGATAGGTGGCATATAAGAGTTCACCTAAATCTTCACCGGCTTCCATCGCGACACTTCCGTCATAGGCTAAAGCGTTGAAGCTTCCCTCTTTTAAGAACTTCGGTTCCACTAATTGTTTAAGAGCGTCCCCGCTGACTAAACCATCGACCGAGTTTTCATCAACCGCTTTATTGGCCAAATAGTGACCAGCGGTCATGAAGTTATCATGGATTAAGTTGACGATATCGTCCGCCATCAGGATGCTATCCCGTTTCTTATAGATGATGTCTCTTTGTTTGGCTAAGACGTCATCGTAATCTTTTAAGTTCTTCCGGACATCGAAGTTACGTCCTTCAATTTGCTTTTGAGCGTTAGTTACCGCGTTCATCAGCATCCTATTTTCATAAGCTTCGTCTTGGAGGTTATTGACGATCATATTCCGGATATTCGGTGAAGCGAATCTTCTTAAAAGTTCATCATCAAAGCTGACGAAGAAACGGCTATAACCCGGGTCCCCTTGCCGACCGCTCCGACCACGGAGCTGGTTATCGATCCGGCGGGATTCATGCCGTTCCGTCCCGAGGACGCAGAGGCCACCGAGTTCCTTAACTTTATCATCGAGCTTAATATCGGTACCCCGACCAGCCATGTTGGTCGCGAGCGTAACCGCTCCGACTTCCCCAGCGTGACTGATGATTTCCGCTTCCCGAGCTTGGTTTTTCGCGTTTAAGACTTCGTGAGGAATATGAGCAGCAGTCAGTAAAGCTGAAATTTCTTCGTTGCTTTCAACTGAAACCGTACCGATGAGGACGGGTTGGCCTTTCGCGTGCCGTTTTTCAACTTCCTTAACTAAAGCCTTTAATTTCGCTTGATGGGTACCGAAGATTAAATCAGTATCATCGATCCGTTGGACAGGCCTATTGGTCGGAATACAGACAACCTTCATGTTATAGATGGTTTGGAATTCTTCTTCTTCGGTTTTCGCAGTCCCGGTCATCCCACTGAGCTTGGTATAAAGACGGAAGAAGTTCTGGTAAGTAATCGTCGCGAAGACGACAGTTTCTTGTTTAATTTCCACCCCTTCTTTCGCTTGGATAGCTTGTTGGAGACCATCGTTATATTCTCTGCCCGGCATGATACGACCAGTGAATTGGTCGATGAGTTGAATTTGGTGATTTTGGTCAACCATATATTCAACGTCCCGGCTCATGATGTAGTTAGCTTTTAAGGCTTGGTGAATCCGGTGCACGAGATCGTTATATTGGGGATCATAAAGGTTTCTAACCCCGAACATTTTTTCGGCTTTATTGTTTCCTTCTTCGGTTAATGAACAGGTTTTATCTTTTTCTTCAATCGTGAAATCCCGGTCCTTCTTCAACATTTTGACAAAGCGGTCCGCGACTAAATATTGAGAAGCGGGTGCCCGGCTTCCACCGCTGATGATGAGCGGGGTTCTACTTTCATCGATTAAAATGCTATCGGCTTCGTCGACGATCGCTAAGTTAAGACCTCTTAAGACCCGGCCTTCAAGGTTCGGGGCCATATTGTCTCTTAAGTAGTCAAAACCAAGTTCACTGTTGGTCGTGTAGGTAATATCGCAAGCGTAAGCTTCTCTTTTTTCTTTCGTTTGTTTACTGGCTAAGTTAACCCCGACAGTAAGCCCGAGGAACCGATAGATTTCACCCATCCATTCCGCGTCCCGTTGGGCTAAGTATTCGTTAACCGTGATGACGTGGACACCTTTTCCGGATAAAGCGTTAAGATAGACCGCCATTGTAGCGGTTAAGGTTTTACCTTCCCCGGTCTTCATTTCAGCGACGTCGCCATTATGAAGGACTAACGCCCCAATGATTTGGACTTTGAAGGGTTTTTGATGTAAGACCCGCCAAGCCGCTTCCCGAGCGACCGCAAAGGCTTCGTATTTAATGTCGTCGAGCGTGGCCCCGTTGGCTAAGGCTTCTTTAAATTCAACTGTTTTATGGATCAATTGCTCATCGGTGAGCTTGCTCATTTCTTCGTCATATGCGATGACGCGATCGGCTTCTCTAGCGTACTTATTAAGTTCCCGCCGTTCTAAATGGAATATTTTTTCAATAATGTTTGCCACGGTAATCTCCTAAATCGTTAATGATACTATCATTAAACACCGCTTATATCAATTATCGGACAACGGACTTTTCTTCATGGTTCTCGTAAAGACGAGGGAAAGGACTTTCTTAGGGCTAAAGGGAAGGAGAAGTTCTTTACTCGCTAAAAGGGAACTACCGGTTGTTTTGATGTCATCGATAATTAAGAGTTTTTTGCCGGTTATTTGTTCTCCGTTTACGACCATGAGGTTATTTTTAACCTTCATCCGTTCTTCTTTTGAGAGATCAGCTTGCTTGATATCTTTAATTTTCTTTAAACAATGAATGATGGGAAGGTTTAAGGGTTTAAACATCTCCACCACATGGTTAAAACCTCTTTTCTCGTTCCCTTCTTTGGACGAGGGAACAGGAATTAAAACATATGAGCGAAAATAGTGATGAAGGACTTTGGCTGTCCTTTCAAAAAAGACCGATGAAAGCTCAATATCCCCTAAACCTTTAAACTGATAAATGAGGGATTTAATGGTTTCAGTGTAATGGGATAAATAGTAAGTTGTTAGGTCATCTTGCACCTCCTTTTCAAAGTTGATATTTAGCGTTCGGTAACACTTATCGCAGATATGGGAATCTGGAGTAAATAGCGTTGAGAAATTGTGGTCATTAATTGGGGAGAAACATATCTTGCAAAAAGCGGTTACTGCTTTCGATTTCATCGATGGCTCCTTTCATGCTTGGGGTCACTTTTTCCGCTAAAAATAGTACGTCCCCATCCGGATAATCTTTCTTCCTCCCCACTCGACCGCTAATCTGGATGAGGGTTTCTTTATCAAAGATTTCTTCTTGATCACTTTCGATAATAATCACCTGTAAGTTAGGGAAAGTAACCCCGCGTTCTAAGATACTGGTCGTCACTAAATAACTCAGTTCCTTGTTCTTAAATTTTCTTAATATTTCCTCCCGATTTTCTTTCTTAGAATGGATAACTTCTCCGTCCTTTTTCACCAATCGGAGTTTGCTATAAAATTCTTCCGCAATATCAATCGTTGGGCAGAAGATAAAAGCCACTTTTCCTTCCTTTTTATAGTCCATCAATTTCTTAATAACGTAAAAAAGAGCGAACTTATGCGGAAATAATTTGATTTGCGGAACTGGAATTTGATGTTTATGAAACCTCGTTCTTAATTCCAAAATATTCTTATTTCCTCGGCGGAATTCCGTTAATAGTTCTTCGCTTGGCGTGGCGGTCATGATGACTTTTTGTCCTCTTAAGGCCCTTTTAAAGAAGGTTTGAAGAACGTCGTTTCCTTTATAGGGAAAGGCATCAATCTCATCAAAGATTAGGAGATCAAAATACTTCTCGTACCGGAATAATTGATGAGAAGTTAAGACGATGATTTCTCCATCAAGCTTTTCGGTTTCGCCCCCGTAGACTAAGGTCACTTGGGTATTGGGAAAAGCCACTTTTAAGCGTTCACAAAGTTCCTTCGCTACTTCTCTTCTCGGCAAGCAAAACCCTACTTGGTCATTTCTTTGAAGGGCTAACAAGATGACCCCGAAAACGAGCTCGGTTTTACCCGCTCCACAGACAGCATAAATTAAACTATCTCGCCTATTGATATAGGCCTGGATAACTTTATCGGAAATTTCTTTTTGTTCTTCCGTTAGTTCATAAGCTAAATCAAGAACGGGTTTATTTACTCTAAACCTTCTGGGTTTTGCTTTTTCACCTTGAAAGGTGATGCACTTTCGGCAATAGGCTTGGCCATTTTTATAGCCCAAATATCTGGGGTCAGAGTTACCGCAGACTGGGCAAACATATGAAAAAAGCTCCCTCATATTCTTTTATAGGGAGCTTCTTATTGTTTTGTCTTATTTATTTTCGTATGCGAGGATTTTATCAACTCGTTTTTGGTGCCGACCCCCTTCAAAGGCAGTGGTTAAGAAGATATTGGATCTTCTTTCAATGTCTTTGATATCCATGAATCTCGCTCCGAAGGTGATGACGTTCGCGTCGTTATGTTGCCTCGCTAAACGGCTAACTTCGTCGTTATACCCGATAGCGGCCCTGACACCCTTCACCTTATTAGCGGCCATCTCAACCCCTTCCCCGCTACCGCAGATGAGGATGCCGAGAATATGGTCTTTCATGACTGTTTCCCCAACTTTAAAAGCGAAGTCTGGATAATCGCAGCTGAGTAAAGAATCCGTTCCGACATCGGTGACATCATAACCTTCACCTTTTAAGAATTCTTTTAACTGTTCTTTAGCTTCAAAACCGGCATGGTCACTTCCAATGACAACTTTCTTAGATAAGTCCATGGTCTTTTAATCCTTTCTCAATCGTTTCAAAGGGCACTTTCCCTTGTCTGGTTAACTTAATTTTACCATCTGTAACTTGGACGATGGTGCTCGGGACATTGAAAGGTACTTCTTGGTACACAATCGCGGCTACTTCCCCGTCAAATACTTTCATAATTCCGTCCGGTTCTGTAATCGGGGCTTCCCCAGAATGGTTGCAGGAGGTCACTAAAGCCGCACCGCCTGCTAAACGGAGAATCTCTTGAGCAAACGGAAAATCAGGAACCCGAATTCCAATGTATTTGGTTCCTAAGGTGATCCAATGAGGAAGGTTATCTTTGGCTTCCGCGATAAGAGTAACTTGACCTGGGAAGAAGTTATCGAGGATATATTCGGAAATTGGATCTTTTTTAAGGTAAGATTTCGCTACCTCATTACTAGTGCACATCAAGGTGAACGGCTTTTCCGGTGGCCGTTTTTTAATCTTCACCAGTTCATCATAACCGTCTTCCATTCCAATCGTCCCGGCTAAACCGTAAACTGTATCCGTGGGGAAACAAATCGCCTTCCCTTGCTTTAAATATTCAGCGGCTTTTTCAGTATCTTTTAAGCTAAGTTTTTCCATATTACGCCTTCACAAAAACGATTAAAAATCTCTTAAAACCGTTTAAATCATCCAGGAATTGATAGGAATAATTCGATAAATAGGTTTTCATAATTTTCTCTAAATAGGGCACTAATTCCGGCGAGATTTCAAAGAACATTAAGAGCTGATTTTTCATCACATTCTTATATTCTCTAAAGACTTTTAAATAGACATTATCATCTTCTTTAAAGTATAAAGCGCTGGAGGGTTCAAACTCTTTAACGGAGTTCTGCACATATTCATTTTCCGTGATATATGGGGGATTAGAAACAATGATATCGAGGTTCATTTTTTCCGCCATATAGGGTCTTAAAGCATCCCCTTGTAAGAGGCGGATATTCGCTCCATGTTTTTCTTTATTAATCTTGGCGACTTCTAAAGCGTCTTTCGAGATATCGCTTCCAGTGATGAGCCAGGATGGGAAATATTCTTTCAAAGTAATCGCGATTGCCCCGCTCCCGGTCCCGATATCCGCGACCACGAGATAATTTCGTGGGTCAAAATAATCAGAAACACGTTCGGTGATTAACGCTACAAGTTCTTCGGTTTCCCCTCTCGGGATTAAGACCCGATTATCAACATAGAATTGGTTATTTAAGAATTCCGTTTGATGGGTGATATATTCGACCGGTTCCCCTTTTTTCAGTCTTTCAACTTGACTAAAAAAGAGTTCCGGGTCTTTTAATTCTTCGTCCCCTTTGACGATGACATCAATCTGGTTTTTAAAGCCTTGATCCGCCATGAGTAAAAGCCGGAGGTCAAGGGCCATAATACCGGCACTTTTCCCTTCATCGAAGGCTTTCTTTAAGGCATCTTTAATCTTCATCCCGTTTAACTTCTTCTAAAAGTTTTTGTTCTTGGTCAAAGTGAATTAAGGCATCGATGACCGGATCAAGTTCCCCTTCCATCACTCGGTCAAGTTGATTGATGGTAAAACCAATCCGGTGATCAGTCACCCGGTTTTGGGGATAGTTATAGGTTCTAATCTTTTCGCTTCGTTCACCGGTCCCGACCTTAAGTTTCCGTTCCGTCGCGCGTTTATTATCTTCTAAGGATTGATAGTAGTCTTGAACTTTCGCTCTGATCATCCGCATACAGATTTCTTTGTTTTGAAGCTGAGCTTTTTCCGTTTGACAGCTGACCACAATCCCGGTGGGAAGGTGGGTGATCCGGACCGCACTTTCTGTCTTATTGACGTTTTGACCGCCGGCTCCTTGGCTTCTATAAGTATCAATCTTTAAATCCGCAGGATTGATTTTAACATCGACTTCTTCCGCCTCCGGCATAACGAGGACGGTCGCAGTACTAGTATGAATTCTTCCGCTGGCTTCGGTCTTTGGAACTCTTTGCACCCGGTGAGCGCCACTTTCGAACTTTAATTTAGAATAAACACTATCGCCTTTTACCATGAAGGAAACATAGGAATAGCCGCCGGCTGTTCCTTCAATACCATCGATATATTGGACTTTCCAGCCCTGCCGTTCACTGTAACGGGTATACATTCTTAAAAGGTCACCCGCGAAGATGTTGGCTTCGTCGCCCCCGACGGCCCCCCTAATTTCCACGATGATGTTTTTCTTATCATTAGGATCGACAGGGACGAGCTGCGCTTGGAGGGAATTTTCGAGCTCCGCCATTCTGTCTTCTAAGTTCTTTCTTTCTTCTTTTAAAAGTTCTTCCATATCACTATCGATAGAATCATTTAAAGAAGTGATGATGTCTTTTAGATCATTTTCATCTTTCAGATATTCCTTGTAATCTTCGTAAGGTTTTTCGAGTTCCGCTCGTTCTTTACTCAAAGAAGTTAACTTCTGAATATCTTCTTCAATCTTTTCATCCGCTAAGAGGGATTCAATTTCTTCGTAACGTTTTTTTAAGGCTTCGAGCCTTGACCGCATGCTTTCTTCCATAATCGGAAGGATTATACCATATTTTTATAAGCCCTTTGTAATGCGAGAAAAAACCTTACCCAACCTTTTTAAAGACCGGCTTAGAGGGTATAATTACAGCGATATGACCTACCGTGCTTTATACCTTAAATATCGGCCGCAGACTTTTTCGGAAGTAGCCGGCCAAGAAGCGATTGTTAAAACCTTAGTTAACTCCTTAAATAGTGGGAAAATCGCCCATGCTTACTTGTTTTCAGGTCCGAGAGGAACCGGAAAAACCTCGATGGCGAGACTCTTCGCGAAAGCCTTAAACTGCGAAGAAGGGCTCGGCCACCAATGTGATGTATGTGATAACTGCCGGATGATATCCGAAGGTTCTCACCCCGATGTCATCGAAATCGACGCGGCGAGCAATAACGGGGTTGATCAAGTGAGAGACTTGATTGAGAAGATTCATTACGCTCCGATTAAAGGTCGATACAAAGTCTACATCATCGATGAAGTTCATATGATGTCAACTGGAGCGTTCAACGCTCTTCTTAAGACCTTAGAAGAACCCCCGTCCCACGTTATCTTTATCTTATGTACGACCGAAATTAATAAAGTATTACCCACCATTATTTCCCGTTGCCAAAGATTTGATTTCAGTAAAGTTCCCGATCAAGAAATGAAGGAAAGACTTTTAGAAATCTTAAAGAAAGAACAAGCGACGTATGATGATGAAGCGGTCAATCTTTTAATCAACCTCGCTGATGGGGGAATGAGAGACGCTTTATCGATCTTAGATCAAGTTCTCTCGTTTACAGGCAATAAACTGACGACAGAAGATTTACTCGATATCTATGGTTTAGCGAGTAAAGTCGATAAGATTAAAATCTTGAAAGCCGTCGGCGATAGCGATGTTGAAACTCTCTTATCTCTCATTGAAAATTTAACGAGAAAAGGCATTGATTTAAAGCGATTAATCACTGATTTAATCGAACTTTTAAAAGACTTATATGTCTATCAAATCACCAGGGACGTTAAGCTTTTAAAAACCCTGACATTAACGGAAGCCGATGAACTAAATGATCGCCTGAGGCCCTCGCAAGTTAACCATATGTTGTTGACGCTTCTTAAGACCTTAAATGACTTTAAGTTCATCAATGATTCGAAAGCTTTACTAGAAATTACTTTATTAGGCTTAACGAAAAAGGAAGAAGAGATTGTTAACGAAACCCCCGCTCCGAAAGTTACCCCTGTTGTTAAGAAAGAAGAATTGAAACCAGTCGAAGTGAAGAAAGAAGAACCGAAGCCAGTAGAAATTAAAAAAGAACCCGTTATCGAAGTGAAGAAAGAAGAAGAACAAGATTTATCGAAACTTTCGAAAGACGTTCCTCCTTCCTTCCTCTTTGATGACGCGGAAGAGAAAAAAGAGGGAAAAAAAGAAACTAAAGAAGAAGTTTCTACTCTCCCGGAATTTAGTGGAGCGGTCCTTCAAACGTCTGGTGACATGAATGAACTCGATCAAAATACGATGATTGGCATCATGACAACCGCGAGTAAGCCTGAAAGAGAAAAGCTTCTCAATCGATGGGGCGCTTTACAAGACTACGTTGCTAATCCGGAAGCCGGGCCTTTCGCGTCCCTCCTCAGAATGGGACACCCCTTCTGCTTATGTAAAGAAGCCTTAATCCTCACCTATGATTTAAAATCACAAGCGAACAAGATTAACCTGAAAGCTAACCAAAAATACTTTAGAATCTTGCTGCAGAAACTATTGGGAAGAGACGTCTTCGTCTACGCTTTAGACCCCAAGAGTCGAGTGGAAATGATGAATAACTACTACTCTCTCGCCCAAGTGGGAGGACTTCCTGCGAAAAATTCCGTAAAATTAGTGCTACCAAAGGAGTAAATATATGAATCAAATGCAACAAATGCTCATGCAAGCCCAACGCTTACAAAAGCAAATTTTAAAGGCCCATGAGGAACTCGATAAGAAAGAATTCACCACCGAAAAAGCTGGCTTAGTGACTTTAGTGATGAAGGGTGATCGAAGCCTTGTTAGTTTATCCATCAATGAAGATGCCTTAGACAAAGAAAACAAAGAAATGCTCGAAGAAACCATCAAGATGGCGGTCAACGAAACCTTAGCTAAAATCAGAGAAGAAGCCGATAGAATCGATGAACAACTCACCGGAAGAGGAGGCCTTCCTTTCTAGATGAACAATTTGAAAACTCTTGACGCCTTGGTCAGTAGTTTCCAAAAGCTTCCCGGTATCGGAGAAAAAACCGCGGAACGCTTGGCCTACAGCGTTTTATCGTGGCCATTGGAAGATGTCGAAGAGTTTTCATCATCTTTAATCAAAGCCAAAACCGATATTCACCCCTGCCCCATCTGCGGGCTCTTCACCGAAAACGACACCTGTGATGTCTGCAGTGACGAAAACCGCGACCATAAAGTCATCACAGTCGTCAGTGAAAGCAAAGACGTATTAGCGATTGAAAAGATGGGGACATATAATGGTCTCTATCACGTCTTAGGGGGCAACATTTCCATCAATAAACAAATGGACCCAGAGAAGCTGAATATCGATCATCTTTTAAAGAGAATCAAAGAAGGAAAGATTGAAGAAGTCATCTTAGCCCTCAACGTCACCATCGACGGGGAAACCACCGCGTTATACCTCCAGAATCTTTTAAAAGATTTCCCGGTGAAAGTCACCCGTTTAGCCTGCGGGCTTTCGATGGGCTCAAGCCTCGATTATATTGACCCGTTAACCTTAAGACGGGCCTTCGAAGGGAGAAAATAATGTTTATCACATTTGAAGGTGTCGAAGGAAGCGGTAAGAGCACCGCGATAAAGAAAATCATCGAAGAATTAAAGAAAGAAAACTACGATGTTCTTTTGACGAGGGAACCCGGCGGAACCCCAATATCTGAGCAAATCCGCGATATTATTTTAGATAAACAGAATACGGACATGGATTATATGACCGAAGCTTTATTGTACGCAGCGAGTAGAAGGCAACATATCGTCCAAAAGATTCTCCCGGCTTTAAAGGAACACAAAATCGTTCTCTGCGACCGCTTTTTGGATAGTTCTTTAGCTTATCAAGGAGCTGCTCGGGGTTTAGGAATTGATAAAGTCTACGCCTTAAACCAATTCGCGACCGATGGTCTTCTCCCCGATTTAACCATCATCTTTGATCTTGACCCCGAAGAAGGACTTCACCGGATATCCTGCAATAAGAACCGAGAAGTAAATAGACTCGATAAAGAAAAATTAGCCTTCCATAAAAAGGTGAGAGAAGCTTTCCTTTATCTCCATAAAACTTATCCTGACCGGGTAAGGATTATCGATGCTTCGAAAGACCCAGATGAAGTCTATAAGGAAGCTCTCAAAGAAATCCATAATGTTCTTCGAAGACGATGAAAGAAAGACAATTTTTAGAAACATATCAACCAAAGTTTTTAACTTATCTTAAGAACGCGATAAAGAATGACCGCTTAGGGCAAGGCTATCTCTTATGCGGCGGTATTGGCTGCCCCTTAAAAGAAGCGGCTTTGTTTTTAAGCGAAACCTTAATCTGTTTAAACCCTGATCCTTTAGCGTGCGAGACTTGCCGAGCATGCAAAAGATTTCAAAACAATAATTACCAAGACTTTATCTTTATCGATGGTTCTACTTCCACCATCAAAAAGGAGCAAGTGCAGGAAGTCATTCAAAAGTTTTCCAAGAGTCCCTTAGAAGAAAAAGGGGTGAAGGTTTACGTGATTCACCACGCTGAAAACATGACCGCGGAAGCTGTAAATTCTCTCTTAAAGTTCTTAGAAGAACCCCCGAGCGGCACGTACGCGATACTTACCACCAACAATCGTGACCGGATTCTCCCCACTATCTTAAGCCGGGTGGAGACCATCAATTTAGCCTTGATTCCGGTCAGTGAAGTTAAAAGAGAAGCCTTAGAGCTTGGGGTTAAAGAAGACGATGCGGAGCTTCTTTCAACCATTGAGAACTCCCCCGCCGCGATAAAAGAAGAAAGCGAGAACGAAGACTACGTGAAAGCAAAGAAAGCTTTAAAAGTCGCTTTAAACGCTTTTACCCTCGATAAAGATGACGCTATCTTCCATTTAGAAAAAGAAATTATTCCTCTCGTAAACAATAAAAATGCCGCGAAATATTTCTTTAAATTATTGACCGTCGTCTTTAAAGATTTAGCCGTCCAAGAAAGAAATGAACGAGTTTTAAAAAGTTATGATAAACTATTAGAGCCAATCGAAGGGAAAATCACTTCATTGGGGGATGCCTTATATTTAGCCTTACACTTAGAAAGCGAGGTGGAGCTCAATATCAGTCCCACTCTTCTTTTGGAAAAGCTCTTTCAAGAAATTTTATAAACTTATGGATGAATTTTATTTAGGGGTCTGCCTCTCGAGCAGCATTAAAAGTTATTATTTTAGGACTAACATTCCTGACTTAAAGATTGGGGACAATGTCGTCTGCGATACCGCGGAAGGTTTAGCCTATGGTTGGGTTTCCACGAACCCCGTCCCTCTTTCTTCATACACTGGCACTCTTCCCTTAAAAGATGTCTTAAGAAAAGCCTCACCCCAAGATAAAGTCAGCTTCGATTATTACAAGAAAGAAAGTGAAAAGGCTCTTTCCATCGTCGAAATAGAAATCGCGAAAGCCAACCTCAGCATGAACTTGATCGACGTCAACTACAGCTTAGATGGAAGCATCTGTTTAATCCGGTACACCAGCGATGCGAGAGTTGATTTCCGTCCCTTATTGAAGATTCTCCCTCCCCTTTTAAAAGCGAGGATTGAATTCCGCCAAATTTCTCCTCGTGACCGAGCAAAAATGGTCGGTGGGGTCGGGCCCTGCGGAAGGCAACTCTGCTGCCAAACTTTCCTCCATCACTTTGAAAATATCTCGATTGGAAAAGCCAAGAACCAGATGCTCACATTAAATATTCCCAAGCTCAGTGGTGCCTGCGGTAAACTTGCCTGCTGCTTAGCCTATGAAGATGACCTCTACACCGAAGAAAAGAAGAAATTCCCGGAAGTCGGAACGGAAGTGAAAGACGGGAAAAATACTTATTACGTTGATTCCTTCAATGTTTTAAATGAAAAGGTTACCATCAAAAACAAAGAAGAAACCAAGACCATTACCTTAGAAGAATATAACGCGCTAAAAAATAAGAAGAATTCTTTTAAGGAGAATAAACGTGACCGTTAAACGGGGACAGGCCTTCATGCAAAACGGCCCCGTTTTTTATTTGGTGGCCACTCCGATTGGAAACCTAACTGAATTCTCCCCGCGAGCGAAAGAAGTCCTTAACACCGTCGACGCGGTATTCTGTGAAGACACCAGACACACTGGACTTTTGTTAAAAGCTTTTGATATTAAAAAGCCTTTGATCAGCTGCTTTGAACATAATGAAAATGAAAAAGCCGAACTTCTTTTAAACTATTTAAGAGAAGGAAAATCCGTCGCTTATTGTTCCGATGCCGGTTACCCTTTAATCAGTGATCCCGGCCAAAGGCTCGTTCAAAAGGTCTTAGATAATGACTTCTTCGTCAGTGTCATCAGCGGTCCCTCCGCCTTCCTCAATGCCTTATGCGGAAGCGGCCTCGATACGGAACATTTCTATTTCTATGGGTTCTTGAAAGCCGCTCCGAATGAACGAAGAAAAGAGTTAGAAAGCTTAAAAGATTTCCCCTCAACCATGATTTTCTATGAAGCACCGCACCGCTTAATCTCGACTTTAAGAGATATGGAAAAGATTCTTGGTGGAGATCGAAAAGCGGTTTTAGCCCGAGAATTAACTAAGAAACATGAAGAATATATAAGAGGCACATTAAGCGAAATTTTATCCTCCCTTCACGATGAAAAAGGGGAGTTTGTCATCCTCATTGAAAAAGGAAAATCCTTGCAAAAGTCCTATAAAGAAGAAGATATTGTGAATTTGCTTAAGGAAGAACTCAAAGATAAAAAGAGCAAAGAAGCCGTTAAAAAAGTCGCGGAAATCACGAAGCTTAATTCCCACGACATTTATGATTTATATCTTAAATATTTCCGTTAGTTTGTTTTTCTTTCTTCTCTTTTAAATAGATCACTAAGAAACTGATGCCTTGGAAGGCAATGAAACCGCCGATGCAACCCATCGCGATAACCGCTCCTTCTTTTAATGACGGGGTCATATAAGATAAGTGATAAGAGAAGTCACCTTGCGGCGCGACAAAGCCGAGGAAACCACCATTTAATCTATAGGTGTTAACTTTTTGCGTAACACCTTCACTGTCGGTCGCAGTCAACTGCCACCCGGCATCGTAACCTAAAGAAGTCGTCACTAATCTTCGTTCAGTGAAGTCGGTATCAAAGGTGAAATTGTCCGTCCAATATTTGACGTTCTTTAAGGCGTAGTTATCACCAGTATAAGGGGCTACCAAAGTTTCTAAATCGCTTCTTTCCATCATATAAGAAGTGAAGTCCCGGTAAGAGATAGTACCGGAATTTCCTTTATAGCAGGCGATAATATATTTGACTCTTCCCTCAGGATAGAAACCGAAAGAACCGCCACTGCCATTAACCTTCCGGGTGATCCAGTTATTTAAAGAATTCCATTCATAAGAGAGAAGAACGTTTTCTTCCGTCATGTTTCCTTCTTCATCAAACTTATCTCCGACGAAATAAATCCGCGGGGCCACGGAGAATGAGGTCGCTTGGCTATTATTCGTGTAGCTCGAGAAATCGAGGACGAAATACGCTCCATTGGGGTCGTCATTGAAATATTCGCCCCAGCCACTTCTCGGGTAAGAGATAACTTTTCCGAAGTCTCTCGCGACCTTAGTGCCGTTTGAAGTGGAATTACTATAGGTTTCATCTTTCACCACGACATTCGGATCATCTAAATGGTCTAAGAAATAAGTCGGATCCCAGTTGATACCTTTTTCATCGTTGACGCAGAAGAAGCCATATTGAAGTTCATCGTTATGAACGGTTTCCACGTATCTTAAGTTCTTTAAGACTTTCTCCATCTTTAAATAAGATAAAGAACGATTGGGGGCTTCTTGCACCGCGTAGTTATTAGGATTATCGAGATTTAAATCTTCTAAGATGATATCGACCATGTCGTCTTCGACGATACCGCCGGTGAGGTAGACATTCTCATTCCGCATGATTTCCATCGTCGCGTTCGACCCGGCGTAGTTATGGAAGAAGTCACTGCTGTTTCTCGTGGAAGAGTCTTTTTCTAAGCCTTCTTGATAGAGGTTATCTACCGCGTGACCAAAGCCGATGATATCGCTATAAGGATTTTCATAAACCCGATAATTATCAGTGCTAAAGACTAATTCACTCCCGAAAGGAACGTTGGTAGTAAAGTCATCATAACCTTTGATATAACCTTCTCCCCGAATAACATAGTACTTAGTGCCTAAGGCATTATCGAAGCCGAAACGTTTATTCCCATAATAGCTCGACCAACTCTTGTTGATGATTTCTTGACCGTAAGCTTCCCGAATTCCTTCGTTATTAGTGATATAGGAATATCTAGCTAAATCGCTTAAATCATAGTTAAACAAAGAGTGGAAAGTCGAAGTGCCATTATAGCCGAAAACCATGTTGCTATTGGTGTCGATGACGCTGTCGGTATAGGAACGATAATAGCTATTATCGATATCTTTTAATCGATCGAACACTTGGGTCGTTTCTTGGTAATAGCCCTGTCCATTTAAGAAGTTTCGGTAAGGGGTCATATAGCCATAGATAAAGCTGATGTTACCGCTGACGATGAGTTCGATGGAGATGAAACCTAAGAGAACTTTCTTAAAGTGCTTATGGTTATGGAAGTAAAGGAAGACGATTCCTTCCCCCACCACTAAGACAATCTGATAGATAACCAGCCACATTAAAGAGATGGTCGCCCCTCTAAAGACGACAGTCCCGGGAACTTCATAATGATCTTTGATGTAGCCATCGATATTGACGTATTCAATGGTCTTGTCTTTTAACACTAAAACGGTGATTAAGAAGGTGAACATCGTTAAGGCTGCCGCCGTAAACGTCCCAGCTGGTAAGACCCACTTCTTTTCGTCCTTCAATCGATCAAGCTCTTGGCAAGCGTAATACAAGATGACCGGGATAAGGATGATGTACCAGCGGCCATAACCATCACCTGCAAAAGCGTAGAAAAAGTAATAAGAGAAGTTAGTAAAGACCATGTAAAGCCCGATCGCAATCGCAGCTAAATGACTCCACTTCTTTCTCGTAATTGACCCATACATCGCAGTAAAGAAGAGGATGATCATCGGGGTGTAGACGAATAAAGAAGAAGTCCAGCTATCGTAGTTATAAGTGCCCCCACCAAAAGAGCCTTTCGCTAAGGGGAGCCACATATAGTTACAAGTCGGGTAGAAAAAACCAATTAATCCCTGCAATTCTCGGCCGGAATTGAGGCCAACCGGTTCAAACATCAACTTAAAGAAGGTCGCGATATCTAAGCCTTTTAAGGAACTGGTTAAAGCATTTAAGTAAGCCATCCCGACGCTCATCGTCCGGCCACTTAAAGAAGTTTCCCGAATGCTCGGGAGCAAGGTCCAAGCACTCATCCCGATTCCTAAAGCGAAACCTAAAACCCCGATTCCAATGACGATAAAGTTATCGGGAAGTTTCCGTTTCTTAATCGTCTGGAAGTACCGCCAGCCGGCATAGAGGACGCCGAAAAAACAGAAAACGATTAAGAAGAAGAAGCTGATGGTGCCGCAGAAGAATAAGCCGATAACTAAGGACGTTATCCGTTTTTCTTTTAAAACCTGTTCAATCCCCACGAGGATTAAAGGGAGGGTGAAGGCCATCGAAAGATAAGTGGGGAAACCGGCGAAGAAGTTAATATAACCACTAAAAGCAAAGACCACCGCACCTAAACGGCTACTTCCTTCGGAAACCCCCATATATTTCAGGTAATAACGAAGGGCTAAAGCCGCCGCTAAACATTTAAATAAAGTCGCAATGACATAGATCTGCGGCATCCAGGCCCGAGGGAAGATTAAGCAAGAGACAACTAAGAAAGGGTCAAATAAACCATAGTAGGAGTTTGACCCAATATTATCAGTCCCTAAGAATGTTCCAGTGCTATAGAGTTCAAAGTAACCAGTCTTAAAGAAGTTGTGCCAAGTGTCCCAGAAGTTATAGCCCATCATCACATATTGGCTGGTGTAATCCCAACCATAAAGGACGCTGAAACTATTAGTAAAAACTGCGAGACCCATCCACAGAATGCCGAGGAAAAGGATTAAAAGCGAAAAATAAAAAAGGGATTTGGGATTAAAGACAAAAGCGAATTTATCCCTAAAAAAGCCCCGCCAATCAAAGCTTTTCTTCCTGAGTTCTTCGAGTGTAACCGGCTTTTCCTGTTTTTCCATCGGGTTATTTTACTATGTTTTTCTTATAAAGAAAAAACCCAAAGAAGAAAAGTAACAGGAATTTTTCTAAAAGAGTTTGTTAAAGCACTCCGGAACCGGAGCGGTAAAGGTCATTAATTTCTTTTTAAAAGGGTGAATTAAGGCTAAGGTTGAAGCGTGTAAGGCTAACCGTTTTAAAGGATTAGAAGGTTTCCCGTATTTATCATCCCCGAGGACAAAATAACCGTGGTACCCGAGTTGAACCCGAATTTGGTTCTTCCGTCCGGTATAAAGATTAACCTTCAACATCGCGTAGTTCTTATTGCTCTTCAACTTCTTAAAATCCATCTTCGCTAATTTTCCATGGACTTTATCTTTTGTGACATAGATTTTCTGGGTTCGATCTTCTTTTAAATAGTTGACTAAAGTCCCTTCTTTTTCGATATCACCGGGTTCCACAATCGCGATATATTCACGGGTTTTTACGATATCGTTCCACTGATGTTGCAACGCGGTCCGGATGATATTGTTCTTCGCAAAAAGCAAAACCCCAGAGGTATCTTCATCCAAACGGTGCACGATAAAGCAACGGGAGTTCGGGTCTTTGTAGGACAGGTAGTCCGCGACCATCCGGTAAGCAGTCCGCCGTTTTTCTTTATCGCTCGCAACCGAAAGTAAACCACTAGGTTTATCGATGACGATCAATTCATCGTCCTCATAGATGATAGGAAGATTGTCTCTTTTGTACCGTCTAATCGGCTTCCACGCTAAAGTGACTTCATCTTCCTTATATAAGGGGGCTTTAAAGATAGAAACCGGCGCCCCATTGACCCCGACTTGGTGATTCATGATAATCCGTTTGCAATTCTTTTCGCTCTGCTGGGGAAGTTTCATTTTCACAAAATCTAAAAGAGTGCATTCTTGATAGACCTTGTAAGTCTTCGTCTTGTCCGGGTTAATTAATCCCCTTCTTTTTCGTGGTTTATTGTTATTTCTATTCATCTTATTTATCTAAATATCTTTGCAAATCCTCTTTTATCTTTTTGAAATCCTGAATTCCAATCTCAATGAGTTTATTTAGTTTATCGGGGTTAGTTTCTTGTCGACCAATTTTTAAAGGCTTGGAAGGATAGAAGGCAAAGGCTCCCCCGAAATCATGAAGTTTATCAAGGAAGGCCATCTGGTCGTTATAGTTAGGAACATTATTAAGGTAAGCCTCTAAGAAAGCAGGGTAATTTTTATAGACCTTCTTCATGATGATTTCTTCGCTCGACCGCTTTTTCTTCCGGTAACCACGAGGACGGGTACAGAGAACAACGAGCTTATCTACTCTTCGTTTAAAACTTTCTTCAAAGGGAATCGGCATCACCACTCCCCCGTCTAAGAGTAAATCATCTTGATAAGCGGTTGGTTTCATGATGAGAGGAAGAGAAGCACTGGCTTTCACCCCATCGAAGAAATTAGGATTGCTCTTTTCGATATAGACCGGTTTTCCCGTTTTTAGGGATGTCGCTACCGCGTACATCTTGGTGGGACTCTTATAGAAGGTCTCGAAATCAAAAGGAAATTTCCCTCTCGCTCCTTCGTTAAAGAGATAATCGAAGTCGAAGACATTCCCGGTCTTCATCAGGTTCTTCCTGCTAAAGAAGTTTGGGTCATTCATCATGTCGACTTCTAAATAGCGATTTCGCCCAATTTGATTAGAGACAAAGTTAAGTCCAAGTAGGGCGCCCGCACTGGTCCCATAAACTTCATCGAAGGTGATACCCATCTTTAAAAGTTCATCGATGACCCCAGCTAAAAAGCTGGCTCTCGTACCCCCGCCTTGGATGATTAATGCTTTAACCATTTAAGGATAAACTCCCACCATTTCTTAAGTAATCGGCAAAGATGTCTCTTTGCACCATCTCGCTATCGCGGTCAATTTCTTTAAATAGATCTGGATTGGCTTCGGTGACATAGCTAACCGCGACAATCGTATAAGTCTTATTAGCTTCAATGTTAACAGTATCATCTGACCAAGAAGCATAGTAAGAATCGGCTAATAATTGATTAACTTGCATGCCACTGACCGTGCAGAACACATTAGCGTTATCAAAGGGGAAGACTTGGTAAACGTTACCATACGTAATCTCCCCAGCCGGTAAGCTCGTTCTCGCGCTTCCGGTATTCGCAAAAGCCGCGACGACTTCCGGATGCCAATCGCCCTCTTGATAGTATTCAAGGGTGGCTTTCATCGAGAGGGTCGCTAAGTAACTAGAATTTAAAGATTCATCGGTATAACCGAGGACTTCATTCTTAATCGGATCGACCACTGTCGCGTAGTAATCGATTAAAACATCGGTATCTTCATCGGAAGGATAACCCATTAAGCCGTAATAGTTATGATCTTGTGAAGAAGGTTGTTTGAGAACTAATTCCCCATCGCTATTGACGCGGAAGCTGACTTGTTGAATATCGCTTCCGTTGGAATAGCATTGCACGTGCGGAATGCCATATTCATCGTTATAAGCATAGTTTTCATGGGTATGCCCTTCAAAGACGGCGTTAATATATTTCGCGCCTTTCGAAGTTATAGATAAGTCACCATTATGGATACTGACGACGATGATATCGCAAGCTTCTTCGGTTTTAAGTCTTTCGGCTTCATCTTCAATTAAGTTTCGGTATTTATTGCTTAAAGAATAACCGCCGAGCGAAGACACGGCGATCGAGCTTTCAAGGTTCCCAATGCCACCGACGATCCCAATCTTATAGGGACCCCGGTAAGTGATCATCGAGGGGCTCGCCCAAGCTGGTCTTTGGTTATTGGGATCTAAAATGTTGATTCCTAAATAAGGGAAATTCGCGAGTTCTTTATTTTGTTCGATGACTTTCACGCCCCAGTCGAATTCATGGTTTCCGATCGCCATTGCTTCAAAACCCACTAAGTTCATCCAATTGGTCATCGTTTCCCCGCGGGTTAAGTTACTATCAGCGGTGCCTTGCCACATATCGCCGCTACTTAAAATAACCGTCCCTTCCGGGTTTTTATCGTATTGTGATTTATAGAAACTCGACATCGCGGAAATCCCAACCTGTTTTCCGTGGTTATTCATGATCGCCCCGTGGGTATCGTTAATCGTATAGAAATCCAAGGAAGTTAATGGAGCAGCTTCTTTTTCCATCTTTTCAGTGGTGATTTCGAGTTTGGTAATGTTGACGGAACCAACGCTACAAGAGAGGGTGAAAAATAAGGCGTCATCTAAGGTATATTCCGTGTCGTTTTGAAGAGTATCGCTCCCCACTTGATAGGAATAAATGGGATAATCGCTCCCTTTCGCGCTTAAGAAAGTTAATTCCTCGTTATGAGTGAAGGTAACTTTTAAACCAGTGAACGCGCTATAGCCGGTTCTACTGACCACGTAACCCCCGTGGTCTAGAGTTAAAGAGTTATCGCTATTGACATGGCCTTTCCCAATTTCGAGAGTTAAGCCATCGATGGTCAATAAGTTTTCTTCTGTTAAAGAGCTAAAATTATCAATGACGATAGAGGAAGGTAAATTTTCCGCTGAAGGGTAGCTCGTGAAATCGCTCGTTGATGAGCTACTCACGCTTGACGAATTTGAAGAGGAGCTTAAAGAGCTACTACTTTCCTCATTTCCCACGCAGCTGACGAGAGAAAACGTTGCGAGGAGTGTTAAAAATAAGACATGTTTTTTCATAGATTTATGATAACTGAAAAGTTAATATTCATAAAGAGCACCCATGAAAAAACCAAAATTTGATCTTCGTTATATTGTTCCGATTATTCTCGGCCTTACTGCTGTGACTATTTTGGTTTTAATAATTATCTTCGGTTAATCGTTATCAGCTTTTTTAAGGATCGGGGAATATAAATCCGTTCTTCGATCCCTAAAAGTACCCCAGCTATATCGTTCTTCTGCAATTTTATCTAAATCAAATTTCGCGTATCGGAGGCCTTCTTCCACTCTATTCATTTCTTCAACAAATTCCCCGTGTTGATCAGCGATAAAAGAACCGCCGAAGAATTTCATCGAACTATTTTTGGCGGTTTCTAAACCGATTCGGTTACTGGCCATAACCGGCATAATGTTAGCAGCCGCATGGCCTTTCATGACGTTTTGCCAATGCTTTAAAGAATCTTTATCTAAGACCGGTTCCGATCCAATAGCGGTTGGGAAGAGCAAGATTTCCGCTCCCTTGAGGGCTAAAATTCTCGCGGTTTCCGGGAACCATTGATCCCAGCAGATTCCGATACCGATCGTGCCCGCTTGGGTCTTAAAGACTTTAAAACCAGTATCCCCTTCAGCAAAATAGAACTTTTCTTCATAGCATTCCCCAGTCGGGATATGACTCTTCCGGTAATAGCCTAAATCAGTGCCATCTTTATCGAAGACTTCAATGGTGTTAAAGAAAGTGTTCCCCGCTTTTTCAAAGAAAGAAATTGGGAGGACGATATGGTGCTTCTTCGCTAATTCTTGGAAGTGTTTTAAAAGAGGACTATTTTTTCTTTCTTCCGCGAGATGGAAGTTTTCGTAATCTTCCACTTGGCAGAAATAAAGGTTAGAAAAGAACTCCGGTAAGAGGAGCAAATCCACCTTATTTTTGGCTGCTTGTTCAATCAATTTATCCGCTTTTTCGATGTTGGCTTTTTGGTCTTTAACCATCGAAAACTGCGCAATAGCCACTTTAATTTTCATATTTTTGATTTTTCACCTTCGGAAGTTGCATGGTGACGCAGTGGATATTGCCGCCGCCTAAGAGAATCTCCCGGCTTTGGACACCCACTACTTCTTTATCTTTAAATATTTCTTTAAAAATTGCTAAGGCTTTTTTGTCATCCGGTATCCCAAATTGGGGAACGATGACAAAATTATCACCTTGGTAGAAGTTAATGTAAGAGGCGGCTAAACGTCTCCCGGCTACCCGGTTATCTAAGGTCCCTCTTAAATGTTTTAAACCTAAAGCTTCGGTCTCAGTCATAAATAAGGGGGTTTTGGGAACTGGAACTTTATGAATAATGAGTTTCCGGCCTTTCGCGTCCCTGGCTTTCCTTAAGCATTCATAAGTCATCTTTGAATACTCATACTGCGGGTCACTGGTGTTATGGCAGTCGGCCATAATGACTTCACCCGGTCTTACGAATTGAACCATGTTATCAACATGTTCATCCGTTTCATCCCCATAGATACCGTGCGGTACTAAGATAACTTTCTCTACTCCTAAATATTCTTTCAGGACATCGATGATTTCGTTACGGGTTAAAGAGGGGTTGCGGCCCGGGGAAAGTAAGCACGCTTCGGTCGCGATTAAAGTGCCTTCCCCATCAACAGTAATGGCCCCACCTTCCATGACGAAAGAGGGATGACTATAGGTTAAGAGTTTGAGTCTCTTACTTAAGACGTAAGCTAAATGGTCATCATCTTTATAGTTCTTATAAAGCCCATCATAAGACCCACCCCAAGCGTTGAATCTAAAGTCAATGGTTCTTAAGAATTTCCCGTTAGTGACAAATAAGGGAAGGATATCTCTCGCCCAGGCATCGTTATACCTAATGGGGAAAGGTTTAACGTTTTCGAGATTCGAAAATTCCGGTGCGACTTCTTGATAGATATCGGGATGGATACCGACATAAACTGGTTCAAATCTTGCGATGGTGGTAATTAAATCCTTAAAACATTCTCTCGCCGGCACCGCATCATCTCGCCAGGTGTCTTTTCTAAAGGGTAAAAGAATGAAGGTTCCGTGATGTTTATCCCCTTCAAAGGGTAAATAATAGCCATCATTCATCGGAAGGGTCTTCCGGTTATCGATATAATCTTCTAAGCGTCTCTTAAAGATATGGAATCTCTTCCATTTTGGAAGATCGATAACTTCAAAACCCTCTTTATAGGAGGAAAGAATGGTCGTTCTATTCTTCTCATAGTGTTTAACGTGCTCAATTAGGTCCTTCGTCCACACTTCCCCGGGAGCGATAAAAGGAATGCCCGGCGGATAAATCATCACTTGTTCTTTTGATACTTCCCCGTCCAGCATCTCTAAAGGTAAGACTTTACCGGGGGCTTGGAAGGCTTCCCGGGGCCTCGCTAGCATGAAGGGGAAAGATTTCTCGAAGTGATGGATGGGATAGGCTAAATCTTTCTTGTAATAGTCTTTGGAAATATCTTTTAAAGCCGCGATAAGTTTCTTGATGTGTTCTTCTTTTGTTCCGATCGCTAAGATGGCCAATATCGCGTACGTCTCCGCGAGTTCCATCTGGATATGGTATTTGGTTCTCAAAAGCCGATATAAAGAGAAACCGTCAATCGTTAAACCATCGAGACCGATGACTAACTTACAAGCATCGAAATCCACCGCTTTTTGGGAAAGATAATAGTCTTTATCAACCGCTTTAAAACCGGGAATCTTATTAATTTCTTTTCTCGCATATTCGCCGTATTCATAGATCTTCTGCATCCGTTTTTTACCCCGGATACTCGTCATATATTCTCTCGCTCCATCGATGGAAGCTAAGAGCAAGGTAGAAGGAGAAGTACTATTGATAATGTTTAAAGATTTTTGAGCATCTTCCTGACGGAAAAAGCCGTTATGACCTAAAAGGACCGAACTTTGGGTCAAGCTACCACCGGTTTTATGGAAACTGACGGATGAAAGGTCCGCTCCGGCGGCCATCGCGGTCATCGGTTGATTTTCTAAATAGAAATAAAAGTGGGCGCCATGCGCTTCATCGACTAAGACCGCCGTTCCGTGAAGATGAGCGAAGTCGACTAATTCTTTTAACGGCCCGACCGCGCCAAAATAAGTCGGATTAATGATAAAGACCGCTTTCGCAGAGCTATTCTTTAAGATAGCTTTCTTATATTCTTCAATCGTCGGTTGATGAGCAATTTCTAAATCATAATCGATGTTGGGCATGATATAGATCGGAATCGCCCCGCAGAGGATTAAAGCGTTTAAGATCGATTTATGAATGTTCCTGGGAAGAATGACCCGATCCCCGGCTTTTAACGCCGTTAAGAACATCGCGATGATCCCTTCCGAAGTGCCGTTAATTAAAGGAAAAGCATAATCCGCTTTGGTAGCTTCGCTTAAAAGCTGTTCCATATCGCGGATTACCCCGTTAGGTTTCGCTAAATTATCCAAACCATAGGGAGCGTTGATATCGCACTTATAAACATGTTCCCCTAAAAGCTCGGTCGCTCGGTTCTTGACCCCGCCCATATGGTGACCAGGGACGTCAAAAGGGACGATCGGCTCATTGATATATTTTTTTACAGCGTCGATAAAGGGGGTATCTGTCTGCTTAAGCTTATTCATGGCACATATCTTACTCGTCTTTCAATAGAAAGATACAAAAGAATATTAATCAAGTAAACCAAATTGACGTAAAGCCGTCGATAAACCTTTTTCATAGACCGGTTCACTGACGTAATGGGCGACTGCTTTAACTTCCGGTTTCGCGTTTCCAAGAGCGACGAAAGTCCCCACTTGCTTGGCTAAAGAGATGTCTTGAAGATCATCCCCGAAGCCCATGGCTTCTTCTTTCTCAATGCCGTAATGGTTGAGCAATAATTCTAAGGCTGGTCCTTTTTCATGGGGAGCGCTGATGACGTCGCTCGAGAACTTTTCAAAACGGCTGAAGATTAAATTCGGGTTTTCTTTTTTCATCACTTCATCCGTCTTGTCGTTACTAAATAAGGTGAATCCCGTCACTTCTTGCCCCCGATAAGTTCCATGCGGAGCTTTGACTTCGCTATAGATTTTATAGAACTCATCATATTCCGGATTGGGGGTGCCAAAGAGGATCCTATCCTTTAAACCGATCATTTCAAAACAGAGGTCGTGTTTGGCCGCACTATTGATGAAATTCAAAATATCCTCATGTTTCACGAGTATTTTTTTCAAATATTGGTTATCCGTATACACCAGAGCGCCGCTACTGGCCACGTAGCCATCCCAATCAATTCCTAAATCTAAGGTTCCTAATTCTTTAAAACTTCCATAAGGACGAGAGGTACAGAGGAAGAGAAGAATCTCTGGATGCTCTTTTTGAATCTTCTTTAAATCTTCGATGGTCTCTGGATTAAACCGGTGATTCTTATGGTCAAATAAGGTCCAGTCAATATCAAAAATTAAAGCGCGGTATTTTTTCATTTTATTTTCTCCTCCACCGCGTTTTTAAACGCTTCATATACCTCTTGGTTAATCTTCTTTAAATCATCTAAGGGGACTTTCGCAAATGCCCGGTCCATCGTTAAAAGCCCATTCATCTCGCTTTCGACATCGGTGAATTGAGTAAAGACTAATTCACTTAAGAATTCTTTTTTAATCAACGGAATAATCTGTTCTTCATAGAGCTTATAAATCTTTTTGATTAAGGTCTTTCGTTTGAAGAACCGCTTATAGCCGAAGACATGTTTCGCTGATTTATGGTCTTTCACCGCGAAAGAATAACCGCCGAATTCACTTAAAGCTAAAATCCGCTTGTGATCGCTATTTAATTTTACTTTTCTAAAATAGATATGGTGGCTCGAGAAATCCCCAACCCCTTGATCAAACCAACCGGAGTTGCTATCGATTAACCGACTATCATCCAAAGAACGGAGTTTTTCGGTTAGCCTCATCGTTTCAAATTGCCCCCAGCCTTCATTGAAAAGGGTCCAGATACTGATGCAGGTGATCCCTTTTAAAAGGTAAACCGTTTCTTCCATTTCTTTTTCAAAATGTTCACGTGACAAAGTGGAATTCCTTCCTAATTTTGTTTTAAAACGATCATCAATTTTAAAAGATAAGAACGGAGCTAAAGTCATGTAGAAAGCGGAATATTTATCCCCCGAATTGATAAAGTCTTGATTGACGACGATTCCAAAATAATCGCAGAAATAATAGAACCAGGGATTTTCAATCTTGATGTGCTTTCTAATTAAATTAAAACCACCATCTTTGATGAACTTCACATCATCATAGATTGTCTTGATATCCGGCGGGGTTAATCCACTTTCAAAGAAGTAGCCTTGGTCGAGAACACCGCTTAACATTATCGGCTTTTCATTGAGGTAAATTAACGAAAAACCACCGACAAATCTTCGTTCAATTTTTCGAAATCCGAAATGCGTGGTCACTTTATCCGTCCCGGAAGTTAACACTAATTTATATAAAGCGGGGTTATCTGGTGACCAGGGGAAGAAGACATCTTTTAAATCTAAGAACATCTTATGAGGGACGTCCCCTTGGCAAGAAAGGATTAAGGTATCCGCGAAATAGATTTCCGCTTTAAGGGGTGCGGGATTCACACCCTTAGCGATAACGTTGATCTCTAACGATTTATCGTCATAGGAAGGTCTAAGGAAGAAGTGTTCAATATAGGAATCTTTAGGAACGGGTTCCAGATAAACCGAACCAAAGATACCGCTGGTTTCCGTGTAAAAGATACCGCTCGGGTGACGGCTTTGTTTTCCCCTTGCAAAGCGGTTATCTTCCACGTCATCTTTGACAATTACATCGATGACGTTCTCTCTTTGGAAGGGTGTGATTTCAAAGCTGAAAGGGAAATAGCCCCCTTCATGGTGCCCAACAAAGACATTGTTCCAATAAACATCGCAGACTTGGTCAACATTTAAGAACTTTAAAAGTAAGAGAGAATCCATGTACTCAGTCGGTAGAAGAATTCTTTTCCGGTAATGAAGGTGTTTCTTCTTTTTATTCTTCTTCCCGACTTCGCTCATCAGGGTTTCCGGGGCGAAAGGCACGAGAATTTTCTTCGTTAATTCTTCTTTTAATTCACCATCGGTAAAATCGAAATCCCAATAACCATCCAATTTTAAAAAGCGTTTACGGATGACATAAGGATTAGGTGGAAGATAAGCTTCATTCAAATCCACCACATCGACATATTTCTCAAAGAGACTAGTTGCCATAATTCTTTATCTGATGTTTACGATACCACTTTTTCAAGGGATAAATTAACCCCGGGTCAAAATTATAGAGAGGGATTCCCTTCTTCACATAATATTTCGCCCGCGCGTAGTAAGAGACTTGATTTAGTTTAATGGAAATGAGAATAAAAACAATCAATAAAATCCCAAGTCCCACGACTGTCACAATTCTTAAAGGAAGAGTGACACTTTCAATCGGCATAATATAGCCGAGGATCGAACCGCTTAAGATATCGATGATGATCATGCTGTTTCTTCCAGTAAAATCAGGATAGATGACTTTTTCATAGACGAGTATCGAATAAATAATCATCAAAGCCACCCCGAGGAAAGTAATCCAGATATCTTTCATTTCATATAAGCCTAGGTTAAAAAGAATGACTAATCCTAAGAAGAATAAAAGGTTATGTTGGATGATACCGACCACGATATACCAAGTGGTTAAAGTATTAATAGTCGTTTCTGGGGAAAAGATAGCGCCTACGTAATAGCCGATAGCGCTCGCGAAAGCGCAAAATCCCCCGAAGAATCTCGCTTTTTTAACCCCGCTTATTAAAGTCGCGCTGACGACAAAATAAGTGACATGGCTAAATTCCACCGGGTACATCCCGTTTTGAATGACGCGGTAATAACTAAACTCGGTGGTTTTATAAAGAAGCATCACGATCGCGATGCTAAAAGCTAGCCAGAAAGATAACTTCTGATGATGTCTTAATAAGATAGCACTGATAAGCATCAAAATCGCTATCCCTAAAACTGTAAATGTAAACCACGTCGTCGCTATCATTTAGGGATATTATACCTAATCTTTACAAACGAAAAAAGAGAGGCCGAAGCCTCTCTCTTTTAGGAAAGGAAAACGTTATTGAATAGCGATTTCGTGAGAACCTTCTTTTTCTTCCTGCAATTTCTTCGGAAGATTGAGGGTTAAGACACCATTGCTGAAGTTAGCGGTGACTTTCTTCTCATCGACATCGCCGACATAATAGGTTCTCTGAGCGCTGCCTTGGAACCGTTCACGATGGAGGACTTTCTTGTTGTTTTCGTCTTCCTTATCTTCGTGATGAACCTTGATGGTTAAATAGCCATCTTTAAGATGAATCTTGATATTTTCTTTCTTAATGCCCGGAAGATCGACATCTAATTCATAGTGATCGTTCTTTTCGGAGATATCAGTTTTCATTTCGAGAGCTTTCATTTGTGGAACTTCTTCCGGTAAATAATCATCGTCGAAGAGTCCAAGGAACGGATCGAGGAAGTATCTTTGACGATAGACGGGATAATTCTTTTTCATAATTTTGAACCTCCATTTAGCACTCTCGTTTCCCAAGTGCTAACTATATATTAATGATGCATTTAGCAGTGTCAAGTGGTAAGTGCTAAATTTTTAAACTTTTTGAAAAAGCTTTAATAATTCGGCTTTATAGCTCTTACAGTCAGGTACTAAATAAAAACCCCTATTATCATCATTTTTAAGGCTGTCATCGACATTTTGCTGGAGGTGAAAGAGAATGCTATCCACTGCTTCTTCGCTCGTCTTTTCTCCTCTTACATATAAGCTAATTTCTCGTTCAATCTTCTTCCCGAGCTCTTTACTCCCCACCTTAAAGCTCCCTTTATCGATATAAAGGAGCAGATCATTTTCTAAGAGGTAATTCAGCTTCTCCCCCACTTCATTTAATAAACTTTGGATGCTCATCTCTCTTTTATAGGAGGAAAAAGAAAAAAGAGCCCGAAGGCTCTTTAAATTCTTTAAATAATCTCTCTTATTTCTTGAAAGCTAAGAAACCGAAAATCCCGCTGATAAGGCCGCCGACGATGTTGAGAGAGGCCGCGAGAATCGCTCCGTAGCTTAAGGAGTAGCTGGCTTGACCCGGTAAAAAATCCCCGATCATTTGTTTCCCTAAGAAGAGGAGGACACCAGCGATAATAGCTAGCACTGCTCCAACCATGTAAAAGAAACCAGCGAATTTGTGGCTGCCTTTGCCCCAGCTGAAGGCCAGAGAAAGAAGGATAACAACCGCGGCGATAATCGTTAAGATAAACGCGGTAATCATCCCGCCATTAGCGGTCGCTTGTAACGCTTGATTTCCGAAGGTCCAATCATAGATGGTCCAAGCTTCCCCCGCCCAAGTCACGAGCGGTCCCATCATCGCTAAAAATACGCCGAGAACCAAGAGTAATGAGATGGATCCCGCGATACCGAGCACATGTGTAGATTTTTTCATATTCATTCCTACCTTTTAAAGCCTTTTTATGCTACTACCCAGACCCTTGCTTTGCAAGGTTAATTAAAGGAGACGTTGAGGGTGATTCCGTCTTCCGTTTTGCTTACGACATCGAAGCCTAAATCGATGTAGCCGCCATCATCTAATCTTCTATTTTCAAAGATATTCCCGTAGTTATTAAAGTTGAAATTTTGACCGGCTTGGAACATATCTTGCGGAGAATAAATAGCCCGGCTTTTCGAATAATCGAAGGTGCCAGTCGCTCCGACCATTTCAATTAAGCAATGGGGGCAAGTGTAAGTGCCGTTCATCTTATTAACGTAACAGTTTTCCGGAGTGTTACAGTGTTGAAGAACATTGAGAGTATATTGTCCGCTGCTGACTTGATCAATTTCTTCGTAAGTATAACCACGATTGGTGTAGTTCACTTGCATTAAGCTAGCGTTAACGTGATACATGATTAAACCACCATCATGATAAACCTGCGGGGGAATGCTATAGCTCCAAAGCCCGTTTTGGTCATCGTAGGCGTTAAGTCCGTCCGTCGTGAAATATTCAACGATTAAATATTCGTCGAAAGCGGAGCCATTGAAACCCGAAGAAGAAGGAAAAATTAAAGCATCACCAGTTTCTACGAAGGGCCGCAAGGTGATGGTTCCTTCTTTCGCCATATAAGGTTCAATCCAACCTAAAGCGAATTTACTGAAAGCGTTATGATCGAAGACGTTATAGTCCATCATATCGAAGCCACCAAGTGGCATCGTTGGATATTGAGAATAAGAATAATAGTCATCGAGCCCTAATAAGTGACCAGTTTCATGGATGAAGGTTCTGGTTGAATAGCCTTCAAGGGTCGCTTCTTCATCTAAGAAGTCGAGCCCTGCCCAACCGAAAGCATTTAAGCCAGGATTACTGACGTCCGCTTCCGCGTTCGGGTTCCACCAGCAGAACGCCCAGAACGTATTAGCGTAATAATCGTTTGGGTTCCGTAAATTCGAATAGTTCGGAGCGGAATAAATAGCCCACACCGCATCGATATAACCATCTTTATCTTGGTCGTACTGCGTTATATCAACATCATTATGGCTGACGTAATAGTTGAGAGCTTCTTGAATGAGGTAAGACGGTCCATACGCTGTCCCTTCGTTCGGGTTATCCATCATATAGAGATCCCGAGTGGAAAGGCTACTAGCGTACCACGGAGCGACGGTCCCCGATAAATGGAGTTTTCCGTAGCTACTTTGTTCATAGAAACTTCTCACCGAATAATAAGGGAATTCCCCGTCCCCACCAAAGAAAGCCCGGTCGAGCCTCGCTTGTTGGGTCAGCTGTTCAGAAGAACTTAAGGTATAGTCAGTAAGCATGATCGGAAGGACTAAAAGATTGACGTCCCCGACCGAAGGTAAGTAACTTATCGGCGGTTGAAGCACGCTCCCACTATTTGAATAGGAAAGTTCATTATAAGTTAAAGTGTTTTCCACTCTTTCAAAGGCATCGGGATTCTTACTGCTATCTTCTGAAGATACCGAACCAGGGATGGAAGTTTTAGACGGCGTAATGGTCGTTGTTGAACTTCCAAAAAGGGTAAAATCATCGCAGCTCGCCAGGGTAAAAGCAGCGAGCAGCGTTAAAAGAGCTGTTGCAAAATATCGTTTTTTCATGTTATTTCTCGAGTTTTTCTTTGGATATTTCGATTTTTTCTTTCTCGGGCAAGGCGAAATCGCTGTTGATATTTAAATAGGTCGTCCAGCAGCAGAGAAGGAAATAGAACAAGGTAAAGATAACCATTAACCAGAAGCCGGTATTCCCGAAATAAGAATAGGCTTCTAAGGGTGAATAGGTGAAGAAACTGCAGAAGAGTAAGAGGATGAGGACGATGACCATGCTCACCTTATAGGGGAGAATAGCATCGCCGTCGATACTCTTCTTAAGATAGAAGAAAGTCATCGCTGCCATAAAGATAGCGGCAAGGACATAAAGGGCGACATTAGCGACTAAGTTTTCGTGGCTCACATGGACCGCCATCGTTATCGCGTAAGCAGTAATCATTATCCCGCCTAAGGCGGTAACTAAGATTCTCGACCCCTTCTTATTGAGGATGATGTCGAAAAGGCCACCGATTAAAAGCAGGGTCGCTAAGCCCATGAAGATTGAGAGAATCAAAGTCGTTTCAGTAGTGACAGTTGAATGGTCACTGAAGATGAAATAAAGCCAGAACAAGAAAGCGATGATGAGCATTAAGATGGTGAAGATAGAGGCAAAGGTTGGCCGCCAATGACGGGACTTAAGTTCTTTCTTCTTTTGCCGGTACTTAAAGCCGAGGTTCTTAAAGAATAAGGCGATTTTATGCATCTTTCTTTCCCTCCTTCGCTTTTAAATCGAGCTGTTCAATCTCTTTTTCATAACGGGCCATTTCTTCGTCATTAGCGAGGACAAAGTGCCCCGGTCTAATCTCTCTAAATGAGGGCTTATCGACACTATAATCATGAGCGGTCGCCGGGTTATAGACGCTTCTTTCCCGGTTTTTCTCACTCCGAGGATCGGGCTTCGGAATCGCTGATAACAGGGCTTTGGTATAAGGATGTAAAGGATGGAGGAAGAGTTCGTCACTAGTAGCGAGTTCAACCATATTCCCGAAATACATAACCGCGATCCGGTCGCAGAAATATTTAACGACCGATAAGTCGTGAGCGATGAAAATCATCGTGAGGCCCATCTCATCTTTAACATCGTTTAAGAGGTTGAGGATTTGGGCTCTAATCGACACGTCAAGCGCGCTTATCGGTTCATCACAAATCAAGAGTTTCGGATTCATGATAAGAGCCCGCGCAATCCCGATTCTTTGCCGTTGGCCACCGCTAAATTCGTGGGGGTAACGGGAAGCATATTCTTCGATTAAACCGACCTTTTGGAGCATTTCCACGCACTTGATGTGGTTTTCTAAACGATTCCGATGTTTTTGAATTCTAAGACCTTCCTGAATGATGTCTTCGACGGTCATCCGGGGGTCGAGCGAATCGACCGGGTCTTGGAAAATCATCTGGATTTCGTTCATTAAAGAACGATCTCTGTGCTTATTATCGTATTGGATCTTTTTGATCTTTTCTTTTTGGATTTTGACTCGCTTCTTAACATCTTCTTTGATGTCGTTAATAATCTTGTCATAGTGAGCGTTAATCTTATCGACTTCCTTTTGGTAGTCACTCTTTAAGCTCGCTTTTTCGTCTTCCAACTTCCGGATAGCTTCAATGTTCTTTTCGTCCATCTTGGCTTCGTAGTTCGTTTCCGCGTCACTATTCGGGAGGAAGTTTTCAGCGTTAATATCGCTAGAAACTAAATCCCGGATTTGTTTACTGACTTCTTTGGTCGGGTCTTTGATGGCTCTAATCGCTTCATCACGTTCTTTTAAAAGACCGAGAATCTTATCCCGAGACTTAATCTTGCTCCACTTGATTTCTTTTTCGTTCCACCGGGTGCCACCACTGATGCGGTAACCTTTGTAATAGATGGAACCAGAAGTCAAGGGATAGAGGTTAATGATGCAGCGGCCAGTCGTCGTTTTACCGCAGCCACTTTCCCCGACGAGACCGAAACATTCCCCTTCTTTAACGTCAAAGGAGATATCGTGGACGGCTTTGGTTTTATAACCACCGCCCATATTGAAGAATTGTTTTAAGTGTCTAACGGAGAGTAAAACATGATTATCGACTAAGGATTTGTCATAGGTAATCTTCGAGAGCTTATGGGCTCTTTCAAATTCCATTAAGGCTTCCTGAGCGTCTTCATATTTCTTCTTTGAAAGCTTGACCTTTTCCACTTCTTCTTCGGTCGGAGTGGCCGATAAAGAGCGTTTTAAAAGGTTATATTCTTTCTTTAAAGAAAGGACATCCGTCTTCATTTGTTTACGGGTAGCGTTATATTCTTTTTCGTTAACGTTTTCTTTTTTCATCGGGTGACTCCTTTCTTCTTTAAAGAGTTCTTAATCCGGGTTTCGACGATCTTCGGCATCTTCGCTTCCGGCGCCCGCTTGTCGAGCAGCCACGTCGCCGCATAGTGGGTCGGGCTCACTTCAAACATCGGGGGTTCTTCTTTAAAATCAATCCCCATCGCGTACTTACTTCTCAACGCGAAAGCGTCACCTTTCGGCGGGAAAAGCATGTTCGGGGGAGTGCCAGGAATAGCTTCCAGTCTTTCCTTACTGTCGATATCCGGGATACTGGAAAGTAAGGCCCAGGTATAAGGATGGACAGGGTTATAGAAGACGTCTTCAGAAGTGCCATATTCGACGATCTTACCCGCGTACATAACAGCGACTCTGTCCGCCATATTAGCGACGACCCCTAAATCGTGAGTAATGAAGATGACAGACATATTTCTCGCTTTCTTTAAGCGGTTGATAAGTTCGAGGATCTGAGCTTGGATGGTAACGTCGAGCGCGGTCGTCGGTTCGTCGCAGATAAGGACATTGGGGTTCGCGGTTAACGCGATCGCGATAACGATTCTCTGCCGCATACCACCGGAGAACTCAAAGGGATATTGTCTAAACCGTCTTTCCGGTTCACTGATCCCGACTTCTTGCATGATTTTAAGGGCTTTCGCTTTCGCATCTTTTCTCGTCACTTTAAGCTCTGAAATATACCGGCGACGTTCACTGATGACGAGTAAAAACTTGGAAATGGCTTGAGGTTTGAAGAGATTTTTAAATAAATCCTTCACTAAGACCTTTTGTTTGGCCCAGTGTTCGAGTCTCTTTTCTTTCTTAAATTCCGCGCATTTGGCGTGAGCGACTTTCTTCATCTCGCGAAGAGCCTTTCGATCTTCTTTGATGATCGGTTTAAGTCTTTCTTTTTCTTTTTTATAAGTGGCTTTCTTTTCTTCCACTTCTTTCTTTTTAGCGAGCTTTTCGTCATTCGTTTTGGTTTTCTTATGCCGACTGAAACGAATTTCTTCTTTCGCTAAAGAAAGTAACCGTTGGTCATTCTTCAGTTTGATCAAGGTTTCATTGATGATGTCATCACGGAGTTTTTTAACTTTGTTGCCGTTGATGATCATGACTTCGGTGATTTGTTTCCCGATTCTCATCAAAGGGTTGAGCGAAGAAAGTGGATCTTGGAAGATCATCCCAATCTTCGTCCCTCTGATCTTATGGAATTCTTCTTCCGAAATCTTGGTTAAGTCTTCCCCTTCATAGGTGATGGAGCCTTGGTCGATATGAGCGCTCGCCCCAAGAATACCCATGATGGTTTTACTGGTGACACTCTTACCGGAGCCACTTTCCCCGACGATACAAAGGGTTTCCCCTTGATAAAGATCAAAGGAAACGCCGCGGACCGCTCTAACCTTTCCTTCATCGGTATCGAAACTGACGTGGAGGTTACGGATACTTAAGACCGCTTCTTTCCCTTGGGGGTTTTCCCCTGTTGAATAGGGGTAATCGATAGTTTTATATTCTTTTTTCATTATTCGTTACTCCCTTTCAACACCGGGTTAAAGGCATCCCGTAAGCCATTACCGAACAAGTTAAAGCAAATCATAATGATCGCCATGACGATCGAAGCGCTGATAATCAAGTACGGTTGCGTGTTAATCACCGATTGAGCGTTACTCAAGGTGATACCGAAGCTTTGTTGCCCTGAGAAGGATATCGCGCTCGGTAAGATGTAGGCGATATTGGCTTCACTGAAGATAACGCTCGGAATCATTAAGACCGCCCCGGTGACAATCGTCCCGATACCGTTCGGTAAGATGTGCCGGAAGATGAGCCGAGTGTCACTGGCCCCCAAGGTTCTCGAGGCCAAGACATACTCCCGCCTCTTGAAACGATAGAACTGGGTTCTCGTTGTCCCGGATACCCCAATCCAGCCTGTTAAACATAAGGCCAGCAAGAATGTACCAAAGTTACTGCCTAAGAGTAAGGCGATTAAGGTCATGACGACGATAAACGGCATCCCCCCTAAGATTTCGGTCAACCGTTCCATGATGATATCGGTCCAGCCGCCGAAATACCCGGCGATGCTACCCCAGATAATCCCGATGACGACGTTGATGAGGGTCGCTAAGACACCGAGTTCAAGAGAGGTTAAAAGCCCAGCGAAGACGACCTTAAAGAAGTCGTGCCCGGTGTCATCGGTACCGAAGATGAACTTCACCGAAGCGCATTCTCCGATATAACCTTCAGCGTAAAGCCACCGGTACCGGCTTCTCACCGCGGTGACGCTCCAGGAGGAAACTTCGCTCCAAGAAGTGGTATTTTCTTTAAGAACTTCTCTGATTGGGCAATAGGTTTCCCCGCTTTCCGTCAAGGTAAGTTTACCGGGGACACCATTTTTATTGCTTCTTTCGTAAGTCATCCAGCCCCGGTTGACATATCTTTGGATGTCGCTAGAAGTGAATTCCGCGGTGTCATCGCTATAAGCGGCCGCATAGTAGTCATAGGTAAAGCTACCTAAGATAACTTTCGAACCATAGATGCTGACACTTCCGTTGAGATAAGGATTCCATTTTCCATCGCTCGCAGTTGCTAAGAGTTTAGTCGCATCACTAAAGCTGACGTTTCCCTCCGTCACAACGCCATTTTGGGTGACAGTGACGTTATCGAGGTAAAGGGTGCTTCTCCCCCCTTCTTTCGCGTCCACAACGAAGCCTACACTACCGGCAAGGAGACCACTTTGAGGAGCCCCCGCTTCCAATAATGTAGCTGTTAAATCGATGCTACTTAAATCATAAGTATCGAGTTTATCGGTCAATTTATAAGTGGGTTGAAGGGTTCCATTTTCATCGGTCGTAAAGAACACCGCTTGGTAAACCGGGCTATTCCCTAAAGTCGGATCCATCGTCGCGTCTTTATTGATGGTGAAGCTAAAGGTATTTTCGACATTTAAATCGAGGAAGATAGTCGGGGAATAGATACCGTTCGAGGTGTTATCTCTATTTGGGAAGAAGTTGATCGAACCTTCGGAACCATATTTAAGAACCGTCGGGCTCGCCGCATTGAATCTTCCTTCCGAATATTCGATGCCGTCTTTTCCTCCGACAACCCCGGCTTGAAGATAAGCCACTTTACCAGTCGACGCATCCGCGGCCGGATACCCGGTTGCAGGGTCGATAGTGATGTTATTGATTCTTCCGGTGCCATCAAGGAAACCGCCATTATATCCGTCGAACCATTTCGGCGGTAAATTTTGGAGGATTTCCGTATTCATGGTGATGGTATTTTTGTCCGCGATCGGAACGATTATAGCGGCTAGAATTAATACCCCTAAGATACAAGCCGCGGTGACGCTAGCTTTCGATTTAACGAACCGTTTTAAAGCGTCTTTAAAATAGGTGGTCGGTTTGGTTTTAAATTTCGTATCGTGAATCGATTTATCGAGTTGGACGAAGGTGAAATCTTGCTCAGACGAGAAATTGAATTCATTATCGACGTCTTTATCGATCTTTTCGACTTCGTTTTTCTTTCTAAGTTTCATTATTTCGCCTCCCCCATTCTAATTCTGGGATCGACGACCCCATAGGATAAGTCGATGAGTAAAGTGGCAGCTAAACCAATTAAGGTATAGACGGCCATATCGACCATGATGACCGGGTAATCGGTGTCGGTTAAGGCTTTAACGAAAAGTTGCCCTACCCCCGGAATCCCGTAGATTTGTTCCAAGACCATCGAACCGCTTAAAATCGAAATGAACTCCGCGATAATCATCGGAATGATCGGAACCATCGAGTTCCGTAACGCGTGCCGAACGACGCTTTGCCCGCGGGTTAAACCCTTGGTTCTCGCTAAAAGCAAGAATTCGCTGGACATAACTTCGCAGAGTTCCGCTCTCGTATACCGAGCGAAACCCGCGATACTTCCGCTACTTAAAGCGATGACCGGAATGACGTAACCAGTAACCCCTAAAATCGGGTTATTAGCGACTTCGGAACCAGAAGGCCATTTGGAAGGTAGCCAACCGGTCGAATAAGAGAGCCAGATTAAAAGGAAAGAGATAAGAACAAAGGACGGAACCGAGATGAAGATCATGACGATCGTCGAAATCGTATTATCGACCCAGGTGTTTTTCTTTAAGGCCGCTAAAATCCCGAGCCCTAAACCCAGTGGAATCGAGAAACAAATACTGACGAGGTTAAGTTTAATGGTAACCGGTAAGTTCCCGAGGATGATTTGCATCGCCTCTTGCCCCCGGCTGACGGTGGTCGAAACCCCCCAGTTCCATTCGGTGAAGATATTTCTAAGCCAGTGTAAATAACGGGTGAAAATTGGAACCGCTCGATAATAGTGAGAAGTTCCCCCATCCGTTAAGACCCGGTCATAGAGACCATTCATAATCTCAGCTGGATTTGTGACCCTTTCATAGAATCCCAATCGCACCTGCTCATCCCAGAAAGTAATCTGCTGACTGATGTTACCCGTCGGTTCATTCAACGGTAACGTCTGGATAAGCATGTAAGTGATTGAAAGAATGATAAAAGCGGTCAAAAAGATGAGAAGAATCCGTTTGACAACATATTTTGACATCGTTCTTTCCTTTCCTGTTTCCTATATTTTAACGGATTTTTATCTCCGTTATTTACGACAAAGAGCGGGGCGTAGTACCCCGCTCAAGTCGTTAACCAAAGCGTGATTAAACTTTAAGCGGCAGCTTTACAGCGTGATTCCTAAGTCAAGGAAGCTCGCATCGAGCATGACGTTCGAGAGGCTCTCGACGCCGCTATAAGAAGCGTTGACACCGAAGACCACACGGATACCGGTGAATTCTCTATCGGATTCGTTGCTCGCTAAGCTTCTCGCAGACTGCGCAAGATCATCTTTCTTGTAAGAGATGGTCCAGATGAATTCCCCGTAGTTCGGATCATCGACACCGCTGACCGCGCCCAGCATGAAGTTCGGCTGGTAGTAGGTACTAGTGCCACCGGAAGCATCGGTCAACATGAGCCAGATGTATTGGGCTTCGACGTTGACAAGGTTCATAAAATTATCATCGAGTAATGGGACGATATTGAGGGTGAAATCAATATATCCGGTTTCTTCGTTGATGCTCGTACCTTGGGCCGTGACCGGAGCGGTGTTCAAGCCGTCGACAACGATCGCCGCGCCGTTAGCGGCGGTGTAGAACGCGTCAAAGCTGAAAGCGACGTCTTGGTATTCGATATAGTTATCGGGTTCCACAATGTCAGTTCTCGGACCCCAGTTGGTGCTGAAACCAGCATTTAAGGCGGTAGTGCTACTGACAATGCTCATGAAGTCGGTCGGGTTGAGGACGTTACCAGTGATGGCACCTTCCGCAAAGTCGAATCGACCGGTCTTCATCCGATCGTAACAAGCGTTATAGGTCGAACCAGCGACTTCGTTGATGATATCAATCTTGATGTCGTAGCCTAATTCTTCAGCGGCTCTATTGAACGGACCTTCGATGTAACCTTCAATGTAGTTACCGATTTGGTCGATTGTTCTTTGGTACCGCCAATAGTACATGATTTCGATGATCGTGCCACCTGGATAGTGAGCGTCGTAAGCTCCTTCGGCCACGAGTTCTTTTAAGGCCGCTTCGAATAAGCTTTCCGCTAAGGAAGCGTTATAGCCGTATTCGTTACCAGCCGCATCGATAAAGGGTTGAAGAACCGCTTTACCAGCATCGCTATCCCGGTAGGAAATTTCGTGTTCTGGGTCAATCATGTAGGCGTTGCCTAAATAACCGAGAGCAGGGTTTCTTCCCATGGCGCCAGCGAGTTCTTGCCGGTTCATCGCGAAGAAGACACCGTCTAAGAAGTTGCTATTGCTCATGATGGGTTTGACGTACCAATAATCTTCGATGCTAGTCGCTTGGTTAGCGGTGCCGTTGATACCGAAGAAATATTCCCATTGTTCTTCAGTGGTCGAGTTAAGGTTAATCTTTAAGGTTGTTTGGCCTAAAGTTCTGAACGACCGAGGATTGTTAGCGTATTCGCTAGTTCTGGCCGAAGGAACGGTCGCGTTGTCTAATTTACCGGCGAGGAAGTCTTGGAAGACTTGTTCATCATACCGTTCACCGGTGTAAACCCGTTCGGTGTAACCCTTAAGATGGTTTTCGGTCGGCCGGTTATAAAGTTCATTCCGGCTATAGACAGTTTCAACGCCTCGTTCCCATAAATCGAGGACGAACATCCCGGTAGAAATGACGTTACTGACGTTTTTCGCCGGGTCGGTAGTCCCACCGAATAACCCGTACTTGGAAGCTCCACCGATATCGGTTAAGAATTCTTGTGGAACTGGGGAATAAAGAGAACTACTGACGTTATACATCGCGTAGAATTGGGTCTGCGGAGTGATGAAGGTGTAGTCGATAGAGCCTTCTTCTTCATTGATTTGAATACCGACTTCTGACCAATCCTTTTGGGCGCTGTAAAGGTAAGTCGAAGCGCCGTAGAAGCCGTTAGCTTCGGTGACCATTTCACCGGCCCGCCGGAAGCCGTTATCGAGAATGGCTTTATACGGAGTGAGGTAGTCTTCAAGTTGAATACCTCTATTGTTGTACTTTTCATAGAAAGTTTGATCGCTTCCCGGAACAGTTTGAGTCGCATTCTTACTCATCGCGTACCTAAAGTGTCTTCCTTGTCCATCCGGAGTGTTTTCATCTTCGGAAGTGAAGACTTTAACCCGCCAGAACCTGGAAGTATCACCTTCATGGTATTCGACTTCGTTGCCGTTTTCGTCAAGCATGATCGGACGATCAGTCTTACTGAGTTCGCCTCTCCAAACGTAACCATCGCTGGTTCCGTTCATCTTGACGCTGAAAAGGGAGGTGGCGACCATCCCGTAACGGCCGCTGACATCTTCACCATCGGAATCCCAATAGTTGAAGGTCCCAGAGTCTAAGTTGTTGTAGCTATGGAAATAATCCGGATAGGCTAAACCATTAGCTTGAGCGGTTGAGCCGTTATACATGTTACCGGTGGTGTTGAGAGAACCATCGAGAAGACCGAAGCCATAGTTTGGGATGTATTTATTGCTCCCGAGAGTAATCCGAGGGCTATACATTTCATAACCGGCATCGTCGTACAGCGGAATCCCAGCTAAATGATGATCGACCGCATATTGTTCCATCTTCGCGACGAGTTCGGCTTTTTGCGTCGGATCAGCCCCTTGGAAGTTATAAACCCCTTCAGCTAAAGGGACATCTAAGGTTGGGCCGGAGCTCGTGCTTCCACTATCGATGCTGTTACTAGTTGTGGTATCGGCGGCAGGATTATCACAGCCAGTTAAAACCATTGCACCGCAGGCTACGAGAGCGACGCCTAGCAATAATTTCTTCTTCATAAATTGCTCCTTTCTTGTTGCTGTAAATCAGCCATATAAATATCTTATAAAACTTTTTTATGTCAATGATTATTTTAAAAAACTCGCGAAAACAACGAAAAAGCCGAGGCTAGATGGTTATTATTGCACCATTTGGATAATCGCGAGCACAATCCCGACTGTTAAAAAGAGACCCCCCACTATTAAATAAGGAATAAAGAAGGGTTTCTCTTTATCGCGTTTCTCTTTTTTCGCCTGCGTATAGTCATACGCGGTCTCGTAACGTTTCTCATCCCCTCGCTTAAAGCTTTCCACTAAACGGTAAAAGCCGTAACGGACGACATCGAAGGTTCCTTGTCGGCCAATCCAGGCGAGACCAATGAAGGCTAAAACTAAACCGCCACCCAAGCAAAAACCATCGCTATAGAGGTAGAGTTGGGAGAAAAAGATCGTCCAAGAAAGTTCAGGATTACGATCTAAAGCTTTTTGGTAACCAGTGATACCGGCGATCAGGTAATAAAGGAGAAAAATAGCGAGAGGAATGACAATTGCCATCACCCAGTTAACAATGATTTGTTTCTTTCTTTCACTCATACTTTTGCAAGTTACCGCTTTCTTCGAACTTTTTCAAGCAGAGAAAAAAACATTGAAGAAAACTAAAAGTAGGGTATTTTAAATAGGCACTAAAGAAAGGAGTGTCAGCATGAAAAAGAAAAATGTATTCGTGGTCGGACTCAGTTTATTAGCCATAGCCTCGTTAGCAGCTTGTAATACCGATACTGGAAGTACCGCTACTACGAACACGGGTGGAGATGAATCGTCCACCTCGTCAACCTCTCAGGTCGGCCGCCGAGCGGAAATGACGGTAGAAAAGACGGAAATCGTCGCTGGCCAAAACTTCTTCGACGCTTGTAAACCGACTGTCATCTATTACGATGAAAACAATGAACCCTTCGATTATACGACGTGGGTTAACTACGCTCGGTATACCGTTACTTCTGAAGACGGGAAAACCTATACGGCGGGGGACGCGTTACCGGCCGGAAGATATACCGCTCGGGTCAGCGTTAAATCTCGACAATCGACCGTTGATTTCACGGTTACGAACGGCAACACCGTCGAAGGTAAAGAAGGTGATGGCTATAAGAGCTACACCCGCGATCATTTTAAAGGGATGAAGGTTACCGAACTCGATAACATCGGCGCCTTAGGCCCCGGTAAATTCCCGGCCATTGGCACCCCGAAGATGCTGGTTGTCCCGGTCATCTTCAGCGATATGAAAGGGCACCAAGACTATACGGATGAAGAACTCGATATCGTCAATCGGGCTTTCTTCGGGACTAGCGAAGAAACCAGCTGGGAAAGCTTACATTCGTATTACTACAAATCCAGCTATGGTCTCCTCGACATCAAAGGGATGGTCACCGCTGAATTCGTCACCCCCTTAACCCAAGATGGAGCGGAAGCTTATAGTTCCGGTGCGGCGGGACAAATCGCCCAACAAGCCTGGACTTGGGCGCAACAAAAGTACAACTTAAACCCATCCGATTACGACTATAACCAAGATGGTTATATCGATGGTATCAACATCATCTATAAGACCACTAAAGCCAATACGTCGGAAAACCCGAACGCTAATGACTTATGGTGGAACTACACCAGCACCACCGGGGCGAAACCCAACGTGAGTAATCCTGTCCCCTACCGTTACTTCTGGTCGGAATACGACATGATCAATAGCGGTAATTATCCAGGTTACCCCTGCATCGATGCTCACACCATCATCCATGAAAACGGGCACTTAATGGGCTTAAATGACTATTATTCCTATGAAAGAACCGCGCAAGGAATGGCGGTTGAAGGGCCGGCTGGCTGCGTCGATATGATGGATAATAACGTCGGCGATCATAACGCTTATAGCAAAATGATGTATGGCTGGTTCAAAGAAGCGGCTGGGGAAGCTGGCTTAAACGTCATGGAAATCGATGGCAGTAACGATAATTTCACCCTCGATCTCAATTCCTTCACCGATACCGGTGACGTCATCATCATCCGGAACACCACCGATGATAAGTGGAATGAAACTCCCTATGATGAATACTTAATCCTTCAGTACTACACCCCCACCGGTGTCAATGAAAGCGATAGCCACGGTTATAAAGAATGGGCGAGCTTACAATCCCACGGTGGAACGTACGCGAATCCGGGCTTACAAATTTTCCACGTCGACAATCGTTTAGGAGCGAGAGTCGGAACGTATGAAAAAGGGTCCGCTAGCGTCACTTATACCGGTTACGAATATGTCGATACCCCCTCTAACGTCGGTGTTTATAACGATGATGGAACCTATGTTGGACCGTCGCTTCAACTCACGAGCAACACTGGTTGGGCCGATAACGGAGCGAGAACTTCTCAACACATCGATGAAAATGGCCAATTAGTCAGCGATTCTCCTTATAGAGAATTAAGCGCTATCTTCAGTGACGGCAACAACGGTCTCGATTCCACCGGGTACTATGACTACTTCGGGGAAACGGAAAACCTCTTCGGTGTCCAAAATGAATGGGCGGAAGAAAACTACATCACTTATGGTGGTAGTACCTTCAGCAACTTCAAGATGAGAGACTTCTTCGCTAATGACCTCGTCTGGAACGATGGCAGCACCTTCAACTGGACCTTCAGCGTCACCGATCAAGACGCTACCCATTGCACTCTCCACTTCGTCAACAACGATGCACATTAAAAGTGGAGTGTGCAAATAATCATTTACTTTTTAGTTTTTCTTGCTAGATTAAACACACGAAAGGAAGATTCTTATGAAGAAAATCAAAATTCTTACCACTTCTGTCCTCAGTATCGCCGTGATCGCGGGGATGGGAGTCGGGTTAACCTCCTGCGTAACCGATGGCGAAAGCACCACTAGTGGTGGCGACAGCACTACCAGCTCCACCGTCGAGGTTAACAACATTATCATCGCCAGAGAAACCCCCACTTATGTGGCCGTTGGCGAAACGATCGACTACGCTGACTATATCAGCACCACTCCGGAAGGAGCGCCGATCACCATTACCTCCGATAGCGAAAACATCACTATCGATGGAACCAAAGTCACCGGTGTTGGTCTCGGGGACTACACCATCATGATCCATGCTGGAAGCAAACAAAGAGGCTGGCCGGGCAAAGTCGTCAGCACTGAAAAAGCTTACGTTATCGACTACCTCTCCACTCTTGGAAATAACTACAGCGGCTTCATGTACGGCTATGATCCGTCCGATTTAAGTGGCATGTACGTCTTCAGCGATGTTCTCCACAATGAAAACTATTCGGTTGACTATCGTTACAGCACCGCGAAAGCCGATATCGTCGTCAAGATGGGTGATAAAGCGGCTCCGAAGACCTATAGCGGAACCTATGAAGGCTATACCCAAGACGCCGAAACCGGCGTTGTCGATGGCACCACTGGGACCGTTACACTCAATCCTGGTATTACCAGCAACTATGACTTCAGCCTCTACGGCACCAAGATCACTGCTAAAGAAGCGGATTTCGAAGATGTTGTAGATGAAGAAGGCAATCCTGTCGGTATCTCCGTTTCGGAAGAACTCGTCGATTCTGTCTATACTGCTCAAGGCATCAACTACGCCTATTGGCAATCGGCCTTTAGCCAACTCTTTGGACAACAACTCGAAGCGGTCTACCAAGTTATACCGCTCCTCAATGCGGATTTCCCGGAAGACGAAATTCCGACCAAAGATGACTATGTCGGTGTCAGCTTTGCGACCTTACTCCCGATTGCGGAAGGCAATCAATACGCTGTGGCGGTTCAACTTCAACTCACTGATAAGGGCACTTCCAACATCGAAGTGATCGATAAAGTCGTTGAAGACCAAATCGAACCTACTCCCTTAAAGTTCGACGCTTTCGATACCAAGATGGCGGGCCTCTTAGAAGGCAAAAACTACACCATCGAAGGCCACCTCAACATCGGCTACTACAACGAATCGACCTGGGTCGATGCTGATGCGGCTGGTCTCGCGGGCATTAAAGAACAATGGGGCATCGCTCCGGCCAAAACCATCGCTTATGTCAATGGTGAAAATTATCTCGCTTACTCTGGTTTAACTGGAGAAGTCAGCTATGAATACTACCATAAGGACGGCGAAGCGTTATATGGACAAGCTGGTAAATATAACCACGACACCAAAGCCTACACGGTCACCAATGCGGATACCCAACTCGGCATCGATAGCATCTGGCTCCCCGGCATCCAAAGTGATGGCTATATGGCTCCGATCACCGTCGCGGACTTCACTCCGGAAGCCTTAAAGGCGATCAGCTATCAAAGCGTTGAAGGCGAAAATGCTAGTGCCACCGCTCCAGGTGACCAAGGTCATTTAACCCTCCTCACGATGGCGTTAATCCCGTCTATCGGTTACGGCACTTCAGCGATGTTCAGCACGCTTTACAGCACCGCTAACGCCCAAATGAAGTTCTACGACTTCTTCAACAACACCACTGTTAAAGTCACCGCGGATACCATCGAACTCGAAACCAGCATCAGCGGCTTAGGTTACGATTCGAAAGGCGAACTCCTCGATGCCTATATGGGTATCAAGATCAGCGCGATCGGCAGCACCACTGTTCCGACCGTCACCACTGGTACCGCTGCGGAAGTCGGTGAATAGTTAGCCTTAATAAGCTTAAAATGAGCTCCCTCACGGGGGCTCTTTTTTTATGAAAATAATTGAGATTTACAAAGATAAAAATAAAAATCGCTCTCTTTCGAGAACGATCTTTCCTATTTATTTTGGAAGTCTTTTAAGTTCTTTTTAAGGACCGATAATTTAAGAGTAACCTTCGTTCTTTCGGTGGGAGTAAGTTCATGGAGCAAAGCGATTTGGGCTTCTAAATCCTTGATCTTATTCTTTACCGCGTAAGTCTGATTAGCTAAGTTACTCCGTAAGTTCTTTTCGTTCTTTAAGGCGAGGGCTAGTTTCTCGCTGGGAACTTCCGGTTTTCTTCCTTTCTTCGTAACGGCTTTCTTCTCTTCCTCGTCCTTTTTAACTTTAACTTCCTTCGTCACTTTTTTAGGCGCAGGAGGAAGGAGAGGTTTCTTCGGCGGAAGCTTATAGAGGGTTGCCTTATATTTATATTCGGTGATCCTCGTCACCATTAAGAGATAATCTCCGAAGGGGAAACTTTGACTACCCTTAATAGAAAGAGTGTCACATTTCTCCGCTAAGTCATCCAAGAGATTTAAGGTGACATTTAAGAAGCCATGGACTTCTTTAACGTAAGGGACAGTCTTATCGTGCGGAATAATGTTTAAGGCGATTAAGAGCCTCTCTATCGCATCTTTCGCACTGCTACCTATCTCTTCCTTCATCCCCTTACTCTCTTGTTGAATTGGAGCGGTTTCTTCCTTTGGTTGAACAAGAGTCATCGCTTTATGGTTGGATGCCACCTTGTTTTCGAATTCCTTAAGCTTTTTCTCAAGCTCACTCACAGTATAAGCGAGGTTGAGGGGTTCTTTTTTACCCTTAAGACGAGAAAGCTGTAGTCGGATATCTTCCACTTTCTTGTTTAAGGGATAAGTTGAATTTGGAAGCCTCGCGCTTAAGAGGCGGTCTTCCTTGATGATTTCTTCAGTCAGCGGATCAATTGTTTTTGGCTTTTCAATTTTTTGAATTACTTTCTCAACTGTTTTAGGGGCAATCTTCGGTTCTTTCTTAATTAAAGTTCTCGCCTTTTTAACCGATTGATTACCTAAATTCCCCACTAAAAACCCATCATTATCCAGTTTCATGACATCGATGGGATAACCTTTCTGTGAGGCCAAACTATTCTTCAGATTCTTTAAATCATCAGTCAAGGTTTTGTCTTGCGTGATGACCAGAATCCTCGCTTTTGGGCGTAAGGTGACGACGTGGCTGGTGATTGCCGCATCCGCGAAAGGGTTATCGCTGATCTTTTTAAACACTTCCATCGTCTTTTCTTTCTTTTGGTCGTGTTTAATGATCTTTAGGGCTGTTTTAGCGTTGATGAACGCTACCATATCGCTTTTATCTTTGCTGTGATTCTCAAGTTCATTAATGCATTCTTCCGGAAGTACAAAGTGGAAATTATCTTTCCAATACTCTTTCGCGGCTACTAAGCGGTCCATAAAGTAAGGGAACTTATCATGCATCAAAGAACAGGTATCGATAAAAACGTAATCGTAATTCAATAGAAGCTTAGCCAAATCACTGATTTTGGCTTCTTCACTATACATATTTTGGTCTTTTTCTACCTCCTTGTTGTTTATTGTAAAAGAATTTCCCTATTTTGATACTTTTATTTTAAATATTTCTTCGCAAAAATCGTGTTAATAGAAAAGATATTAAGGTTTTGCAAAGAATTTAAGATTTTCATAAGAAAAGGGTCTCTAGCGTTCAGCTAGAAACCCTCCTCCTTTATCACCTAAAAGAGATGACGATTAAGCAGCTGGTGTCCAGACCAGGTTTCCCGCTTCCACGACGCCGGAGCCAAGGGTGACCCCCGCTTTGGTGGTAATGGTGAAGGCGGCACCATTGGATTCAATACTGGTCACGTCACTGGTGAAGGCAACATTGACTCCTAAATAGATGACTCCATCAATCTTGATGCCGTAGGCTCTCGGAGAGCCTTCGACCTTGATTTCCATCAAGCTTTGAATGATGACGCCACTATCGCCGAGATAACCACGAGTGGTAATACATTCGCCACTTAAGGCGCTGGAGCTATAGGACGTTTTATTAGCCCGGGTGAAGAAGGAGTCAGCTGCATCACCTTCAGTGACCCAGACATAGTCACCATCCGCGGTGAAGTTCTTATTGTTAGAGCTGAAGGTGGTGATATCGTCGGTCGTCACAACATTAGTCGCATCGTGAACGGTGCTACTAGATTCCCAGGTATGGCCGTCAGCGGTGATGGAAATCTTGTAGAAAGATCCACCATTTCTCACGCCATAGTACTCCCCGAGAATCGGGCTACCAGTTAACGGCCCAATGTGGACTTCTCTCGTTAAGGTAACAGAGCTCGGTTCAGTCGTGCTGCCCGGCACTAAGATATAGTAACCGGTCGCTTCCGCTTCAAGTTTGACGTAGCCTTCTTGGCCCGCTTCGATTTCTAATAAGGATTTCTTGTTAGAACCAAAGAATTCAACGGAAGTAACGCTTTCACTCGCGACCGTGACGTCCCAACCACCGCCGATACCATCGGTGAGGTAGTAATACATATCATCCGCTCCACCTTCTAAGGTTAAAGAATTATCAACCCAAGAAGTTTCTAAGGTGATTGGGTAATCGATGCTATAGCCAGGGACCGCTTTGACAATTTCCAACGTGAAGTTTTCCTTGGTCGCGTATTCAGAGGTGTAGCCAACCCCGACGATATATTCACCAGCATCTAAGGCGATCAGTTCTTCAACCGTATTACGGTCGGAAGCAGTGAGAGCTAAGACGGGGTTCAGTAAATCAGTGGCTTTATAGATTTTCACTTCTTTAGCGGAAGAGCTACCGCCACTGATGATGACGCGGTAACTATCAGCATCAGCGATCGTCAACGGATAATAACCATAGGCAAAACCACCGATGTTATCGCAAGAGATAACGTTTTCCACCCCAGTTTGTAAGCTTACATCGGACGGATTATCGGCTGTTAAACCTTGGGGAGCCGTTTCTAAGGTGAAGTAGAATCTCTTACCTTCTTCCGCTTGGAACGGATTATAAGCGTACGCTTCGATGTAAAGGGTTTGTCCGGCTTCCACCGTGATGAGTTTTTGATCATTAGTGGTCACATATTCTCCCCGGTCATAGCCACCTTCCCCGTCAGCAGTATAGGTATCAACCCGACCCGAGACGGAATCAGAAGCCATCTTGAGAACTAAATTCTGTTTGGTTTCCGGAGTATAGGTATAAAGGTGTTTAATGTTGTCACCGAGACTGCTGGTGACTTCTTGAGTCGAAGGAATGCTTGTAATAGCGGTCGCTTCATCTAAGGTATCACCGTAAGAATCGAAGATATTGATATTGATGGTCCCGTATTCATCCGCGTTCGGGCCATCAATGTTGTAATCATATCCGTAAGATAAGACTACGTAATAGGTAATAGCGTCCGTCGTGTTGAAGATTAACTTTTCAGTGCTACTTCCCATGACCGGGTAAACCACACTATCAATCGAAGGATTGAGGGAACCACTGACCGAAACAGCCGTTGTCTTATCAGCCGCATAGACCCACATCTTGCCGCCATAGGGAAGATCGGTAACGAAGTAATATCTTCCGTTAGCCGGTAAGTTCACTTGCATATAAAGCAAGGGAACATCGACATTAGTTTCAAAGCTGACGGTTTGCTGATTGTTAGCTTCAACGTTGACCACTAAGGGTTTATCCATGCTAGAACCAGCCGGAGCATCGCCGAAGATAGCGTATAAATCCATATCGCCAGCAACGGCAGTTTCAAAGTCATAGGACCCAGTTGATCCATCTTCCGAGGTCGACCAGAATTGGAAGACAAGGCCATCTTTCTTACCCCGACCAACATCAGGAATTAATTTCCCAACAATGACATCTAAGGTGAAGTCTTCGGTCGTTTCCGCCCCATTGACAGTGAAGGTACCACCATTAGTATGGAAGGTGATGGTCGCCACTTGGGTATCGTTACAGATAACATTATCGATATCGAGCCCTGTCGGCTTCCCTTCATTTAAGGCTAACCAATCAGCAGTCAAACCATCGTAATAGATGGTATCGACATCACCGACAATCAACGCGTCAGGTAAGCTGGTGACGCCGGAGCTGACATACATCGTTTTAACGCTAGGGATATCATCTTTCCAGGTTTCCGCGCTGATAGCGTCATAATGTAAAACGTTTAAATTCATGGAGTTAAAAGCGCTCGATTCGACCGACTTTAAGCTCGCTGGAATGTTGAGGGTTTTGAGATTACTAGCGCCATTAAAGCACCAGCTATCAAAGACTCTAATCGTATCCGGTAAGGTGACACTGACGATGTCTCTACAAGATTCAAAGGCCCCGTAACTAGTCGCCGGGTCTTCCACCGCTACAACTTTTCCTAAAAGAGTAGCGACGTGCCCTTCATAAGTGATGTAGTCTTCCGGAATAACAAGATCAGCGGGGACGTTGTCATTCTCCCATACCCGATATTCACCGGGTTTTTCGTAGATATCGGAAGTATCTTCAATCTCTTGGAAATTTAAATAATCATAGGTTTCCGTCTGTCCCATGAGCCCTTTGACGTTAGCTTTTTCAACAGCGGTTAAGGGTGTACCAGGATTCGCTAATTGTTCAGCGGTGAACTTGACTTCAATCGTCGCGTATTCATATTCCTTAGAAATCTTATTCATGGTGTAGACCATGTAATAGGGATAATCGGTGGCGCTCGGCGCTTCGCCGCCCCAATCGATGGTCGCGGCACTTGCGACGCTGCTATAAACTTGCCGGATTCCAAGAACCTTTTCTTGCATGATGACGGTGCCATCAGAAGCTTTAACGGTTCTTGTAAACGAGGCGCTTTCTAAGCCTTGGTAACCGCTTAAGGCGACGACGAAACGGACACTATGATTCCCTTCTTCGCCTAAAAGTTGAACACCAATCGTGCCATGTATCGCGTCCAATTCGCTGGGATCGATGGCTCTGGCCGGGAAGGCATTATAGCTTCCGACCGCGTCTTCCCCTCCGATTTCATCGACTAAAACATCGTCATGAACCGGTTCATCATTCATCGCATGGACCGTGATACCGGCCGCTAAACCTAAGGATAATAAGGAAGCAGCCGCTAAAGTTAAGAGTTTCGTTTTCTTTTTCATGCTGTTTCACCTCCTTGGCTATCGGGAACAAGGTCTTCATTGACCCCGCCATCTTCACCGGCTTCTCCGCTTTCGACGAAGTTAGTTTCGGTAACAGTTTCACAGACGGTCGTTCCAACCTCACGGAAGGTCATAATCATCGCAATATATCTTGCCATGTAACTTTCGTAATCAACGTAAGTGAGTAAACCAACTAAAGCACCGTCCGGGCTAATTAAAGCGGTCGTAATGGTGCCGGTTAAATCAAAATAAGGTAACAAGAGGACGCTGAGCGATAAGCTGAGGCTAGCGATTTCGTCATCGACGACATATTCGATGCCGGCGGGAATCGTATCGCTTTCTTCAAAATAATAACCATTAGCTTCTAACGCTCCTTCTTTCGTTAAGCCCATCCCTAAGTCGAGAGAAGCTTTCATGACTTCAATGAGTTCCGGAGCGAGGTCTAAAGCGCTATCGGGGGTATAAACATTAACCCCTTTCGCATCTTCTTGATATTGATAGACTTTGTCATCCTTAAGGACTAAGCCTAAGCCCTTCTCTACGCTCATATAGTCGACCTGGTTCGGGGTGACTTTCGTCGTGATGGTCTCCATCTCGGTTTGGCTCACCATGTAGCTGATATCGAGAGTGTAGTTATCTCTCACTCCGATTTCATCGATGGTGGGAGCGCCTGGCAAAACGACGTCAATCGTGACGGCTGCGCTCTTGGTGGGGTCTTCCACAGAAGTGGCAGTAATGGTGACGGGTGCGCCGGTTCCAACACCGGTGACAAGGCCACTAGATGTGACAGTCGCAATCTTTTCATCGCTGCTCTTCCAAGTAACGGCAGGATCGCTAGCGTTTTCTACTGTTGCGGTCAACTGCACGCTCTTAAGTAATTCAAGGGTCAGAGTATCTTCCCCCTCAATGGTCACTTTTATTTCTTGTTTAACCGAACTCGTCATACTAGAAGTCGTGCTGCTACTGGAGCTAGTTGAACTATCGGGAACAGAGGTACTAGACGTATCACTGCTGTTCGGGCCGACGCTTGTCGAAGACGAATCAACCGGTGTTTCACAAGAAGCTAAAAGCAAGGCCACTAAAACCAAAGAAAGTGCTTTTTTCTTCATGCTTTTTGTTCTCCTTTCTCTTTTGGTGATACCTCAAGATATCTTTAAAAGTAAAATTTTCAATTATTTTTTGGGATATTTACTGAATTTTTGTTTAAAAACATACTTTTTAAACCGTATTTATCGAATAAATAAATGATAAAAATAATCTCGTTAAATGGTTTTTATGATAAATGATTTACATCTTTTTTCGTTATTTTCCCTTTAAAAAGAGGAAAGAAGAGAGATAAATATTGACATTAATTAAAACTCGCCTAAATTAGTCAAGCCAGCATATGGCAGAAATATTATTTATTTATAAATAACTGAAAAGGAGATTCCATGAAGAAAAGCTTCGTTTTATTGCTTCTTCCCCTGCTTTTAGCCTCCTGCGCGCCAGAAGACGGAACCAGCAATACAACCTCTAACAACAGCCAAAGCACCACTTCAAGCACTACTAGTTCTTCGGAAAATAGTAGTACCACCTCCTGGCCGAGCGAAGTCATGAGAGATATCAGCATCAGCGGCGATATCATCGATCAATCGGTCGGTTTCTATTGGGAAGTGGAAAGAACTTATTCTATCGGTTTTAACTTACAGAAAGCCGATACCGCTACCGCGGTGATCAGTTTAAATGATCCGGAAGCCGCTACTTTTGAAGGCAGTAACGGCAACTATAAAGTCACCCCGCATAAAGCTGGGGACTTCCTTTTAACGATCACCGATAGCACCGGTTACCTCTATTACCGGACGGTCATCAAATTTAGAAATCGGATTCCGCAAGAAGATTTCTATGATTATTTAGTCAGTGTTGATCACTATCAATCCTGGAGCGTCTACGGAAGTGACCTCCAAATGGTCTTCTTACCCGGTAACCAAGCCGTCGTCAGAGGAACCGACCAAGGGATCAACGTTGGCACTATCACTTTCCAGGTCGAATACCGGGAAAGCATCGGAGCGGAATACATCTATGACATCATCGATTGGAATAATACCGCTACCGATTTGAAACCGAAGGCCTTAAACATCAGCTGCATGGGTGAAGTCATCCACATGATGGACGATTATGGTCTTTTAGAAGTCTTTGACGTCGTAGAATAAAATTAATAGAAAGGAGATTCTATGAAACCAGGGAAAACACTTTGGGTTTTAGCGGCCGGTGCCGCCTTGATGCTCGCTTCTTGCGGACCAACCGACACCACCAGCACAACTTCGACCACTGGCACAAGCGATAGTACAACCAGCAGTTCTACTTCAAGCTCCACCAGTTCTTCGACCTCCAGCTCCACCAGCGAAACCCCTGTTACCTATCAAATTAGGGTTCAACAAGTCACGGGTGCCACTATCACTGTCAACCCGACAACTGCTACCCCAGGGACGGTCGTCACAGTCACCGTCACTCTCGATTCTGGTTATACTTTAACCAGCATCTTAGTCGATGGAAAACCCATCGAATTCACCGATAACCAAGGTACCTTCGTCATGCCTGACTATGACGTCACCGTGAGTTGCCGCACCAGTGTCCAAGGGAAAATGACCTTAAATGGTTCCGTCACCGCGGTATTTGAAAAAGAAGGCGACTTATATGTCGCGAGAAACGTCATCGTTAAAGATGATGCTGATCTCTACGTTCTCATCAAAGGGGATGACGGGAAATACACTCCGCTTGGTTACCTCGCTTTAAATAGAGAAAAGACCTTCGCGGATATCGGCTACAGCAGCATCAGCTTCAAAGACGCTAACATGCCAGAAGGCACGGTTCTCACCGATGAAAACCGGAACAATTCCTTAATTGAATTAGCTGGTAATGCCGCTTATGACTTCTACTATGATCCGAGCGACGCGGAAAAGCCGTTATACGTCCAACGGGTCAAAGTCCTCGAACTCCCGAAGAGTTATAGCGACTATGAATCCTTATTCGCCGGCACTATCCTGAGCGATCCCGCTACTTATCCGATGGGGGTCATCGGTGTCACTTATACCGATAGCCGAGTCCAAGAAAGATATGTTTGGAACTTAGTGAATGAAAATGCGTCCCTCGCGACCGTCTATAATTCCAACACTAACCAAAAGAAGGCCTACGTCTATAACGAAATCAAAGATGGTGTCCTTTATACGGTTGATAACTACTTAGAAGGAAGAACCACTCCTAACCTCTATCCCGATGGTTATGATGATCCGGTCTTAGATGATTCTCGTGGGGGTGATACTACTGCCTACAGCAGTAAGAAAGCCATCGTCAGCAGTGTCGCTGATGGTTACAAAGATTACCAAATCACCGAAAAAGAAGCGAAACAACAAGTCGCCTCTTATAGCCACGATGTCTATTCCATCGACCGGGCCCAATGGTCCTCTTACCGGGATAGCTTTGAACTCGAGGATGATTTAGTCGACGCCAACCGCGATGTCCAAAGCGTCTTAAATGACGACGGCACCTTCACGGTCACTATTAATTCCTATAAGAGATATGAACCGACCAATAGCGGTATGAGCGGTCATAACCGGATGACGAAAGATGTCTACATCGATTACGATGTCACCTTCACCTTCACCGAAGCCGGGGCGCCGCTTGACGGGGTCTATCAAGAAATGTTCTACGATAGCACTCTCTATGACTTCGACACCCATCAACTTAAACCCGGTGCGGAAGGAAATGGTACCCTTGTCAAAGCCTTAACTTGGAAATATACCTACGGGGATGTTCCGACGGGCACTGTTAATTTCGACAGCACGCCGTACTTTGCAACTAGCATCACCGCTAGTGTCCCGGCAGGAAGTGGAAATGACGCTAATCACGTCACCGCTGGCTCTTGGGATACCCAAAGCACCTCGCAACCTTTAACCGTTACGACGCTTCCAGCCACCGCGCTTGATAATTGGCAATATGGTGTCGTTGAAAGTAGCGATAACAATATCATTGGGCCGTCTAAATATAACCCGACCGTCTACGAAGCTAAACCTTCGGGAAGCGGAGACGTTACCTTAACGATTGGGAACCACATCGATGACGATGTGACCACCACGCTCACCCTCCACGTCAGCGCGGTCGAAATCCATAGCTTCTTCTTACAACCGCTCGGGGGATATGGTGACGATTGGCACTTAATAAACGCTACCGATTTCCAAATGAACGGGGGAAGCACCTGGACTGCTACCATCGATAGTAGCCCCTACAATGGTTCCTTAGAAGACATGACCTTCACCTACAGCACAGAAGGTGTGATTTCTGCCAGCGTTAACCCGACGGAAAGAACCATCACCTTTGAAGCCAGCAAAGTGACCACTCAAACTTCAGTCTCAATCACTCTCAATTCTCCTTATTATGAAGAAGGATGGAGTCCGACTGTCTTAAACGCCACTATCATTCCTTATGATGGGGTGGAAGTCACCGAAGAATTCGTCACTGGTACTTGGGCGCTTGAACTCAATGCGGATAGCATGGATCCAGATTTAAATGATCCGTCCCGGCTCATCTTCAATGAAGACCATACCGGTAGCTTAAAAGCCTACTCGGAAGATACTGATGGCACCGTCTTACTCGATGTCACCTATAGCTTCAATTGGAGCCTTGACGTTAACACTTCGATCTTAAGCATCACTGATGTTGAAGTCAGTAGCGGTACCGTCTATAAAGAGTTCTCCTTCTACTCTGTCAGCGTCGCGATTGAATCGACCGGTAAGATCGGTATTGCGATGTATGGCTCCTCCCTTGAAGAACAAGGTGGAGAATGGATTGAAGTAGCCGAAATCATCATGGGCGGCTATGACTATGATGAAGATGGCTATATGTACGCGTCCGCATATAGTTTCTTCGTTCCAGCTGAATAAGCTAAACAGCTAAAAATTAGATGCTCCGCAAGGGGCATCTTTTTTTATGCAAAAATCTAATTATTTTGAAAAATATCCTAGAATTAAAAGGATAAACAGATAATAAAAACCCTAGGAGAGCTTCCTAGGGCCTTGTTTATCATTGTTATTCGTTATAAAGATTATTCACATCGATGAACTGATCAACCGCGGGAATGTTGCTGAACCCGAAGTCAAAGAACTCATAATGGAAGTCCCCTTTAATACCGCTGGAACGGGTGTAATTTAAGTGGAAATTCGCCACCCCTTCCGGTTTCCCGATATTCGTTAATTCGATGGAGAGCGAGGTAATGGTTAAACCTTCATCTTTCACGATGCTGGCGACTTGGAAGTTATTAGCAAAGTCGTTGAGTATCGCTGCGTTGGTAACTTCATATTTTCCTTCTTCCCCGGTCGGATGAATGTATTGCATCTGCTCCCAAAGTAAGAGGTTAGAGGGGTAATTTGCGAATTCCGGGGAGCTAACATCGCTCGTCGAAGAGTTATAAGGAAAGTTAGTGTTAAGGTTGACCGTATTTCCATCCAAGGTAAACATATAGCAACCGAAGAGGTTCTTTCCTTGGTAAGTCTTGTTATCGATTCCTAAGAAGCCTTGCGACATCGCGAGAATTCCTAACTCATAAGCGATTGAAGAATCGATATCTTGATAGAAATACTGCGGCAAGAAGTGTTCCACTCCGTACCAGATGTGGTCATTATAGTCGTAGATATTCCGTGAATAATTGTTTTCATGGAATAAAACTTTTAATTTTTCTAAATCATCCGAAACCACGACCGGTTCAAAGTTATTGACGAATTCTGTGACTGAGGGTTCATCAGCAGTTCCAATGTCTTCCACGATTAAGGACCAGCTTTCTTTGGCAAAACCTACTTCCATTTTTAAGGATTCCAGGCTGTCTTCAACCGTGATAGAAATGTTCTTAATATCGAGGACAGTAGCAGCTGGCACTTCTAAAAGCCCTAAGAGGACAAATTGATTCGGGCGAGAAAGTTCTGTCACTTCTTTCGTGTTAAAACTATCGCCTGATGTATCGAAATCGCTGACCTTATAGAACAGGTCATTATCATATAAAGAGGTAATCGTTTGGTTATTATCATCTTTTAAGGGTTCTGTCGCGGTGAACTCACCGTTATCAAGATCGAAGCTTCTGACGCTGCCGTCATAGACGAAGTAGCCGAGTTCTTCCCCTTCTTTATCAAGATAGAAATAGTTCTCGGTGATGTATTTATTGAATTCGGAAACTGGGAAACCGACGCTATTGCGTTTTTGAATATAGAACTTGTAGTTCTTTAAAGATGATAACTGGGTTAAAGCATCTTTTACTGAGGTAATTTCCGTCGGAACATAAGTACTAGTCGTTCCACTACCTTCGTTATTGACGCAGCTCATGAGGATAAGCGAAGTCGCTAAGATGAGCAAGGATGATTTTTTCATGTTGAGCCCCTCCTTAAGGTGCCCTAAAAGACTAGCATATAAAGATATTCTTTCAAGCGATATCTAATAGATATTAGAGGTGTGAAAACAATTTTCTTTTTATGAAAACGTTTTCAATACCTATGAGAAAGCCTAGTGTTCATCGCGTTTTTTCATGTAAGGGGTTCCAAAAAGCCCCTTTGAAAACGTTTACACGCCGAACCATATTGTAAGGCGTTTTTATTCCCTTATATTAGTGGTGCCTGAAGAAGAAAGCTTCGGGTGATTGGAGGACCTAGCATGATTAAAGTTACTTCTAAATATGAAAGCAAAATGGAAAGCCAAGAACAAAGCTACTATTGCGATCTCTTAGAAAAAATTGCGGAACAAGGCCCGATCTTCACCGCTGATGAAGATTACGTCAACAGCCGCGAACAAGATCGTTAATCCATCACTTTTGCATTCAGGCCCGGGAAACCGGGCTTTTTCTTTTATTTGTTAAGGTTGTAAAATAACGATGATGAAAACCAATCAAGTTATCGGCCGAAACTTAGCCTCCCTTCGAAAAGCCCGAGGCTTAACCCAAGGCCAAATCGCTGAAAAATTTAATTACTCCGATAAATCGATTTCCAAATGGGAGCATGGGGAAATGGTACCGGACGTCGAGACCTTGCTCTCTCTCGCGGATTTTTACGGAGTAACTTTAGATTATTTAGTCCATGATCAGACCGCTGAAAGTTTAGAAGAAGTCGGGAAAAACGATTACCAGGCTATCAAAAGAAACCGAATCATCACCACCTGTTTAGCGGTCGTAATGGTGTGGACAGTCGCCTGTATCGCTTATGTCGGGGGCTTACTTTTAAACTCCGCATGGGATAGCTGGATGGCCTTCTTCTGGGCCTTCCCGGTCACCTCGCTTGTCCTTCGTTATTTCTTAAGAAAATACTTCCCAAAAGATACTCCGAACTGGTTAAAACTGACCATCAATCTCTTGTTTATCTGGTCCTTACTTTTAGCGATTTATCTCGAACTCGGGCTCGGGATTCAAAACGACCAAGGTTGGATCCTCTGGTTCGTCCTTTTTGCGGGCATCCCGATTACTTTGATTCTCTTATACGCGTATTTCTCGAAACGCAGTAAGCCGATTGAAAAAGAAGAAACTCCCACTACTTCCGTTTCTTCGAAAGATGAGCCAAAGCAAAATTAGCTTGGTCTTGGTTACATTCTAAAGCTTCTTTTAAGGCTAAATTACAATGGAAGACGTGCTCTAATTTATCCCCTTCTTTGGAAGTGTATTTCTTAAAGGTAAAAGGAATGCCTTTTTCTTTTAAGATTTCCGCTTCTTTTAAGTTTTCTTCGAGTAAAAAATCTTTTTCACTGGTGAAGATAAATAAGGGGCAAATATCTTTCGTCACATAATCATTCGTGTGGAGCCGAGGATCCACTTCGGTCATATTGCCGAAGATAATCTTCCGTTTCGTCTTATCCGTTTTATTAAAGAAAACGATGTGATTAAAAGCGGAACACGCAAGAAGGGCTCCTCTCACCCGGAGGGGCATCTTTAAATTATAGAGGGCGCGGTACGAGGGGTTCGAGTCCGCTACCGCGTAGTTAAAAGATAAATATCCACCCGCGCTATCGCCGACTAAAAACACATTATCCAGGTCAAAAGCCCATTCTTTTTGATGATTTTTGATCCAACTCATCACTTCATCTAAATAATAAAGTTGATTGGGATAGTGTTTTCTTGGGGCTAAGGGATAGGAATAACAAACGACCGTAAAACCTAAGGACGATAAGTAACGGCTATAAAGGTGATAGGTTTCTTTGGTCCCGTAGAAAAGACCCCCACCATGGACTATCAAGAGAACTGGTAAGACCTCTTTTTCTTTTCCTTCCGGTTTATAGACATCCAAGAGTCCCCACTTATGGTATTTCTTGTTGTAGCTAATGTTTTTATATTCGGTGACCCCGGGGACGGGAGTGATTTTGCTATCTCTCCTGTCATCGCTATTCTTAATGTACCGGCGGTCATGCCAAACCTGAAACCACATCATATTATTTTCCTTCTTTCCTCTATATTATTACCCCTTTTTAAAAAAGCGAAAAGGGGCAAAGAACAAAGAAAAAAGCTATCCCTTGCGAGATAGCTTAATTCTCTTATTTTCTAGGGCTTAAAACGATCTTATCGTCATTGACATCAATCATGTACGGAGTGTTGATATGCATTTCGTTCTTCATGATGTATTCGGCGAGGCTCGTTTCAATCTTGTCTTGGATGAACCGCTTTAAGGGTCGGGCCCCAAATTCTTCGTTATAAGCTTGGTCAAGAACCCATTTCTTCAGCTTAGTGCTAAAGGTGACATCGAAGTATTGGTCTTGCAGACGCACCGCGAGTTCCTTGAGAAGTTTATCGACGATTTGAAGTTGCACATCCTTGGTTAACGGATGGAAGTAGACGATTTCATCGATTCGGTTAAGGAATTCCGGCTTGAAGGTCCGGTGGAGAAGTTTAACCACTTCTTCCCTCTTCCCTTGAAGCAAGTATTCGGACCCTAAGTTACTAGTCATAATGATGACCGTGTTCTTAAAGTCGACCACTCTTCCTTGGCTATCGGTGAGACGTCCATCATCCAAGAGTTGAAGTAAAAGGTTAAAGACTTCCGGATGGGCCTTTTCGATTTCATCGAACAAGACGATAGAATAAGGATTTCTCCTCACCTTTTCCGTCAGTTGTCCCCCTTCTTCATACCCGACGTAGCCAGGCGGAGCCCCGATTAAACGGCTGACCGAGAACTTTTCCATATATTCGGACATATCGATCCGAATGATATTGTTTTCGTTATCGAACAAGGCTTCCGCAAGGGCTCGCGCGACTTCCGTCTTCCCGACACCAGTGGGGCCTAAGAAGAGGAAGGAACCGATCGGACGATTGGGATTATTAATCCCCGCTCGTTGACGGAGAATCGCATTAGCGACCTTAGTGATGGCTTCATCTTGCCCTTTCACTCTCATCGCTAAAGTGTCTTTGAGTTCCAACACTTTTTCCCGGTCACCCTTTTGAATTCTGGAGACTGGAATACCGGTCATTCTACTCACAATCTTCGCGATTTCTTCTCCATCGACGACTTCGCTGACAATCCGGTCTTTTTCCGGGTTGTTAGTTAATTCTTGAAGTCTCTTTTGGTAAGCCGGAATCGTCCGATATTGGAGTTCACTCGCTTTCGCGTAGTCCCCATTCGAGAAGTATTGTTCTAGATTAAACTTGGCTTTTTCAAGCTTCGTTTTTAAATCTTTCGCTTCTTGAATATCTTTCTTTTCGTCTTCCCATTTCTTGGTCAAGACATCGAGTTGAGCTTTTTCATCCGCTAATTCTTTATTGATGATTTCTAGCCGACGTTTTGAGCTTTCATCATCTTCCTTTTGCAGTTCCACCCGTTCGATTTCGTTTTGCCGGATCTTCCGGTTAATTTCATCGAGTTCGGTCGGCATGCTTTCGATTTCCACTTTGATACCCGCGCAAGCTTCATCGACGAGGTCGATGGCTTTATCGGGTAAGAAACGGTTGGTGATGTAACGGTTACTGAGGGTTGCCGCCATAACCAAAGCGTTATCGGTGATTCGCACCCCATGGAAGCTTTCAAAGCGTTCCTTTAAACCCCGTAAGATACTGATGGTATCTTCGACGGTGGGTTCACTCACCATGACGGGTTGGAACCGCCGTTCCAAGGCCCGGTCTTTTTCAATGTATTCCCGGTATTCGTTGAGGGTGGTCGCCCCGATACACTTAATTTCCCCTCTGGCTAAGAGCGGTTTAAGCATATTAGAAGCATCCAGCGCCCCATCGGTTTTACCGGCTCCGACAATCAAGTGAATTTCATCGATAAAGAGGATGATTTTCCCTTGGCTATCTTTAATCTTATTGAGGATGGCTTTTAACCGTTCCTCAAATTCACCTCGATACTTCGCACCCGCAACAAGGGCCCCCATATCGAGTTCATAAACCATTTTATCTTTCAATGTATTGGGTACATCGTTTTTCACAATCCGTTCAGCGAGCCCTTCCACAATCGCGGTCTTACCGACCCCAGGTTCACCTAAGAGGATGACGTTATTTTTCGTTTTTCTTGCTAAAACTTGAATAACTTTTCGGATTTCTTCATCTCGCCCGATGACCGGATCGATTTTTCCGTCACGAACTGATTGGCAAATATCACGGCCAAATTTTTCCAAGATGTTCTCGTCTTGTTCATAGTTTGGTTCCATTCGCATTTCCATAATTTGTCCTCCTTACTCTCCTCATTATAATGAAGAAATTAGCAGTCGCAATGTTTAACTGCTAATTTTATAAGACCAGCATCAAATTTTGTATCTTCCCTCTAGTAAATTAAAAAAAGTATTATAAAATACTTCCGCTTATGAATCTGTTTAAGTTAGACATGACCAAAGGCAGCATCATCAAAGGGCTGCTCCTTTTTATGGTCCCCCTTTTAATCGGGAACATTTTTCAACAGCTCTATTCGATTGTTGATGCGATTATCGTCGGGCAAGTAATGGGGCAAGCCG
>ULQM01051074.1_pt1 | contig 72915 bp, 73 predicted proteins | sample 1954451 | NCBI WGS metagenome assembly ULQM01 (sample SAMEA4835655, study PRJEB28245) | human gut metagenome | biome: gut microbiome; material: fecal sample | place: Denmark | collected 2008 | reverse complement strand
CCTTTGCGGGCTATAAGAGCCATATTCGCAATCATATCGTGCCATATATCGGTCATGTGCAGCTTAACCAACTGACCCCGGCGATGCTTGATAATATGTTTCAGCAGCTATTTGACAAGGGCTTATCCAATAGCACCGTTCGATACGCGCAGCGCATATTGAGCGTATCAATGGAACACGCCCGGAAGTACCGATACATTGAACATAACCCCGCCCGCGACATTATAACAAAGTTCGGCAAGCAAGCGAAAACGCCTGATCCGTACACCATTGAGCAAATGCAGACCTTTATGAGCAATGTGATAGGTACGGAATGGGAAATGCCTGTTGTGCTTGCCGGAATGTATGGGCTTCGTATGAGTGAGATTATCGGATTGCGGACAACAAACATCGACCTTGAAAAAATGCAGTTCGGCGTTGTAGAGCAAATGCCCTTCAAGGTGCCGCCGGGGACAAAGACCATTACGGAAATGGCACCGACAAAATCCAATGATCGTATTTTGCCGATTACCGAAGAAGCATTGCCGTATTTCCTGCGGCAATTTGATCTGATTGCGCGGCAAAAGGCTTTGACCGAGGCGGGCGGTGGGGTGTACTATGATAATAAGCTCTTTATTGCAAAGCCTGACGGTTCGCCGCAGCGCAGAGATAGAATGTCGGCAAACTTCGGACAGCTTATCCGACACCTTGAAATGCCGCATATCCGCTTTCACGATTTACGCCATACGGCAGCTACCAATATGCACCAACTGACAGGCGACTTCTACACCGTTGGCGAGATTTTGGGGCATACATTAAAGGGCATTGGCATATCCCTTGGTATTTCCACAAACCTTGAAGCGGTAACGGCACAGTATGTTGATGTGCGGCTTGAAAGAAAACAAAGCGTACTGCAAACCTATCATAAAGCACTGCAACCGAAAACAACCGTTACAGGAAAAGAAACAGGGCAAGAAACATCAAAGAAAGCGAAAAAGAAAAGCAGCGAAATGGAGCTATAACGGCAATATCTTTTTATAGCTCCGCGCTGCTTTTCATAGCTTTTTAGCAGTTCCGGGCACCATTGGGGCACCACAGTATACATCTTTCTTGTATAGTGCGTATGATGTGGAATGAGCCGGGCACCACAAAGCGGGGCACCAAGGGCACCATTTGAATTGTTTTACCCAAAATAGATGCTGTCCGAGCAAGAGAAAAAGCCTTGAAAACATAGAGTTTTCAAGGCTTTGATGGCGGAAGCGGTGGGATTCGAACCCACGTGCCCTTGCGGACAACTGCATTTCGAGTGCAGCTCGTTACAACCACTTCGATACGCTTCCGTGTATAAATATTCACTTTTGGGGACTAATCACATGATTTCGAGTCAGCCCCGTTATGACCACTTCGATACCTCTGCACGCTTTGCATGTGGAAATTAGTATACCGTAAAAGCTTAAAAATTGCAACGTTTTCCCGCAAAGAAATCTGAAAGAAGTTTCGCGCACTCTTCTTCAAGAATACCGCCAACCGTCTTTACGCTGTGCAAAAACCAATGATCCGTCAGATCCGCGACCGAACCGCAGCAGCCCGCCCGCGAATCATATGCGCCGTAAACAAGCGTGGAAAGCCGAAGATTTACCGCCGCCCCCGCACACATGGCGCAGGGTTCGAGCGTCACGAACAGCGTACAATCGGAAAGACGCCCGCCGCGCAATTTTGCCGCAGTCTGCATGGCAAGCAGTTCCGCATGTGCGGTCAGATCCTGCCGCTGTACGCTGCGATTGTGCTCCCTTGCGATCACTACGCCGCCGCACATCACAACGGCGCCGACCGGCACTTCTCCCTCTCCCGCCGCAGTCTCCGCTTCGAGAAGCGCCAAGCGCATCCCTTCCTCAAGCGCAGTCTGCATCATCGTTTTCCCATTCTCCATCACAGCGAACGCAATACCTCCTGCGTATCAAATCCTTCATAGCAGACGCGATACAGCGTCAAACCGTGCGCCGGTGCCGTCGCCCCCGCGTCACTGCGTTTTGTGCTTTCAAGCGCAAGGCCGATCGCATCCGCGCCACGCTTTCCCGCACCGATCTCCAACATCGTGCCCGTCAAAATGCGCACCATGTTATACAAAAAACCGTTGCCTGCAACGTCATAGTGCAGCAGCGCGCCCTCCTGCGTCCACTCCGACAGCGTAACGGTGCGCACGGTATTCTCCATCGTCACGCCTGCGGACATAAACGCACGAAAATCATGCGTACCGAGAACATCCGCCGCGGCGCTTTGCATTGCTGTGACGTTCGGCGTTCCGTGCAGGTGCAGCGCCGTATTCCTCGTGAACACGCGCGCATGCGGACCAAGCTGCACGGTATACCGATACTGCTTCTGCTTTGCGGAAAATCTCGAATGGAACGATCCGTCCGTTTCATCGGAATACAGGATACGAATATCATGCGGCAAGTGCGTATTCAGTGCGATTGCAAATTTATCCGCATTCATACGCGCCGCCGTATCAAAATGCGCGACCTGCGCGAGCGCATGCACGCCGCTGTCCGTCCGGCCGGAGCCATGCAGACTGACCGACTCGCCCGTCGTCTCAAAGATCGCCCGCTCGATCAGCGCCTGAACGGCGATCCCGTTGGGCTGCGTCTGCCAGCCGACATACTGCGTTCCGTCATATTCAATAATCAAGCGGATCCTGCGCATCAGCCGATCACCTTGGAAAGCACGACCGTTACCGCCATCAGCACGGCCATCAGCAGCAGTGCAACGCCGTCCGCGGGATGCAGATGCAGTTCCCGCATCCGCGTCCTGCCCTCGCCGCCATGGTAACAGCGGGATTCCATCGCCATTGCAAGCTCATCCGCACGGCGGAACGCCGAGACGAACAGCGGTACCAGGATCGGAATCATACTCTTTGCACGCGCGATCAAATTGCCGCTTGTAAAATCTGCACCGCGCGCCATCTGTGCCTTTTGGATGCGCTCGACCTCTTCCATAAGCGTCGGAATGAAGCGCAGCGCGATCGTCATCATCATGGCAAGCTCATGCGCGGGGAATTTGAACACGGAGAGCGGCTTCAGCAATCGCTCGATGCCGTCCGTCAATGCGATCGGTGAGGTCGTCAGTGTTAAAAGCGACGTGCCCGCAACAAGCAGCAGCAGGCGAAGGGTCATAAAGATCGCCTGACGCAGCGCTTCTTCGGTGATGCGGATCACCCACCAGGAGAACAGAACCGTCTCGCCCTGCGTAAAGAATACATTGATAAGGAACATGAACACGAGCAGCCAGCGGATCGGCCGGATCGACGACAGCAGATAGCTGATCGGCACGCGGGCAAGATACACCGTCACGATCACAAACAATGCGGGCAGCAGGAACACCGGCATACTCTTAACAAGGAATACCAGCACGATATACGCGATCATGAGCACGATCTTCGTGCGCGGATCCAGACGATGAATGCAGCTGTCTCCGGGCAGGAATTGTCCAAGCGTCATTTTCGTTCCCATCCGATCACCTCCCCGCGCGCTCCAACAGCGCATCCCGCAGCTCGTCCATACGCACGATGCCCGCGGGCAGGTCGATCCCACGCTCCCGCAGCATTCGCGCAAGCGACGTTGCCTGCGGTACGGAAAGCCCCATTGCTTCCAACTCCTCCGCGCGGGAGAATACTTCACCCGGCGTTCCGAGCATGACGAGCCTGCCGCGGTTCAAGACTGCGAGCCGCGTTGCATAGCGCGCAACGTCATCCATGGAATGCGACACCATGATGATCGTACAGCCCGTCTCCCTGCGCAGCGTGTCCAGCAGCGACAGGATCTGCCTCCTGCCGCGCGGATCGAGACCTGCCATCGGCTCGTCGAGCGCCAGATATTTCGGCCGCATCGCAAGAATCCCCGCCAACGCCGTTCTGCGCTTTTCGCCGCCGGACAAATCAAAAGGCGACTGCTCGGCGAATCGCTCCGGATCGAGCCCGACAAGTGCAAGCGTCTCAACGGCGCGCTGCCGTGCCTCCTCCAGGGAAAGGCCAAGATTCTTCGGGCCAAAGGCCACGTCCTCCGCTACGGTCTCTTCGAACAGTTGATACTCCGGGTACTGGAACACGAGTCCGACGCGCTTTAAGGCTTCTCTTCTCTGTTTTTTATCGCGCGTATCAAAGCCGTCTACCAGTACGCTTCCGCCGGTGGGCAGCAAAAGGCCGTTCAAATGCTGCATAAACGTGCTCTTTCCGGAGCCCGTATGCCCGATCACGCCGAGAAATTCGCCCTCTTCGATCGTGAGCGTCAATCCGTCCAGCGCCGTGAACCGCAGCGCGCTTTCCGCCATGTAGGCGTGGGTCAGTTGTTCGATAACGATTGCCATATTGCATCCGCCGTTTCTGTTATGGTCATGGGGTCTCCGAGGAGCGGCATTCCACCCTCGATCAGCGCATCGCGCAGCCAAACGGTCTCCGGAACATCCAATCCGAGCGCCCGCAGCTCCGCGCTTCGCCGGAATACCTCGCGCGGCGTACCGGAGAACTGGAGCTTTCCACCGCCCATCACGACCACGCGGTCACAGGAAAGCGTTTCCTCCATGAACTGCGTGATCATCACGACCGTGAGCCCCGTTTCCCTGTGGAGCCGCTTCACGATCTCCAGCACCTCGCGCCGCCCCTCCGGGTCGAGCATCGCGGTCGCTTCGTCCAGCACGAGCACCTCCGGCTGCATCGCAAGCATGCCGGCAATGGCGATGCGCTGTTTCTGCCCCCCCGAAAGCGCGTGGCTTGCCTTGTCCGCATAGGCTGTCATGCCGACACTCTCGAGCGCCGCATCCACTCGGCCGCGGATCTCTTTCGGCGGAACGCCGAGGTTTTCAGGTCCGAATCCCACGTCCTCTTCCACGATCGTCGTTACAAGCTGGTTGTCGGGGTTCTGAAACACCATTCCGACACGCTGCCGGATCGCAAGGAGCGCGTCCTCATTCTTCGTATCCATGCCGTCGATCGTCACATTTCCGCCTGTCGGCAGCAGCAGCCCGTTCAGATGTTTTGCAAGCGTGCTCTTGCCGGAGCCGTTATGCCCGACAATGGCGAGCATCTCTCCGGCCTCGATGGTCATGGTCACGCCGGAAAGCGCGTTCTGCGCCGCGCCCTCATAGCGATAGCTTACGTTGTTCAGCTCCAGCATGTTCTAAGCTCCGTTTCTTCGCTGTCATGTAACAACTCAGTATAGCATGTGCATCCGCGCCGAACAAGCGCAAGCGCTACTTTTTCGCCGAATTCCGTTGAAACGCCGCCGCCGGGTCGGAAAAGCCCTTGTCGCATCCCGCCGCAAAATGCTATAATCTCCCCATGAAAACACTATTGAAAAACATTCGCACACTCGTCACCTGCGACGATCAGGATCGCGTCTTACACAACGTCGATCTGCTGCTCGACGGCCCCTCCATCTGCGCGATCGGCCATATTCAGGAACCTGTAGACAACGTGATCGACTGCCGGCACATGTTTGTGTATCCGGGTCTCGTCAACACGCACCATCATCTCTACCAGTACTTCACGAGAAATCTGCCCGAGGTGCAGGGACTGGAGCTGTTTGACTGGCTGACGGCGCTCTATGAGATCTGGAAAAATCTCAATGAGGAAACGATCCGCTGTTCGTCGCTGGCCGGCATGGGCGAGCTTATGAAATACGGCTGCACGACTTGCTTCGATCACCACTATGTGTTCCCGAAAGGCGCGGGCGATCTCATCGGCGCGCAGTTTGCGGCGGCAGAACAGCTCGGCATCCGTATGCACGCTTCACGCGGCAGCATGAGCCTTTCCAGGAAGGACGGCGGCCTGCCCCCGGACTCCGTCGTACAGGATGTGGACGCCATTCTCTCCGACAGTGCGCGGCTCATTGAGACCTACCACGACGCGTCCGCGTTCTCCATGCGGCAAATGGTGCTTGCGCCCTGCTCGCCATTCTCTGTCACTGCGGATCTTCTGCGCGAGAGCGCGGTGCTCGCCCGGCAGTACGGCGTTCGTCTCCACACGCACCTTTGCGAAACGAAGGACGAGGAACGTTTTACCCTCGAAACGACCGGGATGCGGCCCTACGCCTATATGGAATCTCTCGGCTGGACGGGCAGCGACGTGTTCTATGCGCACGGCATCCATTTCAACGACGAGGAGCTGCGAAGCCTTGCTTCCACGCAGACAGGCGTGGCGCACTGCCCCTGTTCCAACATGAAACTGTCGAGCGGCGTTGCGCGCATTCCCGAAATGCTCGCGCTCGGCGTCCCCGTTGGGCTTGCAGTAGACGGCAGCGCCTCCAACGACGCGTCCAACCTCATGGAAGAGATCCGCACGGCGTATCTGCTGCACCGTTTGACGGCCGGCGACAAAGCGCCGACGGGCTATGATCTGCTCAAAATGGCGACCCGCGGCAGCGCGCGGCTGCTCGGACGCAGCGACATCGGCGAGCTTTCTCCGGGCAAAGCCGCAGACTTCTTTGCGATCGACACACGCCGGATCGAAATGCTTTGCGCGGATCGTGATGCCGCAGATCTGTTCGGCACGGTCGGCTGGCACCTTCCGGCAGACCTCGTGTATGTGAACGGCAGAAAGACCGTTGAAAACGGCAGACTGTTCACCGTTGACGAAGACCGGCTCCTCCGTGACGGCAAAGCGGCCGTCGACCGTCTGTTGGAGGCGTGATCACATGATGTCTCCAAAGTATCTTGTACGCGCAGGACTGATCGCCGCGCTGTATGCTCTGCTGACGGTCGCACTTGCTCCGATCTCGTCCGGCCTCATTCAATGCCGTGTTTCGGAAGCGCTCTCCGTTCTGCCGTATTTTACCCCCGCCGCAGTCCCAGGGCTGTTTGTCGGCTGTGCGCTTGCAAACCTGCTCACGGGTGCGCCGCTTTACGACGTTGTTTTCGGCTCGCTCGCAACGCTGCTTGCCGCGGCCGCGACCCTGCTTCTCAAACGCCGCGGAATGAAGAAATGGCTGATGCCCCTGCCCTCTGTGCTTGTCAATGCGGTCATTATCGGCACGCTGCTCGTCAAAGTCTACGGTGTGCCCGTTTCCCTGCCGCTCGCCATGCTGTACGTCGGGCTCGGGCAGGCGCTTGCATGCTACGGTCTCGGTCTGCCGCTGCTCTATGCGCTGGAACGTTTCGGCGGCGAACTTTTCTCACACGAATAATCGGCAAAGGAGTTTTCGCTTTATGAAATATTTGCAGCATAGCCGGCGTATGCCGTTCCTGCTTTGGCTGCCGCTCCTGCTTGCCGTCTGTTTCGGCTGCGCACATCCCATCGCTTCGACTGCCGCCGCATCCACGCCGGCGCCTGTGTCCGTGTCTTCGCCTTCTCCCTCGCCTTCTCCTTCTCCCACACCCGAGCCGGAAATCACTGACGCCTGGTATACCGAACGCTGCGAGGAAATGCGGCGGTATATGGAGGCATACGGCGAGTACGATTCCTATGAGGCGCTCGAAGCGGTGCTCCGCAGCAGGGACATCGATCCGGCGCGTCCCATGATCGCACTGACCTTTGACGACGGCCCAGTGGCGGGCGTAACGGATGAGATCCTGGACATACTGGAAGAATACAATGTGCGCGCCACATTCTTTATCTGCGGCTGGCGGCTCAACAAAGAGGCAAACGCCGCGATCCTTCCGCGAATGCTGGCGCTCGGCTGTGAGATCGGGAACCACACCTACGGCCACACGACGCTGACCGGGATCTCTGAAAGAAACCGTCTGAAATATATCACAAAAACGAACGATCGCGTTCTGGAGCTGACCGGCTATACCATACGCTCACTCCGTCCGCCGGGCGGAAAAACCAATCCCCTGGTGAGCAGAAGCGCCGCCTCCCTCGATATGGCCGTCATCCTGTGGAGCCAGAGCGGCAACGTCCACCTGACCAGGGCGCGCAGAATTGCGGATAATGTGCTGAAACAGGATGCGAACGGCCGCGAACTGCGCGACGGGGACATCGTTCTGCTCCACGATACAAAGAAGCACATGGTCGAGGCCGTGCGGCTCATGATCCCCGAATTGCTCGATCAGGGCTATCAGCTCGTGACCGTGCAGGAGCTGCTCCATTTCTCCGAAATCGGCTATCTGCCCGGTGTGCAATACCGCCGGATCGATACTTATAAAACGCTGGATTAGGAAGTGACCGTTATGAACGACTATACCGAAACCAAACTCTCCTCCGAGGATATCTTCAAGGGCCGTGTTCTGCATGTGTTTCGCGACAGGATCCGTCTGTCAAACGGCCGTGAAAGCACGCGCGAGTACATCCGTCATCCCGGCGCGGTCTGTCTCGTTCCGCTCACGGCGGAAGGCGAGATCCTCATGGTGCGGCAGTACCGCTACCCATTTGGGAGAATGCTGCTGGAAGTCCCGGCAGGCAAACTTGATCCCGGCGAATCGCCGCGGGACGCCGCGCTGCGCGAGCTTTCCGAGGAGACGGGTGCAGAGGCCGATGAACTGATCGATCTTGGCGACTTTTACCCGTCCGTCGCCTACACAGACGAGGTGATCCACACCTATCTTGCGCGCGGTCTCCGCTTTGCGGCGCAGCACCCGGACGAAGACGAGTTCCTGGACGTGGAACGTATTCCCCTTTCAACGCTTGTCGCCGACGTGGTCGCCGGACGGATCCGCGACGGAAAAACGCAGGCCGCGATTCTGAAGGCAGAGCACTATCTGCGCGCGGAAGCAAAATAAAAACCGCGAAGCAATACGCTCGCGGCGGCGCAAAGGCTCTTGCAGCGTCTTTGTTCTGCAAACTTGCCAGCAGCAAACAACGGACGGTTCCTATCTGGGCCGCCCGTTATTTACTATCGTCGGATATGCGGAGGAACCTCTACTCCGTCAGTCCCCCCGCTTCCAGCTGTCAATTATACGATTCTCCAAGCAAAGCCGAACTGCTCCTGAACGGTCACGCCGCGGTCGGAGACGGTTTGGGCAGGCAGATCGTTATGCGCGTTCCTGCACCCGGCTCGCTGCGCAGTTCAAAATGGCCGCCGTGTCGATCCACGATCCATTTTGCGATGGCAAGTCCCAGTCCCGTCCCGCCTGTTCCGGCATTTCTCGCAGGGTCTGCGCGGAAAAAACGCTCAAACACATGCGTCATATCCTCCTCGGAAATTCCAATACCGCTGTCCTGCACCTCGATGCAGGGCGCGCCGTCCGCACCGCGCAGCACGCGGAGGCGAATGCGCTCGCCCGGTTTTGTATACTTCACCGCGTTATCCACAAGAATGCGCACCGCTTGCTTGAGCAGCGCGTCATCCGCGTCCGCCTCCGCCGCATCGACGCACTGAAACTGCCAGACATGCTCCGGATGGATCATTTCGGATTCTTCGTATACCTCGGACACCAGCGGTGCAAGCTGGATGCGCCGAAGCTTGAGCTGGGTTCTGCCGCTGTCGCCGCGCGCCAAAAACAGCAGCTGCTCCACGAGTTTTCCCATACGCTCCGCTTCTGTGCGGATCGCGGCGATCCCCTCGTCCAGCACTTTTTCATCCTGCTTGCCCCAGCGTGCCAGCAGATCCGCATAGCCCTTGATCACGGCGATCGGCGTACGCAGTTCATGGGATGCGTCCGACACGAACCTCGTCTGCTGACTGTAAGCCTGCTGCATCCGGTCCAGCATACCGTTGATGGCATTCTCCAATCCCGCAAGCGACGCATCCCCCGTGTGCAGCCGTGCGCCCGGCGAAACAGGGCTAAGCCTCCCGATAGCGCTTTCAAGCGACTGAATGTGCACCGCCTGTCCGTCGCCGTTTCGCGGCCGTGCGGTCTTTGCAGCCTTGTTTTCTCCCGCCGACCCCGCCGCGCTGTACCCGCCGCCCTCCGACAATCGCTGCGCGGCCTCTGCGAGCGCATCGAGCGGTCGAAGCTGCCGTCGGATCCGGATACGGTTCAAAAGGTCGCACAGGAAAAGCAGCAGCATCTCCCCTGCCGCCGCGCCGAGCAGCAGCACCGCAAGCATCTGAAAATATGCCGTTGCATCTGCGGCCGCGGGCGCGCGCCCCGCCGCTTCCATCACATAATACACACGCCTTCCGGTATCGGTTCTTTCCAAAGAAAAACGCCGCTCGACCGTCCGGGCAAGATTGACCAGGCGTGTTTCCCCGTCGAGATATGCGCTGTCCCTTTGATAGCACCATCCGGCCACGGCCAAAAACAGGCCGAGCGCATCGACAAGCACCACGATCGCCAGCAGCTGCGAGAATGCGCTCCTGCGGATGCGGCGCGCGGTGGACGCAGTTTTTTTGCGGTTCGCATCGCGGCGTCTCTCTCTGCGCGGCCGTACAGTGCCGCTCCTTTGTGCGTTCATTCCGCTTCGCGCAGGACGTAGCCAACGCCCCGCACAGTACGGATCAGTGTCACGCCAAAGCGCGCGTCGAGTTTTGCGCGCAGGAACCGTATATATACGTCTACGATATTCGTTTCGCCCATATAGTCGTACCCCCAGACCCGTTCGAGAAAGGTCTCTCTTGACAGAACAATATCCTTGTTTCGAAGCAGCAGCTCCAGCATGGCAAATTCTTTCTGCGTCAGCTCCACGAGCGTACCTGCGTAGCGAACCTCATGCCGCTGCGGATCGAGCGAAAGCCTGCCCGCGGTCAGAACGCCGCCGTTCGACGATTCATGCGCGCTTTCGCCCTGACGAAGCTGCGCCCGGATCCGCGCGAGCAGCTCTTCGATCGCAAATGGCTTTGTAATATAGTCGTTTGCACCCATATCAAGCCCTGCGACCTTATCCATGACAGCGTCGCGCGCCGTGAGCAGAATGATCGGCACGGACGAGCTTTTCCTGAGCCTTCGTATGACCTCAAGACCGTTCAATTCGGGCAGCATGATATCCAAAAGGCACAGATCAAACTTCCCGTTCTCCGCAAGCTCCAATCCCGTTCGTCCGTCCGCAGCCTTTTCCGTCTCATAGCCTTCATGCTGCAATTCCAGCTCTACGAACCGCGCGATCTTCTCTTCATCCTCGACGATCAAAATCCTGGCAGACATGCCGTTCTCCTTCCAAAACTGTCATCGGGCGCAGCCTGCGTCAAGCGACTGCGTCCGATCCTGCTTCGTTATCCGTTATGTTTTGCTGCCTCGCTCCGGAGCTCGGCCTTGAGCGTGTCCGCCGCGTCGCTCACCTTACCCATTGCGCCGTTGACGGCATCGGTCCCGAGATCGGGGCCGCGGAACAAGAAGCGGCACTTGCAGAACAGCGCGACGATCATGAGCGGAAGAACGACCCAGAATGCAAAGAGCAGAAGCACCACAAACAGCGTTACCGGAATGCGCAGAAGCTGCTCGCCGTCTCGTTCCATGCAGAGCTGATTGATGTTGCCTCGATGAAACAGGCGCTTGATCCAAGCCCAGAATCTTGCCATCAGATCGCCGAAGGTCGATGCATCGGACGCATCCTTCCGCTCGGTTCCCGCTGCTTTCTCCCGTGCGCTCGCCGTACTGTAGCTGCCGCCGGCGTACTGGGTGCGGCCTTCCTTTTCCAGTGCGATCAACGCATCCAGCAGATTCCAATCCGTCTTTTCGAGCACATCGCGCGCTTCCTGATACGTTACGCCCGTCTTCTCCACGAGCTTTTCAACCATTTCAAGATGTTCCATCCTTGTTTCCTCCCTCATTTCGATGGGAACAGTATAGCGATCAAAGATTGAACCGACATGCATGGCACATGAAAACCGGATGAAAAACGGATTACAGTTTTGCGACCGTCAATCCGCCGCTCACGGTATTTACCTGTATAGCGAGGCTGCCGTCGCCGCAAACCATTTGCGAACGCGTACCCGTGGTCGGAACGCTGCTTTGAACGTCCCCGCTGACCGTCTCGAACCGCAGTGCGAACCCCGGCGCATCCGCCGGCAATTCGATCGCGACGTCCCCGGACACGCTGTGCACGGAAATCTGTCTGCCGATCCGGCAGTCGGAACATCTGACGCTGCCGGAGACGGTTTTGATCGCGGTCGAGCCGTCCACGCTGCAAGCCCTGAGCGCCGTCCGCCCCGACGTCGCAGCGAGCTCGAGGCATTCTGCGTCAACGCGTTCCAACGTGCAGTTGCCGCTGACGGTTTTGAGCCGCAGTTTATCCGTCCGCACGTCTTTGACCGTCCAGTCGGCAGAAACGCCGGTGAGCGTTATCGCGCCCGGGTGCATCGTCCGCGGCAGACGCAGCGTCAGACGCTTTTCTGTCAGCAAACGCGCTTTATGGAAAAAACCGCCGGATTCACTGTATACGACCCTAAGCGTCCCGTTTCGGACCGTGCAACACATCTTCTCCGCTTTCGCAAGCGGCCTTTTCCCCTCTTCGGTGAGCATGATCCGGTCATCGTCCCAGAGTGCGACGTCTGCATTGCCGTTCACCCAATCGATCTCGATCCGTTCGATCCCGTCCGTTGAAAACCAAACGACGTCCTGCCTGCCGTCCGCTTCATGTTCTTCGGCAGCTTTGCCCGCAGGCGCCGCTTCATCCGTTCGGTAGCTGTTGCTCTTTCCCTTCAGTCTGCCCGCGCGTTCCTCTGCGATCAGCGCGTCCAGAAGATTCCACCCGTTCTGCTCCAGCGCAGACCGCGCTTCCTCTTCTCCGAGCGTTGTCTTTTCCATAAGCCTTTCAATCATTTCCGCATGTTCCATTGGAATCCCTCCCTGCTTTCGATGGGCCGAGTTTAACATGCGCAGTTTGAAGACGCATGGAAACAGAATGAAAATTACATGAAAATGGTCTTCAGGAAATCTTGAAGCTTCCGCTCACGGACTCCATCTCGATCTCAAGGCTCCCGTCTCCGTAGACCATGGACTTACGCGAGGTCGTCACCGGAACGTCGCAGTGGACGCTGCCGCTGACCGTATCAAACTTCAATGTGAAGCCCGTGGCAGACGCAGCAAGCTGCATCGCCGCATTGCCGGATACGGTATCGATCTTCAGTTTTCTTGCCACATCGCACCGCAGGATCTCTGCAATGCCCGACACCGTATCGATCTGCAGTTTCTCCGCCGTTAATCCATCGGCGCAGATATTGCCGCTGACGCTCTCAAGCTTGATCTCGCGCGCCTGTACGCCGCGCGCCGTGAGCGATGCGGAAACAACGTCCGCTTCCAGCTCATCGGCAATCAGCGAAGCGGGGATCTGCACCGTGAGCGTTTTTTCCGGAAGCTGTACTGTCTTGGACTCACAGCAGCGAATCTCCAGTTCGCCGTCTTTCACGAGATAGCGCATCGTCTGACGTTCGGAGAGCTGTTCCGCACTTGTTTCGGAAAACACGATCTCGCTGCCGTCATAGCATTCGATCTCGACCTCGCCCGCGATCCATTCGATCTCGATCTCGCGGATCCCATCGACAGGCAGCGACGCGCCGCCCAGCGCAAAACCGTCTTTGACGCCGCGGCCCGTATCCCGTCCGAACTCTTCAGTCGGTTCAGAACCGGCGTCTCCTCCGACATGCAGCCCGCCGTTCAGACCGTCCGTCAAGGTCTCCCAGCCGGACGCGATCGCTTCGCGCGCTTCCTCTGTCTCTAAAACCTCTTTTGTGATATGGATCGCTGCACAGCCGGACAGCACAAGCATCGCTGCAAGCAGCAGGCAGATCAATGTCAATCGTTTCATTTTTCACATTCCTCCATTATGATCTCATCATAGCCGGTCGTTTCGTCGAAGGTCTTTCCAAAACGCCACCCGGGCAGCTCCAGCAGCACGATCTCTGCGGTCGTATTGACCGTGCAGCCCTCCAGAAGATGCCCGCCCAGAACGGACAGATCTTCCCTGGCAAGCGCGATATGCAAATGCGTTCGCTCCGCGCCGACCGTTCCCGTCAGGGATACGATCTCCAGACGCTCCGCAAGCGTATGGCTCCGTTCGCCCGTCGCGTCCCGTATGCAGGCCAGGCTCAGGCAGCCGACGCCCGAGACGATCACCGACGCTTTGATCCCATGCTTCTTCGCATAATCTTGTATGGAGCGTTTCAGATCGTCGCCCCGATGCAGCCGAAAGCAATGCGATATTCCCGGCAATGACGCGTCCTCCCCTCCGACATTCTTCCCGAACGCCGTTATACGCGGCATTCAAAGACTACGACGCAGTATTATACCATGTTTTCTTGACTTTTGCTGCAATTCCGATAAAATGAATGCATGAAAAAGAGACTATATCAATGTATCGCGCTCCTTTTGCCGCTGCTGCTTGTCGGCTGCGGAAAAAAGGCTGCGCCCGAGGAGGACACTATGAACGCACAGAACCCCATTGCCACCATCACCATGGAAGATGGCGGCGTCATCAAACTTGAGCTCTATCCGGAGATCGCGCCGAACACCGTTAAAAACTTTATCCATCTCGCCAACTCCGGTTTTTATGACGGCGTGATCTTTCACCGTGTCATCGAAGGCTTCATGATCCAGGGCGGCGACCCGGATGGCCGCGGAACGGGCGGTCCCGGCTACCGCATCAAGGGCGAGTTTTCCAACAACAATCACAAAAACGACCTGTCGCACGAGCGCGGCGTAATCTCCATGGCGCGGCAGGGCAATCCGTACTTCCCGGCCTCCGCCTATAACACGGCTGGAAGCCAGTTCTTCATCATGCACGCGGACAGCGATTTCCTCGACGGCGACTATGCGGCCTTCGGCAAGGTGATCGAGGGCATGGACGTTGTTGACCGCATCGCGACCACAGAGACCGACGGCAGCGATCGTCCGCTTGAAACACAGACCATGCAGAGCGTCCGCGTGGATACCTTCGGCGTCGATTACGGCGAGCCGGATCGCATTGCCGAATAACGCCTGTGCGGAGCAGCGCGGGCTATTCTCTCCCATTGCATCTGAATACCTGAAAGGAATCTGCTATATGAATCGTAAAACGCTTCTGAAGGTCGTCAGCGTTCTGTTCCTGATCTGGGCGGGCGTAAATCTGCTCAGCATTCTTGGCATCAACTCCTGCGCCGGACTGACGACCGGCGTGCTCTTCGGCTCCGTGTCCGCGGGTTTTGCGCTCGCCACCGTTTTCCAGATCAGCCGGGTCGTCTGCGTCGTATTCATGCTCATCGCGGGCATTGCTGGCGTACAGGCGAAAAACCGTTCGCTGTGCAACGTCTGCGGCATCATTATCCTGATCTCTGCGATCATCACGTTTCTCGGCAACGTTGGCGGAGACTGGTCGCTCGACTCCATCATTTCCGCGCTCATCAGCGTGGCGCTTCCGGTACTCTATTATATCGGCGTCAGGAAAGCATTCTGACGCGCGCCCGCAGCCGCGCATACCGCTCTCAGCATGAAAACGGCCGCCCGTCAAGGGCGGCCGTTGCGTAGATGCAACCGGGGGTCGTTCAGCTTCTCCATCCGCCGCTGAACAGGTTCTTGAAGAACTCGCCCACCGACTCGAAAAAGGTTTTGACGTTCTCATACACGCGGTTCACCGTTTCAGCGACTTTGTTTGCCCCTTCCGCGGTCTTTGCAAGGCCGGTCAGCTTCGACTGAAGCTGCGCTTCATCCAAGCCCTCCAGCTTGCGGCACAGACTGACCAGTTTCCCGATCTGTCCTTCCGTCAGGGAGACGTTGTAGGCCGCGGCGATCGCGCGGATCTCCGACTTGACCTGATCGTCGGTCATGCTCTGGGTCTGGTCAAGGATGCCCTTGAGCTCGCCGATGATCTCGGAGGCCTCGGCGCTGCCGATATACTCGGACAGTTCGCCGGTGAGAACGAGTTCCTCTGCTCCAACAAGCTTTGCAAGCTCGTTGAGCGAGACCCCCGTGATGTCCTCATAGGCCTTGTACACGCCCGTCAGCGCCCCGGTCCCCGAAACCGGATACGGAGCGCTCACCACCACGCGCGCATCGGTGATGCCTGCCGTGGTCAGCGCATTGCGGTACATGTCAGCCGTGCAGTAGTTGATGTTGTGCAGTTCGATCGTCAATCCCTCGCCCGGGCGAAGCGTTGTGATGAAGATGCAGGACAGCGCCACACTACCGATCTTTCTCTCCGGAACAAGCCCCTCGAGATAGGCACGTTCCTCTTTGTTCGTCACCTTGAGCTCCTTTACGGACCCCATTTCGATGCCGAAATCATGATAGACCGCCGCACGCTGCGCATCCGTCAGATCCGCGCCCATCGTCACGCGCTGGTCGCCGATAAACTCGGCTTCCGGCGTCGCGCTTGCCGTGGGCACAGGGCTCGGCGATGCGGACGGCTCCGCTGTGGCCGTAGGCGCCGGGGTATCGGTTGCCGCGGGTTCCTCCGTGGGCTCCGTCATCGGCTGCTGCGATTCCTCGGGCGCGGGCGTTTCCACGCTCGCAGGCGGTTCCTCGGTCGTTTCCCCTTCCGCAGATGCGGCGGGTACGGCGACGCTCAGGCAAAATGTGAGCGCAAGGAGCGCCGCCAACCATTTCTTCATCATTGAAATTCCCTCCTTTGGTGTTGCATCGGGAAATAGTTTGTCACGATTCGAGTTGAAGTATAACACAGATTTTTTGAACGAAACCATCAAGCGATGTAAACTTTATGTGAATCGGCATAAAAATCCATTGAAAAAAAACAAAAAAACGCTTGCACTTTAGTGCAATAAAGTGGTAAACTAATATCACGCTAAAGAAACGAGGTTCTCTATGATGAAAAAACTGATCGCTCTGTTGACCGCATTCCTCGCGGCACTCTCCCTCTTCGCTTGCACGGCAAAGCCCGCGGATACGGATGCCGCGGACAGTGACTGGACATATATTTCCGGAAAGGGTACGCTGATCGTCGGCATTACGGAATATGCGCCCATGAATTATTATGACGCGAACGGCGAGCTCATCGGCTTTGATACGGAACTGACCCGCGCCGTCTGCGGCAAGCTCGGCATCTCCCCGGAATTTCAGGTGATCGAATGGGACTCTAAGGAGATCGAGCTTGCAGGAAAGACCATTGACTGCATCTGGAACGGGTTGACCGTGACCGAGGAACGCCGTGCGAACATGGACTTTACCGACGACTACCTTTTGAACCGGCAGGCCGTGGTCGTTCGCGCTGATACTGCGGCTGCTTATCCGGATACGGCCGCATTCGCAGGCTGCACAGTCGTTGCCGAGGCCGGCAGCGCCGGTGCGGATGCTGTGCTTGCAGCAATGCCCGACGCAAACTTCGTTGAAGTCGCCGCGCAGTCGGACTCGCTGCTCGAGGTCAAGGCAGGAACCGCGGACGCTGCGGTCGTGGATGTTACGATGGCGCTCGCCATGGTAGGAGAGGGATCGGACTATGCCGACCTCAAACTGCTCGACATTGAAATGCCCGGCGAACGGTACGCCGTCGGATTCCGTCTCGGCAGCGACGTCACGGACAAGGTCAGCGGTGCCATCGCAGCGCTCTATGCAGACGGCACGGTCGCGGCACTTGCAGAAAAATACGGTGTAACCGATCTGCTGATCGTCGGTTAAGCTTCACCGTCTCCGTTCTTTCCGTCTGGCGGAGTGCTCCCTCCGCCGGACGCTGCGTTTTTGAGGTACGCCTGTATGACATTTCTTTCCGTTACGCAGCAGCTGCTCACCGGCTTTGGCAACACCTGCCTGATCTTTGCACTGACGCTCGTGTTCTCGCTGCCGCTCGGACTGCTCGTCGCCTTCTGTTCCATGAGCCGCTTTCAGCCGTTGCGGTATCTTTCGCGCACGCTCGTCTGGATCATCCGCGGCACGCCGCTCATGCTCCAGATCATCGTCGTGTTCTATGGCCCCGGCCTGCTTGCGGGTGCAGATTCCTTTCCCCGCATGACCGCCGTTCTCGTTGCGTTCATCATCAACTACGCCTGCTATTTCTCCGAGATCTTCCGCGGCGGCATTGAGAGCATCCCGAAGGGGCAGTACGAGGCCGCCCAGGTGCTTGGCATGACGAAATCGCAGTGTTTTTTCAAGGTAATCCTCTTGCAGGTCGTCAAACGCATCGTTCCGCCGCTCAGCAACGAGATCATCACGCTCGTCAAGGATACCTCGCTCGCCCGCATCATCGCGGTACGCGAGATCATCATGGAAGCACAGGTGTTTATCAAAAAGGGATTCATCTGGCCGCTGTTCTACTCCGGGGCGTTCTATCTCATTTTTTGCGGTCTTTTGACCATTCTGTTCCACCGGATCGAAAAAGGGCTCGACTATTTCAGGGTATAAGCTATGGCGGTTTTAGAAGTTAAAAATCTTAAAAAGCGATTTGAATCCACCGAAGTGCTCAAGGGCATTGACTTCACGCTCGATCGGGGTGAAGTGCTGTCGATCATCGGCTCTTCCGGCAGTGGAAAAACGACACTGCTGCGCTGCTTGAACTTTCTTGAAACGCCGACGGAGGGGCAGATCCTTGTGGACGGCAAGCTGTTGTTTGACACTGCGGATCCCGCCACACAGCTTGAGGCAGATATTCGGAAAAAGAGGCTGCACTTTGGTCTCGTGTTTCAGTCCTTCAACCTGTTCCCGCAATATACGGCAAAGCAGAACGTCATGCTCGCCATGGAGCTGCTGGCAAAAGAGCGTCCTGATTACAAGCGCAGCCGAGCGGCGATCCAAAAAGAGATCGGCGACACGGCGGAGCGTTTGCTCGATGAAGTCGGTCTCTCCGATCGCATGGGACATTATCCGCACCAGCTTTCCGGCGGGCAGCAGCAGCGGGTCGCCATTGCGCGTGCGCTCGCATTGAACCCCGACATTCTTTGCTTTGACGAACCGACGAGCGCGCTCGACCCGGAAATCTCCGGCGAGGTGCTTGCCGCGATCCGCCGGCTTGCCGATACACGGCGCATGACGATGATCATCGTAACGCACGAAATGGCCTTTGCCCGCGATGTGTCGAGCCGCGTCATTTTCATGAGCGACGGCAGTATTCTGGAGGAGGGCTCGCCGGATGCGCTCTTTGCAAAACCGAAAACGGAGCGTCTTCGCAGCTTTCTTTCCGCAGTCCGCCAGTCCTGATCCGCGGATCGATATCCCGCTCATTAAAAACGAGAGCCGGCGCCCCTTCCGGGCTGTTCCGGCTCTCGTGTTACATGCCGATCATTCGTCCTTCTCTTTCCCTTCTGCTTCCGACGGCGTTCCCTCGACGACGCGCTTTGCCACGCCGACGATACAGACCTTGAGCAGCGCGATGTACTCCGACGGGGAAAGGTTCTGAGGCTCGCGAAGCCAGCGAATGAGTGAAACACGGAATGCATCCGTAAAGAATACGGCGAAAAACTCCTTTTTCCGATCGTCGCCAAGAATGCGCATGAAATAGTCCTGTGCGATCGGCTGCAACACCTCCGCGAAATACTCCGTGAAGCTGTTCTGCCCTTCGACCGCAAAGGCGTTCACATAAAAAGTGCGGTTCTCGTAAAAATATGTACACAGATCCTCGAAAAACTCCCATGCATTATCATAGGAGCGGTCGCGAACCAGAGCGATAAAGTCCTGATCGAAGATCCAGTTGACCAATTCATACTTATCCCGGAAATGATAGTAAAAGCTCTTGCGGCTCATGCCGCAGCGCTCACAGATGTCGCCAACGCTGATTCTCCGAAACGCTTCCTCCTGCATCAGTGTTCGCATGGCGTGTGCCAATGCCTTTTTGGTGATCAACGCGCCGGGCATCCATACCCTCCTCAGTTCCTTACTCTGCACCTATTATAGCGTAATTTCTTCTGTTTGGGTATAGAATTGCCCGTTTTCTTCTCCATTGGACAAATTTTCTGCGTTGTCTAAAAACTTGGCAGTCTGTCGCCCTTGTGCCAGATTGGGACGCGCCGTCGTTTTGTCCGGTGCATTCCCGTTTTCGCTCTGCTATGTTGTCTCAAGCGGAGCATATCCAATTTGTCGGAGTATCCGTTTCCGGCTGATCGGACATACTCTGCACAGGCTTTCAAACAGCAGAGAAAGGATCGGAAAATAGGCGATGACCGTTATCACAGAGACGCTGCGCTTTGTTATCCCCGTAGGCGTCATTGGAATCCTTGCGCATGTGATCGGCGAAGCGCTGCCGCGCCGCTGGTTTGACGCGTCGCGATTTCCGTACCGCGCCTATGCTTTTGAACGGAACGGCCGGTTTTACGAGGCGCTCGGCATTCGCAAATGGAAGAACGTTTTGCCGGACAAGAGCCGCATCGCGCCCGGAACTTATCGCAAGGCCATCCGTGGAGGCGCGCAGCAACACAGTGCAGCGCACATGGAACGTCTGCTTCAGGAGACCTGCGTTGCAGAGTGCGTGCATTGGGCGCTGCTCGTTATCAGCCCGATCCTGCTATTCACCATGGAAAGTCCTGCCGCCTACGTCATGACGCCGCTCTATGGGCTTTCCAATCTGCCGTACATTATGATCCAGCGCTATAACCGTCCACGGCTCGCGGTGCTTTCCGCCCGGATGCCGCGCAAGGCGCAGGAGGCGGCAGCATGAAGCAGCCGGCGGAAAAAGTACTGATCCTCTCCTGCAACACAGGCCAAGGGCACAACACCGTTGCAAAGGCCATACAAGAGGCGCTGAACAAGCGCGGCGTTCCGGCAGATATCCGAGACGGGCTTGCGTTTGATTCCGAACATGCCAGTCGTCTGATCTCCGGTGGACACAACATGAGCGCGGTGTATGCGCCCGAACTGTTCGTGTTGGGAAACCGTACCGCGGAGCGTGCGACCGCGCGCGCGCTCGAAACCGCGCAGCCGACAGGCTGCTACCTTGCAAACGCACGCTACGCCGCAAAGCTGTATCGGTACATTCGTGAGGGCGGCTATACTGCGGCCGTGATGCCGCATGTCTTTCCTGCCGAAGCCATGACCGAGATCCGCCGCAGATTCGCCCCCGACTTTCGCGCCGCGTTCGTCGCGACCGACTACGCCTGCGCGCCGTTTGTCGGCGAAACAGACCTGGATCTCTATTGCATCCCGCATTCCGCGCTCGCGGAGGGCTTCATTCGCGGCGGCGTCGATCCCTCGCGCATCGCCGTCACAGGCATCCCCGTGCAGGATAAGCTCCTGCACCTACCATGCCGTGAAGATGCGCGTGCGGCGCTTCGGCTGCCGCAGGACGCGCCCGTTGTTCAGATCATGACAGGGAGCATGGGCTATGGGCATACAGACGCGCTGCTGTGCGCGCTCCTTCCGAAGCTCCCTCCGCAGGGTTTGGCGCTCGTGCTCTGCGGCAACAATGCGCACTTGCTCCGCTCCCTCCAAAAGCAGTTCGGTTCTGAGCGGCGCGTGCGACTCCTTCCCTACTGCTCGAACGTCGAGACCTATCTTGCGTCCGCCGACGTTTTGCTCACCAAGCCCGGCGGCCTGTCCATCACGGAAGCCGCGGTCTGCGCCGTCCCGACGGTTCTGACCGCTCCGCTTCCCGGCTGGGAAACACAGAATGTCGCTTTCTTTACGGCGCATGGCATGGCGGAAGCCGCCGAAACGCCGGAAGCGCTCGCTTCCGCCGCTTCCGCACTTTTACGCGACCCCGACCGCTGTGCCGCTATGCGCGCCGCGCAGCGTTCGAATACGCATCCGGCCGCAGCAGAGGACATCGCCTCACGGCTGCTGACGTCTGCAGATTTCTCTCGGGGTTGCTCGTTTCAAGATGCTTAGCTGATCGCTCGGTTTGCGCAGCGGCTTCGAGCCGGAAAACGATGCAGCGGCTCCATCCCCCGCCGCTCGTCTGTATCAGGCGCTGCATTTTCTCCCACCCTGTTCGCGGTCGCATGCGCAAATTCGGCACGACGGCTCTTTGAAGCCGCCGTGCCGTTTTCTGTTCGGTCCGGTTTGGAGTTCATCGCATTATCTCGTCTGAGACCATTTCCGTTATCGCAGGGGCTCCGCTGCCGGAGTCAATTCCGTCAAGCGGTCTCTTTCAGTCTGCGTCGGCAGGTTCCGACGGTTGACGATCTGCGACCGTGAGCGTGACAGAACCCGTAAAATCTTCCGTCTCAAGGACAATATACCAGCTGCCGGGCTGCGGCTGCAATTCCGTTTCAAAGGCGCCCTCGCCGTCAAACAGGACGGTATCCTCCGCTCCGCCCACGAGCAGGAGTTTCAGCGTTCCGCTCTCCCGCTCCGTCTTACAGCGGATCACAAGCGTCCGCCCATCCATGGTGTCGAGCGTCGTGCCGCCAAACAGGGTCTCCCGCTTAGAAAGGCCGCGATACGCGGCTGTATAGCTGCCCGTATAATCATCCTCACCGAATTCCCGTTTTCCGGCCAAGCTGTAACTGTTCATCAGGCTCAGAGCGCCAAGATGCTCGAACGCATCATTCAGATGTTCGTAGACTTTATCCGTGTCGATCGATCCCGCGCAGTCCGCGATCACAGGCGCGCAGGCGGCGGCTGTGCAGGCGCAGCTTGCTCCAAAGAGCGTTGCAACCAGCATGGGGACGATCAGAAGAATTCGAAGTATCAGCTTTATCATATAAACCCTCTTCCCTTACCTGCGCACGATACGGTAGTAAACGCGCGCGGTCAATCGATACACGATGAAGTACAACAGGACAAACACCACCGCCGTGCCTCCGATACAGGCAAGCACCAGATTCCAGTCATACAGCATAAATGTTTGCAGCATACAAGCCATCATACGCGAAGCAAACACCATGTGCAGCAGCGTTGTCGCAAGCGGCAGGAAGAACACGATCAGCACCTGCCGGTTGATTGTATCCCTGACCTGCGTATCGTCCATGCCCACCTTTTGCAGCACGGCAAACCGCCCTGCGTCCTCGATGCCCTCGGTGATCTGCTTGAAATAGAGGATCAATACCGTCACCGCAAGGAACAGCACGCCGAAGAATGCACCGAGGAACAGCAATCCTCCGTAGACGGCATACCCGTCCTGAATGGTGCTATAGTAATCCGAACAGCTCACGCCGTCTAAGGAAAACTCCTCCAGCGCCGCGTTTACGGCGTCGATAAATGCAAGGCAGTCCTCCGTTTCTCCCGCCATATCAAACACGAGCGAATGATCCGTCTGGATCAGGCCATGCACGAGCCTTGCCCTGTATCCGCGGCGCACGACATTGTTCAGCCAGCGTTCCTGCGTTTCGACATCTTCGAACGCGCGGAGTTTGGACATGTCCGCCTCGATCGTGATGTTCTTCTCCGCGGCAAGTCCGGCGACCCATTCTGCGCAGCGTTCGATCTCCGCATCCGGCGCTTCGTCGCCATACTTGATCTCAGCGTCATAGGGGTACATGCCCCTGACCATCTTCCCCTGCCCGAGATACAGGGACAGCGTTCCGGAAACGGTCACGACGAGCATGGTGGACAGCACGCAGATCGTGGCAAGACTTCTCGCGTTCTGCCGCATTCTCTGGAACAGTCCGGAAACCGTCACAAAATGCGCGGGCTTATAGTAATACGACTTGTTCTTGCGAAGCGCGCGGAGCACCACGATGCCGCCCGCGGAGAACAGCGCATGCGTTGCAAGGATGACAAGCAATGCAAGCGGGAAGAACACGCCGATGGCAATGGAAGAGTTTGTGATCGTCCATGCCTCGTAATAGGCAAATACCAGCATGACAAGGCCGACGATCGCGATGGGAACGATGAGTTTTGCGTCCTTCTCGCCCTTACGCTCGCTCTGCATCAGCTCAATAGGATTGCTCACATGGACCTGACGCAGGTTCAAAAGCGTTGTAAACAGAAAGATCCCGCCGAACAAACCGAGCGTCAGCGCGTAGGCCACCGTCGCAATGGAAAAACTGCTGTTGGGCGTCACATGGATCATGCGGAGCAGCACGAGAAACAGAAGTCTTCCGAAAATCAGCGCACCCGCTACGCCAAGCGCAAGTCCGCTTGCCATGACGATCAGGTTTTCGTACACCAACACACGGCCGACATGCCGCTTTTCCAGTCCGAGGATCCCGTACAGGCCGAACTCCCTCTTGCGGCGAGCGATCAGGAAGTTATTGATGTACACCATGAAACCGAACGCAAAGGCGGCAAATACAAAGAGTCCCATCGAAAAGACCATGATCGAGCTCTTGCCGGACGGGTGGTTTTGCAGCGTTTTGGAAAAGCACAAGCCCGAGATCAGAAGAAATACGCCCGAAATGACCGCCGTGGCGATGATCTCCGGCAGATAGGTCTGGCGGCTGCGTCTGACATTTGCGAGCGCAAGCCGGAAATAAAACCCTTTACGCAAGATCCGCACCCCCAAGCAGCGTGAGATTGCCGACGATACGGTCAAAGAACGCCCGATTGTCGTCGTCGCCCCGGTAGAGCTGCGAGAACAACTCTCCGTCGCGGATAAACAGCACGCGGCTTGCATAGCTTGCAGCCATGGTGCTGTGCGTGACCATTAGAATGGTCTTGCCGTCCGCGTGCAGCCGCGAAAAATTCTCCAGCAGGTTTTGCGATGCGCGGGAGTCCAGCGCACCCGTGGGTTCGTCTGCGAGTATGAGCCGCGGATCGGTAATGATCGCACGACCGACCGCCGCACGCTGTTTTTCGCCGCCGGACACCTCATAGGGGAATTTGTCAAGCAGGCGGGAAATGCCGAGCATGGCCGCAACGGGCGCGAGTCTCCGCTCCATCTCCGGCAGAGACGTTTCCGCGAGCACGAGGGGCAGAAGAATATTGTCTCTCAAGGAAAAGCTGTCCAGCAGGTTGAACTCCTGGAATACGAACCCGAGATGCCCGCGTCGGAACGCGGACAGTTCCTTGTCCGGGATGGACGCAAGCGCTTTTCCGTCGAGCAGCACTTCGCCTTCCGTCGGCTTGTCAAGCGAGGCAAGAATATTCAGCAGCGTGGTTTTGCCGCTGCCGGACGCGCCCATGATCGCGACGAACTCTCCCTCCATGACGTCGAAGCTCACGCCGTTCAGCGCCTTGCAGGGCAGCGCGCCGCGGCGGGTATTGTAAATCTTTTTGACGTTTCTGACTTCCAGAACCGGCATGGTATTTCATCCTCCGTTTACAGATACTTCCCGCGCTTTGGCACGGGAGGGCCGATCGCCGGACAGTATCCGATCTTCACCCTGCATATAGTATAAAATAGCGGGGACGCGCGTACCATTGTCCGGCCTTACGTTTCCCCGCTCAAATCTTACAGTTTTGTCATGAACGCCGCTCAACTGTGCGCCGCAAACTCGTTTCCCTTCGGGAAGCGCAGCGTCACCCGCGTTCCCCGGCCGACTTCGGATTCCACTGCAACACGGATGGCAAGCGCGTTTGCCGTGCGCCGTACAAGATACAGTCCGATGCCCGACGCGCGGGTGTCGATCCTGCCGTTGTACCCGGTGTATCCCTTCTCAAAAATACGCGGGAGATCCTCCTTGCGGATGCCAATGCCCGTGTCCTCGATGAAAAGCGCGTCCCCGCGCCAGCCGATCGTGATGCCGCCCGTCTTTGTATACTTGACCGCGTTCGAAAGCAGCTGTTCAAGGATGAAACCGAGCCAGCGCCGATCCGTCGTGACAACGGCGTCCATTTCTTCGATCGTAACGCTGATTCTTCTGTAAATCACCGGCAGACCAAACTTTTTGACGCTCTCCCGCACGGTCGGAAGGATCGGTGCCGTTTCGATCACAAGATCGGAAGCGATGTCCGACAGTTTTACATACCGCAGTGCAAGATCCGCATAGCGTTCGATCTCAAACAGCTCCCGCCGCAGCACCGCGCTCTGCTGCGAATCCGCCGCGTCGAGCACGAGCCGCATGGCTGCGATCGGCGTTTTGATCTGATGCACCCAGAGCGTGTAATAGTCGAGCGTATCCGTCCGCGCACGGTTCAGCTGTTCCGACAGCTGCTTTTCGGAACGGCAGACCTGTCCAAGTAGCTCGTCGTATGCACGCTCGATCGCGTTTCCCGGCGTAGGAAGCCGATCAGCCGCGACAGGCAGGCGATCTATGAGCTCCGACAACGCGTGATGCTTTCCGCAAAACCTTCCGAAATCGATGAGCAGAATGGCGAAAAGCATGGCGCTGAGCAGCCCCGCCGTATAAAACGCGTACAGCATTTCCTGTCGAAGCAGATAGAACATCAACAGGATCAGCCCGGTCGCAGCGAGGTGATAGACAAGCAGCAGCCTGCGATAGCCCAGATATGACAGAAGCGTCTTCATGCTTCCTTCTCCGTGCGCAGCGCATAGCCCTGCCCCTTGACCGTGCGGATGCAGTCCTCGGGAAGTCCGGCTCGCATAAGCGTTTTGCGAAGCCGCGTAACATTCACCGTCAGCGTGTTTTCATCAACAAAAGTGTCGCTGTCCCAAAGCCGAAGCATGAGCTTTTCCCGGCTCACGACCTGTCCCGCGGCTTCCATCAGAGTCTGTAGGATCCGCAGCTCGTTCTTTGTCAGTTCCGTTCTCTGCCCGTCGCGGACAAGGCACGCGCTCCCGGCGTCCAACGCCGCGCCGAAAAGACGCTGCTGCATGGGCGGCTCATAATCATAGCTTCTGCGCAGCATGGCCTGCACCTTGGCGATCAGCACTTGCAGATCCACTGGCTTTGTGATGTAATCGTCGCCGCCCATGTTGACCGCCATAACGACGTCCATTGTTTCCGTATGCGACGAAAGAAACACGACCGGCGCCTTGGAGCAGGCACGGATCCTGTCGCACCAGTAATACCCGTTATAAAAAGGCAGCGAAATATCCATGAGCACAAGATGCGGCTCGTTCTCCAAAAATGTATCGAGCACTCGGGAAAAGTCCTCCGTGCGAATCGGCTGGAATCCCCACTTGGAAAGCTCGCGCTCGATAACATCCGCGATGACCGCGTCGTCCTCTACGATCATGATGCGATACATGCTTTTCCCCCATTCGCCGCAGTCTTCTGCGATGCTACCGCCCATGCGGCAAAGTCACGGAACAGGGAAAACGGCGGATTTGTTGCAATTATATCTGCTTCATCGCGCAAGACCTTTACTTCATCACTGCGAAAATCGCCATCACCTTCCAAGTATTCCCATTGCAAATCATCTATATCAATAGTTCCCGATTTGTCAGCGTCACGTTCAAGCGTAAAAATTCTACCATGCGCACGGGACTTCTTTTCATCGTATTGCGGTGACTGCAATTCAAACAATGACATTTGATGATACTGCTCATATTGTTGCTCTTTGCTTTCGGTCGCATAGCCGGTACTGATTAACTTTTTCAATCCAAGCGTTTCAAAATTCTGTGCAAAATACCTTGTAAAATTACTCCATGCAGGGTCATCGCAAGGCAATAAAACCGTTTTCCCGCGGAAAACATTGGGGTCATATTCCAAATAGGCATTCATTTCTTTCTGAATGTAGTCAAATACTGTGTAGAACTCGTCGTTTTTCTTTGACTTTGCCTTGCTTAAACTTTCATTTGCCATTATTTCTCGCCGCCTTTCTCTGTGTTGCTGCCTAACTCTACTATGTCGTCAAGCGTACAATCAAGCACGACACAGATTTTTGCTAACGTATCCATTGCAACGGGTTCGTCCTTGCCCATTTTTACAAGAATGTTTGTGCTGATACCCACCTGCTGCAATATAGGCTTCAGTCCTCTTTGTCGCCCTCGAAGGTGTTCACGCGGGTAATTATCGTACAGGACGCCTTTGTTGCGCATAGCATGGACGGCCGTTATGTCCGTTTTCCTCCCCCCCTGTCAAGCCGAAGCTGCGCGGTCCGCTTGCGGCTTCTTTGCATAATCCGGATGCGCCTCGATCGGGAAATGCCGCCGGATGCGGCGGATATAGACGAGGGCAAGCAGCGCCGCAGCCGCAAGCATCCCCTCGATGAGAAGCACCGAACAGCCCGTCGCGCCGAGCCACGCAGCCGCAAAATCCAGCGCCGTATGCAAAAGCAGCGCGATCAGGGCGCCGACCCACAGGCGGTGGAGCATGGCATAGCGGCAGACGATGAGCGAAAGCGCGATTTGGAACAGCATTGCGAAGACCCGCTCCGCGCCCGCGAGCAGGAAAGCTGCCGCAGGCGCTTCCAGCATAGGCGCGAACGCCCGTATCAGCTCCTCCGGAAGGGAAACGCCGGCTATCAACAGCAGCGCGAGGATGAGCTGGATCACATACGTCCTTCCGACAAGCGCGATCGCCTCAACGCCGCCATGTCCGACGCCCGCGGCAAAGCCCGACCAGTAGGAGCGCCGTTTTTTCAGCAGGACGCCGAAGACGAGCACGCGCCCCGCCGTCTCAAGCAGCGCCGCGCTGAACGCAAGCAGCAGGCAATAGAGCGCCGTATGCAGTCTCTGAAAGCGCTGTACGGCGGCGGCCATGCCGAGCAGCTGCAAGGCCGGGAGCCGGATCAGCAGCTGCGGCGCAGCAAATCCGAACGCGCCGAGCAGTATGCATGCGATGATCTTCTTCTCCCGCCTGCCCGCGGCCCAGCACAGCATCACCGGGACCAGATAACAAAGCAGGACTGTGACCGCCATGGCGGCAAATACGGCTAGGGAAATCATGATGCGCATCCTCCCTTTCGTCCTCTGTGTGCTGCGCTCCGCCGACACACCATTGTTTTATATTATACCACAGCCGACAGCGTTTCGCATAGGCTGGAAAGGCCCTGCAAAGCGCCGTTTCCCCGCTGCGCAGCAAAAAAATACGGGGGACGCGCCCCCGTTCTTTTTGCGCTCATGCGCCTTACGCCGTCTTTCCCGGGCCGGCGCCGCCTCGGTCCCAGTCTCAGCTTTTCGGCAGAGGGATCACGAAGCCGCAGCCCGTGAGCTCCTGATAGCTGAAAACAGGATCGATGTACGCCGGGCAGGACCTGGCGTTTTCCCGCCCGTTCGGAACGGTGAACGGTTCGCCTCCTCCCGTGCTTTCGCCCTGTCCCTGCGCCGCGAACGCCGTTACGCTTTCAAGCGTGACAATGCCCGGAACAAGCCGGATTTCACGGATTGCGGCATAGTCCGCCGGAAAGACGGGAAGCTCCAGCCGCAGCTCATTTTCAGGGCCTGCGAGGGATTGGACCGTTTTTACGAGCGCGCCGTCCACATAGAGGTCAAAGCAGAGCCCTTCCCGCCCCTCGCGTTCCCCCATGGTCAGCAGCGCTTTTTTCTCCCATTCCGTCCAGTCCGCCGCAAACCCGTCCGCCGTGACGCGCAGCTTGATGCCCGTTCCCGTATACTTGGCCTCGCCGTGCAGCGTGACGCCGTCAAGATGCTTTTCGACGTTGTAAATGACCGGGTTCGACGACCAGTCGCTGACGGTGATCCGGGCGCCGCCGGAAAGCGGGGCGGAGACTTTGGCTGTCTCAATGTGATTGCCGGGGCGCGTGTCAAACGAGATGGTATGGATGATGCGTCCAATGTTGCCGACGGCGCCCATGTCGTCGATCGCGCCGTCATAGATGTAGTAGAGCAGCGTCAGCGTGCAGACGCCGTCCGGCAGCGGCTCCGGCAGGCGGTCGCAGTCTACCGTGTGCCAAACGCCCTCCGCGTTTTCAATCTGCGCGGGGCTCTGTCCGGCCACGGTCATCGCTGTGCCCGAGGAAAAGCCCATGGTATACCGTTCCGTCAGATCCGCGCCGTCCACGGACAGCCTGTAGTCGAAGCAGGAAATGTCAAGGCGATATTTCGCGTCCACGTTCACGCCCCATCCCGTGGCAAAATCCGCCGCATGATCCGTGTAGAGGAAGGTGTTGACGAGCAGCTGTTCGCCGTCATAGAGCACCTCGCGCACCTCGGGCCGGATGTCGCGCAGGAACGCGAACGCCTCCTTATCAAAGGCGGGAAACCCCATGTCCGCGCGCAGCTTGCCGATGTTCGCATTGTATTCCTCGTCGTAAGGCGTGAGATTGCCCTCATATTCTCCGAGCAGCTCGATCTTGTAGGAAACGTCCTGCGGCGCAGAGGCGGACAGCGTTTCCGCAATGTCGGCTACGGGCGTGCGGTTCTCGGGCTGTTCGGTCAGGTACCTGCTTGCGCCGCGGTACTCCGGATAGATCAAATCGCGCAGCGCCTTTGCAACGCCGGGAACGCTCAAGACACCCCCGATAACAAGCAGCAGGCAAGCGGCTGCAGCGAGCCAGGGCAGGGCGCGTCCCTGCGTCTTGCGGCGCGTTTCCGCCTTTTTTCGCGGGGCGGTGCGGGTCGCACGCACGGCGCGATCCCCGGCGGCCTTGTTGCGCTCCGCGGCGTCCAGAACGCGGCGGCGAAGGCGCAGCGCGGTTCCCTCATCGAGCGGGAGCTTCGGAAGGGCTTCGGTCAGGCGCTCCGTTTCCTCGAGCGTGCCGTCAAGAAGATGTTTAGAAAGCGGATTCAAGGGATTCAGCATTGCTGTCGGCTCCTTTCATTTGAATTGCAAGCTTTTTGAGCGCTCTTCGCGCCCGCTGATCGACGCTGTTCTCGCGCATGCCGAGCAGCGTCGCAATCTCAGCCGTGCGCATGTTGAGATAGTATCGGCAGAGCAGAATGCGGGAGTCCGGTTCGCCAAGGGCAAGGATGCCATCGATCAGCGTTTCGCGTTCCACGTTTGAAAGCGCGATTTCCTCTGCGGACGGATATGCGGACAGGTTTCTGAGCTGCTCCGGCTCTTTGGGCTCGATCCTCTCGCGCCGCAGTCTGCGGACGCGGTCGAGCGCTTTGCTCCTTGCGACCGTGCAAAGATACGCCTTCACGGATCCCCTTCGGAAATCCAGCCGCTGACGGTTCTCATAGATGTAGAGGAAGGTATCGCTCACGCATTCTTCGACGTCCTCGGCCGGACAGCCGGAAAGAATTCCTCGCACAACGAACAGCACAAGCGCGCCATAGTCCCGAATCATGGCTTGCAGCGCGGCTTCCGGGTGTTCGCGGAGCTTTTCGGACAATTCCTCCATGGTCGTTCACCTCCGGTTTGAAATGGCGTCCGGCTTACCGCCGAACGGATTGAGTACTCGTCCAATAAAGCGCGGCGCTGGCCGGAAATCTGACACGGACGGGCGGATTTTTTTTGCTTTGCCTGCCGTTTTCCGCATTCGACGCAAGCAGCGCCGATATAAAAAAGGTCTCCGCGGTATCGCGGAGACCGTAGGCCTGATGCCGTTTGTCCGGTTTAATAGAGCAGGCTCTTGCCATCCTTGCCGAAGAGGTGTACGACGTTCGCGCCAAAGGTGAAATTGACCGTGTCGCCATAGTGGAAGCCGTTGCGATGCTCGACCGGCAGATCGACCGTGGCCAGCACGATAACGACGTCCTTGCCTTCCGCGTTGACGTGCAGATGGATGGAGCTGCCCATCATCTCGGAAACATCGACAGTCGCTTTGATGTGGCTCTCCAGCGCCGTCTCGCTGCACAACATGATATGCTCGGGACGCACGCCCAGAGTGATGTCCTGCGGCTCCACGCCCTTTTCGCGGAGAAGCTGCTGCTTTTCCTGCGAAATGCCGAAATCCACGCCGCAAACGGTCACATAGTATTCATCGTTGCTCTTTTGCAGCTTTGCATCAAAGAAATTCATCTGCGGCGTACCGATGAAGCCTGCGACAAAGAGATTGGACGGGCAGTCGAACACCTGCTGCGGCGTGCCGATCTGCTGGATGAGGCCGTCCTTCATAATGACGATGCGGTCGCCGAGCGTCATCGCTTCGGTCTGGTCATGCGTTACATACACAAACGTGGTATCGATGCGCTGACGGAGCTTGATGATCTCCGCGCGCATCTGGTTTCTGAGCTTTGCGTCCAGGTTGGAGAGCGGTTCGTCCATGAGGAAAACCTTCGGCTCGCGGACAATGGCACGGCCGATGGCAACGCGCTGACGCTGTCCGCCGGAAAGCGCCTTGGGCTTTCTGCCGAGGTACTCGGTGATGTCGAGGATCTCCGCCGCCTCGCGAACGCGCTTATCGATCTCTTTTTTCGGCATCTTGCGGAGCTTCAGCGCAAAGGCCATGTTCTCGTACACGGTCATGTGCGGGTAAAGCGCGTAGTTCTGGAACACCATTGCAATGTCGCGATCCTTCGGCGCAACATCGTTGACGAGGCGGTCGCCGATATAGAGCTCACCCTCGGAGATCTCCTCGAGACCCGCGATCATGCGCAGCGTTGTGGACTTTCCGCAGCCGGAAGGCCCAACGAGCACGATGAATTCCTTGTCCGCGATCTCAAGATTGAAATCCTGCACGGCGACCACGCCCTTGTCGGTAACGAGGAGGTTGGCCTTGCCCTCTGCGGGCGCTTCGCCCTTTTTCTTCTTGGCCTGTTTCCCGTCGCTGCCGGAGAAGGGGTAAACCTTTTTGATGTTCTTCAGAGTTACGTTTGCCATACCATTTGACTTTGACGGGCACGAACTTCATCAACTGCCCGACTCGCGGCTCCCCGTATGCATGGCAGCCGCATTACGACAGGTCTCCACACTGCCGCACCGCAAGTCCGCGGTAGAACTGCCTCCTTTTTTAGACGTCACGAGTCCATGTAGTGGAGTGGTACTCGCGCGATGATATGATACCTCTATTATGCGGGAATCCGGGAACAATAGCAAGTCTTTTTGGTGAAGCGCCGCGCATTTTCCGAAAAGCCGCACGCTGATGGTATATCGGCCTGTAACACCGGGCAGGCGCGCGGCCGGAGCGGGTGCGGAACACAGTGCAGAAATGAAAAAGGAATACCCGCACGCGGTATTCCTTCTTCCCATCAAAAGCAGACGCTTCTCCTGCAAGGGATCCCATTCCCCCGCAGCCATCCGTCAGCCGTCCTGCGCTCCGGCAAACTGACTGTTGTACAGCGCCGCGTAAAAGCCGTTCCGTTCGAGCAGCGCTTCATGGCTGCCCTGCTCGACGATATGTCCGTCGCGCATGACAAGGATCAAGTCAGCTTCGCGTATCGTCGAAAGCCGGTGTGCGACGATGAAGCTTGTGCGTCCCCGCATCATACGCGAAAACGCCGACTGGATCTGGATCTCCGTCCGCGTATCGATGCTGCTCGTCGCTTCATCGAGAATGAGCATCGGCGGCAGACACAGCATGACGCGCGCAATGCACAGCAGCTGTTTCTGCCCCTGGCTCAGGTTGCCGCCGTCCTCTGCGATCACGGTGTCATAGCCCTCCGGCAGACGGCGGATAAACCCATGGGCGTGGGCGGCCTTTGCCGCTGCAACGATCTCCTCGTCCGACGCGTCGGGTTTTCCGTAAGCGATATTCTCGCGAATGGTCCCCGCGCGCAGGAACGTATCCTGCAAAACCATGCCGTAACTCGTCCTGAGCGAACCGCGCGTCACGTTTCGAATGTCCTTTCCCGCAACGCGGATCGCGCCGCCGTCTACATCGTAAAAGCGCATGAGCAGGTTGATGAGCGTGGTCTTGCCACAGCCCGTGGGGCCGACGATCGCGATGCGCTGTCCCGGCGCGACGTCCAGGTCGAACCCCTCGATCAGCGGTCGATCCGGCACGTAGCGGAATGCGACGTTTTCCAGCGTCACATGTCCGTCCGGCACAAGCGTTGCAGCGTCCGGCGCGTCCGGGCTTTCGTCCGGCGCGTCCAGCAATTCAAACAGGCGCGCCGCACAGGACAGCGCGTTTTGCAGCTCCGTCACGACGCCGGAGATCTCGTTGAACGGCTTGGTATACTGGTTCGCATAGCTCAAAAAAATGCTGAGCTGTCCGACCGTGATGCCGCCCACGACCGCATACAGCGCGCCGACCAGTCCGACGCCCGCATACACGATGCCGTTGACAAATCGCGTAGACGGATTCGTCAGGCTGCTAAAAAATATGGCGCGCAGGCTCGTCTTTTGCAGCCGCTCATTCAGCTCGTCGAAGCGTTCGAGCGCCGCCCGTTCCTGTCCGAACGCCTGCACGACCTTCTGCCCCTCGACCATTTCGTTGATAAAGGCGGTCTGTTCACCACGCACGGCGTTCTGTGCTTGGAAATGACGGTAGCTGCGTTTTGCGATAAAGCTTGCGGCGATGAGACTGAGCGGCGTCACGACCACGACAACAAGCGTAATCGGCAGATTCACGGACAGCATAAACAGGAGCGTTCCCAGAATGGTCAACACGCCGGAAAAGAGCTGTGTTGCGCCCATGAGCAGGCCGTCCGAAAACGTGTCCACATCCGCGATGACGCGGCTCACAAGGTCGCCGGACGCATGGGAATCCAAATACGACAGGGGAAGCGCTTGGATCTTTTTGATCGCCGCGTTCCGAAAATCCCGTGATACGCAATACGCGATATGGTTATTGCACACGGACAGCAGCCACTGTACCAAAGCGGCAACGCCGGTCGCGGCAAGGATCAGCGCGATCCGTTCGGCAAGCCCCGCAAAGTCCACCCGGCCAGCGCCGAGCATACAGTCGATCGCATCACCCGTCAGGATGGGGACGTACAGCTGCGCAGCAACCGAGAGCGCAGCCGCAAGCAGTGACAGCAGCAAATACAGCCGATAGGGACGGAGCGCCGAGAGCACACGGCGAAGCGTATCCTGTTTGCGCATCAGTCCTCGCCCCCTTTCCGGAACTGGCTTTCGTAGATCTCGCGATAGACGGCGCAGCTTTGCAAAAGCGTATCATGCGTACCTGCGCCGACAAGCTCGCCGTCATCCAGCACAAGGATCTGATCGGCGTTTTGAAGGCTCGCTGCGCGCTGGCTCACAAGAAAAACCGTGACGCCGCCGGGAAGCCGCCGTATTGCCTGCCGAAGCGCGGCATCCGTTGCATAGTCGAGCGCGCTCGCGCTGTCGTCGAGGATCAGGATCTCCGGTTTGCGCACAAGCGCGCGTGCAATGGTCAAGCGCTGCCGCTGTCCGCCCGACAAATTGCGTCCGCCCTGTTCGACCGGCTCGTCGAGCTGCATAGGTTTTGCTTTCACAAACTCTGCCGCCTGCGCCACCTGCAGCGCTTCCCACAGCGCCGCATCGTCCGCGTCCGGATTGCCGTAGAGCAGATTGGACCGGATCGTGCCGGAAAAAAGCTGCGCGCGCTGCGGAACGATCCCGATGCGCGCACGCAAATCGCCTGCGGGATGGTCTTTGACAGGTACGCCGAACACCTCGACCGTGCCGCTCGTTGCGTCGTAGAATCGCGGGATGAGGTTGACAAGACTCGTTTTTCCGCTGCCGGTACCGCCAATCACACCGACGGTCTCGCCCGCACGAACCGCAAAGGTGATGTCGGAAAGGCTCTCCGCGCCCGCGCCCGCGTATTGCAATCCGACGTGCGAGAACCGCACGGCAAATCCGTCTGTATTCGGCGTCGCCGACGCGCTTGCGGGGAACTCCATGCCCGCGGGCGTTTCAAGGACCGCATTCACGCGCTTTGCCGACGCAAGCGCCCTCGTCACCTGAATGATGAGGTTTGCGAGCTTGACAAGTTCGACGAGCATCTGGCTCAGGTAGTTGATGAGCGCGATCACGTCGCCCGGCAGAAGGCTTCCGGCTTCGATGCGCACGGCGCCCGTGCGGAGAACGGCGACCACTGCAAGATTGATGATCACATAGGTGAGCGGGTTCATGAGCGCAGACAGCCGTCCGACTCGGAGCTGAAGCTTTGTGAGCGCGCCGTTCGCCTCCTCAAAACGTTCCGTCTCCTCCGCCTCTTTGTGGAACGCGCGTACGACGCGAACGCCCGCAAGGTTTTCTCTCGTGAGCGAAAGCACGCGGTCAAGGCGCGACTGCACCTTCTGGTACCGCGGCATCGTCGAGAGGATGATCCCGAATACGACGATCGCAAGCAGCGGGATCACAAGCGCAAAGATCAGCGCGGCGCGGCCGTCGATCGTGCAGGCCATGACAAGGCTGCCGAACACGATGAACGGACTGCGCAGAAACAGCCGCAGAAACAGGTTCAGTCCGCTCTGCACCTGGTTGACATCGCTCGTCATGCGTGTGATCAGCGTGCTGACGCCGAGGGTATCGAGCGAAGAATAGGAAAGCGATCCGATATGGGAAAACAGCGCGTGCCGCAGCCCCGCAGCATAGCCCACCGCCGCCTTTGCCGCAAAATACTGCGCAACGATCGAACAGCCGAATCCGATCGCCCCCAGGAGGACAAGCAGTCCGCAGCGAGAAAGAATATAGCGGGAATCGCCGTTCGCAACGCCATGATTGATGATATCCGCCATGACGATCGGTACGAACAGATCGAACAACGCTTCCAGCATTTTAAACAATGGCGCGATCACGGACTCGCGGCGATAGCCGTGAAGATACTGCGCCATGCGCTTCCAGTTCGGGGATTTCAACGGTGCTTTGCGTCCTTTCACTTAAAAAATACATATTATCATAGCACAAAACCGACTTCTTTGGTAGTACCTCGGAATGCTTCCCGCTGCGTTTCCGAAACATATGGCCATGCGGGCGAATTCCTTGACTTTTTCAGACGCGTATGATTATATATTGCATGCAGATCATCTTGTTATTCAGGGAGGAATTTGGAATATGAGCAATACGGCAGAGCTGTTGTCGCAGATTATCAGCGCGGATACCCTGAGCGAACTCGGAAAGGCCAGCGGCGCAAGCAAGAGCGAGGTCAAAAGCGTTCTGACCGCCGCAGTCCCGGTGCTGCTGCAGGGTATGCAGAACAATGCAGGAACAAAATCCGGCGAGGCTTCGCTGACCAAGGCGATCAGCGACCATGCCGCGGACGATACGAGCGACATTGCCGCTTTCTTTCAAAAGGCGGACGCAGAGGACGGCAAGAAGATCCTTGCGCACGTTCTCGGCGGCGAAAACGACGAGATCCAGAAAGCTGTCGCAAAGAAAACCGGCGTTTCCAAGAGCAAGACCGGCACGATCCTTGCGCTTGCGGCGCCGCTTCTGCTGTCGCTTCTCGGCAAGACGAACGACAATGAAAACGCTTCCGGCATCACGTCACTGCTGAGTCTCCTGCTCGGCGGTTCCGGCAGCAGCGCAGACAGCGGTTCCGGTCTCGGCGGCGTGCTGCTGAACACCCTGCTCGGCGATTCCTCCTCAGAAAGCGCCTCCTCCAGCACGGAGCTGACCGGTTCTCTGCTCGGCGCGATCTTGGGCGGTGGTTCCGGCTCTTCCTCCGGCAACGGCACGGGGCTTGTCGGCGCACTGCTCGGCGGCGATGACGGTAAGGACGAGAAAGAGGACAAAAAAGACGCCGCTGCGGAACTAATCGGCGGCATCCTCGGAAATCTGCTGAAATAAAAAACTCTGTGTAAACCGAACAACAGCCACAGCGGGTCACCCTGCCGTGGCTGTCTTTGTGTTTTACGGTATGTGCGGTCTTTTGCGATCAGCCAATGCCGGCTTCCGTTCTATCGCCGTCGCTGTATCTTACCGAGCCTCTCTGCGCAGTTTCTTCAGCCAGACGGCCGGCGCACACAGTACGAGCATCGGGAAAATGTCCAGTCTTCCCGCAAGCATGTCAAAACTGAGCAGCAGCTTTGCTGGAACGGAATAGAAGCCGAAATTGCCCATCGGTCCGACCTTCCCGAGTCCCGGTCCGATGTTATTCAAACAGGCTGCCACAGAGGTAAAACTCGTTACAAGGTCATTCCCTTCGAGCGATATCAGAAGCACGGACAGCACGAACAGCATAAGATAGGCCGAGAGATAGAGGTGGGTGTCGCGTATGGTCTTGTCGTCAAGCGTTTTTCCCTCAAATCGAACCGTTGCTACCGCATGCGGGTGGATCATGCGCTGGACGTCTCGCGCAGCGGACTTGAACAGGATCACGATGCGCGCGATCTTGATGCCGCCCGCCGTAGATCCCGCGCATGCGCCAAAGAACATCAACATGACCAAAACCGTTTTTGAAAAGGACGGCCACAGGTCAAAGTCTGCAGAGGAAAAGCCTGCAGTCGTGATGATCGTAGCGACTTGGAAAAAGGATTGACGAAACGCTTCCGGCAGCGACGCACAGATCGATCGAATATTGAACGCGATCCCAACCGTTGCGAGCGCGACGATCGACAGATAGGTCAGCAGTTCCTCGGAGCGGAACACTTCGCGGAATCTGCGCATCAGGAGAAAATAATACAGATTGAAGTTGATGCCGAACAGAAGCAGAAAAATGCCGATCACGATCTCGTAATAGGGATTGCCGTACTGCCCGATGCTGCGGTTCAAATGGCTGAATCCGCCCGTTCCGGCAGTTCCGAACGCATTCACGAGCGCATCAAACAACGGCATACCGCCGGCGATCAGGAATACCACTTCGAGCGCAGTCAGAACAAGATACATGGCGTACAGTGTTTTTGCCGTGTCGCTCAGCTTGCTTGACAGCTTGCCGACCGACGGTCCCGGCACCTCCGCACGCATCAGGTGCATCCCGCGGCCGTCCGCCATGGGAAGCACAGCCATCACGAATACAAGCACGCCCATACCGCCGACCCAATGCGTAAAGCTGCGCCAGAACAGCAATCCGTGCTCCATGGACTCCACTTCGCTGAGGATGCTTGCGCCCGTCGTCGTAAAGCCGGACACTGTTTCAAAAAAGCTGTCAATGTAGCTCGGGATGGCCTGTGACAGACAAAACGGCAGCGCGCCGAACAGAGACATGGTCACCCATGAGAGCGCCACGACGGCAAGTCCCTCTCTGGCGTAGATCGTGGTGTCCTTCGGCACACGCAGGCCGAGCGCCAGCCCCAAAACGAGCAGCAGCCCGATCGGGATCAAGAAGGCTGCGACCGCGCTTTCTCCGTAAAGCAGCGTTACGATAAGCGGCGCCGCCATGAGCCCCGCCTCTACCAGCAGGATACGTCCGAGCACAAAGCCGATCATTCGATAGTTCATGTCTCGCGCCGCCCTTATTTCATAATATCATTGAGATCCCGCAGCGATGTATCCGTCGTCACCACGATGACGTCGTCGCCCGCCTGAAGCGCGTCGCTGCCGCCCGGAATGACGATCTTCCCGTTCTGGCGGACGATCCCCGCGATCAAAAGATTGTCCCGCAGGCGCAGTTCGCGAAACGGCTTCCCGAGAAAGGCAAGGTTCTCCGGCACGCCGAATTCGAGCGCTTCCACGCGTCCTTCTACGATGCGGTGCAGCGTTTTGATCTTCGAGCCCTGCACGTTCTGCATGGCGCGAATATACTGAAGGATCATCTCCGCTGTGACCGTCCCCGCGGATACCACCGTATCGACCATCCCCTCGGAGGCGACAAAGTCCGCAAAGGACTGCCGGTTGATCTTTGCAACGACCTTGCCGACGTTTTGCCTGTTCGCGTACATGGAAAGCATGATGTTCGTCTCGTCCAGACCAGTGAGCGCGACAAAGGCGTCCATCTCATCGATTCCTTCTTCGTTCAGCAGATCGCTGTCCGTACCGTCGCCGACGATCATGAGCGCCTTGGGAAGCCGTTCGCTCATCTCCTGACACCGTTCCTCGTTGATATCGATGATCTTCAGGCGCATTCCCATTTCTGTGAGCTCCGCGGCCAGATAATAGCTCATTTTGCTTGCGCCGACGATCATCACGCTCGATGCTTTGGCCTTGAACAGGCCAAGATGCCGGAAAAAGTTTTCCAGTTCCTTGGGAGAGGCTGTAAGGAACACCCTATCCCCTTCTTCAAACACGAAATCGCCGGTCGGAATGATCGTCTGCCGGCCTCTTGCCACGGCGCAGACCAGCACTTTGACGCGCATGCTTCCGTACAGCGAGGAAAGCTGCATCCCCGTGAGCGGGTTTTTCTCGCCGATCTTGTACTTGACAAGTTCTATGCGGCGTTTGGAAAAGGATTCGACCTTCAGCGCATTCGGAAAACGCAAAACACGCGAGATCTCGCGGGCGACCGCTTTCTCCGGGTTGATCACGAGCGAAAGTCCCAGCTCTGAACGCATGAAACGCAGCTGTTTTTCATACTCCGGATTGCGAATGCGGGCGATTGTATGCTGTACGCCGAGCTTTTTGGCGACCAGGCAGGCAACGATATTCACCTCGTCGCTTGATGTCGTAGCGATCAGCAGATCCGCTTCATCAACACCCGCCTCCGCCTGCATGTCGTAGCTTGCGCCGTTGCCGCAAACGCCCATCACGTCGTACACATCGACGATCCGCGAAACGAGCTCCGCGTTTTTGTCGATCACGATCACATCATGATGTTCGGCGGCAAGCTGTTCCGCAAGAGATTTTCCCACTTTGCCCAGTCCTACGATGACGATCCGCATACTTGTCTCGTTCTCCTTCGTTCGTTACAAATGTGGGGTTGCACACGCACCCATCTTGTGTTGCACTATTATAGCAGAGATCGCCGTTTTTTCATAGGGGGTCTTATCATAACAACGTATCGACGCGGCGCATTTGCGATCCCATACCCTCCGTTGGTTCCGAAAAACATTCCAAATTGTTTACAAGCATTTTCGGTTGGCCGTGCTATACTATGTGATTAACGAAACCATTGCGGCGGTTTGGAAAAAACTTTTGCGTCGTTTGCAAGGGATCTCCGTCGTGAAACGTATTCTATAAGTGTGCGGTGTTTAAGACGTACAAATTCGGTTGCAGGGAGGCGCTTTGTAATGCTGCGGCAGGTCGATCGGCGAACATTTGATGAAATCCGATCCCGTCTGTTTTCCGAACGGGATCGCGTCCGCATGAACCTGTTTGAACTGATCGAAGGCGGGGACGCTCCGCTGCTTGGAACGGACGGTGCATCCATCCTGTTCGGGCAATCGAACGACCATGCGCCGCTCTGGCTCTGGCTGCGGAAAAATGCTCCCGCAGACGCGTTCGATGAAGCTGCGAAGCTTCTGTATGAACGTGCCCTGGCGAACCCCGGATTACACTTCAACGCTGAACCGGACGCCGTACAGCCCGCGCTTGAGCTGCTGCGCGACCGCTATGGGCTGTGTGCAGAAGTCGTCATGCCGATGAACGCATACGCCTGTCCGACGCTGCATCCGGCCATTTCGCGCGGACGGCTGCTGTCCCCTGCCGACGAACATCAGGACACGATCGCTGCGCTCCTCTCACAGCTTGCGGAGGACGGCGAACACAGCGCGATCCCCGCGCAGGCCGCCCGCAGCTTTGCCGAAGCCATGGTCGGTTCGTCAAAGCTCTTTCTCTGGGCTGCCGAAAGCGGCGAGATCGTCTCCATGGCGATGCTCGCGCATCAGGGCGGCGGCATGGCGCGCATCAATACGGTCGTCACAGACCGCAGCCATCGCGGCAGCGGCTATGCCGGAATGCTCGTTTCCACCATGTGCGCTCCGCTGCTCCAAGCGCAGACGCTGCCCATGCTCTATGCGGACGCACACAATCCCGCTTCCAACCGTGCGTATCAGAAAATCGGTTTCGTACCCTTCGGATCCGTCACGGAGTACCGGCTGGAACGCACCGTTCCATGAAGGACCGCATACCGTTCCACCACATGAAAAACGATCAACAGAAAGGAATCTAGTCCGATGAAACTTACAAAAACTGTTTCCCTGCTTGCAGCAGTGCTTTTGCTCGTTCTGAGCCTTACCGCCTGTCAGTTTGGGACGCTCCCCTCCGCCGGTACGGCAGCAACGCCCGCAGAGGATACGCAGGACCCCACGATGGTCTATCTGCCCGATACTGCAGCTCCCGTGCAGGGCGAATCGACCGATACGCCGGATGACGATGCGCAGCGGCTTGCCGCGTATCGGGAGGCGCTCTCCAGCTTTTATTCGACCGGACGTTTCCCGGACGGCACGGACTCCGGCTATTCCGCCGACTTCGGCGAAATAACGGGCAATCGCTTTGCGATCTGCGATGTGGACGGAGACGGTGCGGATGAACTGATTCTTCAATTTGTCACGGCGCCGGTGGCGGGACAGCTTGAAATCGTGTATCGCTATGACACGGCAAGCGGAGCGCTTGTTTCCGAGTTGTCGGAATACCCCTCTCTCTCCTACGGTGCAAACGGCTCCGTGACTGCGTTGTTCTCGCACAACCAGGGACTGAGCGGCGGCGATTTCTGGCCGTACCACCGCTATGTCTTTGACGCGGCTGCGCAGAGCTATACCCTGGAAGCGACCGTGGACGCATGGAGCCGCGCGGTTTCCGATACAGACTTTGACGGCAACCCGTACCCGAATGATATCGACCGGGAAGGCGCGGGTATCGTATATCTTGTCACGGAAAACGGCAGCACGAACACACTCAGCAAAAGCGACTACGAAAGCTGGCTCATGTCGCATCCCTCGGGCGCTGCGATCCTTGTACCTTACACAGAGCTGACGGAGTCCGCCATTGCCGCCATCGGCGAAACGGCGGTCAACGAAATCTCCCTCAGCGTATTTGCGGACAGTGCGGAAGGGCTCGCGGCACTGTTGGATAACATCAACGCGCGCGTCGAGGTCGGAACGGCCGGAAGTTCCCTCAAGGCCACCTATGCCGCCGGTCAACTGCTCGATTGGTGCGCCGCCACAAAACTCAGTGCGGACGACGTACGGGCTGCAACGCTTGCCTGGATGGTCAACCTTGGCAACGATGCGCAGATCGCCTTTGCAGAAAAGCTCGCGCTTGTAAACGCGGCCTGTTCGTCCCTCCGCACCGATAAGGGCGCGGATCTGATGAGCGAAGCGGGATATCCCAGCGCCGCATATCCGTGGACCACGCTTTCACCGGAGACGCTCAGCAGCATTATGGAAGCCGTCGGCGTGGAATAAAACGCCGAACAACCGCATATGAAAACACTGTGCGCCGGCTATGTCCGGCGCACAGTTTGTATCTGCATTCCCTTTCCGATTCCCCGCATGTCGGGCAGCAAGGCGTTGGAGCCTTGCCGTTAGCGTGTTCATTAATAGGCACAATGAATACACTAAAACTATCGCGGAACAAGGCGTGAAAACATTCCAGGACGTGTCGCGCAGACTGTTCGCATGCGGAAGTTAAACGACCTTAACCATGATGAACGACCGTTTATTAAACGCTAAACCCTCGCGCGCTGCATTTATCAATATCTATATATGCGTATAGTATATATTGTTTGTTATCAACAACCACTATGAATGTATATATGATGTTGCTTTGGAACTTTCGAAAACGTTGATGATCCTTGAGAATCTGGAGGACTTAATCCGGCCTATATCAGCAGAGGCGGCGGAAATCATCCGCAGAAAGAGCGCCAGACTGGAACGACGATATAAAGAGATCGCCAACGGGGCAGGCGTTGACGATCAGACAGACTAACACGGGTTAGCAAGGCATGGGAGCGGTGCCCGCCTCCGTTCTTTCTGCCTTTATGATAACAGGCACGGCGGGAAAAGTCAAGATGTTTTCGGAGGATGACATGGAATACACGATCACGAAGAACGCCGAGTTTGGCAGTTTAGAAGTGCGGTTTGACGAAAAGCCCGCCGGCACCGTGCGACTTGCTCTGAAGCGTCTGAAAATGCGGTGGCACAGCGTCAATAAATGCTGGTACGGATACGCGAGCGAATCCGCGCTTGTGGCCGCCATTCTTGAGAATGCCCCGGAGGAACAGCCCGCGACCGTCGTTTCTGATGGATACATGGGCGGCGGCGCGGTGTACGGCAGCAAGAGCAACAAGGCGCTGTATGGCGCGGATCTCTCGGCGGCCATTCGAGCAGACATCAAGGCGGCAGGGATCAAGGGCGTTACCGTCAAGTGCAAGAGCTACTCCGGCGGGCAGTCCATCACGGCCACGATCCGCACAAGCCCGGCGGATTACGTCGACGAGGCGGATTATATCGCGGCTTACCGTGTGCGCGGGAACTGGATCGACGATGGCGAGCGCTCCGTGTATATCGGGGACTACATACGCCGTTTGCCGATCCAATACGCGCAGGCGTCGCGGGCTTTCTTGTCAGGCAAGTCCCCGCCTTTGATGCGGCTCCTTGGCGTTGCGCAATGCAGCGCTGTATTCTCTGCAAAAAAAGAACAAGCATTTCGTGCTTGTTCTTTCTAAGTGGTACACCCTCAGGGGCTCGAACCCTGGACACCCTGATTAAGAGTCAGGTGCTCTACCAACTGAGCTAAGGGTGCATAAAACTGGAGCGGGAAACGGGGCTCGAACCCGCCACCTCAGCCTTGGCAAGGCTGCGCTCTACCAAATGAGCTATTCCCGCAGGCGCCGCATTTCTGCGGCATTTGGTACACCCTCAGGGGCTCGAACCCTGGACACCCTGATTAAGAGTCAGGTGCTCTACCAACTGAGCTAAGGGTGCATATCAAAGGTACGCTGGAGCAGGTAACGGGACTCGAACCCGTGATCTCAGCTTGGAAGGCTAATGTGTTACCGCTACACTATACCTGCATACTCTGGAGCGGGAAACGGGGCTCGAACCCGCCACCTCAGCCTTGGCAAGGCTGCGCTCTACCAAATGAGCTATTCCCGCAATTGCCGTTCTCCGTCCTTCCAGAAAAATCCTGGTGCGGGCGAAGAGACTTGAACTCATACGCCTGTCGGCACCAGAACCTAAATCTGGCGCGTCTGCCAATTCCGCCACGCCCGCACGCCCGACAGAGAATCTTTGGTGACCCGTCGGAGATTCGAACTCCGGACACCTTGATTAAAAGTCAAGTGCTCTACCGACTGAGCTAACGGGTCAGGATTGGCTGGGGTGGCAGGATTTGAACCTACGACTGACGGAGTCAAAGTCCGTTGCCTTAACCGCTTGGCTACACCCCATCGTTTTTCCGCTTTGTAGAATAAGATGGGGTGAGTAGTGGGACTCGAACCCACGACCTCCTGGGCCACAACCAGGCACTCTAACCAACTGAGCTATACCCACCATGGACTCTATCGGCTCAAACCAATCCGCCCGACACACACACTTGCTCAGCACCCCGATCGGATTCCCCCGTTCGGGGTGCTGCGCTGATGGCGCGCCCGCAGGGATTCGAACCCGGGACCTACGGCTTAGAAGGCCGTTGCTCTATCCTGCTGAGCTACAGGCGCAGGCAAGAGTTCCAAGAAATTATTATAGCCATGCTTTGGCATTCTGTCAATGGGAAAAGTAAAATTTCTAATCCTTTTTCCCGAATTACCGATCCTTGCCGCAGCACTTCTTGTACTTCTTGCCGCTGCCGCAGGGGCAGGGGTCGTTACGGCCCACCGTCGCTTCCTTCACAAAGATCCCCGCGCTGCGAAATTCCTTCGTGATCTCGTGGCGGCGCTCTACCGTCAGCACATCGTCCCACTCTTCAAGGCCGTACAACCAGCTCGCCTTTGCGTTCAGCATGTTGTAATACAGCTTCTCCGGCAGGATCTTGAGTGAAAACTCGGACTCCTCCGTCAACGCGTCGAGGTCGAGTTCCTTTTCAAGGCTCGTATTGATACCGTCCAAAAAACCCACAAACACCACCGGCTCCATCGAAAACGACGCGGCCAAATCCGCGAGCTTTCCCTCATACAGGAAGGTCTTTTCTTTCAGGATCTTCTTGTAATTCTCCGTCTCGGCCGTGAAATACTCGTTCCAATACTGCTGGTGCTGTGCATCCGTCTCGAGCGCTTCCGCACGGGCAAGCCATTCTTCATACAACGCCATATGCAAACTATCCTCTCCGTTCTTCAACGTTCTACAATCTACCACATTTTCCCGCAGGATGCAACCGTTGCTTGGATATTTTCATTCCACAACAGCAGCGCGGCCTCGCCCGTGTCATCATAATACCGCGGTCTCCGCCCCTGCTGCAAAAAGCCCAACCCCGCGTAAAGCTGCTGTGCGCCCGCATTCGTTTCCCGCACTTCCAGCGTCATTTTCTCCGCGCCGCGCCGTATCGCCCAAGCCATGAGCGACAACAGCATTTTTTTTGCAAAGCCGCGTCTGCGATATGCCGGAAGCACGGCGATATTTGTCACATGCGCTTCGTCGTACAGCGTCCACATGCCGCCGTAGCCGACGATCCTGTCGTCCACAGTCAGCACGAGATAGCAGGCCACGTCGTTGCGCAGCTCGGACAGCAGCGACAGCTTCGACCACGGCGAGCGGAAGCAGATGCACTCGATCTCATATACGGCGGAGATATCCCGTTTCTGCATTCGGCGGATCTCGATCGATTCCTGCAACTCCATGCCGTCACGCCTCCCGTTTGTGCAGGCGCTCCGCCTGCGACGCGCGAAGGTACAGCGGCAGCGCCCGCTCCTGCGCACGTTCCGTTCTTCTTGCGGCAAGCCGCGCAAGCGCCCCGGCGTCCGGATAGCGCGCCGATGCCGGATCGCTCTGCGCAAGCCCCGGAACGTCGCCGGCAAAGCGAACGATTCCCGGCAGACGATCCAGATATTCCGCGACCACGACCGCTTTCGGCTCTAAAAGAACGTTTTCGCCCTCGTAGAGCGCCGCATACGCGTTTCCGTTGCGTGCATCGATCATTGTGCAGACCGGCTCGGAAACGCCGCGCAGTGCCTCTCTGAGCGTTTCCAGCGCATTGCAGCCGATCACCGGCTTCTGCATGGCATATCCGAAGGCATTGGCGATACAAACGCCGATACGCACGCCGGTAAACGAGCCGGGGCCGATATCCACGGCAAAATAGTCCATTGCGGAAAGCGTTTCGCCCGTCTCCGCAAGCAGGCGTTCCACAAGCGGGAGCACAGTCTCCGCATGTTTTTTCGTATCGTCCGCGCTGTACCGGGTCACTTCGCCGTCACGCCAGAGCGCGACCGTTGCGACCGGTGCCGTCGTCTCAATCGCAAGAAGCTTCATAGCTGTTCCAGTATCCTCTCATAGACCGCGCCCTTTGCTTCGGCAAAGACCGTTCGTTCCTCCGCGCCGCTGCCCAGGATCGTCAGTTCCAGACGTTCCTGCGGAAGGGCTTCCTCCACAAGTTCCGCCCATTCCATCACGAGAACGGCATTCTCGCGCAAATAATCGTCAAAGCCGATCGCGTACAACTCGTCCGCGTCCGAAAGGCGGTATGCATCAAAATGATAGAGTTTCGGTTTCGTGTCGTACTCCTGCACGATCGTAAACGTCGGGCTGGTGACCGTATCGACGCCGAGCGCTTCGCCCATGCCGCGCACAAGCGCGGTCTTTCCCGCGCCGAGATCACCGTGGAGCGCCACAAATGCCGGGGGCGTCAGGCACTTCACGAGTCTTGCGCCGAGGTCGAGCATGTCCGTCTCCCGCGGGCAGCAGATCCCCTTCCGCATCATCGGTCGTAAATGCCTCCGTCCAGAAGTTCGCGTGCAAACGTGCCGAAACGATCCTCCATGATCGCGAGTCGAATATCCTCCATGAGCCGCAGGGAGAATCGCAGATTATGCATGGAAAGCAGCTGTGCGCCAAGGATCTCATTCTCCTTGACGAGGTGCCGGAGATAGGCGCGGGTAAAGCCCGTGCGGCAGGCGTAGCAATCGCAGTCCTCCTCGATAGGCGTAAAGTCGTGCGCGTACTTCTGATTCCGCAGATTCATCCGGCCGTGCCGCGTCAGCGCCATGCCCGTGCGCGCCATACGCGTCTGCATCACGCAGTCGAACATATCCACGCCGCGCAGGACGCCCTCGAGGAAGCAATCCGGACTGCCGACGCCCATGAGATATCGCGGCTTGTTCTCCGGCATATAGGGCATGATCTCCTCGAGCATTTCATACATCACATGTTTGGGTTCGCCGACACTGAGACCGCCGATGCCATACCCAATGAAGCCCATGGAGGCAAGCGTCTTGGCGCTCTCAACGCGCAGGTCCTTATACATGCCGCCCTGCACGATCCCGAACAGCGCCTGATCCTGCCTCGTATGCGCCTTCTGACAGCGCTCCGCCCAGCGATGCGTACGCTGCATGGCGCGCAGGGTATACGCATGATCGCTCGGGTAGGCCGCGCACTCGTCAAAGCACATCGCAATATCCGCGCCGAGCGCCTGTTCGACCTCCATCACGCTCTCCGGCGTAAACAGATGCCGGCTGCCGTCGATATGCGAGCGGAACTCGACGCCGTCCTCACGAATATCGTTCATCTTTGCAAGGCTGAACACCTGAAATCCGCCGCTGTCGGTCAGGATGGGCCGGTCCCAATGCATGAAGGTGTGGAGACCGCCCGCCTCCCGCACGAGCTCGTGGCCCGGGCGCAAATACAGATGATATGTATTTGCAAGAATGATGTTTGCTTTGACGTCCCGGAGATCCCGCGGGGTCATTGCCTTGACCGTCGCCTGCGTGCCGACAGGCATAAAGATCGGCGTATCGATCACACCATGGGGCGTATAGAGCTTTCCGAGCCGTGCGCCGGACTGCTTGCAGGTCTTGATCAGTTCAAATCGAAAGGGCTGTTCCATCGTGCCTCCTCTTCCCGTCTCTTACAGGATCATCATTGCGTCGCCAAAACTGAAAAAGCGATAGCGCTCCCGCACGGCGTGTTCATACACCCGCAGCATGTCCTCCCGCGTTGCAAGCGCGGAGACCAGCATCAGCAGCGTCGATTCCGGCAGATGGAAATTCGTGATCAGCGAATCGACCGCCCGGAAACGGTACCCCGGCGTGATAAAAATGCCGGTCCAGCCGCTGCCCGCGTGAACGATGCCGCTTTCGTCCGCGACGCTTTCGAGCGTGCGTGCCGACGTCGTGCCGACCGCGATGATCCGTCCGCCGCTTTCGCGCGCCCGATTGATCTGCTCCGCGGCCTGTTCGGAGACTTCGTAATACTCCGTGTGCATCTTGTGATCCTCGATGCGCTCTGCGGAGACCGGCCGGAACGTGCCGAGTCCAACATGCAGCAGCACGTCTGCTATCGCGACGCCCTTTTGCCGCACGGCGTCCAGCAGCTCGGTCGTAAAGTGCAGTCCGGCAGTCGGTGCTGCGGCAGAACCGCGCTCATGTGCATAGACGGTTTGATACCGTTCCTTATCGTCAAGCTGCTCCGTGATATACGGCGGCAGCGGAACCTGTCCCGCGCGATCCAGCACCTCTTCGAAAATGCCGTCATAGTGCAGATCGATCAGGCGGCCGCCTTCCGCGTCCGTCTCTCCCTCGACAGAGATCCAAAGCTCGTCGTTTACAACATACCGATGCGTCGGTTTTGCGCGCCGTGCCGGACGTGCAAGCGCCTTCCAGCGATCGCCCTCCACGCGTTCCAGGAGAAGAAACTCCATGTTCCCGCCCGTATCCTCTCGCTTTGCAAACAGGCGCGCCGGGATGACGCGGGTCGTATTTCGCACGAGCACATCGCCCGGCTCCAGATGTTCCAGAATATCCGGGAACATGCCGTCGGTGATCGTTTTCGTCTTTCTGTCGTAGATCAGCAGCCGCGAGGCCGCGCGATCCTTCGTCGGGGTCTGCGCGATCAGCTCATGCGGCAGATCATAATAAAAATCGCTGGTTTGCACTCTGTTTCAGCGTCCCTTTCCATAAGTATACCAGAATATTATAGGGTAGTGCGAAAAAAAGTGCAAGAGGACGCGGCGTTCCTGTGATTCGACAGCGCGGCGCTGTGATTTTTGGGACTTCTGTCGCATAAAGTACAACAGTATTGCGACGGGGGGAATGAATGGTGCGTATTATCGTATTGAAAAAGAAAAGTCTGCTGTGGATCGTTGCGGCGCTGCTTTGTGCGATCGCCGTCATCGCCGCGGTTGCGCTTTATTCCCGCGGAGACCGGCAAAACGTCTATCCCTCTGCGGCTATGCGCGCTCGCATTGAGGAATACGAATTGAATGTACTGGCCGGAAAAAAACGTGAACTCCCGGTTTACAGCGTGGATCGAACGGATAAAAAGATCGCGCTCACGATCGATGCGGCGTGGGAGGATGATAAAACAGAGTTTATTCTTGAAACGCTCAATCAGTTTCAGGTGAAGGCGACGTTTTTCCTCTGCGGCGTATGGGTGGAAGCCTACCCGGAGGACGTCAAGGAGATTGCGGCAAAAGGCCATGAGATCGGGAACCACAGTCTCACGCATCCGCACATGAACAAACTCTCCGCCTCGGAAATCCAAAAGGAGATCACGACCTTGGACGACACCATCGAGCAGTTGACCGGCAAACGCTGCAAGCTGTTCCGTGCGCCGTTTGGCGAGTACAACGATACAGTCATTACGGCGGTGCGGGAAATCGGCTACGAGCCGATCCAATGGAACATCGACACGATCGACTGGAAGGAAGAACGCAGTGCGGATACGATCCTGAATACGGTGCTTCCGAAGCTGTCGGACGGCTGTATCATTCTCTGCCACAACAACGGATACAAGATCCGGGAATACCTCCCACGTCTGCTTGAAACCGCCTTGCAGCAGGGGTATACGTTCGTCACCGTGAGCGAGCTGCTGCTTGAGGGCGATACGACCATCGATGCAAACGGGGTACAGAAGATGATGTAACGCATTCCTTGCTGCCTTGGCAAGGCATGCGCGGCGCTTTGCAAGTCCAGCGCTCTCCCGGAGGCCGGGCGGCGTCGCCTTTCGTAAAGCAGCCGACTTGCGCCGACGCCGTATGCCCGTGCTGCCGGCAAGCGCCTGTGGCAAGGCTCGGCTGCTGTTCCCCATCGTACTTTTAGCCCCGGGACAGAACGCGCACCCGATCCCTTGCGGAACGGGTGCGCGTCTTTCATCCGATCATGCGGTTTTGATTAAAACACGCCGTGGAGCACATATGTCTTCTCCTGGCTGAACTCCTCAAGTGTAGAGCTCACGCCCTCGCGGCCGATGCCGGACTTCTTGTAGCCTCCATAGGGCATGTCAAAGTGGCGGTAGCAGCCGTTGCCGTTTGCAACCACGCCGCCCGCCTCAAGCTGACGGCAGATCTGCAGGCCTTTGAGCGCATCGCGGGTAACCACGCCGGCCATCAGACCGAACATGGATTGGTTCGCGATCTCAATCGCCTCTTCGGTCGTGTCAAACGCGATGATCGGGATAACGGGTCCGAAGATCTCAAGATCCTTCGCAACCTCCATATCGCGGGTCACGTTCGTCAGAACTGCCGGCTCAAGGAAGGTCTCATTCTTAAGCGTGCCGCCGTAGACCAGCTTCGCGCCATCCTTCTGAAGCTGCTGCACCTGCTCGTAAACGGTGCGTGCCGCGCTTGCGGCATGCATGCATCCGAACTCGGTCGCAGTATCCGACGGATCGCCTCTGCGCATCTTATCGATGCGGGCGCACAGCTTCTCGACTAGCACGTCATGAATGCTTCTGTGGACAAGGAACCGCTTCGAGGCGCAGCAGGTCTGGCCTACATTGAACAGACGACCCCAGTAAATCTGCTCGACCGCATAGTCGATATCTGCATCTTCACAGATGATAAGGGCGTCGTTGCCACCCAGCTCGAGGAATACACGATGCAGGAACGGAGCGCTGTCACGCTGAACCGCGATGCCGGCAGCCGTGGAGCCCGTCAGGGACACCGCCTGAATGCCGTCTGTCTTGATGATCTCCTCGGTGACAAACTCTCTGTCGCTGTATATGACCTGCGCTGCGCCTGCGGGTACGCCTGCTTCAACAAGAAGCTTCGTCATCTCGATCAAGGCGAGCGGATTGCCGGAGGGAACCTTGATGATGACCGCGTTCCCCATGATCAAGGCCGGAATCACTTTGTGCGCATACAGTTCGAGCGGGAAGTTGAACGGGACGATACACAGAATCGTGCCAAGCGGCTCGCGGCGCGTAAAGACCAGATCATGCTCTGCCCCGGGCTGATTGTCGCCGATGACCTTGCCGTACAGATGATTTGCGTGCTGGATGAAGGCCTTGGAGATGTTCGCGGTACCAACGGCTTCGCCCATCGCTTCGCTGATGATCTTGCCCATTTCACGGCAGAGCAGATTCCCGAGACGCTCTTTGTTCTCGCCGAGCAGCTCGACATATTTCATGAGAATATCCGTGCGCTCATACATGGGCTTTGCGCTCCATGCCAGGAAGCCCTCTCTGGAGTTCTCGAGGATTCTCCTGCCGTCGCCCTTGGCCGCTTTGTAAAGCGTCCCCACTGCTTCGCCGTTTGCAGGATTCTTGATGGTCACTTGCTCGCGACCTACTGGTTCTGTCTGATAGCCGTTAAAGTAAATGCTCATGATAACCTCCTGAAGTATTATTGATATCGGTTGTTCGCTCAAACGCTTTTACACCTTGGCGGCGTTTGCCGCAATCTGGATTGCATCCCACACGGAAGCAAACGGGGGCGCATACCCAAGATCCATCGCGCCGATCTCGCCTACGGTCATGCCGGCGGTAATCGCGGATGCAAATACGTCAATCCGAATCGCGCTCTCGCCGCGTCCCATGACCTCCGCGCCAAGTATCCGTCCGCTTTCGCGCTCGAAGGTCAGAAGGATCTTCACTTCAACGGGTGCCGGATCGGTATAATAGGGTGCATGCGAGGGGGCCGAGACAAGAATCGATGCGGCGTTCATCCCTGCCGCTGCCGCTTCTTTTTCCGTGATGCCGGTTTTTGCAAGCTCCAGCGTGACGCAGCGGAGCATCGCTGTTCCGAGCGCTCCTCCGTAAGCTCCGTTCACTTTGCCGAGGATCGAATCCGCCGCAAACCGTCCCTGTTTGTTTGCATTCGTTCCAAGCGGGAGATATGCGGGCGTTTGCAGTATCCTGTGTACAACCGTTGCGCAATCTCCTGCCGCATAGACGTCAGGAACGGACGTTTCCATCGCGAGATTTGTAATGACGGCGCCGTTGCGCAGGCACTCCGGGCCGGTTTCGCCAAGAAAGGCCGTATTGGGCCGCACCCCGGCGGCGACAACGACAGCGTCCGCTTCATATGCGCCGCCCGCGGTCGTAATCCGCAATCCACCCGTTTCGGTTTGCGCGAGCCCCGTCACCGCTTCCCCTGTATGCACCTGCACGCCATGCGCCACGAGCTCGTCTCGCGCCGCTTCGCCAAAGGTCTCGGAGAATCCGTTCAGAAGATGCGGGAGCGCTTCGATCAGCAGAACCCGCTTCTTTTGACGCAGGCACGCCTCCGCCAATTCAAGCCCGATGTATCCGCCGCCGATAATGGCCACCACATCCATTGCGGGATTGCAGACCGCCGCTTTGACTTTCTCTCCATCCTTAAGCGTTTTGAGCACAAAGACATTCTTCAGATCCGTTCCGAGTACACCGGGACGCATCGGTGTCGATCCAGTGGCAATCAGTAGCTTGTCGTAGGTTTCCTCATACTGCGTATCGGCGCGTGAAATCTGCACGCAATGCCGCTCATAATCGATGCACACCGCGCTCTCATGCAGCCGCAGATCAATCCCCTGCGAACGAAACTGCTCCGCCTTGCGAATTCGCATGAGATCGAGATCGTCGTTGACGCCGCCAACGAAATAGGGAAGTCCGCATGCGCCGTAGGAGACTTCGCCGCTTTTTTCAATTACGATGACCTCCGTATCGGGGGCTTTGCGACGCAAGCGCCCAGCGGCGCTCATGCCCGCGGCATTCCCGCCAAGAATCAGTACCTTCATCGCGGCTCCCTCAGATAATCTGATTATCCGCAACGCCCGTCCCAATAAACTTGGCGATCAGTTCGCCCGCCTGCGCGCGAATGTTGTAGTCGGATCGAGCGGAATAGTACGCCGTATGCGGAGTAATCAGTACGTTTTCAAACGCTGCAAATCGCTTTGCGCCCTCAAGATCTCCGTCGATGACGTCGAGACCCGCGCCGCGAATCTCCCCTGCTTCCAGTGCTGCATAGAGCGCGTCATTGTCCACGAGCGGGCCGCGCGCGGTATTGATAATGCAGGCAGTCTTCTTCATCTTCTTCATGGAATCCGCATTCAGAACGCCTCGCGTTTCCGCTGTCAGCGGAACGTGCAACGAAACATAATCCGACTTGTGCAGGAGGTCGTCTAGGCTCACCAACTCCAGACCAAGCGATTCTGCAACGGCTGCCGGCAAATACGGATCATAACCGATGCAGCGTACGCCGAACGGCTTGAGTCTTGCCATGGCCTTTCTTGCGATTCCGCCGCATCCGATAAATCCGACGGTCGTATCCGCAAGGCCGCGAATCGGCTTGTACGTTTTGACAGGGTTCCACATGCCTGCGCGCATATCGCGCACCTGCGGGAACAACTGGCGCTCGAGCGCCAGGATCATTGCCACGGCATCATCAGCCACTTCATCCTGGCAGTAATGCGGCAGGTTGCAGACGTGCACTCCCTTTTCCTTTGCAGCATCGAGGTCAATATTATCTACGCCTATGCCGGCGCGGACGATCAGCTTCAGATTCTCCATCTGCGAGATGACATTCTTCGAGACCTTCGTCAACGCAATGAGCAATACGTCAGTATCACGTCCGCCAGCGAGAATCGCCTCATCCGTTTCCTCACCAATCATGCGATACTCTCCACCCGCGGCCTCAATCAATTCTTTCTCAATCCGTCCATCGGTGTACCCCGTGGATACCTGCAATACTTTCATTTAATCCTCCGCATCGGGCGCTGTCGCCGATGGGATCAGTTTTAGCAAAAACCGATTTCATCATGCGTCGCGCAATTCTTGTGTTTTGTTTAGTTCGATATATTTGCGGTAGCTGTCAGAAACGAAATCGAGATGCTCCCTCATTCGTTCCCTCGCCAGGTCAGCATCATGTTTTCTTATCGCATCGATCAGTCCAAGATGCTGTTCGTGCGCCAATTCCGGAACCCCCGGCGTCATGGATGTCAAATTGCGGCTCATCTTCCCCAAACGCTCCAGACTCGAGACAAAGCGCAGCAGGAAGGGGTTTTTTGCAGCCTTTGCAATCATTTCATGCAACACAATATCCGTATGGAAGCCCTGCATTGCCGTCCTCTCCATCTCCGCAATCTCTTCCTCCGTCGATCGCACAGCGGCTAAATAAGCAATTTCCGGCTCGAAAATACGACGCGCCTCAAAGAGGTTAAAGACCGTAGAGCTGTCCAAATCGAAAACAAATTGAAGGTGCTCGGTGAGCATTCCGGGATCAAGGGAGGTAATGGTCGCTCCCTTCCCCTGTTTGACATCGATGACATGCATGATATGCAGAGTGCGCAGCGCTTCCCTCACCGGTCCACGGCTTACCTGATAGATCTCGAGCATCTGCTTTTCGCTGGGCAGTTTGTCCCCCGGCTTTAGTTTTCTGCTCCTGACGTCCTCAAGTACACTCTTGACAATCTCCTCCGACAGAATTGTGTCGCGGCCTAGGTTCATGAAAGCACCCCCATCGTCTGTTACTCTGCAGTCGTCTCGCTTTGAGAATACTGCGCAATACAGCTGCAATATGGCATTACAATGCCGCATTCCGTATCGGCAAACTCAATTTTTACGGGAGTTCCACAGGTAATCTTATGCATATCATTCCTTGAAACATTTGTCAATATGCGAATTCCTTCGTCCAAATCGACCGTCGCAACCGCATAAGGAAGCTTTTGTTTCAGCGCCGGGTGAAACGCATGCCGATATATCGCATAGGTGTAAACCTTTCCCAAGCCCTTGCTTTCCTCCCAGGCGAAGTCCTTATTCAGGCAGAACGGGCAGACGATCGATGTAGGCATACGGGGCTTCCCGCAGCAGGCGCATCGCTGGAACAGAACCTTATGTTCCTTCAGCCCGTCCCAATACGGTTTGCTGTCATGCGTGATACGGGGCTGGAATGGATATTCCGATTCGTCAACCAACATTATGCATCTCCTCTCAAGATCAGACACAGATGGCTCTGGAACGTTTCACCGTTGTCGCTGCACAGCATCAGATGCGGCGTCTTTGTTCCCGGGATCGCCCCAAGCTGTCGTTCTCCGCAGCGGCCGGACAACTGCATCACCGCCTCGCTTACGGGCGTTAAGCCCATGCAGTAGGCTTCCGAAAGTAATCCGCCCGACGTATTAATCGGAAGACTTCCGCCAACGCCGATCCTTTCCGGTACAAAGAACGCCTTCGATTCATCCGGCGCGAAAAATCCGTAGTCGCGCATCGTGGCCTCTACCGTGTATGTGAAGCAGTCGTAGAGCTGGCACGCATCGATATCGTCTCTGGTGACGCCGGCCATATCAAATGCCGCCTTGGCCGCTACGGCGGCGCCCGCGTTCTCAAACCGGTGCTGCTGCCACAGCGGGGGTGTCGCAGGGTTGCTGACGCCGAAGCCGCTGATATATACGGGTCGGTTCGGAAGATCCTTTGCTCGCTCGGCGGTCGTCAGGATTATCGCTCTCCCCCCGTCTGTGATCATTGTCGCATCCAGCTTGCGGAACGGTTCCACCATATACGGTTCTGCGAGATACTCCTCCGACCGCATCGGCTTTCCATACATCGCAGCGCGTGGATTCAGACACGCCCACTGTCGCTGGCAAAACGCAATGTTCTTCCAGACGTCGGGGCCGGTTCCATCCTCATACATGGCGCGCTGCGCAAGCATCGCATACTTTGACATCAGCGAAAGATCGCCGAACGCTGCCGATTCGTCCGTCGGCGCGCCGTTTTCCAATTCGCTTACAAATGCGCGGCGCTCCGTTCGGCCGTTGTCTCCGTAGCTGACAAGCACATAGCTGCAAATCCCCATTTCCAGCAGTCCGAGCGCTTGCGTCAGCCAAGTCCTGTAGCAATAGGTTTCCTGTCCGAGCACCTTGGGCTGCAGCCCCAAATGCTGTGCAACGAGGAATCCGCTCACATCATGATCGTTTCCCAAGGGATTCAGGTGACGGTACATCAGCAGGCCGTCGACCTCGTCTTTTTTGATCCCGGCATCCGCAATCGCATTGGCGCAAGCCTCCAGATGGAAGCTTAGCGCCGTGCGACCCGGTACTTTGCCCTGCGGCGTATAACCGACACCGACAATGGCAAACTTGTCAGAATAGCATTCCATGCTCATGGACCGTCTCCTCTGATGATCCCGCTTAGAGATACTTCTGCACGATAGCGACAAACTCTTCTTCGGTCAGGCCGCGCTTCTTGGCGAGTCCCATTTCTTTGACCTGCGTGAGAATCGCGTGGACATCGTCCTCGCTTCGCGTCGTGAGATTGAGCTTGTCCAGCCAGTAGCGAATGGAGGCCGTGCCGCTTCCCTTACCAAGAACGATCTTTACCGGCGGCTGCCCCATGACGGAGGGCAGGATGCCGTACAGGGACAGCGGATGCTCCTTCTCAACGTTAGGCCACCAGGTAGCCGGCATCCCTGCCTCGATGAGATAAATCAGGTCGCCGACAACAGGCTGATTGCCGGGAACATGAACGCGGGCGAGCTTCGCGGTCTCAAGACCAAGGTCGTACAGTTTGTCCAGCTTGATGCCTGTGTCGTAGTTGTACAGGAGCTTCAATGCGATGGCAACCTGTTCCGTCGCGCCCTGGCCGGCTCTCGGCCCGAGACCGAGAATCGTCGTGTGCAGCGCGCTTGCGCCGGCTTCCGCTGCTGCAAGCGCATTTGCCGTGCCGAGACCAAGGTCATTGTGGAAGTGTGCTTCGACCGGGATATCCAGCGCGCGAACCGCCTCACGAACCATGTAGCGCGCGCCCGGCGTGGAAAGCGTACCCTGCGTATCGACGATGCTGCAGGAGTCAACCCAGCTGTTGTTCTTAACGGCGTTGACCTTCTCGACAAACTTCTCGACCGTCAGGCGGGAGGAGTCCATCAGGAACAGATCGACGTACAGGCCGCGCTCATGCGCCAGTCTGCAGGCCTCGCAAACGGCCTTGAACGGGCGGTCAAGCGGCCAGCGAAATCCGTATTCAACGAGCTCGTCGTTGCTAGGGATCTCAATGACGACGCCGTCAACGCCGACATCCGCGGCAAGCTCAATATCGCTGGCCAACGAACGGCAGAAGGCAAAGATCTTGCTGTCGATCTTCCTCTTGACGATCTGCCGGAACGCTTCTTCGTCGGATTTGGACACCGCCGGCATGCCTGCCTCAATGCGATGCACACCGACCTCTGCCAGCATGGTAGCGATTGCGATCTTATCGTCCTTGGTGAAAGCAACACCAGGCTGCTGCTCGCCATCGCGCAGCGTTACATCGTGAATTTCAAGATTCTTATGGATTTGGACGCCTGCCATCGCTTCAGCGGCGTAGTTCGAGGGACACACGAAATAGTTGTCAGATTTCCAAGGCTCGGTCATGTTATGTTTCCTTTCAAAGTGATGTTCTTCCGTCGTTATATTTCAAGCGCACACGTTCGGTGCGCAAACAATTCAGACAAGCGATGGGCCGTCGGCGCCATTGCACCATGCGTAGAACTCCCAGATATTCCCTTCATTATCCGTGCAGTAAAATGCGCGGGAGCCGAAGTGGTAGGTATGCGGCTTCGACAGGCAGTTCACGCCCTTTGAAACGAGACCTTCGTATATTTCATCAACATCATTGATGTTCTTCAGACGGATCGCCGTCATGAAGTTGTGCGCAAGCTGCGGGGGCAGCAAATTCTCCGCGCCCATGATTTCATCAACGGCATCCCGCGCCCAAAGTGCAAAGGTGGCACTGTTGCCGAACTGGTACTCAATGAAATTCGGGTTCTCAACCGTCGGATCCACGCCATCCTTCTGTATCCGCTTCGGCTTGAAGCCAAACACGTCCTCATAGAAGCGACGGGACGCTTCAAAATCCTTCGGAAACAGGCAGACGGCTTCGATGTTATCAAAATTTGCGTTTTTCATAATCTCTCCTCCTACTCCGCTTGTGCTTACCCGACCAACGCAGGGCCGTCCCCGCCCTCGCACCAGGCAAAAAACTCCCAAACATTTCCTTCAAAATCAAGAAAGTATGCCGCGCGCGAGCCGAAGTTGTAGGTATGGGGCTTGGAAATGCAACGGACGCCCTTTCCCATGAACTCCTCGTAAACCGCATCCACATCCTGAACGGATGGGAGCTTAACGGCCGTCATATAGCTGTGTCCTTCGCCGATCGCCGCTTCACCCATGATTTCGGTGACCTCCTTGCGATCCCAGATCGCAATGGTTGCGCCGCGGAATATATACTCTACGAAATTCGTCGTATAGCCCGTTTCTTCCACCGGCGGCTGAATTCTCTTGGGCGTGAACTCCCACACCTCCTCAAAAAATCGCCTTGCTCCTTCAAAATCCTTCGGAAAGAAGCACACGGCGTCAATGTTGTCAATTTTGTCCTGATAGTTCATTTTCTCGTTCTCCTCTCGTTTGTTTTTGAAGTTTCCATCCTTCTTCCGTCAACCGCCGGATTTGCGGCGAACGGTCGCGTTGCGAATCGATGTGCCGAGGGCGTAAACCACAAGTGCCAGCAGATACGGGAACATCTTTACGATCGACGGAGACATGCCCGTATTCATGATCTCAAGCCGGATCCCCGCCGCTTCTGCAAACCCGAGCAGCAGGGACACCAAGAAAGTGACAATCGGGTTTGATCCACCAAACGCAACGGCCGTAAACGCCGTAAATCCGCGTCCGGAAACCATATTCTCGGTAAATTCGGACACCGTAACCGTGGACAGATACGCCCCCGCAAGCCCGCACAACGCGCCGCAGATGAGGAGCATGACCGTCTTAATCCGGTCCGTTTTGATGCCGCAGGTGACCGCGGTTTCCGGTGCTTCGCCGACACTCTGGATTTTGATACCGACGTGCGTATGCCGCATGACAAACCGTACGATCAAAACCACAAGAATACCGAAATACGTAACGATGCTCTGTTTGCCGATAAGCTTGGACAGCAGGGGGATATCGATATCCGGCAGCTTATTGATGACCGGCGGACGGAGCGCTCCCGTTGTCTGAAATATCGCCTTCAACAAAAAGGACGTAAGCCCCAAGGCCAGCATATTGATTGCAAGACTGACGATGATATAATTCGCACGCAGCCGAATGGATGCGAATGCGAACAGTTCCGCAACCAGCACGCCCGCTGCAATCGCAGTGAGGAAGCCAGCCCAAACGCTGCCGTTGCTCCAAATAACACCGGCCACGCCTGCAAGCGAGCCGATAAGCATCATGCCTTCAAGTCCGATATTGAACACGCCCGCGCGAAAACAGAGCAGTCCGCCCAAAGCGGCGAGCAGAATCGGCGTTGCGATGCGTACAGAAGCAGATAAAATATCAGTCATCTCAGACGGCCTCCCCGCTCTTATTGTCTTGATCTTTCTCTGTGAGGGCTCTCCGAAGTATTTGACGTCTCGCAAAGACGCCCTTCAGCTTCGGGGCGACGATGCGCACCGTAACCGTCAAAATTACGAATGCCTGCACGATGTCGCTGACCGCCGCCGGCACGTTGCTGATACGCTCCATATTGCTCGCGCCGTTCTTCAACGCCGCAAAGAAGAAGGAAGCAAGGATACAACCGAGTGGGTTGTTCTGCGCAAGCAGCGAAACAACAATTCCGTTGAACCCCATGTCCTGATTGAATCCGGCGGGCAGACGGTGCAGAGAGCCTAGGACCTCAACAGTGCCGGCAAGCCCAGCGACAGCGCCGCTGATCAGCATGGTAAGTAGCGTGATCCGGACAACGTTCACGCCGGAATACTTCGCAAATCTCGCATTTTCTCCGACAACCTTCACCTCATGTCCAAACACCGTTTGGAGCATGACAAAAAACAGGAGCGCCGCCACGAACAAGGCGATAAACAGTCCGACGTTCGCCTGCGAGGGTGTAAGAATCCGCGGCAACCAAAGTTCCTTTGCAAAATTTTCGGTCGCCGTCGTACCAGTGACCTCAGCCGGCTTCAAGGGGCCGAGCACGAGCCACTCCGTAAACTGTACGGCAACGAAGTTGAGCAGCAGCGTTGTAACGACCTCGTAAGCTCCAAGATAAATCTGAAGTAGAGCCGGGATCGCCGCATACAGCAGTCCGGCCAGCATGCCCGCAAAGATGCTGGCAAGTATGATAAGCAGCGGCGGTAGGCCCGTCAGCCGCAGCGCGACGAACGACGCGGCGCAGGCTCCGAGATACAGCTGACCATCAACGCCGAGGTTAAACAGGTTTGCCTTCTGACTGAGGCAGACCGACAGAGACGTGAACAGCAACGGCGTCATCCAGCGAACCGTACCCGAAAAGTCTTTTGTAACGCCCAGCCATACGCCTTTGAACACCGCAAGCCCATCGTATCCGCTGATCACTAGGAACGCAGATGCAACGCCCATTGCGATCAGGATCAACAAAATCTTTTTGCAGAGGCTCTTCAGCAATTCCACCAGCTTGAATTTCCTCTCAGTTTTCATGGCACCGCTCCACCTCTCGATACATGTTTTGGGCACCCGTCATATACAGACCAATCTCCGTCTCCGTCGTCTTAGAAGGGTAGAATTCGCCTGCGACTTCGCCCTCATACAGCACGATCATGCGATCCGATAGGGCAAAAATCTCCGATAGCTCCGCAGAGACCAGCAGAATGGCCTTCCCCTCGTCACGGAGCTTGAGCAGCTGCGAATGAATGTATTCGATCGCGCCGATGTCAACGCCGCGTGTCGGCTGTGCTGCAATCAGAATCTCCGGCGCAACCTCCATTTCCCGCGACAAAATGACTTTCTGCATATTGCCGCCGGACAGTGTGGAAAGCGGATACTCCACGCCCGCAATCTTGATGCCGAAGTCTTTGCACAGTTTCTGCGCAAACGCAGTGATCTTCTTATGCCGGAGGACGCCGCCCCTTGCATAAGGCGCACAATAATAACGGTTTGCAATAATGTTGTCGGAAATCGAGCAATACTTGGCGCTTCCCGTTTTCAGACGGTCTTCCGGGATATGCGACATGCCCCCATTGCGGCGCGTGCGAACACTCGCGTTCTTCAAACTTTTACCATATACGAATACGTCGCCGCCGGACAACCGGCGCATGCCGGTAATAATCTCAACAAGTTCCGTCTGCCCGTTGCCTTCGACGCCTGCTACGCCGAGAATCTCGCCTCTGTGGACAGAGAAACTGATGCCGCACACCGCCGGTAGGCCTCGATCGTTGTTGCAGCGCACGTCCTCGACGCGCAGCACCTCTGCCTTCGGCGTATACGGTGCCCGGGGCAGATAGTTGTTTACAATGCGGCCGACCATCATCTTGGAGAGATCGACCTCGTCCGTATCCGCCGCGTTCGTTCTCCCGGTGACATGTCCTTTGCACATAACGGTAATGCGCGAGGTAATGGAGAGGACCTCTTTCAGCTTGTGCGTAATGAAGATGATGGAGCAGCCGTCCTCGCGCAGTCGTCCGAGAACGCGGATCAGATCCTGTGTCTCCTGCGGGGTGAGAACGGCGGTGGGCTCGTCCAGAATAAGGATCTTAACGTCGCGGTACAGCGCCTTGATGATTTCGACTCTCTGCTTCTCGCCAACGGAAAGCTGATACGCCTTCGCGTCTAGGTCGACATGAAGTCCGTATCGATCCATGATGCCTTCGATCTTTTGCCTCGCCGCCTTCTGCCGAATAACAAAGCGGTCGTGCATCGGGTTCCCCAATACAATATTTCTCAGAACGGACAACGAGGGTACCAGCATAAAATGTTGGTGTACCATTCCAATTCCGTGGGCCATGGCGTCCTGTGGGGATTGAAACGTCATACGCTCCCCAAACAGCTCGATCTCTCCCTCATCGGGTTGAAACATGCCGTAGAGCATATTCATGAGTGTCGATTTTCCGGCGCCGTTTTCTCCGATTAAGCCATGGATTTCTCCCGTTTCCACGGTCAGGTCTACACCGTCGACCGCTTTCACTCCGGGGAATGATTTATGGATATTGGTCAGTTTAACTGCGTTCATGTGATCCCTCAAAACATCTTACATATCGTTTCCGGAAATCTGTCTCACCTCTCCGCTCCCTCCAGAAAAGCAAGGGAGCGGAGAGGCAATCCGTAACCAGATCTATTCGCGCGCAAACAGCGCGGCTCTTATTTATAGTTTGCCCAGTTCGGGGTTTCCGTATTAAACGGGACCGTCAGTTCTCCGGACAGCACCTTTGCATACAGCTCGTCATGCAACGCAATTGCTTCCGTCATTTCTTTGTCGTAATCGGCACGCGCTTCCTTGAACTTGTTGAACATGTCGGGGGTCAGGAAGAAGCAACCGTTTGCAAGGTTCATGATGCCCGTCGTGCCGCCCTTGAAATCGTTCTCGACAAAGTCTTTCACCATCAGGTAAACACAGTTCGTAAAGTCACCGCCAAAGTATCCGTATACGCCTTCGGGATAGGTCTCAGAGAAATCGCTTGTGTCGCCGCACACGAGAGCGCCGCTCTCCTTCGCTGCTTCCATAACGCCAACCTGGCACTTTCCGGCGTCGGTTTGGATAATGTCGCAGCCCGCATTGATCATCGCAACGGCGATTTCCTTGGCTTTAGCAACATCTTCGTAGCTTCCGATGTAAGCAAACTGGACGTCCGCATCGGGATTGTACTCCTTCATGGCCATCATAAAGGCGTTGCCGTCGGCGTTCGGAGAAGGCTCCTCTGCGCCGGCAATGAAGCCGACCTTGTTGCTGCGGGTCAGCTTTGCAGCCATCGCACCAAGGATGTACATCGCTTCCTGGCCGTGGAACTGTGCGTCATAGCAATTCGGGACGCTGGTCTCTTCATTGTTCACAAACTGATAGATGCAGCCGAACATCGTATTCGGGTACTCTTCCGCAACGGTCACGGTTGCCTGGGTCATGTTAGGGAACGTCGTAATAATGAGATCATACCCCTCTTTGGCCATTGCGCGAACGTCATCTTCATGCGCGGCAACGCCGTCGGATTCCAGTGCCTTGATCTCAACGCCAAAATCATCCCGTGCCTTTTCGAGACCTGCAAGCATCTGATCGCAGGGACCCATATCGCCAAACTTCTGATTGACGATCAGCGCAACCCGAGCCGTTCTTTGCGTGTCTGCATCGGTCGCTGCAGGTTGCGTCGTCGTCCCCGGGTTCGCTGTACAAGCGACTGTAAGAGCAAGAACCATTACGAGTGCCACAAGAATTTTGATCGTTTTTTTCATCACTATCTCTCTTCCTCCTTTATTATTCTCTGATATGGCGTTTACCATATAAAAGCAGTGTCAGGACCTCAAGCAGAGCTGCCGTTCATGAAGCAATCACAAGTTTATGCTCCTATGATCATATGTTGTATTTATAAGATAGCACCCCTTTTCAAAACTGTCAACACCTATTACAAAACTATATCTTTTCAGCCCTGCGCATCGACATCTCGCCCGCTGCTAACGCGCTCCATGCACTTTCCGATGCGGAGAGGACTTTTAAGGCGGCGTTCCCTTCCTCCCATTCGGCCCCGCGACGGCGGTATCATCCATTGACGTCCCCAATCCTCGCGGCCGGTCTCAGAAAATACAGCGCTTGATTCGCAGGAGGGATGACGCTTATGCGTTTTCCCGATGGCCCTGCCAGCAAAAACCCATCCCGGTCATATCCGTGTGGTGTTTCCTTTCGATGTCCTCACCCAACGTGCTGCCATCCAAACGCGCTCCCTTTGTCCACTTCGCACGGCGCATTCCTCCAATACTGTCTGAACGCAAAAAAGAAGGCAGACGCATGGCGGCTTCCCATGGGTCTGCCTTTGACTTGCAGCTTCTTTTGTGTGCGGCTGTCCTACTCCAGGAAATCCTTCAGCCGCTTGCTGCGGCTCGGATGGCGCAGCTTACGGAGCGCTTTGGCTTCGATCTGGCGAATTCGCTCGCGCGTCACGTTGAATTCCTTGCCGACCTCTTCGAGCGTTCGCGCTTTGCCGTCGTCCAATCCATAGCGCAGGCGGAGCACCTTTGCCTCCCGCGGCGTCAGCGAATTCAGCACGTCCATCAGCTGTTCTTTGAGCAGCGTGACCGCCACTGCTTCCGCCGGCGCAGGCGCGTCGTCATCCGGGATAAAGTCGCCGAGATGGCTGTCGTCCTCTTCACCGATCGGCGTTTCGAGCGAGACAGGCTCCTGCGCAATCTTGATGATCTCCCGGACCTTTTCTTCGGAGATCCCCATTTCCTTTGCGATCTCCTCCGGCCGCGGGTCGCGTCCGTACTCCTGCACCAACTGCCGATTCACGCGAATGAGCTTATTGATCGTTTCGACCATGTGTACCGGAATGCGAATGGTGCGCGCCTGATCTGCGATCGCACGCGTGATCGCCTGCCGGATCCACCACGTTGCATAGGTGGAAAACTTATATCCCTTGCGGTAATCGAATTTTTCGACCGCTTTGATCAAACCGAGGTTGCCTTCCTGAATAAGATCGAGGAACAGCATGCCGCGGCCGACATATCGCTTTGCAATCGAAACAACCAGACGCAGGTTCGCCTCCGCCAGCTGGTGTTTGGCCTCCGGGTCGCCTTCCGCCATTCTCTGGGCGATCTCGACCTCTTCCGCCGCGCTGAGCAGCGGCACTTTGCCGATCTCCTTCAGGTACATACGGACGGGATCGTCAATGTTGATGCCCTCCGTCGATGCGAGAACGCTCTCCAGCTCCGCGATCTCCTCATTGATGTCCTCCGGCACTTCCACCTCTTCTACGACATCAATGTTGAGCGCCTCGATATGATCGTACAGTTTTTCGACCTGTTCCTGATCGAGTTCCAATTCCTCCAACGCGTCCATGATCTCCTTGTAGGTCAGGACGCCCTTGCTCTTCCCGGTTTCCAGGAGTTCTTTGATCTTCTGCGCCCGGATCTCCTTCGTGGCGCCACGCTGCTGTTCCATCTTCCCTCACTCCTTTCAGTCAACCGCGAAGCTCACGGTTCAAGCTCTGTATTCTCTGCATGATTTCCTGCTTTTCGTTGATCGTTTTCGTACTGTCCGCAAGCTGTATTTTCAGGCGGCCCAGCTCTTCTTCCGTATCCAGCCGCCGGATCCGCCGCACACAGTCCTCAACCATGCGCACGGGATCTTCCTTCGGCAGGTCCTCCCGAAACGCCGCTGCAACGCGCTCCGCATCCTCCGGCTGCATATTGCCCATGATCCTTGCGCAATTCGGCTCTGCATCCTGCGCGAACGCTGCAACGATCTCTGCCGAAAAGCTCTGATACGCCGGAACGGAAAACATTTCCAGTGCACCCTGCTCGACCGCCGAGAGCGTCGCCTCCCGCGATTGCAGCATGGTATGCAGCAGCATGGATTCCGCCCGCTCCCGCGCTGTTTCTTCCTCGGTCTGCACATCTTTTTTAGTGTTCCATGCGGCGGCGGGTCTATACTGCGGCCGCTCCGCCGCGGGCTGCCCCGTCTTTGCCTGCGCCACGAGCGCATCCACGGGGTAACCGGTTTTCTTCGCAAGGCGGCTGAAATACCTTCCCTGCTCTACCGGCTGCAAGCCGGATATAAATGAGCAGGCCTCCATCGCGTATTTTTCGCGATCGTTTTCACGCGTAAGATCGAACCCGTTCGCCATGCTGTCAAGCTTGAACGCATTCAGCGAAAGCGCCTGGTCTTTCAACGCGTCAAAGGCGTCCTTCCCGCGTTTGCGAATGAACTCGTCCGGATCGAGATCGTCCGGGAACACGATCACGCGCACGTCCAGACCCTCGGCTCGGAGAATATCCAATCCGCGGATCGTGGCATTCTGTCCCGCGGCGTCGCCGTCGTAGGCGATATACACCTGGGGAACGTAGCGCTTCAAAAGTCTCGCCTGCTGCACGGTAAGCGCCGTACCGAGGCTTGCCACGGCGTTTGTCACGCCCGCTTCATACAGGCTGATCACGTCCGTATACCCCTCGACCATCACAAGATCATCAAGCTTCTTTCCCTTTTGCAGATGCAATCCGTACAGGTTGTTGCGCTTGTTGTAGATCGGGGTATCGCCGGTATTGATGTACTTCGGTTTTTCGTCGCTGTTCAGCACCCGTGCGCCAAACCCCAGCACACGCCCGTTTGCGCCAACGATCGGAAAGATCACTCTGCCGCGGTACGCATCGTATACCCTGCCGCGCTCCGCGTTCTTAACGAGCAATCCCGCGTCAAGCAGTTCCTGCTCGGTAAACCCCTCCGCAAGCAGGTGCTTTCTGAGATGGTCCCAGCCCTCTTCCGCATAGCCGATGCCAAATCGTTTCACAGCGTCCGCGCTCAGTCCGCGGCTGGCAAGATACCTCCTGCCGGGCAAGCCTTTGTCGCCGAGAAGCGTTTCCATATAGAACCTTGCGGCGCGTTTGCAGGCTTCATACAAGCGTTCTTTATATGCGCGTTCGCGCTGCATCACCGCATCGTTGGCCGTTTCCGGCATCTCCATGCCTGCGCGTTCCGCAAGGCGCTGCACCGCCTCCCGAAACGTCAGATGTTCCATTTGCATCACGAACTGGATTACCGTTCCTCCGGCGTGACAGCCAAAGCAGTAGAACATCTGCTTGTCCGGGGAAACGGAAAACGACGGCGTTTTCTCGCCGTGCAGCGGGCAGCGTCCCCAGAGTCTGCGGCCCTTCGGTTTCAAATCGACATACGAGGAAACCACGGAAACGATGTCATTCTTTGCGATCAACTCGTCGAGCCACGCATCCGGAAACGCCATGTTTCTCCGCCCTTTCCCCCAAAAATCACTTTCTCTTTATTCGACGCTTCGTCTCCGATTCCTGCTTTAATCCCACGATTTCGGCACGAACAGTCGTTCATACTCCCGCACGGCATAGGTATCGGTCATGCAGGCGATATAGTCGCCGACCACACGCTCACGTCCGTCGGCGTCGACATGAAGCAAAAACTCCTGCGGCAATTCTTCAAGCCTGTCGAGGTAATATCGATACAATTCCTCGAGCATGTGCTTCGCTTTTCCCTCCTCGCGCTTCGCGACGGGGTTGCGATAGACGTGCTCGAACATAAATGTGCGCAGCGCGTCAAATTCTGTGAGCATCTCCTCCGACATACGGACATACGGCTTTTCGCTGCTCTGCTCCACGATGTTCAGGATCATACTGTTGATGCGTTTGCCGTGGCTGTTGCCGAAGGCGCGCACGGCGGCCGCCGGAAGTTCGCTCTCCGAAAGGATCCCCGCACGGATCGCATCGTCGATGTCGTGATTGATATAAGCGATACGGTCCGCAAAGGACACCGCCGCGCCTTCCAGCGTCGCCGGATGCCCGTTCTTTTTATGATTCAGAATGCCGTCGCGCACTTCGTATGTCAGATTCAGCCCTGCGCCGCCGTTTTCGAGCTTTTCAACGACGCGCAGGCTCTGCACATTGTGTTCAAATCCGCCCGGAACCAGTCCGTTCAGCACGTCCTCGCCGGAATGGCCAAACGGCGTATGTCCGAGATCATGTCCCAGTGCAATGGCCTCCGTCAGATCCTCGTTGAGACGGAGAGCACGCGCGATCGTCCGCGCGATCTGCGTGACCTCAAGCGTATGTGTCAGACGCGTTCTGTAATGGTCGCCCTGCGGCGAGAGGAATACCTGCGTTTTATGCTTCATTCTGCGGAACGACTTGCAATGCAGGATGCGGTCTCGATCGCGAATGAACACCGTTCGCAGAGGACACGGTTCGATCGGTATCTCCCTCCCCTTTGAGTTGACGGCGAGCGTTGCATAGGGGGACAGTGTTTTCTGCTCCAACTGCTCTATATACTCTCTTCCGTTCACGGCGGCCTCTCCTCTCATATACCCTTCACTTTCCTATACGCCGCCGCCCCGAGAATTCCTGCAACGATGGCGAAAAATCAGATATTTTCCCCGTTTTGCAGCTTGCTTACCCTTCGGCCGTATGCGCAGATCCCCGCCCCGCTATTTCCGTCCGCACAAGAAAAAGGCGCTCCGTCCGGCGGAACGCCTTTGTCTCATCCTACCGATAACAGCGGTCTTATTCCTCGTCGTCCGTGCCGCAATCCTCGTCGCAGCAGCCGCACTCGCCATCGCAAACGTGGATCTCGACCGGCTCGTTACAATTCGGGCAGATCAGTCCGTCCTCGGAGTCCAGCATGTCCTCGTCGAAATAGATCGTCTCACCGCAAGAGGGGCAGACGACCTCAAGGAAATCGTCCTCCAAAGGCTCTTCATCGTCTTCATCGTCCTCATCGTCCTCGTCGTCCTCATCAAAGAGGCACTCATCGATCGAGTCGATCTCATCATAGAGATCGTCCACGCAGTCGGACAGATCGTTCATCGCTTCGTCCTGGTCCTCAAGCTCCTCGGCGATCGCGCCAAGCGCTTCGATGATGCCGCGCAGCAGTTTTCCCTGCTTGTCGTCCTCAATGCCGAGGCCTTCGGCAAGACCGTCCAGATACGCAACCTTTTCGGAAATATAGCTCACGTCAAATATCCTCCAGTCTTTGTCGCTCTGTTCTGAAATCAGTATCTGTCAGCAGCGCTCCATATATTCGCCGGTTCTCGTGTCGATGCGGACTCTGTCGCCCTCATTGACAAACAGCGGAACGTTGATCTGATAGCCCGTCTCGACTGTCGCGGGCTTCGTGGTGCCGGTCGCCGTATCGCCGCGCACGCCGGGCTCGGTATGCGTAACGGTCAGTTCGACAAAGTTCGGCGCTTCCACGGAGAAGGGGCTGCCCTTGAAGAAACGAACCTTAACGTTCTCATTCTCAACGATGAAGTTGATCGCATCCTCGACCTGGCTGTGGTTCAGCGGAAGCTGCTCATAGGTCTCGGTATCCATGAAGTAGTACAGCTCGCCGTCGGAATACAGATACTGCATTTCCTTCGTCTCAATGTGCGCCTTCGGGTACTTGTCCGTGGGGCTGAAGGTACGCTCGAGCACCGCGCCCGTCATGACGTTCTTGAGGCGGGTACGGACAAACGCCGCGCCCTTGCCGGGCTTCACATGCTGGAAATCGGCAATGGACCAGACCTGTCCGTCGATCTCAACGGTGACACCCTTACGAAAGTCGCCTGCCATAATCATAGTTCAACATCCTCCAAATTTTATCCGTCGTTTTTTTATGAAATCATCTGCAGCTCTTTTGGCGAGCTGACAAGATTGATCTTCCCGTCTTCCGTGACAATGCAGCAGTCCTCAATACGGACGCCGCACTTGCCTTCGATATAGATGCCCGGTTCCACCGTGATGGTCGTTCCTGCAAGCAGCACGTCCGCGCTGTTTTTGCCTGCGCGCGGCGCTTCGTGGATCTCGAGGCCGAACCCGTGTCCCAAGCCGTGGCCGAAGCAATCCCCATAGCCCTGCGACGCGATATAATCACGCGCGACCGCATCCAGCTCGCCGCCGGTCATGCCGGCCTTCAGCGCATCGAGCGTGCGCAGCTGCGCTTCCAGTACGATGTCATAGACGCGCCTGGAAATATCGTCCGCCTCTTCCACGCCGAACGTGCGCGTCATGTCGGAATGATAGCCGTTGTACATGCAGCCGAAATCCACCACGACAAGGTCGCCCTTTTGCAGCCTGCGCTCGCCCGGCACCGCATGACACATGGCGCCGTTCGGGCCCGAGCCAACGATCGGGTCGAAGGACGGCCCCTCGCTGCCGGCTTTTTCACAGAGGTAATTCAGCTCTGCCACGACCTCGCGCTCCGTCATGCCAGGATGTACGCGTTCCAAAAGCGCCGCATACGCCTTGTCCGCCATCTGCTGCGCCGTTCTCAGGTTTTCGATTTCCTCCGCAGTCTTGATGAGACGGAGCGACGTGATCTCCGACGCGAACGGGACGAGCGCTACGGGCATTTCGCGGTATTCTTCGTAGTCCGCAACGTTCATATGCGTCTGTTCAAAGCCGCAGCGTTTTGCGCCGGACTGCACGAGCGCATCCCGTACTTTTTCTTTCAGGTTGGCATAGGTGATCTCAACGAGCGTACAATCGGGCGATTGCTCCTTCGCCTGGATCGTATATCGGAAATCGGTAAACAGCAGGCAGTCCCGCATGGTAACGACGACCACGGCGTCCGCGCTCGTAAAGCCGGAAAGATACCGCATGTTCTCACGGCTAGTGACCAGCGCGGCCTCAAGTCCCGCTTTTTCCATCGTCTGACGCAGACGGTCAACTCGATTCAGCATAGACAGTTTCTCCATATCCGATTTAGTTTACCACAGCCATATCACGGCGGCAAGGGTTATTTGTGATACAGCCGGTTGCTCTGATACTGCGGCTCACAGGTAATGTTGATGCCGAGCCTGCGGTAGATCTCCATGTCCACACGCGAAAGGATTACGCTCGAATGGGCCTCGCAGCCGGAAAGCCGCGGTATCTGGCGAAACGCAAGCGCTGCGGTGGGGTTCGTTGCCGCGCAGATGGAGAGCGCGATCAGGATCTCGTCGCTGTGGAGCCGCGGATTGTTATTGCCGAGGTTTCTTGTCTTCAGATCCTGAATGGGCTGGATCACGATGGGCGAGATCAGATCGATCTCATGATGAATGCCCGCAAGTTCCTTCAGCGCATTCAAAAGCGCGCCCGCAGCTGCGCCAAGCATATCCGACGTTTTTCCGGTGATGATCCTTCCGTCGGGCAGTTCGATCGCCATTGCCGGATCGCCGCCGGTCGCCTCAGATCTGTCCAGCGCCGCTTTGACCACATGCCGGTCCGCCGCGGTCACGCCGCAGGCATTCATGAGCATCTCCGATTTGATCTGCTGATCCTCGGAAAGGATGCCGCGCTTACAGCCGCAGGCGGTGGAATAGTATCTGCGGATGATCTCCTGTTTTGCGGCGGCGCAGACTGCCTCGTCGTCAAAGATACAGTAGCCCGCCATATTCACGCCCATATCCGTCGGAGAACGATAGGGCAATCTGCCGGAGATGCGCTCAAAGATCGCATTCAGCACCGGGAAGGACTCGACGTCGCGGTTGTAGTTCACCGTCGTCACGCCGTATGCCTCCAAATGGAACGGATCGATCATGTTCACGTCGTCAAGATCCGTCGTCGCGGCCTCATAGGCAAGGTTGACCGGATGCTTGAGCGGAAGATTCCAAACGGGGAACGTCTCAAACTTTGCATAGCCCGCGCTGACGCCGCGCTTGTGTTCATGATAAAGCTGCGACAGGCAGACGGCCAGTTTCCCGCTGCCCGGGCCGGGCGCCGTCACAACGACGAGCGGACGCGTCGTTTCGATGTAATCGTTCTTTCCGAAGCCGTCGTCGCTCACGATCAGCGGAACATTGCTGGGATACCCATGGATCGGATAATGACGATAGACGCGGATGCCAAGCCGCTCCAGCCGCTGCTGGAACGCGTCCGCCGCAGGCTGCCCGCTGTAACGGGTGATAACGACGCCGCCGACATACAGTTCCTTGCTCCGGAACGCATCGATCAGGCGCAGCACCTCATTGTCATACGCAATATCGAGGTCGTTGCGGATTTTGTTCTTTTCAATATCGCCCGCATGGATCGCAAGGATGATCTCTGCGTCATCTTTCAGCGTTTGCAGCATGTTCACCTTACTGTCCGGCAAAAACCCGGGCAGCACACGGGAAGCATGGTAATCGTCGAAGAGTTTGCCGCCGAATTCCAGATAGAGCTTGTCCCCGAACTGTGCAATACGTGTACGGATGTTTTCCGACTGCATCCGTACATATTTGTCATTATCAAATCCTATTCTGTCCATAATATACAGTATACACATCCCGCTAGGGCTTTTCAAGCGCCGTGTTCAGCTTCTCAAGCGCCTTTTTTTCGATGCGGGACACATAGGATCTCGAGATGCCGAGCAGATTTGCGATCTCCCGCTGGGACAGGCGCTGCATTCCGAAAAGGCCGTAGCGCAGTCGAACGACCGTCGATTCACGTTCCGTCAACGCCCGCTGCATCGTGCGGAAGATCCGTTCCGTATCAAGCCTTTGCCGCACTGCGTCAAAGATTATATCCGGCTCCGTCCCAAGTACCTCTGCGATCGAAATGTTGTTGCCGTCGCTGTCAAGGCCGATCGGTTCGCTGATCGACACCTCTGCAACCTGCTTCCGTTCGAGCCGGATGCTCATGAGGATTTCATTCGCTATCCTCTCCTGACGGACACATAAGTTGCTCTACGGGCGGCAAATCCGCCTCTCCGTCCTCTGCAAACAGGTACACATAGGCATTTTTGCCGTCCCAGACCACCTTTTTGACGATGGTCCGCAGCAGGCGGCGTTTTTCCTCCAGCGTGGCAGAATCCACTGCACTGGCAAAGGATTCGATCATTTCCTGATGGAAGGCAAACTCCTGATGCAGCATCCGGCTCTGTTCAGTCAGGGCTTCCAGCTCGGCGAGGCGCAGCTGCTGTGTCTCGCTCTCCTGATGGAGCGCGTCGATCTGCTCCATGACGTACTTCGCGGAGGTGTCGCTGGCAACGGACAGGGATTCCACCAGCCGCTTGATGCGGTCCTCGGTTTCGGCATGCTTCTCTTTCAGCAGTGCCAGCTCCGCGTCGTAGCCCTCCTTGTTGCCGCTGATGACCTTCTTGGTCTGCGCCAGCAGTTTGGCAAGGGTCTCCTTGTCAGCAGACAGCTTGCGGATCTCCTCGATAATCTTGGCGTCCAGCGTATTGCCGTTGCAGTTCTTCATGACGCAGACGGTGCCGTGGCTGCGCTCCTTGGTGGAGCACATATAGGTGTA